>RCMY010000154.1_pt1 | contig 63111 bp, 61 predicted proteins | sample 2041341 | NCBI WGS metagenome assembly RCMY01 (sample SAMN09708234, study PRJNA481090) | Marine sediment metagenome, whole genome shotgun sequencing project. | reverse complement strand
GCCGGCCCGAGTGCCTCCACCAGCACGTTCTGGCGGAAGTCACCGTCGAACGCCCGAGTCACCCAATGCTCGAGCGCGGTCGTGCCTTGATCATCGGGCGCCAGCGGATCCGTCAGGGTTGCGAGCGTCATCGTGGCGATACTGATGATCGAGGCGCCGATGGCGACTCGCGGCCACTTCGAAAAGGCCTGAGCGAGAGGGATCGCCAGAAAGGGCAACGCAGGAATGACGAATCTCGGGCCAGGGGAGTAGCCGCCGATCGCTCCAGCTGCTTGGTCGACCCACACGGACGGCACGATGGCGAACGCGACAACGATGACGACCGACGAGCGAAGCTCGGACCTTGCGCCCTCGTGCCGAAGAAAGAAGCCGATGGCGGCGAGGAGGACGACGGGTGTGAGAACGAACAGTCCTCGCTCGCCGATCAGCGTCCCGGCCAGAACACTTGAGTCTGGCCATCCGATGCCGACGCCGGGAAACTCTCCCTCGAAGACGGCGGCATAGCGATAGGGCGTGTGGAACGGGTTGTCGAACGCCACCCAGTGGTAGCTGAGAAGCACGACGGCAAACGGCACAGCGCCGGCCACGAACCATCCGAGGCGTCGACCGTCGGTCGTTGCCACTGCCACTAGGAGAACCAGTGCCACGATGGCCATCGGATACTCCACGACGACGGCCAGCCCAACCAGGGCTCCGGACAGCGCGGCGGTCGAGCGCCTCGGGCGAGCAGGGAACGCAGCCATCGTTGCACTGAAGCCGAGGAGCGCAGCGAGTTCGTGGCCGAACGCAACGGTCGAGAAGGGTAGGAGGAGGGTTCCGAAGGTCAGAACGAGCGCCACCGCCGTGCTCACCTTCGTTCCTCGGTCTCGCGTTCTCCGGGCGATCAAGCCGGCCAAGATGGCGGCCGGTAGCGCCGAGAGCATGAGTTTCGCCACGAACTTCACCTCTCCAGTCGAGTCCACGACGTCGAGGCCGAACACCTTGCCGACTGCGTAGACCGGTGCGAACAGCAGGGATGTTCCCGGGGCCTTGTCGGAGTAGAAGCGGCCATCCTTGATCGAATAGTCGTCGAAGAGAATCTCTTGATACGTCGTGATCTCGACCGATCGGTCCTCGACCAGCGCAGCAGCCAGCGCGACTCGAGGTGATTCGTTCGACAATCCATTCCCCATCCAGGGAGCGACGGCAACGAAGACGAGCACCGCGATCAAGGCCTCGAGCCGGTAGAGCCGCCAGAAATGCCGGAGCCGAGAGTTCATCGCCCGACGTGTCCAACGCTCGTGGCTTCTTGCCGAGCTCCGGTGGATCGGCGCCAGTGACCACCGAGTGAGGAAGAATCGGCTCGTTCGAGCGGAGCCAGTTCTCGCAGCACCACGACGATCGACGCGACCCACAAGAACAAGAGTCCGAAGAACGGGGCAACGATGCCGCCGGTCAACGCGACGGTGCCGATCGCCAGCAGTGAGGCAGCGCCCATCGAAGAACGCGGGTCACGGGCACGATGCAGAACGATGGCGATCGGCACTGCTATGAGACTCAAGGTGCTGACCAGCGTGTTCGGATACAACAAAAGACTGGCCGTGAGCGTGAGCCCGACCGTTTCGATGTCGGAGGCGCGGCCGCGAGCGTGAACCAGCACAGCGAGCGTGACGAGAAGAACGATGAAGGAGGCCACCATCGTCGGTGGGTGGAGGATCGAGGACATGGCGCCCTGAGAGTCGGGGGGTTGGTCCAAGAATCGGCGCAGCTGGCCATTGAGCGATTGGATGACGGGATTGAGCGAAAGCTGAGCAGATCGATCGCTCGGGCCGAACCGAATGAAGTCGGAGTAGACGCCGACGCCGAACATGGCTGCTGTTACCGCTGCGCTACCGGCTAGCGCCACCAACGCTCCGAGGAAGACCCGAGGTCGACCGATCGCGGCCCATAAGAGCGCGACAATGATGACGAGCGGCTTGAACAGCGTGCCGATGCCCAGAGCGACTCCGGCGAGGGCGGGCCGGGCCGACACCAGTCGAACGGCGACAACGATTGCAAGCATGCTCCCGAAGACGATCTGTCCGAGGTGGATGGCGTCGATGGTGGGCTGGAGCGACAACACAACAACGCTTGCAGCAGCGTATGCCCGAGCGCCATCGACGATGGGGAACCACCGGCCGAGCAGCGCGATCGCGACGATGAGGATCGTGCCCTGCAGCGCATGATGGACGATCAGTCCTGTCGAGGCCGAGAAGTGTCCGGCGGGATAGATGGTCAAGATAGAAGGTGGCGGGTACCAGTATCCGATCTCGGCGAGCCAGTCGTCGGGGAAGTATCCGTTGGTGGTGTCGAACACGGTTCGCAACGTGTCAGGGTCATAGAACGAGCCCTCGACCACCGCAGAGCGGGCAACGGTGTAGAACGCGGGGCTGTCCCACGGCCTCGGGGTCGTTGCCGAACCCCAGCCGACCATCCCCGCCCGGGCCACAGCCAAGACCGCAGTCGACCAGAGCATCCCGTCGAGCGCCCTCCGCCACCGCCAGTCCGACCCCTCCAGCGCAGCGACAAGGCAAACGAGCGCGACTGCTGCGACTCCGGCGGCCGTACGGGCGTACTCGAGCATCAGAACCCGAACGTGCGCTCTTGCACGAGGCGGAAGCCGTCCACCACCGACACCAGGATTTCGCCATCGTCGATCATCGAGATGTGGTGCATTCCTGAAGCATTCCAGCCTTCGCCGGTTGCCGAAGCGATGGTTTGGCCATCCACCGCCTCGCGGTAGCGATCGGGGTTGAGTTCGAGGATCTCGAAGGCTCGCACTTGCTCGCCGTACGAGTTCGCATTCTGTTGGGCTGGTCGCCAGAGGCGGCCCTCCGCATCTGCGAAGATAGGCCCTGCGGGGCGGGCCTTGGATGCGTCGGAACGAACGATCGGACTGTCCGGGTGTTCGACCCAAGGGTCCAAAAGGGAGTCGCTCGTGAACAGGTGCAAGTCTTCGCCGTACCCCTCGCCGGTTGTGTCGACGGCGAAGAGGAACCAGGCTCCCTCGTGTTCGAAGATCGTTGGATCGCCCCAGTTGCCTTCGAGGAGGACTCGCTCCCGGACCCAACTCGTCGGAAACTCTTCGGCTCGATACAGCACAGTCTCGCCGGTGTCGCCGGACTCGGGAACGAGGAACCACCCGTCCTCGGTGTGAACTGGGAACGGATAGCTGAAGTGGTCGGACGATTCGATGGCCGGCCCCAACCAGCGCCACGAGGTTCCACCGTCACGGCTCTCGAACGCACCGATGAGTCCTCGCTCGCCGAACCGTCCGTCCGGATCCCGAACGATGATCTCGGCTAGGAGCACGAGGCGACCACCGACGTTCAAGAGGAATGGATCGGCCACACCGAGGACATCGTCGAGCGGGACGTCGTCGCGGGTGACGAAAACGGTCGGTTCGGCCCCCGACACCTCATTCGGGGCTCGTCCCACGTGAATCGCGACGACCCACTCGGCCCGGATCGTGTTGTCGATGAATGGGACGTCGAACGCTCGTCCGATCTGATGGAGCACGACGAGCGATACAGCCACGAGCGCGACGAGGACCGTGACGCGGCTGAGAATGCCCATGGCCGAGCCCTTTGTCGACTTCTCGCGATTGGAATGGGCGGTCGTGTCGACCTCGAGCTGTCGCATGCTTCGTGCTCGTCCCTCCAACAAGTCCGGTCCCGTTCAGCGACGTTCCCGACCCGCAGAGTATGTGCAGCGTTCGTTGGGTTTCGCAAGCACCGGTTGTCGCTCTGGCCGGGCCAGCTCACCGACGCCAGGTGATGTGACGATTCAGGTAGAAGTTGCCGGTGGTGGCGAGCACGATGCCGACGATCTGGATCCCGATCGACGCAGTGGGAAGGTCGGCCGGTTCGTAGCCGGCGAACGCAGCAACGCCTGCCTGCACCATCAACCCGTGGAGAGCGATGATCTGGAACGGGACCAAGCCGGTCCAGCCTCGGACGCCTCTTCGTCGCTCCGGCGCGAAGGTGAATGAGTTGTTGAAGACGTAATTCGTCATCACGCTCACCTGGAAGGCGACGATCGCAGCCCACTCGAAGCCGGCGGCACCCAACACCAGCAGCACGACGAATCGCACAGCGACGCCCAGGAGGCCGACGAGTGCGAACGCAGTGAAGGTCGCCGACACGACGCGCCCGATGAACAGGTCGATCAGCGCCACGAGGTATGCGCCGATGACGCTCGAGGTCAGGTTGGATTCGCCGGCCACGCGCTCTCGGAACCGGTACCCGACTTCGGTGACGCGCGGCCGGGGACCTCTCGCCACGAACTCCAGCAGGATCTTGAACCCACGGGGATTCACGACATCGGCGACTTCGACGTATCGCTCACGACTGACGGCGAAGAACCCGCTCATCGGATCTGACACGGGTATGCCGAGGAGGTGCCGGGCGAGTTGTGCGCCGGCCCATGAGACGAAGCGGCGGAATTTCGACCACTCGCCGTAGCTGCCGCCCTCGGCCTCCCGGGAACCCACCGACACGTCGGCCTCGCCATCGAGTACGGGCGTGATCACGTCGATCAACGCATTTTCGTCGTGCTGGAGATCGGAGTCCATCACGGCCAGGACCCGACCGGAGGCCGCTTCCATGCCGGCCATGACAGCCGAGCTCAAGCCACGGTTGTTCATGCGTCGGATCGACGCGATCCGTGACGACCCAGCGGCGTACCGGTCGGCGATCTCCCAGGTCCCGTCCGGCGAGTTGTCATCGACGACGATGATCTCGTAGTCGAGGTCTTTCAGAAGCAGGACGAGGCGATCGAGTAGGACCGGAAGATTCGCTGCTTCGTTGTAGGTCGGAAGCACGACTGACACGGCCCGCGTTGTCGAGGAGCGCCGGTCGTAGCGGGCCACCGTGGCCCTGCCGGTCACCGTAGGGGGCACTGCTGGCCGAGGTTTCGCAGCGCGTGGGGGCGGAGGAATGGGTCGACTCGACACCTGTTTCCATCGGCTGCCCGAGACCAGAGGTGAGGCGTCGACGGTTGGAGCATCGGTCGGTGGTCGCCGTTCGTCCTCTAGCGTTCCGTGGGTGGCGAATCAGCACCAGTCTGCCGACCCCGATGTCGGCGGATCCGATCCGGGCGCAGCATCGGACGGCGAAGTCGGACGATCGTCGATGCCCCGGTTGAACACGTCCAAGATCGCCCGTTGGTTGTTGGTGACTCTGGCACTGTGGTTGCTCGTCGCCGGCTATCTCGTGTTTGATGCGCAGCGGCATGCGAGGAACGCAGAGGACTCGCTCAGACGAGTGGCCGACGTTGCCGGGGGAGATCTGAGCGGCGTTGACTTCGCTGCGGTTCAGAGCGACTTGGCTGCGGGAAGCGAGGAGCTCTCGGCGGGTCGTCGCTCGATCATGTCGCCAGTGGTCCGCGTCCTCGGGCCGTTGCCCATAGTCGGTCGTCAGCTCGCGTCGGCCCGAGCATTGATCACGACGTCCCAGGACCTGGCAGACGCGTTGACACCGTTGGTGGCCTCAGCGCGAATCGCACAGGAGGAACCGAACGCACTCGACCGTGTGGCCTTCCTTCAGGACACGAGTCGTGATCTCGCCGAACTCCGACGTGTCATCGACGGGGCTGACCTCGGCCCATCCGACCATCTCGTCGGTCAGCTCGCCGATGCGAGGCTGGAACTGGCTGAACGCCTGGCCAACGTGAATGATGACGCCGCCTCGTACGAGGTGATCACCCGTGGGCTGGCGAGCTTCTTCTCCGAGTCCACCTACCTGGTACTGGGTGCAAACAACGCCGAGATGCAGATCGGCGGGGGAATGCCGCTGTCGGTGGGTCGGGTAGTGATCGTCGATGGCGACTTCGAGCTCCCTGGACTCGCGCCGTCGTCCAGTCTCTTCCCCGTTGCCGCCAATGCGGTGGTCGACTCCGATGTCGAGGATCGATGGGACTTCGTCCAGTTGACGAACGACTATCGCAAACTGAACTACTCGGTTCGCTTTGGCGAATTCGGCGGGCCCCAGGCCCTCGAGATGTGGGAGGCGGACACCGGTGAACGTCTCGATGGGGTGTTGTCGATCGACCCGTTCGTGCTCGACGCCATCCTGAGCGTCGTCGGCAGCGTCGAGGTGGAGGGCGAGATCTACGCCGGGGGAGACACGCTCCTCTACCTGCTCCGCGAACAATACGAGGTGTTCGACGACGGAGACGACGATGCCGGCGATCTCGTCGAGGAGCGCCAAGACCGTTTGTCACTCATCGCCGAGGCCGCGGTCGAGAAGCTCTCGACCTCCTCGTGGGACCCGATCGAGCTCATCGAAGCCCTGCGCCCTCTGGCTCGTGGGCGCCACCTGTTGGCCTACAGCGACCGTCCAGCGGAGCAAGCAGCGTGGGCTGCGCTCGGCATCGACGGTTCGATTCCCTCCAACAGCACCGGTGTTGCGCTCATCAACATCGGCGGATCCAAGCTGGATCCGTTCCTTTCCGTCGACGTCGACGCATCGGTCGACTCAGACGGCGAGACACAAACCATCTCCTACACGATTCAGCTCTCGAACATGGCACCGTCCGAAGGGCTCCCGCGCTACACCATTGGCCCGTGGCGCGAGGTGGGGCTTGCCGGTCCGGGAGATTATCGGGGCCACCTTGCTGTCTACGTTCCGGGCTACGCGTCGGAGGCCGGCTTCGACACGCCGACCGGTCTCTCGGCCAGCGGCCCAGACGGAGATGTGTTCCTCAACGTCACCCGGCCGTTCGAGCTCGCCTCGGGCGAGTCGCGGACCTTCGAGTTCCACTTCACCGTGCCGGACACAGGCGTGCCACTGCGGTTGATTCCATCTGCTCGTTTCCCGGCAACGAGTTGGACGTGGAGTGGCGAAACGTTCACTGACAGCGTTGTTCGGGACCTCGGTTGACACGACCGAATCATTTGGGCCGAATGGCTCATCAAGTTTGCGGCCATTACCCTTCCGAAGTACCGGGAATACGACTACGGTGCACCACATCACCTCTCTCAGGATGGCAAGCATGATCAAGCGTTCCGCACTTACTTTCATCTTCTCTGCAGCCATGGTGCTCGGACTCGGCGCAACCGCTGGTGCGCAGACGGACTGCAGCGCATCGCCGCTGCCGGACGAATGCAACGGCGTCGGCGTGCTTCCGTCCAACCCTGACACGGCGGCTCCGGCTCCGGCTCCTGCCGGGCCCACGGTTGTCGTCAAAAAGCAGACCTTGCCGGTCACCGGCTCGGAAACCACGGCGCTGGCCCTCGGCGGCCTCGTGCTGGTCACCGCCGGTGGAGCACTCGTGTGGCGTTCCAACCGATCCGCTGCCTGATCGAGCGAGCGCCTCGGCGGCCTGATCGCGAATTAAACGTACGGACGACCTCGGTGCTGTTGCACCGGGGTCGTTTGACCTACAGATCCGTCCACCTGGTGCCGATTACCCTCAGATGATGACTCAGCGTCGGATCCTCTTCGTGTGCACGGCAAACATCTGCCGCAGCCCAGCTGCTGAGTACCTGGCCCGTCACTTCGTCACTGAACAGGACTACCTATTCCGGTCGGCAGGCTTCATGTATGACGGTCGCACCATCACCGAGAAGATGGATGAAGCGATCCAGAAGTTCGGCGTGACCGACGCCCACAAGCATTCGAGTCACATCATCGATGCCGACACGATGCACGGGGCGGAACTCATCCTGACCATGGAGTCCCGTCACCTTCGTGACCTCACGGTCAAGGATCGGGACGTGTTCGACAAGACGATCCCCTTCAAAGAAGCGGTCACGCTCATCGATCGACCGATGTCGCTCGATGAGTTCCTCGCATCGATTGCCGACCGCCAGGCATCCAGCTACTTCGACGAGCGGTGGGACGTGGAAGACCCGTACAAGCGAAGCACGAGGAAATACAAGGAGTCATCTGAGGAGATCAAAGATCTCGTCACTGGCTTCTTCACCAACCTCAAGCCGTGAACTCCGGGCGAAGGCGAGCTCAGCCTTCGTAGTAGCGGTACACCACGGCGGCGACACACGACGGTTTTGCGGAGCCTTCGACCTCGAACGTCGCTTCGAACGTGACTTGTGCACCGCCGGCGATCTCGGTCACGTCGAGAACCTTGCCCCCCAAGCGGAGTTTCGAGCCGACCGGGACAGGGGCGGGAAAGCGCACCTTCTCGCATCCGTAGTTGACGCCCATCACGAAGCCGGTCGCATTGATGACCTGGGGCAGGAGCGTCGGAGTGAGCGAGAGAGTGAGGTAGCCGTGAGCGATGGGCCCGCCGAACGGCGACTCGGCCTTTGCTCGCTCGACATCGACGTGGATCCACTGGTGATCACCGGTTGCCTCGGCGAAAGTGTTCACCATCTCCTGAGAGATCGTGATCCAGTCGCTGTAGCCGAGGTGTTCGCCAACGACGCTCTGGAGCCCTGCAATGCCTTCGACTGTGGTTGCCATGCTGCTAGACGCTAGCGGTCGCAGCCGGAGCGACGACAGGCCGGGCTGGCTACAGGTGCTCGACGTTGTCGGAGCTGAGGCGATGCCGAGCATCGAAGATGTACGCAGCGTGGTCGGTGAGGAGGTCGTAGTCGAGGTCGTCGTGGTCGGTGACGAGCACCACCGCGTCCGCTCCCTTCACCTCGTCCGACGAGAGGTCGACTCGCGTCATGCGGGAATCGAGGAAGTACTCCCCGACGTGCCCATCGTGGACTCGTACGTCAGCTCCGAGCTTCAGGAAGCCCTCGATGATTCCCGTCGCTGGGGTCTCTCGTGCATCGTTCGAATTCTTCTTGTAGGCGATCCCGATGACGAGGATGCGGCTGCCCTTGACGGGCTTGCTCTGATCGTTCAGCCCGAGCTGGACTCTGCGCACGACCTCGGCCGGCATCCCGTCGTTGATCTGGTTGGCGATCTTGACGAACCGGCTGACGGTGCCGAGCTCCCGTTCGAACTGCCAGCTCAGGTAGCTCGGGTCGATCGGCAGGCAGTGGCCGCCGACGCCGGGGCCAGGGAAGAACGGCATGAAACCGAAAGGCTTCGACTTTGCCGCCTCGATCACGTCCCAGAAGTCGATGCCGAGCCCGCGGGCGTTGATCGCAATCTCGTTCACGAGGGCGATGTTCACGTGTCGGAACGTGTTCTCCAGCAGCTTGGTGAGCTCGGCTTCTCGAGTTCCCTTTGTCGCAACCGTCGTGTCGACGAGCCCGTCGTAAAACGACTGAACGGATTCAAGCGATGCCGCGTCGATGCCGCTCACGACCTTCGGCGTCCGCTGAAAGTTCCAGGTCTCGTTGCCGGGATCGATTCGTTCCGGCGAGAACCCGAGTTTGAAATCGCGGCCGGCGGTCAGACCGGACACCTCCTCGAGGATCGGTTGCACGAACCCGTCCGTGGTTCCCGGATAGGTGGTCGACTCCAGAATCACGGTTGCGCCGGTGCGAAGATGAGCACCGCACACCCGAGCGCCGGCTTCGATGTAGGACATGTCCGGAGCGCCATCGCGGAGTGGTGTCGGCACCGTGATCACGGCGATGTCGTAGCCATGAAGGTCGGACTCCGACGAGGTGGGAAGGAACCGGCCGGTGGCGAGGGCCGCTTCGACGTCAGCGCCCGTGATGTCGTCGATGTGGGTTTCGCCGCGCTTCAACCCGTCGATCTTGCGCTTGTCGACGTCGAAGCCCACCACATTGTGTCCGACCTCGACGGCTCGCATTGACACCGGCAAGCCGACGTATCCCTGCCCAATGACCACGACTCGGCGCTGTTCAGCTTCGGCCACGATTACTCCTTCGACTATTCGTTGCGTTTGCGGAGGCGCTTAGCGTGGTCCTCGAGGCGTTTGCGTTGTGCCTTCGTGAGACTGTCGAGACCCTCGTTCGCGACCTGATCGAGGAGCGCGTCGATCTCCATGTCGGCCAGATCGTTCTGGACAGGATCGGGAGTAACCGCGCGCAGGTTTGACTTCTTGCGAGCTTTGCTCGGCTTCGCGGGTCGAGCCGATCGCGGCACGTCCGCGCCGAGGCCGGCCGGGAGAGGCAGCCGGGGAATCCAATCGGAACCCTCGGCGAATCCCATGCCTCGCAGGAGCAACAGGGCCATTCCGATGATGACGACCAGCATGATGATGCCGTAGGTGTCGCGATCAGCCATCGACTGCAGGAGATCGATGGCCACGATGCCGGCAGCGATGCCCCAAGCCGGGATACCTGGCCAGAAGCGGGCCTCGGGCCAGCTGAGGGCGAAACCGACGAGCACACAGAGTTCGACGTAGCGAAGGCCGCCGGCCCCGCCACCGACGGACGTCACGAACTGGATGACGGTCATCACGACGCCGGCGCCGATGGTGAGCGCAGCCAGGAAGATCGTGTAGGGCCGCCGTCCCATGCGGGCTTCGAGCTGCGATCCCAGCATGAAGAAGATGGCGTAGAGGAGGATGGTCCAAAAGACACGCGCCCCGGGCTCGATGAAGAACGGCCAGGTGAAGATCCGCCAGATCTCGCCGTTCTGGACTGCCGATGTCAACCAGAAGTTGACCGAGATCGACCGAGCGGGCCCCTCGACCAGCCAGATGAAAAGCGAGAAGATTCCGAAACCGACTACAGCGACGGTCGTGGACACGTCGATGTTGCCGACCCGGAACCATGGGTCGGCCGAGCGGCCGAAAGAGCCAGAGCCAAAGGAGCGCATACGAAACCAATGCTACTTGGTGCTGCACCTGCGCCGGTGGTGGGCAGTCAGGACTTCGGCTTGCGTCGCAGTGTCACCGGTTTCGCCTCGTGGTTGGCTCGCAGCTGCCCACAGGCGGCGTCGATGTCGGTGCCTCGATTGGCCCGGACGGTGACATTGACCCCACTCGCTTCGAGCAGGTCGGCGAAGGCCCGAATCCGAGATGGCGGAGTACCGACGGTCGGCCATCCCGGGGTCGGGTTCAATGGGATCAGGTTCACGTGAGCGCGCGCAGCGTTGGCCACGGTGGCGAGTTCACGGGCATCGGAGTCGCGGTCGTTGGTTTGGTCGATCATCGCCCACTCGAAGGACACTCGCCGGCCAGTGTTCTCGCGGTAGCGCTGGCTGGCGTCGATGATCTCGCTGATCGGATGTCGCTTGTTGATCGGTATCAGTTCGGTGCGGAGCTCGTCGTTGGCCGCGTGCAGGGACACCGCAAGACCGACCTGCAGGCCCTCGTCTGCGAACCGTCGCATCTGAGGAACCAGCCCGACAGTCGACACCGTGATCTTGCGGGCCCCGATGCCGAGGTCGTCGATGATGCGACGCGTGGCAGTCATGACCCGGTCGTAGTTGGCGAAGGGTTCGCCCATGCCCATGAACACGACGTTGGACAGCCGTCGTGGGGTCGCTTCGTTCCTGGCCACGATGACCTGCTCGAGGATCTCGCCGACGCTGAGGTGGCGCTCGAATCCGGCTTGACCGGTCGCGCAGAATCCACATGCCATCGCGCAGCCGGCCTGACTCGAGATGCACACGGTCGACCGACCGGGATAGTGCATCAGCACCGACTCGACGCGAGCGCCGCCGGGAAGCTCCCACAGGCGCTTCACCGTGAGCCCGTCTTTGGTCTCTTGACGCGCTGCGGGTGTCAGCGCCGGTGCCAGCGATTCGGCGAAGCGTGCCCGCAGTTCCTTGGGCAGGGTCGTGATCTCACTTGGCGCGAGACCCTGGTCGTGCATTCCCTTCCAGACCTGATCGATCCGATACTTCGGCTGGTCGTCGAGGAGTTCTCCGAGAGCGTCGCGATCGAGATCCCAGGGCGACCCCGTGGTCGGTGCGTTCACGACGACGATCCGCCGGGATCGGTCGACCATGCCTTGTCGGTGCGAACGATGCAGAATCCGAGCTTCTCGTAGGTACGGATCGCAGGGACGTTGTCCGCTTCGACGTAGAGCATTCCGGTCGCGAGTCCCTGGTCGTGTAGCCACTCGAGACCAGAGGCCGTCATTGGTGATCCGAGACCACGTCCATGAACCCTGGGGTGCAAGCCGATGGCGTAGATCTCGCCGAGGCCTCGATCGTGGTGGATCTTGGTCCAACAGAATCCGGCCGGTGTGCCCTCGTCTTCGAAGATCCTGATGCCGTCTGCACTGACCCCGGGTTCGGCCAGTTTGTGAGCGAACGCCTCCGGGTCGAGATCACCTTGATCGGGATGGCCGACGAAGGCGGCGTTGTTCAGCTGTCGCAGCATGTCGTCATCGATACCGGGTTCGAATGCCCTGGTCGGGAGACCTTCGATCACTGGCGGTAGCGGGCAGCGCATCTGGTGCAGTGCCCGGACCTGAACGAGGCCGTGGTCGGCGGCGACCTCGTCGTGCCAGGACATCGCCGGTTTCCCCCAGATCTCGAGTTTGCGGCCCTTCGCGAGATCCTGATCCTGCACTCGCCGAAGCATCGCGTCGAGCACGGCAGTCTGATTCCGACTGTGGTGGTCGGCCACCAACGCTTCGAGGTACAGCGTGTTGTCGACGGCAAGACCGCCGAGGTATCCGATCGGGTGACCGCCCCCACTGGCGACGACCCCGGCGAATCGCTCGGGTGCGTCCTGCAGCGACTCGACCCAACGACGGTTGAAGCGATCGTCGCTGAGGTCGAGGGGCAGCGCGTGGTGAAGGAGGTGGCGCGCCGCGTCGACCGTCAACGGGTCGGCTGCAGTCACGTCGATGATCTCGATCACCGGACGAGTCTACGGTGAGCTGCTCGGGGCTAGTCTCGCCGGTGATGGCACGACCACGTACCGCCAATGGCCGAGCTCGCCGGACGCACGAACTGCTGGCGGGGGAGTACCCCGCCGCCGAGTGCGAGCTCGATCATGACTCGCCCTTCCAACTCCTGATCGCGACGATCCTGTCGGCCCAGTCGACCGACGTCGGTGTCAACAAGGCGACGCCGGGTCTCTTCGCCCGCTTCCCGGATCCAGAGTCGCTCGCTGATGCCGACATCGCCGAGGTCGAGCAGTTGATCGGCACGCTGGGTCTGTTCCGGAACAAGGCCAAGAGCGTCACCCGCTGCGCACAGCAACTCATCGAGCACCACGATGGCGAGGTTCCGACCAGCTACAAGGAGCTCACGGCCTTGGCCGGCGTTGGACGCAAGACGGCGAATGTCGTACGAAGCGTGGCGCTCGGATTGCCGGGACTGCCCGTTGACACCCATGTGCTCCGGCTGAGCCACCTTCTCCAGCTCACGACCGAGACCGACCCGGTCAAGGTCGAGATGGAGTTGAACCCGATGGTGCCGGCATCGGAGCGCGGTGAGTTCTCGCTGCGAATGATTCTGCATGGGCGCCGGGTGTGTATCGCCCGGCGCCCTCGGTGTGAGGATTGTGTGCTCGCCTCGTTCTGCCCGTCGAGCACAGTCCCAGGCTGAGGCCAGCACAGTCCCAGGCTGAGGCCACAGTCTCGGGCTGAGGCCAGCACAGTCTCAGGCTGAGTCGCGCTGTTTGTCGAAGCATGTCGAAACAATTCGTCGCTCGAACAGCGGGCGTTCTCGATTGTTTGGGTTGGGTCCCCCAACCGATCGCGCGCCAGTTGTAGTTTGTGATTTAACCAGGTTCCCGCCACCTGGTTAACGCGACGTGGGGATCCGCCGCCCCTGTCGCTCCGTCGGCGCCCCTTCGGGGGCGTCGACGTGATTTTGGGCCCAGTCGTCACAGCCTGCGCAAGGCCTTCTGCAATCGGCGCGATGCCATGTGCAGTTGTCGCTCGACCTCTCGCAGCTCGCTGGCAATCTCGTCATCCTCTGCGGTGTCGCCCGTGAGTTCTCGGAGTCGTTTCACGAGATCGTCGAGTGTGAGCGAGACCGAACCAAGTGCACTGCTGTCGAGGGGCATGGAGGCTCCAATGGGGGGCGATGGATGCTGCGTTGCCCGGGAAATCGCCCGGACGGCGGCTCGACGGGCACGGTACCGTTTGAGCGATGTGGCTCGCCCTGCCGGCGACCACCACACTTGCGAACGACCCGGATCGGACAGGTCCGGGTGAGGACTTCGAGCGATGAACGGTGACACGATGCGAACGGGAACGCGATGCTGAATCGGCTCGACTTGCGTGGTCGAGGGACGGACCTCGCTCACCTCCTTCCTCGTCCAGAGATTGCCGGTGAAGGGCCCGTCGCCACGGTGCGCGAGATCCTGGCTCGGGTCAGAGCAGAGGGCGATGCCGTACTGCTCGAGCTCACCGAGACCTTCGACGGCGTTCGCCTCGACTCGATCCGAGTCGCAGACGCCGACCTCGACGCCGCAGTCGAGTCGCTCGATCCAGCGTTACGTGCAGCAATGGACGTGGCCATCGAAAACGTCGAGTCGTTCCACCAGCATCAGCGTCGGTCGCCCGAACTCATCGAGCGGCCCGGAATACGGATCAAGGCCTACCAACGACCCGTCGATCGGGCCGGAATGTACGTTCCAGGTGGACGGGCCGAGTACCCGAGCACCGTGATCATGACGGTGGTTCCCGCTCGCGTCGCCGGCGTCGAGGACGTCATCGTGTGCGTTCCACCATCTGTCGAGTTCGGCGGCGTGGCACCGTCCGTGCTCGCCGCCGCTCGGCTCTCCGGAGCCTCAGAGGTCTATGCCGTCGGAGGAGCGCAGGCGATCGGGGCCATGGCATATGGCACGGAATCGATCGCCCCGGTCGACGTGATCGCCGGACCGGGCAACGTGTATGTCGCCATCGCCAAGCAGCAGGTCTCCGGTGACGTCGGTGTCGCCGCTGCGTTCGCGGGACCGTCCGAGGTCGTCGTCGTGGCCGACCACACCGCCGAGCCGGCGTACGCCGCGATCGACGTCATGGTGCAAGCGGAGCACGGCCCCGACGGGCTGGCGTGGTTGGTCACGTGGGACGAGGACGTCGCTGATGCCGTGTGCGATGCCGGCGACAAGCTGCTGGCGGAAGCCCCCCGGGCCGACGAAATCAGGGCGACGCTTGCAGCGGGTGGTTACGTGGCGCTGGTCGACGATCGAGCGGCGGCCTTGGCGGTGATCGATGCCATCGCTCCGGAACACCTCGAGCTCCAGATCGAGGGAGCGGAGGAACTGGCAGCTTCTGTCCGCAACGCGGGTGCGATCTTCTGCGGCAATTTCTCGCCGGCATCGGTCGGGGACTACGTCGCCGGACCCAGCCACGTGCTGCCGACCTACGGTTCGGCCCGGTTCTCCAGCGCGCTCACGGTGGGCGATTTCTGCAAGGATCACCACGTCGTCACGATCGATCCCGATGGCATCGACGAGCTCGGTCCACACGTGATCGCTCTCGCCGATTGTGAGGGCCTTGACGCCCACTCCGAGTCAGTGCGTATGCGACTCGACCGTTCATGAGTCGGCCGCGCATACGCGACGATCTCGCGTCGCTCGACGGGTATCACTCGCCCCAAGTTGATGTCGACGTTCGGCTGAACACCAACGAGGCGCCCGGTCCGCCGCCGGCCGGGTTCAGCGCCGCGGTCGCCGCTGCAGCACACGACGTCGCGTGGCACCGATACCCCGACCGGTCGGCGCTGGCGTTGCGCACTGCCATCGGGGGCCTCCACGGTCTCGGCCCTGAGCAGGTGTTCTGCGCCAACGGATCGAACGAGGTCCTTCAGACGGTTCTGCTCACCTTCGCCGGCCCGGGACGAAAAGTGCTCACGTTCGAACCGACCTACGCCCTTCACGGACACATCGCTCGCCTCACTGGTGCCACCACGATCGCCGCCGACCGTGACGACGCATTCCTGGTCGACCCGACCTACGCCGCGGCGCAGGTGCTCGAGCACCAGCCTGCAGTGACGTTTCTCTGCTCTCCGAACAATCCGACTGGGATCGTTGAACCGACCGAGACGATCTTGGCGGTCCTCGATGCCGTGGCGGAAGTCGGTGGATTGCTCGTGCTCGACGAGGCTTACGGGCAGTTCTCGCCGTTCGCCGGGGAATCACTGCTCGGTGACGACACGCCGCTCGTGGTGTCGCGCACCTACTCGAAAACCTGGGCGATGGCCGCTGCACGGCTGGGATACCTTCTTGCCCCTGCATGGTTGGTCGATGATCTCGAGAAGGTCGTCCTGCCATACCACCTGGACGCCATGAAGCAGGCGGCAGGACTCGCTGCTCTCGACTTCCTCGACGAGATGGAGCAGCGGGTGGCTCAGACCGTCGAGGAACGCGGTCGCATCGAGGCCGCACTGACCGAGATGGGGGCCACGGTGTGGCCATCTGGCGCCAACTTCATTCTCTTCCGGCCACCTGGGGGTGACGGCAACGCCGTCTGGCAACAGCTCGTCGACGCTTCGGTGCTGGTTCGCAACACGGCGAGCTGGGATCATCTCGATGGTTGCCTCCGCGTCACCGTCGGCACCCAGAACGACAACACCCGTTTCCTGACCGCACTTCGCGAGGCCCTCACATGACCACCAACACTCCCCGTCGATCGAGCAAGCGGCGCCAGACCGGCGAGACCTCGATCGAGATCTCGATCGACCTCGACGGCACCGGTCAGGTATCGGTCGAGACCGGACTCCCGTTCTTCGATCACATGCTCGATCAGATCGGACGGCACGGCGGATTCGATCTGACCGTGAAGGCGTCTGGCGATCTCGAGGTTGACTCACATCACACGGTCGAGGACACGTCGATCCTGCTCGGCGAGTGTTTCAAGGAAGCCGTCGGCGACAAGGCGGGTGTCCGTCGGTTCGCCAGCGGGCTGTATCCACTCGACGAAGCACTGATGGAGGTGGCGCTCGACCTCTCGGGCCGACCTTTCTTCGTGTGGGATGTCGACATGCCGGAGTCGCTGCCGTTGGGCACGCCGCCGTTCGATCCTCAACTCGCTGAGCACATCTTCCAGAGCTTCGCCACCGCAGCCGGGATCACGCTGCACATGAACATGAAGGCCGGACGGAACACGCACCATGTGATCGAAGCGTCGTTCAAGGGTTTGGCACGGTGCCTGCGAGACGCCGTCTCCATCCAGGGCGGCGGCGTACCGTCGACCAAGGGTTCGCTCGCCGTCTCGGCCGATGATGCAACGGCCACGAGTCTGTGAGTTCCGCCGGCCCACTCATCGCTGTCCTCGACTATGGCATCGGCAATCTGCACTCAGCGCACCAGAGCCTGTGCCATGTCGGAGCTGATGCTCGCCTCACCGCAGACCATGGACTCATCGCCGATGCCGCGGCCGTCGTGCTGCCCGGTGTTGGCGCATTCGGGGCCTGCATGCGCGCACTTCACGACGCGAAGCTGGCCGAGGTCGCCATCGAAGCGGCCGCCGATCCGCGGCCGTTCATCGGGATTTGCGTCGGCATGCAGATGATGTATGAGCGTTCGGTCGAGAGCCCGGACGTCGAAGGGCTCGGGATCCTGCCGGGTACGGTCGACTGGCTCCCGGCCACCACGATTCGGCCCCAGATGCAGTGGAACCGCATCGACGTCACCCCCGAGGTCGGCGCGGGCGATCCGCTGCTCGACGGCCTCGATGGCTCCTGGATGTACTTCGTGCACAGTTTCGTCGGCCCGCCTGCTCCGGAGGTGTCGGCCACGTGCGAATACGGCGGACCGCAGACGGCGGCTGTGCGGATCGGGACCACCTGGGCCACGCAATTCCATCCCGAGAAGTCGGCGAGCGCAGGCCTGGCCCTCCTCGGCAACTTCGTCGCCCTGGCGGCGGACGGCGCATGATCCTCTACCCGGCAATCGACCTTCGCGGTGGCAACGCGGTTCGTCTCTATCAGGGGGACTACGGCCAGGAGACGGTCTATGGGACCGATCCCGCAGCTCAGGCGCTCGCGTTTGTCGACGAGGGTGCGGAGTGGCTCCATGTCGTCGACCTCGATGCTGCGAAGTCCGGCGATCCGGTCAATCGACCTGTCATTGCCGAGATCTGTTCAGCGGTGAACGTTCCAGTCCAGGTGGGTGGCGGTGTGCGGTCCTTCGAGGCGGCGAAGGCGCTGTTCGATCTGGGGGTGGCGCGGGTCGTGATCGGTTCTGCGGCCGTGGAGAACCCGGAGCTCGTGAGGCAGGTGGCGGCGGAGCACTCCGTCGCAGTCGGCCTCGACGCCCGCGGCGACGACGTGGCCACGCACGGTTGGACAGAACGAAGTGGCCGCACGGTCAAGGACTTGGCCCTCGAGTTCGCCGACGCCGGTGTCGAGGCGTTGGTCGTCACCGAGATCTCGGTCGACGGAACCCTGGCTGGTCCCGACGTCGAGGGACTGTCGGCCCTGCTGGCCGCAACCGAAATTCCCGTGATCGCCTCCGGCGGGATCGGTACGGTGGCGCACATGACGACGCTCGCATCCATCTCCGTCGAGGGTCGACGTTTCGCCGGCGCCATCACCGGCCGCGCCCTGTACGAGGGCGCCTTCACGGTGCGCGAGGCGCTGGACGCGCTCGCTGCTTTGGATGCGGGAGATGCCAAGTGACCGCAGCACCGGAAATCGTCATACGAGTCATTCCGTGCCTCGACGTCGACCAGGGCCGAGTCGTGAAAGGTGTCAACTTCGTCGGCATTCGCGATGCCGGCGATCCCGTAGAGCTGGCGGCCCGTTACGACGCGCAAGGAGCAGACGAACTGGTCTTCCTCGACATCACCGCATCACACGAGCGACGCGACACCACGGTCGAGATGGCGCGAGCCGTCGCGGAACAGGTGTTCATTCCGTTCACGATCGGTGGCGGCATCCGCACCGTCGACGATGCGAGGACGCTGCTTCGTGCCGGGGCCGACAAGGTCGCAGTCAACTCGGCCGCTGTTGCCAGGCCGGAGCTGGTGGCCGAGATTGCTGCTGAGTTCGGATCACAGTGCTGCGTGGTGGCGATCGATGCAAAGCGATCGGACCGCACGGCCAGCGGCTTCGAGATCTTCGTGAAGGGCGGCCGCGAAGCAACCGGAATCGACGCCATCGAATGGGTCGAACGGGTCGTCGCGCTCGGGGCCGGCGAGATCATGGTCAACTCGATCGACCGCGACGGCACTCGCGATGGTTTCGATCTCGAGATGACCAGAGCTGTTGCTGATGCGGTCGGGGTACCGATCATCGCCTCGGGCGGGGTAGGCGGGGTCGACGATTTCGCCCCCGGCGCGATCGAGGGTGGGGCGACGGCAGTTCTCGCCGCCAGCATCTTCCACTTCGGGGAGGCGACGGTCGCCGACGCCAAACGGGCGCTGATGGCAGCCGGCGTTGCCGTTCGCCCGCCTGATTGACCGGCGGCCTGAACTCATCCGTCGGCATTGTCGCTGCTCGGGCAAGAGGTCTATCGTCTGCTGCTTCCGCCTGAGTAGGAGATCCACGTGGCGAACGACTGGTTCGAGACCGTAGCCGTAGCCCAGAAGCGGGCGAAGAAGCGCCTGCCTCGCTCGGTGTACGGAGCGTTGGTCGCCGGTTCCGAGGCCGGGCTGTCGATGAACGACAACCTCTCCGCCTTCGACGAGCTCGGGTTACGTCCCGTGACTGCTGGGCAGTCGGCGACGCGCGACATGTCGACCACGATCATGGGTCAACCGGCGTCGATGCCGGTGGCGATCTCACCGACCGGTGTGCAGGCCGTCCACCCGGACGGCGAGGTCGCGGTGGCACGGGCGTCGGCCGCGCGCGGGGTTCCGATGGGACTCAGTTCGTTCGGCAGCAAGCCCATCGAGGACGTGATCGAGGCCAACCCCAGTCTCTTCTTCCAGATCTACTGGGCTGGTGATCGCGACTCGATGTCGGCCCGGATGCAGCGGGCCAAGGATGCCGGGGCCACGGGATTGATCCTGACCCTCGACTGGTCCTTCTCCCACGGACGGGACTGGGGGAGTCCGGCCATCCCCGAGCGGATCGACCTCAAGACGGCTCTCATTCACGCCCCAGACGTGATGACTCGACCGGCGTGGCTGCTCGATTGGGTCAAGTCGGGAGCGTTGCCCGGCCTCGGTGTCCCGAACTTCGGCGTGCGCGGTGAACCGGCGCCCGGCTTCTTCGAGGCGTACGGAGCCTGGATGGGAACACCGCCGCCGAGCTGGGACGACGTTGCGTCGCTCCGTGAGGAGTGGGGCGGCGAGTTCATGGTGAAGGGCATTGGTCGAGCCGACGAGGCCCGCCGCGCTGTGGACGCGGGTGCTTCGGCCATCTCGGTGTCGAATCATGGCGGCAACAACATCGACGGCTCGCCTGCACCGATCCGAGTGTTGCCTGAGATTCGCGACGCTGTCGGTGGACAGGTGCAGATCTTGATGGACGGTGGGATTCGCCGGGGGAGCGACGTGGCCAAGGCGCTGGCTCTCGGGGCTGACGCGGTGATGATCGGGCGGGCCTATCTGTGGGGTCTGGCGGCCAACGGTCAGGCGGGGGTGGAGAACGTGCTGGACGTGCTGCGGGGCGGTTTGGACTCGACGCTGCTTGGTCTCGGGAAGTCGTCGATCAGCGAGCTCACGCCGGACGACGTTCTGATCCCCGACGGCTTCTCCCCACCCCGCCTCTGACCGTCCCTGCAAACCTCGGGTTCGCGCCCCACAGAATCGGGGGCTATTGCCTCCGGTTCGACCGAACCAGGGTCGGTACATGTGGGCCCTGCGAGCGGCACCAGTATCTGGTGCTCAGCATGGAGCGCAGGCTCAAGGACGGGTCGGCCATCCCACCGGACTCGGTCGCCATCGATGGCGACCGATCCGCTGAGCGGGCGCGTGATTCCGCTCGAGATCAGGTGCGAACGACGAGGGCCACGACCTCCTTGACCAGGGCATCGAGAGTTCCGGTGAAGAAGTGATCGGCACGCGGTATCTCGGCGACGGTCGTTGCCGCCCATGTTGCCGTGACAGCTCGGGCATCGGCGGGTGATCGGTAGGCATCGTGCTCACCGACGAGCAGGCGCGAGTGGCGGTCATCTGAAGCGGCGGCGATCTCCTCGGGTTCGATCACCCGAAGCGGGGGAGCGATGGCGATCCAGCCGTCGAGGGCCGGGTGCGATGTCGCCAGGGCAACGTCAGCTCCGAAAGACCAGCCGATCAGACGAACGGGTGCCCCGGGCCGCCTGGCCTCGGCGAAGTCGATCGCGGCCATGACGTCGTAGCGCTCCCGATTTCCGTGATCGTGGCGTCCGTCCGACCCCTGCACGCCCCGGAAGTTGAACCTCAGGGACGGAGCGCCAACGGCCGGTAGGGCCCGGAACAGACCGTCGATGATCGATGCATACATGTTGCCGCCGTGGAGCGGGTGTGGATGGCAGAGAACGGCCGTCGGCCGAGGCCCAAGCTCCTCAGGCAGGGTCGAGGTAGCGCCGTCTGACCCAGCGGCGTCGCACCATTCGGCCCGAAGCCGAAGTCCGTCTGCGGTGGTGAGAGCGAGACGCTCGTGTCGGGCAGCAGCGTCGGCGGACATGTTCGGGCACGGTACCGTTCGGCGAGTGCCACAGGAAAATGCAGGTTCCGCATCGGGCAACGCCGATCGTGCGGCCAAGGGGAAGCTGCCGATCAAGATGCTGAACGATCGCATCCTGGTCGAGCTCGAAGGGGCGGACGGCGATCGACGGTCGAGCGGCGGCATCCTGATTCCTGCGACGGCGCAGGTCGGCAAGCGGCTGACCTGGGCTCTCGTGGTGGCAATCGGGCCGAATGTTCGGTCGATGGAACTGAACGATCGAGTGCTTTTCAACCCCGAAGATCGCTACGAGGTCGAGGTCGGCGGCAGCGACTACATCATCCTGCGCGAGCGCGACATCCACGCCGTTGCCGCCAAGCGCCTCGACGATTCCCCCACCGGCCTCTACCTCTAGCACGCCTTCCCTCAAACCCGAGGTTTGGAGCCCCCAAAAGCGGGGGTGATCACCTCCGGTTCGCTCGGAGTTCACGACTCCCGACGCTGAATCGACGGGCCGTAACAGCGGCTGCTGAGGAGAAGGACATGCAAGTTCACGCGAGAGTGGCCGAGATCGCCACACGTCACCACGGAATCGTCAGCCGACGGCTGCTGCGAGAAGCGGGTCTGTCTGGCAACACGATCGATCGATGGCTCCAAGCGGGATCGGTGGAGGTGATCGTCCCGGGCCTCTATCGGTTGTTCAGCGGCGATGAGGAACTCCAGCGTGTGACCGTCGCTGTCCTGGCTCTACGTCACAGCGCTGCCGATCTCGAAACGGCAGCGTGGTTGCACGGTCTATGGGGCGAGCACCCGGGTCTTCCCCGGCTCGTCGTGCCGCACGGCGGGACGAACCGTTCCGGACTGGCCTCCGTCCGCCAGTCGCAGCATCTGCCGGAGGTGGATCTCTGCGAGGCCAGAGGAGTTCGGTCTTTGACGCTGGCCAGAACCGTCTGCGAACTGACACCTCTGCTTTCGAGTCCGGCAGCCGAACGCCTCGTGACGCGGGCGCTGAGCAGCTCCGGTTTGTCGGAGAGTGAGCTGATCGCGTGCGACATGTCGATGGCGCGTCGTGGACGACCGGGGGTCCAGGTCCGACGCGAGCGGCTTGCCCCGTTGCTCACCGGCTCGGCCGTCGAGCTGAGTGTGCTCGAGAGGGAGTTTCTCCGCCGCTACTCGGCCTGCGGTCTACCGCCGCTCTCTTCCCAGTATCGGCCGCCCTGGTCGGATGGGGTGACCGGTGTCGTCGACTTCGCCTTGGTCGAGCATCGCCTCATCATCGAACTCGATGGTCGTGCGTGGCACGACAGCGTCGACGCCCGAGTCAAGGATGCCAGGAGAGATCGGCGAGCCGAACGGCATGGCTGGCGCGTCCTCCGATTCGGATGGGACGAGGTGGTCCGACGATGGGGCGAAGTGGCGGAGCACCTGAGGTTCGTCGTTGGCGCTGTCGAGCCGCTCCATCCAGCATGACCGCAACCGACCGGAGGCTATGACCCCCGATTCTGTGGGGCTCAAACCCGAGGTTTGCGGCGGGGTGGCGTTGGTAGGGTGCGGCGGTGAAGTGGGGTGTGATGTGATCGACGTGACAGCCGAGCAGTTGGCGGCCATCCGCTACGACGAGGACGGGCTCGTACCCGCCATCATCCAGGACGACGACACCGGCGAGGTGCTCATGTTCGCCTTCATGAACGCCGACTCGCTGGTCGCTTCCCTCGAGCAGGGTCGCACCGTCTTCTGGAGTCGATCTCGCCAGAAGCTCTGGCGCAAAGGCGACACCTCCGGCAACCATCAGAACATTCGTTCAGCCGCCTACGACTGCGACGGCGACGCGCTGCTGTTTCGCGTCGAACAGGTCGGCGAGGGCGCCTGTCACACCGGTGAGCGGTCGTGCTTCCACCACCCCTTCGGTCACGACACCGGCCAACTCGTCGAGACCAAGCCATGACCGACCCGACCACGACGGGTGGAGACGCAGAGCCCACGGGCACCACATCCCTCGCCGACTTCCGGGCGCACGCCGCCGGCCACCGTGCGGTGCCCGTCACCCGCGAGCTTCTCGCCGATCTCACGACACCGGTGTCGATCTTTCTCCGGACCGTGTCCGACGACGCCGGGTTCCTCCTCGAATCTGTGGAGAACGGCGAGCGGTGGAGCCGGTTCAGCTTCGTTGGCCGCCGACCCCACGCCACGATCGTTTCACGAGACGGTGTAATCGAGATCCGCGGTGAGTTGCCCGACAACGATCTCCCGCTCGACCAGGGAGTCCTCACCCTCGTCGAGGCCTTGATCGAGCGCTACCGCGCCCCACGTTTGCCGAACCTCCCGCCGCTCATCTCCGGCCTCGTCGGCTATTTCGCATACGACGTGGTGCGTGAGGTCGAACGGCTCCCTGACGTTCCCAAGGCCGAGAACGACCTGCCGGATGCAGTCTTCGACGTGATCGGCGACATGGCCGTCTTCGACCACTGGCGGCAGCGAGTGACGCTCGTTGCGGTGGCGTTGTTGCCCGTCGACGCCACACCAGATCAGATCGATCAGGCCTACCTCGATGCCGTCAATCGTCTCGATGACCTCGCCGCTGCTGGGGCCAGACCGATCAACGAGCCCATGCTCGCCCCTCCGTCGGACGATCCGGTGCTGCCGGAGGTCACCTCGTCCATGGGCAGCGGCGACTATCAACGCGCTGTCGAGGTAGCGAAGGAGTTCATCCGAGCCGGCGACATCTTCCAGGTCGTGCTGTCGCAGCGGTTCAGTTTCGACCTCGACGCCGACCCGGTCGACGTGTACCGCGTTCTCCGTCAGATCAACCCCAGCCCGTACATGTACCTCCTCCGCCAGCCCGAGGTCACCATCGTCGGATGCTCGCCTGAACCCCTGGTCCAAGTGAGGGATGGTCGTGTGATCTCCCGACCCATCGCCGGCACCCGGCGGCGCGGCAGGACCGATGAAGAGGACCGTCGCATGGCGGCCGAGTTGGCCGAGGACCCGAAGGAACGGGCCGAGCACGTGATGCTGGTCGATCTCGCTCGCAACGATGTTGGGCGCGTGGTCTCCTATGGCAGCCTCGAGGTCGAGGAGATGATGACGCTCGAGAACTACAGCCACGTCATGCACCTCACGAGTCAAGTCGCCGGGGACCTCCGTCCCGAGTTCGGCGTCATCGACGTTCTGAGGGCGACCATTCCTGCGGGAACCGTGTCCGGCGCGCCGAAGGTCAGGGCCATGGAGATCATCGACGAGCTCGAGCCGGTGAAACGTGGGCCGTACGCCGGTGTTGTCGGCTATCTCGACTTCTCCGGCAACCTGGACACCGCGATCACCATCCGAACGATGATCTGTCTGCCCGATGGTTCGGCAAGCGTCCAGGCCGGGGCCGGCGTCGTTGCGGACAGCGATCCCGCGTTGGAGGACCTGGAGTGCGCCAACAAGGCGAGGGCGCTGCTCTCCGCAGTCGATCCGGCGAGAAGGATGACTGCCGAACGCAATCGCTGACGCTCAGGAACCAGCTGTTGTGGCCGGCTGATTCGTTTCGGTAGGCACCGTCGTCGATGAGGGGGGCGGTGCCGTCGGCGGCGTGAGGTAGTCGAAGCTCCATCGATCGCTGACCGACTGCCAGACCAGATCGGCCACCCACTCGCTTGCAGATCTGGTGATGTGTACGCCGTCGCTCGCTCTGGCCTTTCGGGTCGCTGCTCCACCAGGCTCGTCGATGAACTGGTCGTAGCCCCCGCCCGGTCCCGTGAACAGATCGACGATGTCGACGACATCGACCCACGGTCTCGAGCCTGCTTCGGCTTCGAGGGCTGCGTTGATGTCGCCGGCGATTGCCTGCCGCGATTCGTCCCGCATCGGCGGCAGATTGATCCACAACATCTGGACGCCGTCATAGGCGGCGATGTCCATCATCGTGGCCACCCGCTGCTGGTAGGCGGTGCGCCACTCGTCGGTGCCGATGACCCCTCGCCGGCCGTCCACCATCACGTCCTGATCGTCGTTGCCGCCGACCATGAACACCACGACCTGGGGACGGTCGCCGCGTTGCATGATCTCGCTGAGTCGTGCCGGCCAATCGAAATAGTCCGGTCTGGCGAGGCCGGTGCTGATGGAGAAGTCCAGCTCGATTTCGGTCAGATCTCGATCGGCGACCTTGTTGAGGAGCTGGGATCCGATGTACTCGCCCAACGAGTCGCCACCGACCCAGATGCGAAGCGGATCGTTGGCCGAGGCCTCGCCGAGAGTTGGAGCGGCGGAGGTCGTGGTCGTCGGAGGGGCAGCGGTCGTTGTCGTTGGCGCCGGCTCGATGGCTAACGTGTCCGGTGTCTGCGCTGCTGATTCGTCGATCGCGGTCTCCGGAGACGGCGTCGACGTGGTCTCTGACACTGTCGCGATCGGCGTGAGTTCGCCGAGGACGACGTCGATGGGCTCGTCGTCGTTTTGACCGAGGGCAGCCTCGATCGCTCCCGCCGGCCGATCGAGTTGGAGCATGCCGGCAAGGGCATCGACGGTCTCTGCTGCGGCGATCCAACGATCTCGGCGAGAACCGAACTCCTGCCGCTCGGCCATCGACACCAGTCGGCCCGAGCTCAGGAGTCCCGCTACCACCAAGCACACCACCAGGCCGGCGAACACTCGCCCGACACCGGACGCGCCGCCGCGATCGGTCCGGAAGATGCTCTGTTTGCGAGCAGGTCGGATGATCGTGCGAAGGGAGTCGAGCATGGAAGAAGAAGGGTGCGTTTCGAGCGTATGGAGATGGTTGGGGGGACAGCGGACAGGGGGAGGGGGTCGGCGGTGTGAGCGGGCGCGCACCTCAGAACTGGAAGTAGATGAACGGGGCGACACCTTCGGGACCCAGGGAGACGACCAGGGCGATCCAGAGACCGAGTAGAGCACCCTGGAGCAGGGGATCCGTGTCGGCCGCGCGATCGCGAACGGCAGCCACGATGTCGGTCGGTACCAGTTGGGCGGCAAGTGATACCAGAATCACCCCGACGGCCACCCATTCAACGCCGGAGCCGAGTGGAGCCGTGATCAATCCGGCGAGGAAGTCGGTGGCCAGCTCGAAGCTCTCGGCCCTGAAGAGCACCCAAGCAAAACACACGATGTGGAACGTGAGGAGCCACCGAATGACAGCGCCGAGCCAGGACATCGGGGCGTTCGATGACACGCCGACCCCTCGCTCCAGGGACAGAGCCAACCCATGTAGTCCACCCCAAGCGACGAAGGTCCAAGCGGCGCCGTGCCACAACCCGCCGAGGATCATCGTCAGCATGAGATTGCGATAGGTCATGAGCGAACCGACTCGATTGCCTCCGAGCGGGATGTAGAGGTAGTCGCGGAGCCAGTTCGACAACGTGATGTGCCATCGGCGCCAGAAGTCCTGGATGGAGAGAGATCGGTAGGGATTGTCGAAGTTCACCGGGAACCGGAATCCCAGCAGCAACGCCACTCCGATGGCGATGTCGGTGTAGCCGGAGAAGTCGGCGTAGATCTGGATCGCGTAGCCGTACATCGCTTGGAGAAGCTCGAGCTTGGTCGCCTCGGTCGGCGCGGCGAACGCAGCGTCGACGACGTGCTCGGCGAGGTAGGTGGCGATCACCACCTTCTTGAAGAGCCCACGACCGATCATCCATGCGGCGTCGGCGGAGTCCACTTCGTCGTTAAAGCGGTGGCGCTGGAGCTGCGGAAGGAACTCCTTCGCCCTGACAATGGGGCCGGCGACGAGTTGAGGAAAGAACGAGAGAAACACAGCAACATCGAGGAGGCCGACCGGTCGGACGTCGCGGCGGTGGACGTCGATGACATAGCTCAACGCCTGGAACGTGTAGAAGGAGATACCGACGGGGAGTATCACCTCGATGAAGGGCACTGGTTGGTCGGTTCCGAACGCCGAGACCAGCGATGCCACGAAGAAACCCCAGTACTTGAAGAACCCGAGCAGAACCAGGTTCACGAGCACGGCGAAGCGCATCCTTCGGAGTCGGCGCCGACCGACCACACGGTCGACTCGGCGGGCCGCCCACCAGTTGAAGACGATCGAGCCGGCGATCAGGCCGAGGAAGCGTGGGTCCCACCAGCCGTAGAACACCGCCGAGGCGATCGTCATCGCCACTTTCCACGCCGTCGGGCGGGCGCGCAACAACACGTGCACGCCGTAGACGATCGAGAAGAAGAGCGCGAAGGTGAAGGTGGGGAAGAGCACGTGTGGTCACCTTCGGACGGCGGCCCGCCGACGCCCGATTCCAGTGACGGAACATCCTGTCTCGATTCGCTCTCGGTCCCACCCGATGAGAAGGCATACTCAGAAAATGTTGACGCCAACGCCCCTGTCGTTCGAAGAGTCGGAGAAGGCGTTCCGCGAGGCGGCCATTGCCGCCCCCGCCCGACGTGATGTTCTCGTGATCGACGGGCCCGAGGCAGCGGGCTATCTCCAGGGGCAGATCAGCCAGAATGCCGAGGGGCTCGACGAAGGTACGTCGGCGTGGACACTCCTGCTCGAGCCCAACGGGCGGGTCACGGCCTGGGGGCGCCTGAGCCGAGTCGGCCCTGAAACCTTCTGGTTCGACACCGATGAGGGGGCGGGATCGGTCACGCTCGAACGTCTCGAACGCTTCAAGCTCAGGACCAAAGCGACGTTCGCCCTCCACGAGAGTGTGCCGACCGTGGTCGTTCGAGGTCCCGAGACGCCGTCGGCGTCGGATCTCTACGCAGCAGTCAGCGACGCGCTGGCCGATGCGTCGACGGGATCGGACCTCGATCGGGTGGTCGCCGTCCAACTCGACTGGTCGACGTCGGTGGGGGTTGACCTGTTGGGCCTCGACCTCTGGGTGACCGAGGTTGCCGATGCGCTTGCGTCCGCTGGACTGGCGCTCGGCGACGCTGCGATCGTCGATCTCGACCGGGTCGAGGCCGGCCGCCCTGCCATGGGTCACGAGTTCGGTGAGAAGACCATCCCGGCTGAGACCGGCGTTGTCCAGCGGTCTGTCGACTTCACGAAGGGGTGCTACGTCGGCCAGGAATTGGTGGCTCGAATCGACTCTCGAGGAAACAACACGCCACGCTCGGTCAACTCTGCCCGGCTGGCGCCCGGCCATGTGCCTCGGGTCGGAGACGAGTTGCTGCTCGACGGTGAACCGGTTGGTCTGATCACGAGCGTTGCAGTCGCCACGGACCACGTCGCCGCTCTGGCGTCGATCAAGCGAGGCGTCGAGGTGCCGGCCCAGCTGACCCTCGAGGTCGACGGCGCACCGGTGATGGCGTCGGTCGAGGCACCGCACTGGACCTGACGCCGCAGATCACCGCGCAGATCACCGCGGTCACGCCGGGGCTGGCGGGCCCGGTGGGAGAGCGGGGAGTCGCACCACCATCGCTGTTCCCCCTCCGCGACGCGACGCGGCCTGGACGGACCCGCCCATCGCCAACGTCAGCTCGCGCACGATGGCGAGGCCGAGACCGCTCGAGCTCTCGCTCCGTTCAGGGACGAGCTTCGTGACGTACAGGCGCTCGAACACGTGGGGGAGGTCAGCAGAATGGATGCCGGGGCCGTCGTCGGCGACGGTGACGGTGACGAACCCATCGCTCGTGGCCACGGTGATCTCGACCGAGCTGTCGGCAAAGGCGAGTGCGTTCTCGATCAGGTTGGCAACGATCTGTCCGAGCCGGTCTGGATCGGCATGGACCATCGATGGGTCGTCAGCTGTCGCAGAGATGACGACGCCCCGCTCCTGCGCCTGCAGTTCGGCCCCGGAGGCGGTCGCTCGGACCACGGGTGCTGCGTCGATGGGGCGCATGTCGAAACGGAACTGGCGAGCCTCGAGCTTGCCGAGGTCGAGGAGATCACTGACGAGGCGTCCGAGGCGATTCGCATGGTGGGTGATCACCGCCCCGGCCTTCTTGGCATCGACCGCAGTGCCGTCCTCCAAGGCCTCGCCGAACCCTCTGATCGCCGTGAGTGGAGTTCGGAGGTCATGGGACACCGATAGCAGGAACTGCTGCTCGGCAGCGCGCCCCCGCTCCAGCTCGGCAGCCATGTTGTTGATGCCGGCGCCCAGGTCGGCGATCTCGTCTGTGCCAACGACGGGAACTCGGACGCCGAGATCGCCGTCGGCGATGGAAGCGGCGGCTGCCGTGGCCTGTCGAATCGGGCGGACGAACCGTCGCGCCAACAGCGAGGCGACCAGCGCAGCGCCCAGCAGCACGATGGCGCCGCTCAACACAAACCAGAGGCGGGCCCTGGCCCCGATGGTCGCCACCTGGCTTTGCACGATCACGACCCCGGTGGCTCCTGAAGCCTGCCGTGGGAGATCGACATCGACGGTGCGGATGCCGCGGATGCGATCGCCGATCCGGGTGTAGATCACGACACCGTCACGGGCTGCACTGACGGTGTCGGGATCGAGCCCGGGCCCGATGTCCGCGCCATTGCGATCTCGCCGCAGCGAGAGAAGGTCTCCGGTCGGACCGAGGAGGCCGACGTCGATCGTCACCCCGTCGAACGCGTCGCCGAATCTGCCGACGATGGGCCCGATGTCATTCGCGCGGCCGTTGCGTTCCACGAGTTCCACGACGGCGGCGAGCTGGATGGCGACTCGATCTCGGGCTTCGCGTTCGGCTCCGATGCGGGCGAGCGCCAAGACGCCGGCGCCAACGAGGACGATGGCGGCAAGAGCAGTGCCGAGCAACGCCAGCGTGAGGCGACGTTGCATCAGGCGAGCCGGTACCCAGCGCCGCGAACGGTGGCCAGGGGTAGGTCGTCACCGAGCTTGCGACGAAGTTGACGAACGTGCACATCCACGGTGCGGATGTCGCCGATCCAGCCTTCGCCCCACGCACCGTCGAGGAGCTGCTGACGGCTCAGCACCGCTCCCTGGTTGGCGCACAGGTGGGCCAGGAGCCGGAACTCCTGTGTGGCGAGCGGGACGGGCTGGCCGGCGACCGTCGCTTCATGTCGGTCGAGGTCGATGTTCACCGTCCCGAACTCGATCACCATCATCTCGGATTCGCGTCGTCCACGCCTGAGGATCGCGTTCACCCTGGCGACGACCTCGCGGGGAGAGAAGGGTTTCGTGACGTAGTCATCCGCACCGAGTTCGAGCCCGAGAATCCGGTCGACCTCGTCATCACGCGCCGTCAAGAACAGGACCGGGACATCACTCGTCGTCCGCAACTCTCGGCAAACGTCGAGCCCGGACATGCCCGGCAGTCCGATGTCGAGAATGACGAGATCTGGCTGCCGGGCTCGAATGGTCTCGAGGCCGCGCTCACCGTCATGGCACCAATGCACGGTCCACCCCTCGCGCTCGAAGTAGAGCGTCAGGAGGTCGGCGATGTCGGGTTCGTCCTCGACGACAACCACACGGAGACGGGTGCTCCGACCGCCATTCGTAGGATCCTGTTCGCTCATCGCACATCACTCATTGCACGCCGACCGTAGTGGGTCTGTGTGAGGGGAATGTGATGTGTCGGGCGGTGTCCGGTAAGTTCCGGCCATGTCGAAGATCAGCATCATTGCCACCCTTACCGCCGCTGAAGGAAAGGCCGACGAGCTCGTGACCGGGCTCGAAGCGGTAGTTGCCGCAGCAGCCGAGGAACCGGGCCTCGAGATCTACAGCCTGCATCGTGACCCGAACGACTCGAAGACGCTGTACTTCTTCGAGATGTACACCGACGACGAGGCCTTCGCCGTGCACGGCAAGGGAGAGAAGATGAAGGCGGCGATGGGTGCGCTCGGCGGCCTTCTCGGGGGCCGACCCGATGTGAAGATCTTGGCGCCAGTCGTAGCCAAGGGTCTCGAACTCTGAGCAAATGGACGGGGGAGACCTCGATCCGACCGATACAGCGCCGATAGCCTTTGTTCGGTGGTCACCTATCTCGACGCAATCCTCGACGTCCACCGCTCACGGGCTGCGGCCGACACTCGCCAACTCGATCGGCTGATCGAACAGGCGCGGTCGATGGAGGCCACCCGAGGGTTCAGCGATGCAATCCGATCCGCGGGCGGGTTGGCCGTGATCAGCGAGATCAAGCGGCGATCGCCGTCCAAAGGTGCGCTGAACGTCGGCCTCGACCCTGCCGAGTGGGCCGCCGCCTACGCCGCGGGCGGAGCAACATGCCTGTCGGTCCTGACCGACGAACTGCACTTCGGTGGGTCGGCTGAGGACCTCGCCGAAGCCAGCTTGGCGGTCACGCTGCCCGTGATCCGCAAGGACTTCACCGTCGCTGCCTCTGACGTCGTGGACGCGAGATTGATGGGGGCTGATTGTGTGTTGTTGATCGCGGCGGCTCTGGATGACGTGGAGCTGCGTGACTTCCACGATCTTGCGGCCGAGCTTGGCCTCGACGCCCTGGTCGAAACGCATGACGAGGCGGAAGTCGAGCGGGCGCTGGCCATCGGGGCGACGCTCATCGGTGTGAACCAGCGCGATCTCGTCACCTTCGAGGTCGACACGGCGCGGGCCGTGAGGGTCGCGGCTGTGATTCCGTCGTCGGTGATACGCGTCGCTGAGTCCGGTGTCGAGGGGCCGGAAGACGCTGCCTTGCTGCGCGAGGCGGGATACGACGCGGTCCTGGTGGGAGAGGCTCTGGTCCGCTCGGGAGATCCGGCTGCAGCAGTCGCTGCGCTTCGGGCAGCGTGAGCTTCGCCGTGGACTCGATAATCCGCTCTGAACCGCCTCGGTCGACAGTACGGTTCGGCTCGTGTTCGTGAAGATCTGCGGTATCACCACTCCCGACGACGCCCTCCTGGCTGCCGGCCTCGGGACCGATGCCCTTGGCCTCAACTTCGTCCCGGCTTCGGTTCGATTGATCACGCCACGTCTCGCAACCGACATCGTGCGTCGCTTGCCACCCGAGGTGCTCACGGTCGGGGTGTTCCGCAACGAGCGACGCGAGCGGGTGGTCAAGATCGCCAACGAGGTCGGGCTTCGGGCCGTCCAGCTTCACGGCGATGAGCCGCCGGACGACGTGGCATGGATCGGTGAGCGAATCCCGAACGTCATTCGAGCGCTGCCGGCCGCTGCCCTCGGTCGATACGACTTGGATGCCTGCGGCCCGGTCCGGCTGTTGGTGGACTCCCCGGAGCCGGGAAGCGGTAAGCCATTCGACTGGGAACGGCTCGCAGCCGATCCTCCAGACCGCCCCTATCTGCTCGCCGGCGGGCTCGACCCCGACAACGTCGTCGATGCGATCAAGCTCTTGCGTCCGTGGGGCGTCGATCTCGCAAGCGGTGTCGAGTCCCGCCCCGGCGTCAAGGATCCGGTGAAACTGCAGCGGTTCATCGCTGCGGCGCGATCCGTGGCACCCTCGGGCGACTACCACGAGTCGACCGCCGGCTCACCGTTCGATTGGGAGGACCCCACTCCATGGCCCTGACCGATGACCGCACTGACTCAATCATGGGCGAACCTGACCCGTCTGGCCGTTTCGGCCAGTTCGGCGGCCGGTTCGTTCCCGAGACGCTTGTGCCTGCCTGCGCTGAACTCGAGTCCGCGTTCCGCAAGGCTTGGTCCGATCCGAGTTTCATCGAGGAGTTCGAGACACTGTTGGTCGAGTACGGAGGCCGCCCGTCCCCGCTCACCGAATGCCACAACCTCTCGGCCGAGCTCGGGTTCCGTGTGCTGCTCAAGCGCGAAGACCTGAACCACACGGGTTCGCACAAGATCAACAACGTGCTGGGTCAGGCGCTCCTCGCCAAGCGGATGGGCAAGACTCGCCTCGTCGCCGAGACCGGAGCTGGTCAGCATGGCGTCGCAACGGCCACGGCGGCTGCGCTGATGGGCATGGAATGCATCGTCTACATGGGTGAGGTCGACATCAAGCGGCAGGCCCTCAACGTCTTCAGGATGAATCTCCTCGGCGCCGAGGTGAGGACTGCGATGTCGGGTAGCCGCACGCTCAAGGACGCCGTGAACGAGGCGATGCGGTACTGGGTCGCCACTGTCGAGGACACGTACTACCTCCTCGGTTCGGTGATGGGTCCTCACCCGTACCCGTGGATGGTGCGCGAGTTCCACCGAGTGATTGGTTCCGAGGCTCGGGAGCAATGTCAGGCGCTCCTCGGCGGTATCCCCGACGTGGTCGTTGCCTGCGTCGGCGGTGGTTCGAATGCGGCTGGCATCTTCTCTGGATTCGTCGACACCGACGCAGAGCTGATTGGCGCAGAACCCAGCGGGGGAGCGGCGACGGGTCGCGCCGTGCCCGGCGTCGTCCACGGGTCGCTCAGCTACCTCATGCAGGACGAGTTCGGCCAGGTCCAGGAAGCGCATTCTGTGTCGGCCGGCCTCGACTATCCGGGCGTCGGACCCGAGCATGCCCACCTGGCCGAGATCGGCCGAGCCCGCTACGAGTCGGTCACCGACACCGAGGTGATCCAGGCGTTCCAGCTGCTGGCGAGGTCAGAGGGCATCATCCCGGCGCTCGAGCCGGCACACGGTCTGGCTTGGATGGTGAAGGCCAAGGACGAGCTTGCGGGAAAGACTGTTCTGCTCAACCTCTCCGGCCGCGGAGACAAGGACGTTGCCCAGGTGCAGGCGATCCTCGACGGCGATCCAGAAGCATTGGAGACCATGCGCTCATGAATGGCTACACGGGCACGCTCGAGGAGCATCTCAGGGCCAAACGGAATGAGGGCCGCAAGCTCCTGCTTCCTTACGTCACCGGCGGCTACCCACTGGCCGAGTGGCCCCGACTGATCGAGGGTTTCGCTCAAGCCGGGGCCGACGCGATGGAGATCGGGATCCCGTTCTCCGACCCCGTGATGGATGGCCCGACCATCCAGGAGGCCTCGGCGATCGCACTGGGATCCGGTATCACCCCGCCGACGGTCTTCGACGAAGTGGCCAAGACCGATCCAGGGGTCCCGCTGATCGGCATGACCTACTACAACGTGGCCTTCCACATGGGCCACGAGCGGTTTGCTGCCGAACTCAAGCGAGCGGGCATGGCAGCGGCGATCCTCCCGGATCTTCCGCTCGAGGAAGTCGGACCATGGGCGGCGGTCGCCGACGAGCAGGGCATCGAGACCGTCATGCTGGCAGCCCCGACAGCACCAGATGAACGACTGCCCCGCATCGTCGAACGTTCCCGCGGCTTCGTCTACGGCGTTGGTCTGGTCGGGATCACCGGCGAGCGGGCTGCGCTGGCGTCGAGTGCCAAGGAAATCGCTCGGAGACTGAAGGACATCACTGACCTGCCGGTCATCATCGGCATCGGCGTGTCGACGCCGGAGCAGGCGGCCGAGGTGGCCGAAATCGCCGACGGTGTCGTTGTCGCTTCGGCGATCATCCGGCGGATGCTCGATGGCGGGTCGACTGATCAGGCCATCGAGTTCGTCGCCGCGCTTCGGGCTGGTCTCGACAGCGTCTGACAAACGACCCCAATCGACGCGCGGGGAAGAATGCGCGGTGCAGCTCGGTTCGCTTGGTATGCGTATCGCAGCCGCCCTCATCACCGCCACGCTCGTCGTCGCTGCGTGTGCCTCCGACCCGGACTCCTCGACGGGCGGAGCAGCCTCGACGACGACATCCGAAGGGGAGCTCGCATCGGCCGAGCAGGCTGCACCTCGTGTTCCGGCGTTCGACTACAGCTCGATCGACTATGACAGCGAGTCGTCGGCATCGGCGTTGCGGGGTGACCGAGCCGATCCCGGATTTCCGCCGGCAGTCATCGACCCGAATGACATCGTCTCCGGGGGGCCTCCGCCGGATGGGATCCCGCCAATCGATGCGCCGGTCTTCCTGCCGATCGACCAGATCGACTTCCTCGGCGATGACGAGGGAGTGGTCGTCGTGGAGATCGATGGGGAGGCGAAGGCCTACCCGATACAGATCTTGATCTGGCACGAGATCGTCAACGACGAGGTCGGCGGCGTGCCAGTGACGGTGACCTATTGCCCGCTGTGCAATTCGGCGCTGGCGTTCGAGCGGCAGTTCGGTGATCGAGTGCTCGACTTCGGCACTTCAGGTGAGCTGTACCAGTCGGCGTTGGTGATGTACGACCGGCAGACCGAGTCACTCTGGGCGCACTTCACCGGCCAGGGCCTGGTGGGGCACTACGCAGGTGCGCAGCTCGAATTGATTCCCGCTCAGACGCTCGGATATCGATCGTTCGTCGAGGCGTATCCGGAGGGGACGGTGCTGACGCGGGACACCGGCGTGAGCCGGCGGTACGGCGAGAACCCCTATGTCGGATACGACGACGCATCGACGAATCCGATCGGTGGTTTCATCTCGCAGCCGATCGACGATCAGTTCGGGCCGAAGGATCGTGTTGTCGGCGTCATCGATGGTGCGCAGACCTACGGGATCCTGCTGGACAGTCTGGCTGAAGTCGGTGTGGTCGGCATCGATACGGATGACCGTTCGCTGGTGGTGTTCTACGAACCGGGGCTTCGGTCATCCCTGGACACGGCGGCGGTCGCCGATGGGCGCGATGTCGGGCAGACCGGGGCGTTCGTCGCGGCGGGTCCGGAGGGTGCCCCGCTGACCTTCGAGGCCGAAGGTGACGGGTTCCGGGATGTCGAGACGGGCTCGACCTGGACGGTGGCGGGTCATGCTGTGGCCGGCCCTCTCGTCGGGGAGCGGCTGGAGCCCGTGGCCCACGTCGACACGTTCTGGTTCTCCTGGTCGACCTATCAGCCTGACCACGTTCTCGTCGAGCCCTGAACTCATCGAGCCCTGACGAACCCCAACCCGAGGCTATGACCCCTGTTTTTGGGGGCCCCAAACCTCGGGTTTGCGACCCCGTTGACAGTTAGGTCGTGGGGGTGGCGTTGCGGTTGACGGCGCTGACGATCGCCCGCAGCGAAGCCGACACGATGTCGGTGTGGATTCCGACCCCCCACAGCTCCTCTTCGTCGATCTTCATCTCCATGTACGAGACTGCCCGTGCATCGGCGCCGGCTCCGATGGCGTGCTCGTGATAGTCGAGGACGCGAAGTTCCAGACCGAGACCGTTCCGCAAGGCATTCGTGAAGGCATCGACGGTGCCATTGCCCTCACCGGCGAGCGTCTGCTCCACACCATCGCTGCGGACAACGACGCTCAGCGTTGTGCGGTCCTGGCCCCCTGCGTTCTGTGACGTGGTGAACGAGACCAGCTCGTACGGCTTGGTGATCGCCAGGTAGTGATCCTGGAACTCGGTCCAGATCTCGTTGCCCGTGATCTCCTTGCCGGTGGTGTCGGTGATCGACTGCACCGTGCGGGTGAACTCGATCTGGAGCCGACGCGGCAGGTCGAGCTCTTGCTCCGTCTTGAGCAGGTACGCGACCCCGCCCTTGCCGGACTGGGAGTTGACCCGGATCACGTCTTCGTAACTCCGGCCGACGTCCATCGGATCGATGGGCAGGTACGGAACCTCCCACAAGGTCTGGCCAGACTCGGCCATCGCGTCGAACCCCTTCTTGATGGCGTCCTGGTGCGAGCCGGAGAACGCTGTGTAGACGAGGTCGCCGACGTAGGGGTGACGGGGGTGGACGGGCAGCTGGTTGCAGTGCTCGGCGATGCGCCGAGCATCGTTGATGTCGCCGAAGTCGAGACCGGGGTCGACGCCCTGGCTGTAGAGATTGAGCGCCAGGGTGACGACGTCAACGTTGCCGGTCCGCTCGCCATTGCCGAAGAGAGTGCCCTCGACCCGGTCAGCTCCGGCCATCACGCCGAACTCGGCAGCAGCGACGCCGGTTCCCCGGTCGTTGTGAGGGTGCAGCGAGAGGATGATCGAATCACGGCGGTCGAGATTGGTGTGCATCCACTCGATCATGTCGCCGTAGATATTGGCCGTGCTCACCTCGACGGTGGCGGGGAGGTTGAGGATGATCGGATTGTCGGGGGTCGGTTCGAAGACGTCCATCACGGCTTCGCAGATCTGCTTCGCGAACGGCAGCTCAGTGCCCGTGAAGCTCTCGGGCGAGTACTCGTAGCGAATCCGGGTGTCGCCCATCTGGGCCTCGTTGCGCTTGCAGTCCTCGGCGCCCTTGACTGCGATGTCGATGATGCCGGCTTCGTCGAGTCCGAAGACGACCCGTCGCTGCACGGTGGAGGTCGAGTTGTAGAGGTGGACGATGGCGTTCTTGGCGCCCTTGATGCTCTCGTAGGTCCGGTCGATCAGCTCGGTTCGACTCTGGGTGAGCACCTGGATCGTGACGTTGTCCGGAATCGCGCCGTCTTCGATGATGCTGCGCACGAAATCGAAGTCGGTGTCGGATGCTGACGGGAATCCGACTTCGATCTCGGAGAATCCGTAGGCGACGAGTGCATCGAACATCATCCGTTTGCGGTCGGGATCCATGGGCTCGATGAGCGCCTGGTTGCCGTCGCGGAGGTCCACGGAGCACCAGAGCGGTGCGTGAGTGATGGTTCTCGTTGGCCACGTTCGTTCGATGTCGATCATCGGGAACGGGGCGTACTTGTGGATCGGCATGATGCCGGGAGCATTGTTGGTCGAAACGACGTTCTTCATGGCGGGCCTGTTCATGTTGGCTTCCTTGTGCTTTCTGCCGGCCGGATCGCTCGCTGAGCGAGGTTCTGACAGCCGCTGGTTCTCTGCTCTGACTGGAATCCCGGCGCGCCGGATCAGGCGGCCGGGGTCAGAAGTCGAAGGTCGAGGAGGAGAAACACTCCCGGAATCGTAACACGATCAACGACGACCGCGGGCGGACCGTTTCCGGCCTGGCCTTGATCGGGCCGAGGAGCTGCTGGGAGTCGGGGCGGGCAACTGCGGTCAGACGGAGCCATCGAGCTCGCCGGCGACCAGCCGGTCCGAGAACGCATGGAGACTCGCCATGACGTCGGGGTCGACGGGTTCGGCCCGGCTGGCGAGCGTCGACTTGATGCGCCGGTACGTCTCGGATTCGACATCGCAATCTTGACAGGACTCGAGGTGACCAGCGACGTCGCGGGCCGTGCCGGAATCGACTTCGCCGTCGAGGTAGCTCTGCAGCACGTTCATGACCTCGGCGCAGGTCGGGCCACCTCTGAAGTGGTCCAGGATCCGGCTGATGATCATGAGTCGCTCCTCAGTGCTTCGAGCCCTCGCTCGGTGATCTCATCGCGAATCCGTTTCCTCGCTCGATGCAGCCGACTCATCACCGTTCCAACCGGCACATCGAGGATCTCTGCCGCCTCGGCATAGGCCAAGCCGTTCAGATCGACCAGTTCGACGACGTTGCGGAAGTTGTCGGGAAGCCGGTCGTAAGCGTCTTGGACCACCTCATCGAAGATGGGATCGACGACATCGTCCTCTGGAGTCGTGGTGTCGGCGAAACGCATGGACCGCTCGAAGGTGCGTTCGGGGTCGTCGAGGAGATCGGGGGTCTTCTTGCGAGCGCGGTTGATGTTTGCGTTGCGCATGATGGTCAGGAGCCAGGCTCGCGGATAGCGGCCGTCGAATCGGTCGATCGCTCGGTAGGCGCGCAGCAGTGTCTCCTGGACGAGATCCTCGGCGTCGCTCGACGAGCGTGTGAGCGACCGGGCCGTGCGGTAGAGGATGTCGAGCTGTGGCACGACGTGCTCGTCGAACTTCGCCCGCTGGGTGGCGTTGGATGGCGAGGTCATGAGAAGCACCATGGGCCAGGGAACCGGGAGAACGCGATCGGCATTCCCCTATCCTCGCATGCCATGGGTGATGGAGCAGTTCGTGACGACGAATCTCCGGCCGAGCCGGTGCAAGTGTCGTTGTTCGACGCCGTCGGTGGTTCGGTGTTCTTCGAACGAGTCGTCGACCGCTTCTACGACGCTGTGCTCGACGACGTCATCCTCAGGCCGCTGTACCCCGAGGATCTCACCGACGCCCGTCGTCATACGGCGCTGTTCCTCATTCAGTACTGGGGCGGTCCGGGCACCTACAGCGAGGAGCGCGGTCATCCGCGGCTGAGGATGCGGCACCTCCCGTTCGCGATCGGCCAAGCCGAACGCGACGCTTGGTTGGCGCGGATGATGGCGGGCATCGACGCTGTGCTCAGCGTTCCGCCCGAGGGTTCGTTGCTCGCACATCCGACCGAGGGCGAGGCCGTCGCATCAGCGGCTCGATTGATGTTCGTCGACTACTTCGAGCGGGCAAGCTCGGCCATGATCAACGTCGGTGTGTGATTTGTCCGGCCTGTCGCCGGCCACTGGTCGAGCGGGTTCCGAGAGGCAGAACCTTGCGAAATCCTTGACTTTGTCATTTGACACTGCTCTGCTGAGTCGGTACTCCCGAGTCGCGGGAGCCACAGAGTAGGAGTGGTCATGAACAAGACCGAACTGGTCGACGCAGCCGCAGAGCGGGCTGGCGTGTCGAAAAAAGATGCCGGGGCTGTCATCGACGCCATGTTCGTCGAGATCTCGCGGGCGGTTGCCAAGGGCGGCGACAAGGTCGTGATTCCAGGCATGTTGTCGTTCGAGCAGGTCCATCGGAAGGCCCGCAAGGGCTTCAATCCGCAGACCAACGAGCCGCTGGAGATCCCGGCGTCGAATGCCGTGAAGATCACGGCCGGCGCGAAGCTCAAGGCCTACGCCAAGGGCACGCAGACTCCGCCAAGCTGATTTTCGGCTGCGTCAAACGAACACTGCATCAATTGAACACGTTGACACCGACCGGGGTCACCCGGTCGGTGTTTCGCGTTCCCATCCGGGGATTTGGCAGACTGGCGGGATGACAGAGCTGCCCCGGCCCATCGATCTGTTGCCGCACCGCCCGCCGTTTCTCCTCGTCGACGAACTCGTCGAGTTGGTGCCGGGGGAGCGCGTTGTCGGAACATGGCATCTCACCGGGGACGAGTACTTCTGGCCGGGGCACTTTCCCGGCCTCCCGACGCTTCCCGGTGTGTTGATGGTCGAGGCGCTCGCTCAGGTCGGAGCCTGCGCGCCGCTGGCCGACCCCGCACATGCCGGAAAGATCCCGTTCTTCGGAGGGGTCGACAAGGTGAAGTTTCGGCGCCAGGTCGTGCCGGGGGAGACCCTGCTGCTCTCGGTCGAGTTCTCGAGGCTCTCGGCCCGAGGGGGCAGGGGAGTCGGGCGGGCCACCGTCGACGGCGAGATCGCGTGCTCGGCCGAGCTGATGGTCGTTCTGGCGCCGGCTCCGACGCCGAACTGAGTCCGAGTACGGAAGCGAAGAGTGTCAGGCCGTCGGAGCAATGACCAGCGAGCCGTTGTGACCGCCGAAACCGAAACTGTTCGACATCGTGGGCGCTGGCTCCCAGTCGCGGGCCTCTGTCATGACGATGTCAACCGGCGGAAGCTCAGGGTCGATGGTCTCCAGACCCAATGTGGGTGGGATGGAGCGTTTGTGCATCGACAGCACGACCGACACCGCCTCGATTGCCCCGGCAGCACCGAACGAGTGGCCGGTGACGCCCTTGATCGAGGTCATGGCCGGCCCTGGATCAGTGCCGAACACGCTCGCGACGGCCGCTGCCTCGGCGGCGTCGTTGAGCGAAGTCGACGTGCCGTGGGCATTGACGTACGTGACGTCGCCAGCTACGAGGCCGGAGTCCTCGAGGGCCAGACGGATGCATTGGATGGCTCCAACGCCGCCCGGTGAGGGAGCCGTGATGTGGTGAGCGTCAGCCGTGCTGGCCGAACCCATGAACTCGGCGAGGATCGTTGCGCCACGAGCGACTGCGTGATCCCACTCCTCCATCACCAGGACTCCTGCGCCTTCGGCGATCACGAAACCGTCGCGCCGCTCGTCGAACGGCATCGAGACACCCGCCTTGGTCATCGCCGTCATGTTTCTGAATCCGGCGAGAGCGGTCGGTGTCATCGGCGCCTCGGCACCGCCGGCGATCATCGCATCGACGCGTCCATGACGAATGAGCTCGGCGGCGCGACCGAGCGAGTGCGTGCCAGCGGCGCATGCTGTGACGGTGTTCTCGCACGGCCCTTGGAACCCGTACTTCATCGAGACGGACGCGGCAGCGGCGTTTGGCATCATCATCGGAACCAGGAACGGACTGACTCGACGTGAGCCCTTCTCGTGTTGGTTGACGATCTCGCGTTCGTTGGTCTCGATACCGCCGATACCGGTACCAATCCAGGTGCCGATGCGTTGATGGTCCAGACCGAGGTCGCCGGCCTGAGCCAGCGCTTCGGCAGCAGCGCCCAGCGCGAACTGGGCGAACCGGTCGGAGCGTCGCGCCTCCTTGGGGTTGGCGAACAACGGAGCTGGATCCCAGCCCTCGATGTGCCGTTCGTCGCCGGTTGGGGGTGCATGGTGCAGACCCTCCCAGAACGCCTCGACACCGATGCCACAGGGGGCAACGACACCGATCCCAGTGATCGCAACGCGCCGACCGTCCATCAGAGCTTGCCGACGACCAAGTCGTAGGCGGCGCCGACGGTCTCGACACCGTCGAGTTCCTCTTCGTCGACGCTCACGTCGAACTCTTCTTCGAGTGCCATCACGAGCTCGACGAGGTCGAGGCTGTCGGCATCTAGGTCCTCGGCGAAACGTGACTCCTTGGTGATCTTGTCACCTTCGACCGAGAGCACCTCGATCGCACACTTCTTGAATCGCTCGAAGTTCTTTTCATCACTCACGTAGGTTCCTCCTGAACCGTTTGCCAGCAGACTCGCTGGACTGTCTTACGCTATCCGGGAGACCCGCCCGAAGACGGTTCTTGGTCGCTCTTGGTGGGCTAGCCGCCCATGCCCAGGCCACCGTCGACAGGAATTGTGGCGCCGGTGATGTAATCGGCGCCGTCCGACGCCAGGAAACTCACGGCCGCAGCGACGTCCTCAGGCGTACCGACTCGGCCGAGTGGAACGCTGTCGACGATGGCGGATCGTGCCTTGTCGCCGAGTGCGTCGAGCATGTCGGTGTCGATCGGGCCAGGGGCGACGAGGTTGACCGTGATCTGGCGCGAAGCGAACTCACGGGCCAAGGATCGGCCGAGGCCGACGAGGCCGGCCTTGGACGCTGCGTAGTTGGCCTGTCCGGTCTGACCGAGCGTTCCGACGACGGACGAGATGAGGATGATTCGCCCCCACCGCTGCTTCATCATCGGTCGTATCGATCGCTTGGCGACACGGAAGGCGCCGCCGAGGTTGGCGTCGACCACGCCGGTGAAGTCATCATCGCTCATTCGGAGGACGAGACCGTCGTTCGTGATCCCGGCGTTCGCGACCAGGATCGTGACCGGTCCGACTTCCTTTTCGATCGCATCGAACGCGGCATCGACCTGCGCAGGGTCGGTGACGTCGCAGGCGACCCACGCCAGGCCCTCCGGAAGCCGATCAGGTCGTGTCCGACTGCCGACGACGACTCGATGGCCGTCCTCTGCCAGCTGCTCTGCACACGCGAGGCCGATGCCGCGCGTCCCGCCGGTGACGAACGCAATGCGCTCGGCTCTCTCGGGCTGCTCCGCCCGCGGCCGCGGAGTTGGACGGGTTCGAGACGATCGAGGAGCGGGATCGTCGTCGCGTTTGAGGACGCTCATCGAACCTCTCCGGCCCAGCGGTGCACGGTGGTCGCCCAGGTCATGCCGGCACCGAATCCGACGAACACCACGATCGAACCCTCGGCGATGCGGCCGTCGTCGAGTGCCTTGTCGAGAACGAGCGGAATCGAGGCTGCGGAGGTGTTGCCGGTCTCGTGCAGCCGCATCACAGTCTGTTCCATCGAGAACCCGAGCTTCTTCCACGCCGCTTCGACGATCCGGATGTTGGCCTGGTGGGGGAGGATCAGATCGACGTCGGCGACGGTGAGTCCGGCCCGATCGAGCGCGTTCGTGACCGACCGGTTGATGGCCTTGACCGCCTGGCGGAAGACCTCCTTGCCGTCCATCTGGAGCACCCCGCCGTGTTCGGCGTAGAGAATGCGGACGAACTCGCCGGCAGCACCCAAATCGAAGCCGAGCAGCTCGCCACCCCCACTCGGGTCTGGCTCCACGACGGCGGCGCCGGCGCCGTTTCCGAACAGGATCCCTGTGCCTCGATCGGTGTAGTCGGTGATCTGATCGAGCGCCTCGGCGCCGGCGACGAGAATCCGGTTCATGCCCTGGAGCATCAACCCGTTGGCATGAACCAGTCCGTACACCCAGCCGGAGCATGCGGCCTGAATGTCGAGCGCACCGCAGTCGAGGCCGAGATTATGGGCCACAGCCGGCGCCGTACCGGGGCAGATGAAGTCCGGTGATGTGGTGGCGAGCAGGAGCTGGTCGATGTCGTCCGGCCCCACGCCGGCGCGATCCATGGCCCGCTGGCAGGCGATGGTCGCCAGTTCGGACGTCGAACCTCCCACGTGGCGTTGTGCGATCCCCGTGCGCTCGAAGATCCACTCGTGGGTGGTGTCCATGTTCTTCGAGAGGTCGTCGTTCGTGACGATCTTCTCGGGCAGATGAGCGCCGACTCCGGCGAACCGGAAGCCGACACCTTTGGTGGGAGAGGTCATGTCGTTGCCTTCGATCGGGGCGTTGCCGACTTCGCGAGCGAGTAGATCAAGCGGTGCGGAGCCAGGCGATGGGTTGGGAGGTGGTGACTCGTTCGCCGTCCATGGCCAGGACGCCCTGCAATGAGCCCTCGAACGACGAACGGACTTCGACGTCGCCAACGGTGCCAACGAGTTGACCCCGGGCGATGGTCGCAGTGCCTGACAAGCCGTCGACCGCAGTGAACACGCCGGTGGCGGGACTCACGACGAGGCGTTCGGCGGCGTAGAGGTGCTCTCCGTCCTGGGCAGGGCCCGGGCCGGACACGCCGTGGAGTTGCTCGAGCAATTGGTCGACGTGGTCTGGAGTCGAAACGGCGATGTTGGTCGAGCCTGCGAGGGTGCGCTTGGCCATGCCGGTGAGGACGGTGCCCGGGCCGAGCTCGAGGAAGACGGTCGCTCCTGCTTCGTCGAGCGCATGAAGAGTCTGACGCCAGCGAACCGGACTGGTGAGTTGTGCGCCCATGAGTTGGCCCCACTCCTCGCCAGACGGATGCGGGAGCGCATCCACATTGGCGAAGACGGGCCGGTTGGGATCACGGATGTCGACGTCGATGATCGCCTTGCGCAGTCGTTCCCGAGCAGGCGACATGAAGGGAGTGTGGAACGCACCGCCGACCTTGATCGGCATGACGCGCTTGGCGCCGAGTTCCTTGGCGCTCGCGGCGGCGGCTTCGATGGCCTCGAGGCTGCCTGCGATCACGACCTGACCCGGAGCGTTGTAGTTCGCCACCCAGACGTCGCCGTCGGTTCGGTTGCAGGCGAGCTCCACTTTGTCGTCGTCCAGTCCGAGGACGGCCGCCATCGTTCCTGCTTCGGAGTCGGCAGCCGCTTGCATTGCATTGCCTCGCTCGGTGACGAGACGGACGGCGTCGTCGAAGGCAAGAGCCCCCGATGCAGTGAGCGCAGAGTACTCACCGAGGCTGTGGCCAGCGTGGAAGGCGGGCTCGACACCGGTGCGCTCGACCGCATCGAGAACGACCATGCTCATGACGAACGTCGACAGTTGGGAGTTGCGGGTCTGCCTCAGCTCGTCGGCGTCAGCCTTGAGGAGAAGTGCCTCGACGTCGCGCTCGGACGCCTCCGATGCTTCGCCGACCAACTCCCATGAAGGGTGCTCTTGCCAAGCAGCTCCCATTCCGGGCGCCTGGGAACCTTGTCCTGGGAAGGTGAACGCGATCGTGACGGGGCTCATTGCAGGGTCTGACCACCGTCGGGGTCGGGAGGTTTCACCTAATCGCAAAGTTACCCGGAGGAAACTTCCCTCGCCGGAACGAGAATCCAAATCTGCAGATGGAGATCGCACGTGTTCGCAAGACGACCAGCTACCATCTCCGTCCCGCCCGGGTGGCGGAACGGCAGACGCGGTGGACTCAAAATCCACTGTCCGAAAGGGCGTGTGGGTTCGAATCCCACCCCGGGCACGTGTTTCTGTTCGACCGATCGAATCATCGAAATCGTTCGGTTTCACAGCAATCACTTCGCCGTTCCGCACTCTCGAATCGACCGACCGACGATCCGGCCAGGAATCCCACGATGACCACCGATGCCATCAAGCGCCGCCTCGCTGCTCTCAGCGCAGACCTCCAAGCCACCCGCAGCGAGATCGCCATGCTCGATGAACAGATCGCGCACTTCAGCGATGCCGCAGAGGACGCTCGGCTCCGCGCGATGGTGTCCGAGACACCGCTGGCAGATCGGGATTATCGGGAGGCGTCGAAGACCGTGAACAACTTGACACGAGACCGTCGGCAATGGGCCGATCGCCTGACGGCAATGGAAACCAAGCAGGACCGCTTGCTCGACGACATGATGGACGGCGAACGATGACGATGGCCGAGGATCCTGATGCCGCGATCGGCGACGTTGTCTCGCCAACCAAGATCGTGATTGCCGAGGACGAGGCGCTGATCCGCCTCGATCTCAAGGAGACCCTCATCGAGGAGGGTTATGAAGTGATCGGCGAGGCGGCAGATGGCGACGCCGCCATCGACCTCGTGGACGAGCTCCGACCGGATGTCGCCATCCTGGACATCAAGATGCCGGGGACCGACGGGCTCACCGCCGCTCGAGCCATCATCGATCGGCGACTCGCCGCTGTCGTGATCCTCACTGCGTTCTCCCAACGCGACCTGATCGAGAAGGCACGAGACGCTGGGGCGCTGGCCTACGTGGTCAAGCCGTTCCATCGCAACGACCTGGTGCCTGCGATCGAGCTGGCCCGGGCTCGTTTCCGTGAGCTCAGCGAGGCGAAGGATCGAGTCGAATCCCTCGAGGAGCAGCTTGAGACCCGCAAGCTGGTCGACCGGGCGAAAGGCCGTCTCATGGACACCCATGGACTCACCGAGCAGGAAGCGTTCCGATTCGTGCAGACATCGGCCATGGGCAAACGCTCGACGATGCGCGAGGTGGCCGAGCAGATTCTCGACGGTTCGCTCGCGCCCTGACTCCTCGCGCCCTGGCACGAGGAAGGCCGGGGCGACCCGAGGAAGGCCGGGGCGACCCGGGGAAGGCCGGGGCGACCCGGGGAAGATAGTGTCGACGGCGATGCCAACGCTGATGCTCGTCGACGGTAACTCCCTCACCTATCGCGCATTCCACGCACTGCCGCCAGACCTTGCGACGGCATCGGGCCAGGTGATCAACGCAGTGTTCGGGTTCACGTCGATGCTCATCAATCTGGTGAGAGATCATCAGCCGGACGGCATCGGGGTCACGTTCGATCTCCCGCAACCGACGTTCCGTCACAAGCGAACCGAGATGTACAAGGCCAATCGAGATCGAGCTCCTGATGTCTTGCGTGAACAGATGGGGATCGTGCGACAGGTCGTCGAGACCCTGCAGCTCCCGCTCATCGAGCTCCCTGGCTACGAGGCAGACGATGTGATCGCCACGTTGGCGACCCGCGCTGCTGCTGCCTCGATCGACGTGTTGATCGTCACCGGCGACCGAGACAGCTACCAGTTGGTCGAGGATCCGCACATCAAGGTGGTCTACAACAAACGTGGGGTCAGCGACTACGCGCTCTACGACGAGGCCGGGATTCTGGAGCGAACAGGCGTCAAACCGAGCGACTACGTCGAATACGCGGCGCTGCGCGGCGACAAGTCGGACAATCTGCCGGGCATTCCCGGGGTCGGCGAGAAGACGGCGGCCAAGCTCGTCAACACGTACGGAAGCATCGACGGCATCTACGCCAACCTCGATGCGCAGACTCCGAAGCTCAAGTTGAACCTCATCGAGAACGAGGCTCAGGCTCGACTCAACGTCGAGCTGATGGAGTTGGTTCGTGATGCTCCGGTCGACGTCGAGGTTGCCGATCTCATGGATCCCCCGCCGTACGACGTCGCCGAAACGAAGAAGTTGTTCGATTTCCTCGAGTTTCGGACGCTCTACGAGCGGCTCGAGGCATCGTTCGCCATCGGGTCCCAGTACGGCGACCGTGAGGTGGCACCGGAGGATCAAGGGACCGAACTGGTCGCCAGGATCGTGCCGACCGATGACACCAGGTGGAGTGTTCTATTCGCCACCGGGACTCCCGTGGCACTGGCTCCGGGGTTCGACGGCGATGTGCTGACCGGCGTCGCGATCGTTCTCGACGCCGATGCAGGCGAGGTGGGCTGGGCCCCGTTCCCGGACCTTCCCGCGCCGGTGGCGCAGATGTTCGCGACTGCGGTTGATCGCTCGCCAGGCACGGAGTTGGGGCCGAGCGGCTTCTGGGCCCACGACGCCAAGCCGTTGATGCGGGCACTGATCGCTCACGCGACCGTCGGCCAGAGCCTCATGGCCGATACATCCCTGGCTGCCTACCTGCTCGATCCTGGCGGCCGGTCCTACCCGATCGAGGAGCTGCTGATCGAGCGCACGTCGTGGCGGATGCCGGCCGATGACGGCCCGCCCGAGGGCCAGCTGGACTTCGGTGCTGTCGGGGTGAGCCCCGCCGAACGGGCTGCACTCGAGGCTCTCGCCGTCGCTCGAGTCGCGCCGTCGCTGATCCAACAGCTCGTCGACGAAGAGGTCATCCAACTCTTCACCGAGGTCGAAGTCCCGCTCGTCAGAGTGCTGGCACGCATGGAACATGCCGGTGTCGGAATCGACCGGGCCGAGCTGGAGACCCTCAACCGTGACATGACGGCCGAAGCCGACATGCTCGCGAAGCAGATCCAGGAGGATGCGGGGAGGGAGTTCAACGTGAACTCGACGAAGGTTCTACGTGAGGTGCTGTTCGAAGACCTCGGTCTCACGCCGGGCAAGAAGAACAAGACCGGCTATTCGACCGATCAAGCCACCCTGGAGAAGCTCTCGGGCGACCATCCGGTCATCGACCACCTCCTGCGGTACCGCGAAGTCGAGAAGCTCCGCTCGACCTATGGCGCAGCCCTGCTGGCCGAGGCGGATGCGGATGATCGCATTCGGGCGACGTTCAACCAGACGGTTGCTCGCACCGGACGCCTGTCGAGCGAGCATCCGAACCTGCACAACATCCCGGTCCGGACCGAAATGGGACGAACCTTTCGAAAGGCCTTCATTCCCCGACCGGGGACCGAGTTCCTCGTCGCCGACTACAACCAGATCGAGTTGCGCTGCATTGCTCACCTGGCTGAGGACCCGGGACTGATCGAGGCATTCACCGCTGGTACCGACGTCCATTCGGCGGTCGCCGCCCGGGTCTTCGGGGTTCTGGCCGAGGACGTCACGTTCGAGCAGCGCAGCAAGGCCAAGATGGTGTCCTATGGCCTCGCCTACGGCATGGAGGCGTACGGACTCGGCCAACGTCTGGGGATCAAGACCAGCGAAGCCGCCATGATTCTCGATTCCTACTTCGAGGGATTTCCTTCGGTCCGGGCCTACATGGATGCCACGGTCACCGAAGCGAGAAACAAGGGGTACACCGAGACGCTCTTCGGGCGCCGTCGGATGATCCCGGAGCTCCGGAGCGATCGGACCAACATCAGGCTCGCCGGCGAACGGCAAGCGATGAACGCCGGGATCCAGGGTCTGGCGGCCGACATCTTCAAAGTGGCGCTGGTCCGTCTCGATCGCGCGCTCGACGAAGCCGAGCTCGAGAGCCGTGTCGTACTGCAGGTCCACGACGAGGTGATCTTGGAGGTTCCGCCTGAGGAAAAGGCGGCAGCGACGAAGGTCGTGCTGGATTCGTTGTCGAATGCGTTCGATCTGGCCGTTCCACTCGCGATCAACCTGAGTTTCGGTCAGACCTGGGCCGACGCGAAGGACTAGTTGTTTCGCTTGTCGACGGAGGAGACAAGCCCCGAGCGAGGTGGACAGATGGCCGACGGCCCTGAGGCGACAGCCGAAGACAGCAAGGGAGATCACTGGTTTTCGGCGTTGGCGGACCACATGGGGCCGGCGTACGAGCGGTATTCGTTCACCAAGGGAACCGAGCAGGAGGTGACCGCGCTGATCCAGATCCTCGACGTCACCCCCGGTCAGCGGATTCTCGATGTCGGGTGTGGGACCGGCCGACACAGCCGGGCGCTGGCTGCTCGCGGTTTCGAGGTCGTCGGGGTCGACATCTCACCCCGTTTCGTCGAGGTTGCTGAGGCACAGGCCGGACCGAATGAGACCTACCTGCTCGCCGACGCTCGCGAACTGGCGTTCGAACACGAATTCGACGCCGTGATCTCGCTCTGCCAGGGAGCGTTCGGGCTCACCGGTGGGCCAGGAGCCATCGACACGATTCCGCTGCGCGAGCTGGACGAACCGATCATGGCCGGCATCGCGGCTGCTCTCCGACCGGGTGCCAGAGCCACCATTTCTGCGTTCTCGGCCTACTTTCAGCTCCGTCACGGCTCAGAAGACGAAGCGTTCGATGCTCGTCTCGGGGTCAATCACGAGTCGACCGAGATCCGAAACCAGGCGGGCGACACTGCTCCCGCCGAACTCTGGACCACTTGTTTCACCCCGCGAGAGCTGCGCTTGATGGCGCGAATTTCCGGTCTGCGACCGCTCGCCGTGCACAGTGTCACTCCCGGTGGCTACGGGCCGTTCGTCGCCGCAATCGACCAACCGGAGTTCTTGCTGGTTGTCGAACGATCGGGTGAACCGTACCGATAGTCTGTGTCCGCTCCGGAAACGCCGGAGCCCTTTGTGTTGCGGAGATTTCCGTCGTGCTCAGGTTCCTTCCAAAAGGTCCCCTACCTCGTGTCCACCACTGAAACACCCGAAGCCCAGCCGGCAGAAGAGATGCCGAGCGAGGTCTACGTGCCTCGTCAGATCATCGAGAACGATCTCGTCGGTTCACTCGACGACGCCTACACCAACTCGATGGTCCTCGTCGACGACGGCCAGCTCGTCACCGGACAAGTCGTCCGCGTCGATCGCGACGAAGTCCTGCTCGACATCGGCTACAAGTCCGAGGGTGTCATTCCCGCTCGTGAACTGTCGATTCGCAATGCTGTCGACCCATCTGAGGTCGTCTCGGTTGGCGACGAGATCGAAGCCCTCGTTCTCCAGAAGGAGGACAAGGAGGGCCGCCTCGTCCTGTCGAAGAAGCGGGCCCAGTACGAGCGTGCCTGGGGCACCATCGAGGAGATCAAGGAACGCGACGGCGTCGTGTCCGGTCCGGTCATCGAGGTCGTCAAGGGCGGCCTCATCATCGACATCGGCCTCCGCGGCTTCCTCCCGGCATCGCTGGTCGAGCTTCGCCGAGTGCGCGATCTGCAGCCCTATGTGGGCAAGAGCCTCGATGCCAAGATCATCGAGCTCGACAAGAACCGCAACAACGTGGTGCTCAGCCGTCGGGCCTTCCTCGAAGAGACTCAGAAGGAACAGCGCGAGGACTTCCTCGCCAACCTGCAGCCCGGCGAGGTCCGCAGCGGTGTGGTCAGCTCGGTCGTCAACTTCGGCGCCTTCGTCGATCTCGGCGGCATGGACGGCCTCATCCACGTGTCCGAGCTCTCCTGGAAGCATGTCGATCACCCCGGCTCGGTCGTTGCCGTCGGCGACGAAGTCACCGTGCAGGTCCTCGAAGTCGACCTCGACCGGGAGCGCATCAGCCTCTCGCTCAAGGCCACCCAGCAGGATCCGTGGCAGGAATTCGCCACCAGCCACCGTGTCGGCGAGCTCGTCTACGGACGTGTCACCAAGCTGGTTCCGTTCGGTTCGTTCGTCCAAGTGGGCGATGGAATCGAAGGATTGGTCCACATCTCGGAGATGTCGGCCCACCACGTCGATCTCCCCGAGCAGGTCGTCACTCCCGGCGAGGAGCTGTGGGTGAAGATCATCGACATCGATCTCCAGCGTCGCCGAATCAGCCTGTCAATCAAGCAGGCTGCCGAGGGTGGCGTCGTCGCCCAGGAGTACCAAGAGGCATTCGGTGAGCACGCCTTCGACTCCGAGGGCAACTACATCGGCCCGACGGAAGTCGATCCAGCAACTGAGGCGGCCTGGGCCGAGTACTACGAGGACCTCGAAGGTGGCGGTGACGCTGCTGAAGGCGATGCCCCTGTAGCCCCCGACGCTGCTGAAGGCGATGCCCCTGTAGCCCCCGACGCTGCTGAGGTCGAGGCCGCTGCGGCCCCCGACGCTGCTGAGGTCGAGGCCGCTGCGGCTCCGGAAGATGCTGCTGAAGTCGAGGCCGTTGTGGTCTCCGAGGCTGCTGTGGCACCCGACGAAGCCGAAAGCGACGCACCGGTCGAGGCTGACGCCGTCATTGCTACCGATGAGGTTGCGGCGGCCGAGACTCCAGGCGAGGAATCAGCGACCGAGAGCTGAACCTTCCGGATTTCACCGGCTTGACAACTCAGATGGAGCGCCCCGCTTTGGCGGGGCGCTTCTTCGCGTTTTGGCCCGTGGCCACTGGCCAAACGCTCGTTTCGGAGCGATGTCGACCCGTCGCCACGAAAAGAAGTCACGGGCAAGTACTAAGCCCGGCCCACCTTTGGGCCGAAGGAACGGAGAGTCAACTCGAAGTCCCGGGTCATCGAGACCTTGGCAGAGACCAGGAGAGTGTCGTGAACTCACGGCGAACCGTAATCCTTCTCATTGCAATCGTCGTCAGCGCCGTTTCGGCGCTGGGGTTGTCCCGCTACGTGCGTGGGCTCGAAGACGATGTCTATGGCGATGCCGCCCTCGGTGAGGTGTGGATCGTCCAGAGCCAGATCCCGAAGGGGACGCCGGCCGAACAGGCGATCGGCCAGGGCCTGATCGAACTGACCTCGGTTCCGGTCGAGTTCATTCCTTCGACAGCGATCGTCGATCCCAACGCCGAGCTCAACAACCTCGTCGCCGTGGTGGATCTCCCCGCTGCTTCGATGCTCGTCGCCGGCAACTTCGTTGCTCCCAACGTGTTGTCGACCGGCATCACCGACCGCCTCGAGGAGCGCGGCATGGTGACGGTGACCTTCCCGATCGATCAGGTTGCCGGCGTGGCCGGATTCATCCAGCCGGGTGACTTCGTCAACATGCTCGTGGTTCGCCCGCTCGCCTTCGACGCGGCCGAGGAGGCCGATCCGGAAGAGACCGGCGGCGGCACCGGAGACGGTGACCTCCCCGACCTCGAGGAGTACTACTCGAACCCGATCCCCGCCTCGTCAGAGCAGAGCCTCTACCTCGAGAACGCCCGCTACTTCTACCAGAAGGCTGAAGTCCTGGCCGTCGGCAAGTCGCTGCCTCTCGATCTCGGTGAGACCACCGAGGGCACCGAGGCAGCCGCCGCCACCGGTGGCGTGATCACCCTCGCCGTCCCGCCGGAGGTCGTCCAGCAGGTCCTCGCCGTCGGCACCCAGAACCTCTACCTCTCGCTGGTTCCGTCCAGCTACGAACCAGAAGCTCTGCTTCCCATGGACATCACCGAGTTGCTGTACCCGGCCGAGGACGAGACACGGCTCACCCCGTACTTCGCCGTCGATGCCGAAGCCGCACCCGCTGAGTGATTCCCACCCGTCCCGTCTGTTCTCCAGGAGTACACAATGAGTGAAACAACGAGTGACTTCTCGAGCTTCGAGCTTGACGACTTCATGGCCGTCGCTGACGAGCCGAGCGGTGCCGCTGAGGAATCGTCGGGTCTCGGCGGTGTCGCTGTGGCCGTGGTCGACGCCGACCTTGCGGTCCGCGACTACCTCGCTTCGCAGCTCGGCGACCATGTCGCCAAGGTGTCATCACTCGCCGAGATGGAAGCACGCATCGGTATGGGACCGATCGTGGCTGTCCTCGGCCCGTCATGTATCAGCCCTGCCGACTTTGCGCTGGTGGAACAGTGGGGTCGGACGCACCCCGAAGTGGGGACCATCCTGGTCACCTCCGAGTTGTCGACCGAACTGCTCCAGACCGCTCTCCGTTCTGGTGTTCGTGACGTCCTCTCGGCCCCGATCGATCAGATGCAGTTCGTCGACACGGTCTCTCGGATCGGCGACACGTTGAAGATGGCTCCGAAAACGGGGGGCGGCGAGCCGGCTACTCCCGAAGTTGCCGACGCGATCGCCGCCGGCGAAGGCGATCCCGGACGCATCATCTCGGTCTTCTCGACCAAGGGCGGTTCCGGAAAGTCGGTGCTCGCCGTGAACCTCGCAGTGACGCTTGCAGAGAACACCGAGCGTCCGGTCGTTCTGATCGACGGCCATCTCCAGTTCGGCGATGTGTCGGTCATGCTCAAACTCGCTCCGCACCACACTGTCGTCGACGCTGTGTCGCAGCTGGATCGTCTCGATCCCTCGATGGTTGCGAGCTTGCTGAGCGATCACGCTGACAGCAAGCTCAAGGTGTTGCCGGCTCCCATGGAACCGAGCTTCGCCGATCAGATCACGGGCGAGCAGATGGTCAAGCTGATCAACATCGTCCGGCAGTACGCCGGGTTCGTGATTGTCGACCTTCCGGCCTTCTTCAACGAGACAGTGCTCGCGATCATCGAGAACTCCGACGACGTCATCCTCGTCGCCGGCCTCGACATCCCGAACATCAAGAACGTGAAGATCGGCTTGAGCACCCTCGGGTTGTTGAACATCCCGCGGGAGAAGATGCACCTTGTCCTCAATCGAGCCGACTCCAAGGTCAAGCTCGACGTCGGCGAGGTCGAGAAAACGCTGCAGATCACTGCCGCCGCCCGGATTCCGTCCGACGTGGTGGTGCCGATCTCGGTGAACAAGGGTCACCCCGTGGTGCTGTCGGCACCACGTTCCGGTGTGGCCCGCGAGATTCAGAAACTGGCTGAGAGCTTCATTGATGGAGCGATCGTCGAGGCGTCGACAAGTAGTCGCCGCCGGTTCTTTGGTTGAGAAGGTCTTGAGGAGCTGGGCACATGTCGCTATATCGACGTTTGAATGAAGCCGGTGGAGACACCGGGCAAGACCCGAGGCTGAACGCGGGGCGCAATGAACCCGCCATCGACCAGATTCGGCACCGCATCCACGGTGTGCTGATCGAGGAACTCGGTCCGATCCTGTACGACACCCGTATGAGCGAAGACGAGCTTCGCAAGCGGGTGCACGAGTCGCTCCACGCTGCGTTGGCGCAGGAACGGACCCCGCTCTCGGCCGCCGACAAGGCGACCCTGATCCAGGACGTCTCCGATGACATCCTCGGGTACGGCCCGATCGACAAGCTCCTGCGTGAGGAGGCTGTCAGCGAAATCATGTGCAACGGCCCGAAGCAGATCTATGTGGAGCGTGGCGGCAAGCTGGAACGGGACGAGGTCACCTTCGTCGACGAGACGCATCTCCGCCGCATCATCGACAAGATCGTCGCTCAGGTCGGCCGACGCATCGACGAATCCTCGCCGCTGTGTGACGCCAGACTTCCCGACGGTTCCCGGGTGAACGCCGTCATCAGTCCGCTCTCTGTGGGCGGTCCCTTCCTCACCATTCGTAAGTTCTCGACTGATCCGCTCCGGATCGACGATCTCATTCGCTTCGGCACGCTCAGCGTCCATGCGGCCCGGTTCCTCCAGGCTTGCATTGTCGGCAAGCTCAACGTCGTGGTTTCGGGTGGTACCGGAACCGGTAAGACCACCACGCTCAACGTTCTGTCGTCGTTCATCCCTGCAGACGAGCGCATCATCACCGTCGAGGACGCCAAGGAGCTCCAGCTCCACCAGGATCACGTTCTTTCGCTCGAGACCCGTCCGCCGAACGTCGAAGGCAAGGGTGAGGTCACGATCCGCGAGTTGGTGAAGAACACCCTTCGTATGCGCCCAGACCGCATCGTGGTCGGCGAGTGCCGGTCCGGTGAAGCCTTGGACATGCTCCAGGCCATGAACACGGGTCACGACGGCTCGCTCACCACCCTTCACGCGAACAACCCCCGAGACTCGCTCAGCCGTCTCGAGACCCTGGTGCTCATGGCCGGCTACGACTTGCCGGTCCGAGCCATCCGAGAGCAGATCTCTTCTGCTGTCGACATGATCGTGCAGCTCCAGCGTCTGCGTGACGGCTCCCGTCGCATCACGCACATCACCGAGGTCGCCGGCATGGAAGGTGAAGTCATCACCCTCCAGGACGTCTTCCTCTTCGACTACTCCGCTGGAGTGGACGAGCACGGTCGCTTCAAGGGACAACTCAAGCCCACCGGCGTTCGCCCGAAGTTCTCGCAGAAACTCGCCGACCATGGCATCCGCCTCGGTCCGGAGATGTTCAGCGCGACTCAGGCAGACGGCGGCGCCGAAGATCGAGGACGACGATGACTTCTGGTTCAAGATTCCGCCCCGACTCTGCTGCGTCGATCTCCTTGCGACAGCTGGTTGCGGTCTTCGCTGCGGTGTTCGCCGTGGTGTTCGGCATGCTTCCGGCCGTCTCGGCGCAGGAGGCCGATGGGCCGAGCCAGCTCGTCATCCATCGGGCTGATGCCCGATCCGAGACGACCGAGCTCATCGCGATCGCCGACGACTACTCGTCGACGTCTGTCCAGATCAAGGAGAACGGCGACGAGAAGGACGCGCAGCTCGCAACCCTCGGTGCGATCAACCTCGATCGCGAGATCGTGTTCGTTCTCGACACGAGCCAGCGTCTCCGCAAGAACGACGTTCTCGGCGAGATGAAGGCGGCGCTTGCTGCTGAGATTCGAAGTCTTCCGTCCGGCACCTCTGTCGGAGTGGTCGATGCGGCCACCTCGGCCATCATCGTCGTCCCGATGACCACCGATCGTGAAGCTGCGGCCCTCGCAGTGTTGGAGATCGACTTCTCCGAAGGCGGCAAGGTCATCGACGGTGTCGACAAGGCAGTGGCCATGTTGTCCGAACCAGAAATCGGCGGCATCGCCACCAGCATCCAATCTGTCGTGCTCTTCTCGGGCGGCCTCGATGTCGGCTCGAATGCCGGCGTCGGCGCAGGCCAGGGTGGCTTGATTCGCCGTGGCGGCCAGTTGGTGACTGTGAACTTCAACGGCGGTGAGCCCCTGTTCGATCATGTCGTCGGTGTCACCGGCGGTCTGTCGTTCGACGTGACCTCGGCCTCCGATGTCGCTCCTGCGGTGGAGACGGCCGTGACTGCAGCATCCGACCGCTACGTGGTTCGTTTCACCGGCCAGTCAGAGGCTGACGCTCGAGGGGACCTGACCCTCCAGGTCGGCTCTGCGAGCTCGGCGATCTCCTACGACGGTGCCGAGCTGACCATTCGTGCGCTCGCACTCACACCGTCCCTCGACACGAACACGACCGGGGCCTTCGGATTCTTCGAGAGTCGGACCGGCTTCTACGTCACGATGCTGATGGCCTTCCTCGGCATCGGTCTGACGATCTTCATGCTGGGATCGATCTTCGCCAGCGGGGAGAGCACCCTTGACGGCCTCATCGCCCGGTACGCAACCGGCGGGGAGGACTTGGCCGAAGAGGAGTCCAACATCGTCCAGACTGCGCTCGTCCAGCGAGCGGTCGAGATGTCTGAGACCTTTGCTGAGGATCGCGGTTTCCTGCTCAAGATCGAAGAGTTGCTCGAGCGGGCCAAGCTGCCACTCCGGCCTGGTGAGGCGATGTCATTCTGGATGGCGTCGATCTTCTTCTCGCTCGTCCTCGGCTTCGTCTTCCTCGGTGGAATCCTCGGCGGTGTGATCTTCGCCTTCGTGACCGGGGTGATGATGATCCTCACCGTTCGCTTCATGGCCAGAAGGCGCATGCGCAAATTCGAAAAGCAGCTGCCGGACACGCTCCAGTTGCTCGCCGGTACTCTCCGCGCCGGCTACTCGCTTCCTCAGGGCCTCGAGGCCGTGTCGAAGGAGTCGGCCGAGCCCATGGGGTACGAACTGACCCGGGTGATGACCGAGGCTCGCCTCGGCCGTGAGCTCGAAGAAGCTCTCGCCGCAGCTGCCGAACGACTCAGCAGCCCCGACTTCGCTTGGGCCGTGATGGCCATCAGCATCCAACGGGAGGTGGGCGGCAACTTGAACGAGCTGCTCATGACCGTGTCGGACACGATGGTGCAGCGCGAACGACTCAAGGGCGAGATCGCCACCCTCACAGCTGAGGGCAAGATGTCCGCCATTCTGCTCGGTGGTCTCCCTCCTGGTCTCGGACTCGTGATGTGGATCATGAACCCCGAGTACATCAATCAACTCTTTGTCGAGTTCCTCGGAAACGTCTTCCTCGGTCTCGGCATCGTGTCCTCCATCATCGGACTCGTCTGGATGAAGAAAGTGATCACGATCGATGTTTGATCTTCTTTCAAGTGTCCCCACCGTGGGCTATGTCGCTGCATTCGCGGTCGGCGTCGGGCTGGTGCTCTTCACCATCCTGTCGCAGGTCGAGGAGAAGTCAGCGATTCGGACCTCGCTCCGACAACTCGACGACTACGAGGTCGAGAACGTACGCGATCAGGAGCTCCTCATTCCGCTCCGCGAGCGAGTTGTCGGACCAGCCGTCGACTTGCTGAGTCGTTTCGGTGGCCGGTTCAATCCGCCGGACTACGTCGAGTCCGTTCGCCGCAAGCACGTCCAGGCCGGCATCTACAGCCCGGACAAGGTCGAGCGGTTCCTTGCCCAGCGCATCGTCGGTTTCGTGTTCATCCCGGTGTGGACGATCGTCATGTTCGTCTTCAATCCCCTGGGAGTGAGCGGGCTGTTGTTCTGGGGAATGCTCGGCCTCGGCGTCATGATCGGCGCCCTCGGTCCGACTTCTCAGCTCAACAAGAAGGTCGACGCCCGCCAGAAGTCCATCCAACGGTCACTGCCGGACGTGATGGACCTCTTGGTCATCTCGGTTGAGGCAGGTCTCGGCTTCGAGCAGGCGCTCGATCGAGTCATCGCCAACGTGCCGGGCGAGCTCTCCAACGAGTTCTCCCGAGTGCTTGGTGAGAGCCGGGCCGGTTCCAGCCGCTCCGATGCCCTCCGTGCGATGGACAAGCGCTGCGATACGCCCGAGATCCGGTCCTTCGTCATGGCGATGATCCAGGCCGACACATTCGGTGTGAGCATCGGCCGAGTACTGCGAAGTCAGGCGGACGAGCTTCGTGTGAAGCGTCGCCAGCGGGCTCAGGAGCAGGCGCAGAAGGCGCCGGTGAAGATGATGATCCCAATGGTGTTCTGTATCTTCCCCGCCCTCTTCGTGGTCGTGATCGGTCCCGCTGTCATCAACATCATCCAGAACTTCTAGGACTGCTCATGGGAGCACAGGCGGCGCCCGCACGCCGACGGTCTTCCGCCCCGAGTCGGCCTCGAGCCGGTGCGGCGATACCTCGTTCTGACGCTTCGCCTGCAGATGGGTCGGGGCCGACGCTCGAACGATCGATCGGATGGTTGTTGGCGACGGTCGGTTTCCTCATCGGAAGTCGCACGATCACCGACAACAGCTTCTTCACTCATCTGGCCACCGGCAACCTCGTGCTCGACTCGGGGTCAGTGCCGACGGCCGACGTGTTCTCCTACACGGCCACCGGCGAACCGTGGACGATCCAGAGTTGGTTGGCGACCATCTGGTATCGAGGTCTCTATGAGATGGCGGGCCTCGGTGCGGTCCGTATCGCCAATGGACTGCTGATCGCTGCCCTGGTCGGATCGTTGTGGCGTCTCACGAGGGGATCGAAGACCCTCTTGCCTCGGGTCGGCCTCGTTGGTCTCGCGCTCACCGTCGGCACGCTGATGTGGTCGCCTCGACCGCTTGTCTTCGGCCTGCTCGGGCTGGCCTTCGTGATCGAGATCGTCGAGAACGATCGTCGACCCTTGTGGCTCCTCATTCCCACGATGTGGCTCTGGGTCAACACCCACGGCTCGTTTCCCCTCGCCTTCGTCTACCTGGGCGCGGCCGGTCTCGGCCACCTGATCGACGCGAAACGATTCCGTCGTCGCGATCTCCAGGCAGCGGGTTGGCTCACCGGTGCCACGTTGCTCGGTGCGTTGAATCCGCTCGGTTTCCGGCTGCTCGTGTTCCCGTTCGAACTGCTTTCGCGCCAGGAAGCACTCGCAGACGTGGCCGAGTGGCGTCCACCCGATTTCGATCGTCCGAGCGAGTGGGCCTTCGTGATGTTGGCATTTGCCCTACTGGCTTCGGCCAAACTGGGCGCCAAGTGGCGCCATCTGTTGCCAGCGTTCGGGTTTTTCGTCACTGGACTCCTCGCCGTCCGCAACATCAACCCCGCGATCGTCGTCCTGGTGGCCGGCGCCGCACCAGGGCTCGGAGCTATTCCGGGAACGCTCGATGGACGGGCCAGGGGTCTTGCCGGCCGTGCGGTCGCTGTGACGTCGTTGGCTGTCTTCGGACTGGTCGCCGTGTTTGCCGTGATCACCCCGGGAATCGACTACGAGAAGTATCCGGTTCTCGAAGTCGACTGGCTCGAGGAACGTGGGCTCGTCGCTCAGGACGACATCAATCTCGTGCATCGCGACATCACGGGTAACTACCTCGAGCTCCGCTTCGGTCAGCGTGCCCGCGTCTTCATCGACGATCGGTACGACATGTACCCGCAAGCTGTCATCGACGACCATGCCGACCTGTACTTCGGCGGTGAGTTCACCGAGATCCTCGATCGCTACGACGCCGATGTGGTGCTGTGGGAGGCGAGCGGTCGATTCGCCGACTGGATCCGTGAAGACGACAGCGGATGGAACGTCGAGTTCGAGTCCGAGGACTGGATCGTGGCTCTGCCAGACAACCGCTGACACCGGCGACGTTGCTCAGGTCGCTTGCTTCGGGGGAGGCCATGGGGTCGGTTCGAGTGTCTGGAGCCACTGCCAGCACCGGTCGACCTCGGCGTCGAGCGACTCTTGGTTGCCGCTGTTGTCAACGACGAAGTCGGCGAGTTCGCGGCGCGCTTCCCGTGTGGCCTGGGCAGCGATGCGAGCCCTTGCGTCAGCTTCGTCGAACCCTCGGTGCTCGATCAGGCGTGACACGGCGACGTCGATGGGGCAATCGACCACGATGATCGCCGACGTCCCTCTGGCGTCGAGCGCTCCGTCCTTGGAGCGGCTCTCGGCGAGAAGCGGGACATCGAGGATCACGATCTGGTCAGTGGATGCAAGTGTCTCGATCCGGTGGTCCATCTCCTTGCGCAGAGCGGGGTGCACGATTTTCTCGATGGCATCGAGCTCGTCCTTGTCGCTGAAGACGATGCCGGCGACTGCCCCTCGATCGAGCGTGCCGTCCTGAGCGACGATGGCGTCGCCCCAGCGCCCCACCATGGCGTCGAACACGGCCTCGCCGGGCCGCTGGAGTTCGTGCACGATCGCGTCAGCGTCGATGAGCGCTGCGCCCCGCTGGGCGAGACGGCCCGATACCGAGGACTTTCCCGATCCGATACCGCCGGTGAGGCCGATGAGTCGCATCCGGCGAAGGTAGCCACTTGGGCCGTATGGCTCAATCCGGCGATCGATCGACCGATGGTCTTTGGAGGACGGCAGCACTGTCGTCGCCGCCGATCGCCTGAATCTCGTGCCAACCAACACCGCCCCTCGCCGCCAATCTCCCGCCGTCGCTGCTGTGCCGGCCATCGGTCGAGGCGCGTCCACGTCACCATCGCTCGATCAGTGGAGCAGGCCGTCTCGGGACGACGACCTCCTCACGCCATACGCTCCGGCGATCCTGGCGGTGCGCTGGGCGACCACGATGGTGTCGCTCACCCTTGCGCTCGGGGCGTTTGCCAACGCCGACCTCTCGGTTGTTCCGTGGGTGGCAGTCGTCATCTTCAACACCGCATTCCGCACACTTGCTCCCCTTCGCTACGTCGCGACGGCTCGTGGACTGATCCCGCTCCTCTTCGAGGTCGGTCTGCATGTCCTGGTCCTCGCCGCAACCGGGTACTGGGCATCGCCGTTGGTGTTCTCCCTGGTCACGGCCATCATCATCGGCGGATTTGCTCGTGGTTTCGGCTTTGGCGTGCGCATCGGTGTCGCGTCTGCGGTCGCAGTGTCGATTCCGACGCTCGACGCCGCGGGCTGGACTCCCGAGGCATGGGGGCTCTCAGCTCAGTGGACCGTCGTGCTCCTCCTCGTCGGTGTCGTTGCCGGCTACGGCAGGCGCATCTCCGGCGAAGCCAACCGTCAGACCACGCTTGCGCTCGACCGGCTGACACAACTCGCCGACGCCAATGCCCTGCTCTTCAACCTGCACCGCGTGGCTCAAACCCTTCCTGCGTCACTCGATCTCGAGGAGGTGCTCGAGTCGACGATCGTGCGGTTGCGAAACCTGTTCTTCAACGACGGAGCGGTCATCTTCACCGTCGAGGAGTCCGACGGCAGCTGGACTGTGGCCAAACGGGCGGGCCTTCCGGTTCCCCACGACGTCGCGTTGAGCGATCTGCCTCCCGCCGTCCGCTCGGCCGTCCTGCTCACCCAGGTCGTGCTCGTTGACACCAGCCGAGACGAGAACTTCGAGTCGGGCGGACAGTTTCTTCGACCTTCGTCGAAGTCTGCTCTCTATGCGCCGCTGATGGCCCGGGGGAGTCTGGTGGGGCTCGTGGCGATCGAGCATCGCGAGCCAGGCCGTTTCGACGAACGCGATCGCGAGGTGCTCGCCAGCTTCGTTGATCCGGTCGCACTCGCGATCGACAATGCCAGGTGGTTCGCTCGCCTGCGTACGGTTGGGGCGGACGAGGAGCGCACACGTATCGCTCGCGACCTGCACGACCGGATCGGTCAGTCGTTGGCGTATCTCGGTTTCGAGCTCGACCGCGTCGTGCGGCGTCACGAAGGTGCCGAAGATGTGGGTGACGACCTCCGGCAGTTGCGATCTGACGTTCGAAACGTTGTGTCCGAGGTGCGCGACACGCTCTACGACCTCCGTACCGACGTCGATGAGGCACGCGATTTCGCCTCCGTCGTCTCCGAATTCGCTGCTCGGTTGTCCGAACGTGCCCACCTGGAGATCGACTTGGACTGCGACAAGGGGGCCCGATTGCCCATATTACAAGAGCGAGAAATGTGGCGAATCACTCAAGAAGCGCTCGTGAATGTCGAACGGCATGCACACGCTTCGCGGGCAACGGTCTCGTGGAGCTGCGATGGGACACACGCAATGCTCGAAATCACCGACAACGGAAAAGGATTCTCGGCTTCGGCCGGGCGGCTCGATTCTTACGGGGTGCTCGGCATGCGAGAGCGAGCGTCGAGTATTGGCGCTTCCTTTGATCTGACCTCATCGCCTGGAGAAGGGACAACAGTACGGTGCAGCCTCGAACAGGACTGACCCAACCACGTTTGACGACGAGTCCGGCAAAACGGAGCGATCCCGCTCCGATTCGCTTGCTGCTCGCCGACGACCACAAGATGCTCAGGGAGGGCCTTCGTCGATCGATGATCGAACGTGGATTCGACGTCATCGGTGAGGCTCGCGACGGCGCAGAGGCAGTCGAGCTTGCCGCCTCGCTCCGACCAGACGTGATCCTCATGGATGTCTCGATGCCAGAGATCGACGGTGTCGAGGCGACCCGCCAGATCCGAGAGCGACAAAAGGACGTTCGTATCGTCATGCTGACGATGCACGCCGACCAGGACGTGTTGGCAGATGCCATCCGGGCCGGTGCCAATGGGTATCTGGTCAAGGACTGCTCGACCGACGAGATCGCTTCGGCGATCGAGACGGTTGCCGGCGGGGAGACAGCACTGTCGCCCCGACTGGCTGCGTCGATGTTGGCCGAGGTTCGCCGCCAGGAAGATCAGGCCGAGCAGACCCGCATCATCACCAAGCGGGAAGAAGAGGTGCTGCAGCACATCGCAGACGGCTGCTCGACTCCCGAAGTGGCAGAACGGCTCTACATCAGTCAGAAGACGGTGAAGAACCATCTCGCGTCGATCTATCAGAAGCTCGATGCTCGTGACCGAACACAAGCGGTGCTCCAGGCCGTACGGATGGGAATCGTCACCCTCAACTGACGCCGCATCGGTCGAAAGGCCGTTCGGCCCATTGAGAACAGGCGGCCTCGTGCCGTTGAGGAAACCAAGCCCGGTTTGCGGGTCCGAACAATTAACGAAACTTGGAGTTTCATCATGCTGCACTTCGAATTCCTCTCCGCTTGGATGACGGCTCAGGCCAAGACCGAGCGTG
>RCMY010000153.1_pt1 | contig 63847 bp, 55 predicted proteins | sample 2041341 | NCBI WGS metagenome assembly RCMY01 (sample SAMN09708234, study PRJNA481090) | Marine sediment metagenome, whole genome shotgun sequencing project. | reverse complement strand
ATCGGTCATCTTTGCCTTAAATATGCTCGATCAACTTACCCGCTTTGGCCATAGTATCGATATTCAGAAGCTTAGCCAGCAGCTAGGTTCACCGGTTTACGGTCTGTCAGCGAAAACCTTAATTGGCGTGAGTGAATTTACCCAAGCGCTTAAAGAACATGCACAGCAGCCTAGTACGGCAGTAGTAACGCAAGAAAACCTGAATAACGAACAAACCATGGCGCTGGCTAAAAGCCTCGCAAAAGAACATGCTATTTCACAAGACATTGTGCTAAGGCATCAAAATAAATTGGATGCATACTTACTCAATAGTGTTTTTGGCGGTATCTTTTTCTTATTAGTCATGTTTTTCTTGTTCCAAAGTATTTTTACCTGGGCAACGCCGTTAATGGATGCAGTAGAAGCTTCAATTAGTTGGCTTGGCAATGAAGTGGTTGCTATTTTGCCCGATGGGGTCATAAGTGATTTTGTTAGTGATGCTATATTTGGTGGCGTAGGCGCGTTTTTAGTATTTGTTCCTCAAATTATGATGCTTACACTCATTATTGGTTTACTTGAAGACAGCGGATATTTAGCGCGAGCCGCGCTAATTTGTCATAAACCGCTGAGTTTATTTGGGCTTTCTGGACGTAGTTTCATCCCTTACTTATCTGGCCATGCGTGCGCAATTCCGGCTATTTTAGCCGCTCGTACAATAGAATCGCCTCGCAAACGGTTAATTACTATGGTCACGGTACCCCTAATGTCTTGTTCAGCAAGACTGCCGGTGTATGCCTTGTTTATTGCGGTCTTAGTGCCTGATGTCAGTTATTTAAACGGTTGGGTAAAATTGCAAGGGGCGGCGTTCTTTATCTTATATTTTGGCGGAATTATAACGGCCTTGATTGTCAGTAAGCTCTTGGATTTGTGGATAGAAAAACAAGAACAACAGTCTGATTTACCCTTTATTTTAGAGCTACCTTCATATCGCTTACCGCATTGGCGACCTTTGTTTTATAAAGTGGTCAACAGTGCACATCAGTTTATTCGTCGGGCGGCGCCAATAATCTTTTCGGTGTCGGTTGTAGTTTGGGTTTTGGGTTATTTTCCTAATGGCGACTTAAACAGTTCATTTTTAGCGTCAATAGGGCAGTTTTTAGAACCTGTTTTTGCTCCCCTAGGTGTTGACTGGCGATATGGTGTTGCCATTTTAGTCTCATTTTTGGCACGAGAAGTGTTTGTGGGCGTACTAGGTACACTATTTAGCATACAAAATGCAGACGAAAATATCACCGGTCTTGCTGCGCAAATGCAGGCCGACGGGTTCACCTTAGCCTCGGGCGTTGCTTTGCTCGTATTCTATGTCATTGCGCTGCAGTGCGTGGCTACGGTCGCAACCTTGAAAGGTGAAACAGGTAAAAATAGATACTCGTGGGGAATATTTGTAGCATACGGCTTGTTAGCATATGTATTAAGTGCAATTGCTTATTTCATATTAAGTTAAGATAAAATGAGTCAATATCGGGAATTCCAATTTACCTGAGCGCGTTTATGCCTTAATCTTGCGCTTCATTCTTAACGAACGGTTATAAGAGAAGTCTATATGGGTCGCTGTGCATTTTTAACTTCCGATAATTTAGAAGACTTTTTTATATACGACGATTTAGTCAAACCGCACTTAGCTAAACTGGGCTGGAAAGTGGATGATGTGTCGTGGACCAATGAAACCGTAGACTACAACACCTACGATGCGGTAGTGGTACGAAGTACCTGGGATTACCAAGCGCATCCGGAGCAATTTTTAGCGACCTTAACAAGAATAGAGAAGTCCTCTGCAAAGCTCGAAAACCCGCTTGCCCTTATGCAATGGAATTTCACTAAAAGTTATTTAAAAGAGTTGCAAGCCAAGGGCGTAGATATTTTACCTACTATATGGCTTAGCGAATTTGATGGTAAAGCTATAAAAGAAGCGTTTGGGCACTTTAATACTCAAGAAATTATCATTAAGCCACTGATTAGTGCGAATGCAGATCACACTTATCGATTAAGTGAAGAAGACTTTTTGTTTCAGCAACAGTCGCTGAAAGAAGCCATGAAAGGTCGAGAAATTATGGTGCAGGCTTTCGAGAAAAATATTATAGCGCAAGGTGAGTTTTCATTGTTTTACTTCAATGACGAATACAGTCATACCATTAACAAACTCCCTGCAAAAGGCGATTTTAGAGTGCAAGAAGAACACGGCGGAGAATTAGTTAGTACCGAACCCACACCCAGTATGCTCGCACTCGCCCAAAAGACACTAAAAGCACTACCTACAAGTGCGTTATATGCGCGCATAGATATGTTAGAAACGACCACCGGCTTTGCTATTATTGAAGTTGAATTAATTGAACCTTCGCTATATTTTAATATGGACAAAGCATCACCCAAACGGTTTGCAAACGCGTTACTTGCACGCTTAAACATATTCGCTTAAACACGAGTATGAAGTAAAGGTGCATATAGCTTATCTAACATGCTAACTAAACAAATACTCTTTTGCATCAATTTACCTAGTTCTACAATAAAGCATTTCTTTTCACATATACACTTATGGGCTGTCGACTGCTATAGTCTTAGTTCTTAAGCCAATGTGAAGTATATTTTGTCATGAAAACACCTCAATCTCTTAGTTATCTTCCCAGCCAGAATATTGTGGCCTTTACTCTGTTATTTATTGCCATATTGTTTTCAACTGTGCATGCAAAATCATACATAGAAGTGATGCAAGAAACCCTCAATAATATGCCCAGTATGCAGCAAAAGGAAGTGGAGTTGGAGCAAGCGAAAAAAGAATTAATAGCCGACTTTGCAGATCGTAAAAAAAGTATTATTGAATCTCATATGAGTGTTGAATTACATTCGCACAAGTTATTGCAAACAAATGAGGGTGATGTAGAAGGTCCTAGCAAAGAGGAACTCGCTGAATTTGAGAAAGTCGCAGAGCAAAAATATCAAGAAGACTATAAACGGCATGTAAAGGCGTTGGAAAAAAGTCAAAAAATCCAGCTAAATGGGCACAAACAAAAACGTGCCAGTATTGAGCGCACAATTAAGAAAGAAACTAAAAAAGAACAAGACAAGCTAGCAGCAATTGCTGCAAAAGGTTTACCTGATTCTATTCATAATTACTTTATGGTAACAGGCCGCGGTGAAATCGCGAAATTCACGTCGCCAGAAACACAAGACAAATCATCCCCTTTGTATGACGCGGTTCTTACCCGAACGCCTGAACATCTTTCTATCACAAATGCACTAATGGGGATCCAAACTTTGCGTGCAACTTATGTTGCAGGTGGCGATATCGTAATTAGCACTGTCATTACCCAAAACAAGCCAAACGCTTTCGTAAAACAATGTGAAATCATTCCTGATAAGCAAACATTTAGCATTGGCCAACCATCATCAAAAACGTTTGCTGCAACGACACCATCGAAAGTTTGGCCGCTAAAGCTTGAGCAGGGTAATCGGTGCGAAATATTCACTGTGAATAAAACCTCGTGTAAAGTTACTGGGTGCTTTTTATATATGCAATATAACGGTGCTGGGTTTTTATTAAAAGATGAAGCCGATGCTAAGGTATTAGCGCAACAGCTTGAAAAAACCTATTTATCTAGAGCGCTCAGCCAAGCCCAAATGCAGGAAAAAATGAAACAATGGCAAGCTGCGCAAGCTAATCCGTAAAACAACAGTTACTAGCATTCTACGTTAGTTCATAATTGTATTTTGCACGCTAACTGTCGTTCTTGAACCTAGTGCATATCGTTCGAAAGCACAATTTATCCCCCCCGCATAGTTATCAATAGCAATAATTGCGTATAGATTTTAAAAACTTACCGCTTTATTTTTGCATTATATTCAGTGAATAAACTGAATATGGTGCTATGCATCATAGTGATAATACAACTAAATAAGGGCAGAATGTTTGCTGTACGCATTAAATATTCATGTCTTTTTGACTAGATAGCCATAAACCAATACGAGAAATTTACTTATGAAACCTATAACGGGCGTGCAAGATAACGAACCTAAAGTCGCGAATCTATATAAGTATTTAACTACTTCTATTGGTGTGCATATTTTAATCGCTGGATTCTTAATATATATGGCTTGGGGAGCCATAAATACCGACTACATATTTCATTGGGCGTCTTTGTTGGTTTGTGCCTTGCTAATAAGCGTACTGAGCCAAACTATGTTCAATCGCAAAAGCGCTCGGCAAATGCAAAATACGAATAAGTGGGAAGCTATTTATGCTTTTACATCTAGCGTAACGAGCATGGTATTTGCCACTGCCTATTGCTATCTGATTTTGTTAGGTGACGCGAGCCTACTGCCCACGGTTTCCTTTATTATCGCCCTGCATCTAGGCTGCATGATTATCCCTTGTTTAAGTTCTGTAAAGGCAATGTTTGCAGTATTGCTGCCAGTCACATTACCTGTTATTGGCGCGCTTGTAATGTTGTCGCAAACGCTTACGATTGTATTTGCGGCCGCTATTGGGATTTACACTTGCGTAATACTTTTATGTGGTTTTTCTGTGCATCGTATGCTCATGCTTGGTTTTGACATGAAATCAAAATATAAAAAAGAAGTCAGGTTGACCGAACAATATAAAATAAAGCTTGATAGTTCTTCAATAGAAGATCCACTCACTCAAATATTCAACCGACGTTTTTTCGATTTAATGATAAATGAAGAGATTAGACGAGCAAAACGTGTTGGTAATGGTTTAAGTATTGCGCTTATCGAAATAGACTGTTTTTCTGAATATTCAAAAAACTACTCACAGAGTAAGGCGGATAAAGCGATTTGTTCTATCGCCAAAATTTTATCACAGGCGACTTCTCGTGGAGGCGAATTTTTAACCCGGTTTGAGCATGATAAATTCGCATTGATTTTACCCAACGTGCCGACTGAAGAAGCTATTGCGTTTGCATCAAAAATGATGGACTTAGTCAGCCATGGAGAGATTGAACATCGGCATACGCGAGTAGAAAACTTGCATAAAATTTCTATAAGTGCCGGTATTTCTCATTTTAAATCAGGCGATATTATTGACGTTGAGGACGTTATTCAACAAGCTCAATATGCTTTAGAAACAGCGCGTCATGCTGGCCGTAATAATTGTCAAGTTTTTGCCGCCAACTTAATTTCAAAAGGATATACGAACGCTAATAATGTTATCAATAAACCCAAATCACCAACCTTAGTGAGCAACGAAAGTGAAGTTGCTTAACTCAAATTCTCGTTAAAAACGACTTAACTTGTGATTGCTTCTTTCTAAATTAAGTGTCGGGTGGGGCCATACGCTTAGTTACAACGAACAAAAAGAAAGAAAAAACTGTTGTATAAAATTGTATGACCGATAGCTATATATAGTCTATCGCGAATACGTATATTGCAATATAGGAAAGCCAAAGTTCCATGTTTAATCAATCATTCACCACTAATTTAATTGAAAATTTAACCGCGGCAATATCTCAGCACCCAACGCTTGAAATGGGCTTTTCCCATTTTGAAACGCTGATTCTAGCCGCGTTTAAAGCGCAAAGAATTTCTATTTTTCAGCGCCGCTCACATCACAGAGACTTAGTCTCTAGGTTTAAAACCGGTAACGAAACACGCGAACTAAAAGTATCAATTAATCCGCAGTCGATTGCTGGATACGTCGCAATGGCTCAACAAGCAGTAATTGTAAAGAATCCATATGACGATGAAGCTCTAAAAGACATTCACTACAAACTCCGATTTGACCAAAAATATGATCGCCATAGTCAGTTTAAAACGCATAATATTTTATGTGTTCCAATCAAGCATAATGGTGTTTTTTTGGGCGTGATGGAGATTCTCAATAAAAATCAGCCTGGTTTTAATGATGGTGATATGGCGTTAGCGCTAGAGATAGCAGAGTTGCTAGGTAAAGCATATAAATATGAATTAGGCGGAACCGCTCGCCCGTTTGATTATTTGACCCACAATGGCAGCATAGACGCAAAGATCCTAAGTAATTTTTCACATCAATCTAGTGTTAAACATCTAACTCACTTGCTGCAGACAGAGTACGATGTGTCACAAAACCAAATTTGCGAAGCCCTTTCCATATACTATCAAGTGCCATTTATAGACTATTTACCGAACATATATCATCTTTCTCAAAGTAGTGTGAAATTAAATGTTTCTTATTTAAAGAAAAATCATGTGGCCGTGGTTAAAGATGAGCGCGATCGATTAATCGTATTAATGTTTGAGCCAAACAACACGACCTTGTTGATGGAGATAGAAAGCGCCTTAGGCACCGATAATTACCAATTAGGATTTAGTTTACCCAGCCAAATTTTGCATTACTTAGGTGAAAATAGCGCACGTTCAAATTTGACCAAATTTGACGAAATTATAGGTGAGATAGATACGCCTTCTATTGACGTAGAAAGGCAAGGTGAAAAGATCCTTGAAGATGAGCCAGCAATAGTTCGTCTAGTTTCTAACGTATTATTTGAAGCTAAACGATTAAACGCGTCGGATATTCACATCGATCCTGAATTTCAAAAACCTACGCTGGTCAGAATGAGAGTTGATGGTGTTGTACGTGATATTAATCAAGTGCCTGAATCACATCATAATGCAGTCGTTTCGCGGATTAAAATTATGTCGGGTCTCAATATCGCTGAAAAACGCGTGCCACAAGACGGTAAGTTAATGTTTAAGATGTCAGGCCAGAATGTTGAAGTCCGTGTGGCTACTATTCCGACAGTGGCTGGGGAAGGCGTAGTTATGCGAATATTGGCAGGTGGTGACGCCATGCCTATCGACAAAATAAACTTATCAAAGCGCAATTTCGATAGACTCGAAACTATGGTTACCATGCCGCACGGTATTTTGTTAGTAGTGGGGCCAACAGGTTCAGGAAAAACAACGACTTTGCATGCTATTTTGGGCTTTTTAAACACACCCGATAAAAAGATATGGACCGCAGAAGACCCGGTGGAAATTACGCAATACAGACTTCAGCAAGTGCAAATAAACCCAAAAGTTGGATTTACGTATGCGAATGCCTTAAGGGCTTTCTTAAGAGCCGATCCTGATGTTATTTTAATTGGCGAGATGCGTGACAAAGAAACCGCACATGCCGGTATTGAGGCCTCACTTACTGGTCACTTAGTACTATCAACTTTACATACTAACTCTGCACCCGAAACCATTACGCGTTTACTTGACCTTGGCATGGACCCGGTTAACTTTTCGGACGCGTGCGTGGGCATTCTTGCACAGCGACTAATACGTACCTTGTGCAAAAATTGTAAACAAGAATATGTACCAAGCGACACTGAAATTGACTTTTTACACCGTCAGTATGGTGAAACCTATTTTGATGAACTTGATTTAGCAGAGGGATTCCAGTTGCATAAAGCGAAAGGATGCCAAGATTGCGATGATACCGGCTATAAAGGACGTACAGGTGTGCATGAATTATTGACTATGACACCAGACTTACGTGGTTTGATTTATAAAGGGACGTCTATTCCTGAAATGAAAAAACAAGCCATGCATGATGGTATGCGCACACTTACTCAAGATGCTGTATTAAAAGTATTGCAAGGCGATACTGATATTCCGCAGCTGCAGATATTAAGTGGCTCAGGAATGTGGCAATACAGTTAAGATTCGATTCAGTACAATTACGCTAGTTGCGTAATTGCACCCAACTAGCGTAATTGTGAACTAATAGAAAGGTTTTAGGGCGTCAGTAGATGCCGGCAATTAAAACGATTATTTTTTACTTTAAGTTGTCAGGATTAAATTGATGGCCTAACTTACTCGTTTTGGTGCGTAAGTAGTGTTTATTATCTTTCGTAACACCGTGGTCAATAGGTCTTCTAGCAATAATGTTAATGCCCATTGATTCAAGTGCTTTGATCTTTTTTGGGTTGTTGGTCATAATTTCGACATTACCAACACCCAAGGTCTCTAGCATCATTTTGCAAATCGCGTAGTCGCGTAAGTCAGCATCAAAGCCTAAATGCTCATTAGCTTCTACGGTATCGTAACCTTGATCTTGCAAATGATAAGCTTTAATTTTATTGATTAGACCAATACCACGGCCTTCTTGGCGCAAATACAGCAGCACACCATAACCGTGCTTAACAATATTCTCTAGTGCGCGCTCTAGTTGAAATCCGCAATCACAACGAGTACTAAACAAGGCGTCTCCGGTTAAGCATTCAGAATGAATACGAATGGGCACTACGCTGTCGGCAGGCCACTTTCCATAAGATAAGGCAATATGTTCTTGATTATTCGTATTATCTAGAAACCCATGTATCATAAAATCGCCGAATCGAGTCGGCAACTTTGCTTGGCTAACATATTCATAGGCAAGGGTATGTGATGTCATTAATATTCGCTGTTTATAGGTTTGGATGCCCGTTAAGTGGACTGGAAAAATTAACTTGTAATAATAGCACGGAGCCTAGCAATTTAGATAGTAAGCAATGCAAGCTCAGTAGGATTTTATTCACACATAAGGTGCTTATACCTCTGTTTGCGCAAAATCTCGATAGGCGACCAGTGGTTCAGGCTTGGCAATACAATAGCCTTGCGCGAAGTCGACACCTAACTTACCGAGCTGGACCATAATTTCGGGCGTTTCTACGAACTCGGCGACGGTTTTAATTTTCATCGCTTCGGCAACATCGCGAATTGAGGTCACCATGGCCAGATCAATAGGATCGTTTAAAATGTCGCGAATAAAGTTACCATCTATTTTGACAAAGTCGACGGGTAGGTACTTTAAGTAGCTATAGCTCGAAAAACCGCTGCCAAAATCATCTAAGGCAAAAGTACAGCCTAGTTTCTTGAATTTATGCATAAATTCTACGGCGTCGTTCATCTTAATGATCGCCATTGTTTCGGTTATTTCAAAGCAAATTTTGTCATAGGGAATAGCATACTTTTCAAAGGCATTTAACAAGAAAAATTGAAAGTCATCATCCGACAACGACAAGCCTGATAAGTTAATATTGGCTTTGCCTAGCTTAGCCATATGCGAGACATTATCTTTCAACCACACAAAGTAGCCTTCAACTACCTGTTTGTCTATTTTATTGCTAATATGCGCTTTTTCGGCACTTGGCATGAAAAATTCTGGCGCAACCAAATCGTTATCGCTAGTCCTAAGTCGCACCAATATTTCATAATATTCAAGACTATCTGATTTATTTAATGGGCGGTAATGCTGATAAAAAAGCTCAAAACTCTCCTCTTTTAGCGCATTTTTGACTTCATTGACCCAAAATAAGTCACGCTTATAGTTAGAATGCATGCCCATTTCTGGTGAGTAAATATGAATTTTATCGCGACCACCCTCTTTTGCTATTAAGCAAGCTGTATCTGCAAAACTTAATAATTCTTCACCGCTAGGTATACTCGCATCATAGGGGGCGATGCCAATACTGACACTTTGCCTAAATACATGTCTATCCCATTTAAATTCGAAAGCCCGGACCTTATTAAGCAATTCGGTTGACAAGGCACGGAGTTCTTGGCTATTTACAAAGTTAACAATGAGTGCAAATTGATCTGCGCTTAGGCGGGCAAATAGATATTTATCACTTACCACATCAAATAATTCGTGGGACAGTTCTTTAATAAAAATATCGCCAGCAGAATGGCCGCAGGTATCGTTAATAATTTTAAATTGATCAACATCAAGAAAAATCAGCGCGAACTTTGGACTATCATCTTTAAGATTTTTAATCCTCTCGTTCATTAAATATAGAAAATGGCGGCGATTAAATAAACCAGTAAGCTGATCGTGTGTGTTTAAGTACTGAAGATTAATTTGATGGAAGCGTCTTTCGGTAATATCAAACAGCGAACCAAAGTGTAGTTGATTGCCATTCACTTTTTGAAGTTGACATGAAATTGAGAACCAAAACTCACTGCCATCAATACGCTTACCTTTAACTTCTTTGCCTAACACGGTTTGTTGAATGCTCAATTCTCCAAGCAGTAAGTCAGCATCTTTCGGCTTCGCAAAAAAACATGATAAATTGGGATTTTTTGCCAAAAAGGCAGTGCTATTGTCAAATCCAAAAAGCGAACAAATAGCCGGATTAACTTGCACTAAATTACCGTTAGGTAATGCCGTATAAAGGCCTTCGGCGGCGTGTTCAAATAAGTCATTATATTGTTGCAACTGCGCAATTTGCTTACCTTGGCTGTTCAAGCGACTGGCTTGTACTGATTGCTCACGGCTAATAATGGCAACGCCAATGAGCATCACGCCTAAACAGGTTAATGCGAAAGGATAGGGAGTTGCATAAGATAAGTAGCCAGTACTGTTTAAGAGATTCACAAATTCTAGAAAGCCTACCAAGCCAAGCACAATCCATCCCAAAAAGTATATGCAAGCACTACGCAGATCAATACCTTTTCGATAAACCAGCGTTGCAATCAATTTACTGGTAAAAAATGCCACCGCAAATAGCATTATGCAGATTAGTTTATTAAAATCATCAAGTACAAACACACCAATTAAAGGCACCGCTAACAATATGTAATGTCCGCGTAACCACCAAGTTGGAATAGGCGTAAAAATTCGTTTAGTAATTTTAATCGCGGCAAATAAGGTGATCACTAAGCTAAGAGCAGTCAATTCAGCTGTCATAGATGGGAGCATAAAAATAGTGGGCAAAATCCCTTCTGCGCTTAGCATGGTGGTCATTGCGCCGGTTGCGAAAACACAAAACCAAAATCTCGCGGGGGCGTTACGAAGAATATAGGTGAGTAAAAAATAGGTTGCAAGTAATGATAGCCCTCCACACATTGCGCCAAGTAAAATGAGTCGAATGTTGGTTTGCTGTTCATACGCTTGCGCTTGCCATAGTTCAAGAGGCAGAAGCGTGCGACCACTGTCCTGTACTCTTACGTAAACGTTAGAATTCGATTTTCCTTTCGACAAAATATCCATAGTAAAACTATGTCGACTGAAATTGTTTAACTGGTTTTTTTTATCTTGAGAGCGGCCACTTTGCGTAATGCGACCTTGTTCGTCCAACAAAAACACGTCAACTCTATCAACAAAAACACTACCGGCAATAAGCGATAGAACTTTGTTGCTGGTCGAGTCATTATCAATGCGAAAGCGTACCCAAAGTACAGATTTTTCAGGAATAAAGGTAAGGCCTGAGTGGGTTTTCCATTGCGTAAGTTCTTGGACGTCGGAAAGCAGTAAACCTTCACTCGTAATATGAAATTCGGCGTAAGGATTTAGATTGACCACACTATCAAAGTAGGCATCAACGCTTTGCGTATTTAATTGCGTTTGTGACCACGAAAATAGGCTAGTTACTAATAATAGTAAAGTGTAAAACAGGCGCAATTTAATTGTCTACTCTGTAAAACCAATCCCCATTTAGCCAGAAAAACAGCAAAGTGTGAAGAAGTTACTCACTGGTCATGCCAACAGTTAAATTTTTACCTTCATCAAAATACAGATGTAAATATTTAAATAGCTGATTTATTTGAATTTTATGGTCTTCACCTGCTTGTGTATTAGAAATCCATATATTTTGGGTAAGTTCACTGATGTGTAAAATAAATACAGATTCTTTAAACTCAATGCTCGCGAGTGACAAATCAGCTAAAGATTCAGTACTGCGTATGTGAAGTTTGGTGTGCCTAGCAAATGACACAAGCCATTGTTCGTGGTGGTCAAATGGAAATAGAGTCACCGCAATATTAATTATGGATTCTCGTTCATCTAATGGCTCAAGACTAAGTGGGTTAAGCGCTAAATTAAGCATAATTAACTACTACACGAAAGCGCGATACCCTTTTCTTTGTCGCTAGGGGGGAGCGCCAATTCGTGGTATTGCGGATGCTCATCAAATGGATGAGTAACTAATTGCATTAAGGTGTTTACCATTTCAAAATCATCTTCCGTCGCCTTTGCAATAGCCTGCTGCATTAAATGGTTACGCAGTACATATTTTGGATTAGTCGCCAGCATGTCCAATTGCAATGCGTTAGCATTAACCTCGTGCTTGTTAAGTAGTTCATGATAGCGCTTCGACCATGCTTGAAAGCTATTTTGTTGTTTAAACGGCTTACTAAATGACACGTAATCACCTTGAAGGATTCGATCGACATTCATGCTAAGTCGTCTAAAGCTGTGGTGGTAATCTGCGTATTCGGCAGCAAGTAGTTTCACAAACTGATTAGCTAAGACCGAAAACGCTTGTTTGTTTGCGTTACTTGATGCCATTTTGCTAACCCCAAATTTGGCGAGCATCTGTTGTTTATAGGCATCTGTAAAGGTGGGTTCAAACAGCGACAGGGCCTGTTTAAGCTCTTGCATGCTAGCTTTATTACTAAAAGAATGCGCTAGTGCGTTTACATTCCAAAGTGCAATACTTGGCTGTTGGTTAAATGCATAGCGGCCGCCATGATCAGATTTGTTACAGATATATTGTGGAATAAAATCGTCTAGAAACGCATATGGGCCATAATCAAATGTAATCCCATGTATCGACATATTGTCGGTATTCATTACACCATGATTAAACCCATAAGCTTGCCATTTGGCCACTAATAAAGCGGTGCTTTGGCAAATTTCAGTTAACAGTGCTAAGTGTGGATTGGCGTGAGATTTACAATGTGGGAAATGGTAGTCAAAACAAAACTCAAATAGTTGGTCGAGCTTTTTTGGCTCATTAGTATGAAAAAAGTATTCAAAATGCCCAAATCGAATATGACTAGGGCAGGTTCGAATTAACATTGCACCGCGTTCTCGTTGCTCCCGTATTACCGGCTCGTGCGACGTTATTAATGCCAGTGAACGTGAACTTGGAATACCTAAATGATGCAGTGCTTCAGCGCCTAAATATTCTCGAATTGTGCTTCTCAATACCGCACGACCGTCAGCATGCCGGCTGTAAGGTGTGGGCCCTGCGCCTTTTAAGTGTAAATCAATTAAACCATTATTTTGGTTATACACTTCTCCTAATAGCAAGCCTCTGCCATCGCCTAAGTTCGGGTTCCATTGGCCAAACTGATGACCACCATATTTTTGCGCAACGCTATGTTGGTTTAGTTCACCTGCATCACAAAACAGTGCTTGTATTAGCGTTGTTTTGTCGGCAAACAAATGTGCTAGGCCTAAGTCTTTTGCGAGTTTCATATTCTTAAGCACTAGTTGCGGCTCAGAAACTGGAAAAGGTGCTACTTTTGAACATAAGTCGGCCAGATCAGTCGCATAGTTATGCTGGAGTTTGCTATTTTGCGCAGGAAGCGAAGTGTTAGTATGTGATGGCAAAATGGTTTCCTACTCTTACAAGGCTTGTGTTTGTATTAACGATTAGCTTACTCTACACGTTCAGTATTAAGCTCAAGGATTATTATGCCAACAAATTATCATAAATCACATGTAAACTCTGCCAATTTGCTTGGTATTATCTCGTTTAGTAAATTCTTCTGCGGGGCTTTGGTCATGCTTTTCACTGTATCTGCATGCGCCAAAACAGAACTTGTCGCAGATATTAGCGCGGGTGAAAAAAAATCTGCAATTTGTGGCCAATGCCACGGCCAAAACGGTATTTCTATTATACCTATTTATCCCAATTTAGCCGGACAAAAGCAAGGCTATTTAGAGCTTTCATTAAAGGCGTTTCGCTCGGGTGAGCGAATTAACGCAGCAATGACCCCACATGCTAAACGCTTAAGCGATCAAGATATTGCCGATTTATCTGCATACTATGCCAATATCAATGTTGTTGAATCAAGTGCGCCTGTTGAAAGCAAATAAAGAACGATAATTCGATACAACAAAATATAGTCGTTGGCTAAGCAAAAATGTAGAATATTGTTTTTATATTTTGAATTAAGGAAATAAATATGTTTAAGGTCAACGAATATTTTGAGCGCAAGGTGGCTTCAATTGCCTTCAAAACGGCTACCCATCCTGCCACAGTTGGTGTTATGGCTCCAGGTGAATATGAGTTTGGTACTAGCGAATTTGAAACAATGATGGTTGTTAGCGGGGCGTTAACGGTCTTGTTGCCAGAACAAAAAGAGTGGAAAACGTTTACCGCTGCAGAGGTGTTTACGATTGAGGCGAATAAGAAATTTAAAGTGACAACCACCGTCGACACCGCTTATCTTTGTACTTATGGTAAATGAATGGAAACGTTTGTGATTGCTAATGCAGTAAAGCACAATATATTGCAAAGCAATTGATCGCTAGCAAAGGGCTTATTGTTATGGATGAATAACTTAGGTATGGCAAAGCTGTCACGAAATGCTATTTTAAAAATTCACTTAGCAGATATTGAAGCATGTGCGCATGCGGCAAAAGCCCAAACTGACATTCAAAACATTGCGCGTAAAATCGAAAATTATGCGCAAACCAGTGAATATAAGTTCAATCAAACATTGCCTATTATTGGCATGTGTGTAGCTGGGCTCGCGGGATTGCTTTCATACTGGGGGCAAATGAATATTAGTGATGGCCAGCGCATGTTTCTATTGATTTTTGCCATCATTACCGCCTGTATTTGCTTGGCGATAATGTGGTTTCGGTTTAGTCGTGTTAAGTCGGTGAGCGCGCTTGTATACTTAAAAGCCGTCACCATTAAAGCAAGTATAATGCGCGACTATAGCTATAATGGTAAAGCCTATTGGAACGAACTTAAACACAGTTTTTCCTTATTTAACTGTGGTAATGAAAGCCAAGCTATTACGCAGCGTTATTTAGGCGAGACAGAGCAAACTCCATTTACGCTTTTTGAATTTAAATATGTAGACGTAAGCACGCATGTAAGTACCGATAGCAAAGGAAGAACGACTACTCGTAAGCAGCGCTCAACCCGATACAAATATGGCATGCTGGTGCAATTGAGTGATTTCAACTATTTATCGATTAACACTAAACGCTTTACCTACACGTGGGACTCGGCGAGTCGACGTTTTAACAAGTTATTTAAAATTCGATGTAGTAGCGAAATTGCGGCGGCAAAATTTTTTGACCCCAAAACCGTGTTAAGATTTGTCGATAGTTACCATTTCGTAAAATCTTTAGACACAACAGCTCAGTCGCTAGTTTGCATTGAATTACCTAAACAAGTTTTCCCAACTCACATAAAATCACCTAGTTTACGCGACCATGACAATTTTGTGCGACAGATTAATAAACCAACATCAATTCCGACTCTTGAGAAAACTAAAGAATTAGTGCAACTTATTCGTCAGCAAAGATAAGCCATTATTAGGAAACAATATGATCACTTCAATTATTATTATTATTTGTTTGATAATAGCCACTATTGTTCTATACAACCAGATAATCAGCAATTTGAATCGTGCAAAACGAGCTTGGTCAGACGTGATAACTTACGAAAAACTTAAACAAGATCTTATACCTCAACTCACGACGATTGCGAATGATTATAAAGAGTTTGAAAGTGACTTTATTGAAAAAGTCACGGCCTTGCGTGAATCAATTGATTTACTCGATCAAGATGAAATAGATGTAGCTGCGCTAGGCAAGGTAGAGGCAAAATCAAACGCCATGTTTTCGAGTTTTAAGGCCACCGCTGAGAATTATCCTGAGCTAGGCGCAATAGCATTGGTGAATGAACTCATGCATGAAATTAGCGACAAAAACGAAAATGTTGCCGCTGCCATCACTATTTACAATCGTAGTGTTGAACATTTCAATAATTCAATTGAAATGGTGCCGTATAATATTGTGAATAAGTTTTTGACAAAAAAACAATTGCTAGAGAACTTTCATCAGTCGGGAACGGTTGAGAGCTATGACTATAAGCCAAATTTTTAAATAATGTAAAAAGTAACGAAACCGACCAATACAAAGGTATATGCGGTTTATTAATAAATTAGCGAGTGTGTACAATAATTGAGAGCAATCATTTATGCAGATCATCCAAGAAACCACAGATATTCATACCGCAACGGGTCTTATGCGTTGTTATATTTATCGCCCTAGCAGCGAAGGAAAATATCCCGCGATTATTTTTTACTCAGAAATTTTTCAGCAAACGGCCCCTATCGCGCGATCTGCAGCCACAATGGCATGTCACGGGTTTGTGGTAATAGTACCAGAGGTATTTCATGAGCTAAATCCTATCGGCACAGTATTAGGCTACGATGACGAGGGCAAAGAGAAGGGCAATCAAGATAAAATGCAAAAGTCACTGTCAGCCCATGACACAGACACCCTCGCAGTAATTAATTATTGCCGTGAATCAGCATTTTGTACCGGTAAAGTGGGCGCTATGGGAGTGTGTTTAGGCGGGCACTTAGCCTACAGAGCCGCGCTTAATCCTGACGTAAAAGCAGCCTTCTGTCTTTACGCTACCGATATTCACAGTAATGCCTTGCCTGGCGAGCCCAAGCAGCAGAGTCTTGCGCGAATGGGGGACATAAAAGGTGAAGTGCATTTTGTTTGGGGAAAACAAGATCCCCACGTTCCGAACGAGGGGCGACTGACTATTTATAAAAAATGTTTAGAAACACAAATCAACTACCAATGGTTTGAAGTTAATGGCGTACACGCCTTTATGCGCGACGAAGGCGATCGATACGATGGAGCACTCGCTTTGCAAATGTATCAACAAGCGGTGATGATATTTTTAAGAGTGCTAGGCAATGACTCGTAACAATTGCGTGCGAGTTAAGTTGTGACCATTTTATATTATCTTCGTTAACTTCATTAGCTTACGCTTTTTCTATTTCCGAATGCGACTTTAGCACTTGGTCGCCGTCGTCTTGTTCAATTAAATAGGCAGGTTGTGCGTCAGATGCTTCTCGTTTAACCTGTGTGCCTTTAATCGTTTTACTCACATCTTCAGTAAACTTTGAAACGACTTTGCCATTGCCCCAACCGTTGCCCCATTTCCACTTAACTTTTGTATTAATCGCGTAAGCTTGCATAGTTTGAACTACCTTGTGACATAATAAAAATTTGATGTTTCAATCTATATTCCCCACGGGTTGTGTCAAGTGCTTATTGGTTAAAACGAAAAGTACTGCATCAACTTTACTAAATTTCTGTGGCTAATAGTGCTCTATAATGCCGCTTGTAGAAAAAGTTTGTATGCTTACCATTTTAGTCACAAAACAAAACCTCTAACCTGATAACAACCCTAGAGTTCAATATTAGGATTGAAATGGTTATTCAATTCTTGAGTGCTTATATTTCTCATGTAATTGCTAAGTTTTACGTAAAGAAGTAATATTAATTAATTAATATTTGTTACAAAATCACATCATTCATAATGTTGTAACACATGGAAGAAGTATTATCAGCCAACAACTAGCGTGCCAAGATATTTTCAATGATTCTATACACCAATTATTTGATACTGTGGATGCGGTTTCTATCCAAGGTTATGATGAAGAGCGAAGAGTCATTTATTGGAATGAAGGTAGTGAGTTACTATATGGTTACACCGCAAAAGAGGCTTTAGGCCGCAAATTAGAAGAGCTAATTATACCACTGCCCATGCGTGAGTTAGTTATTCATGCGCATACCGACTGGCTAACCTTAGGCAAAGGAGTTCCTCCATCAGAACTTACCTTATGTGATAAAAATGGCAATGATGTCAACGTTTTTTCAAGCCATGCAATGTTTACCAATCAAAATAATAAAAAACAAATGTATTGTATTGATTTCAACATGAATGAGGCTAAACAAGCTCAAACCGTGTTTAAAGAGAACATAGTTGAAGCCTTGCTAGAAGGAACCCCTGACTTACTTTTCTTAATGAAAGAAGATGGAACTATTATTGATTATCATGCTAGTAGCAAAAGAGAACTTTTTGTTTCACCGGCTGAATTTATTGGCAAACCGATGGAGTCAATGTTACCAAAAGATGTGGCTAGTAAGGCTACCGTTTGTATTAAAAAAGTATTAAAGCACGGCGGTGTATCAAGTTTTGAATATGAGTTAAATTTACCTCATGGTTTGGTTTACTTTGAAGCAAGAATTAGCCATTTAATAGAAAATAAGCAATTAGTGGCAGTTGTTCGAGACATTACTGAGCAACATAAATCGGCCGAAATTATCCGCAGGCACGCTTATTTTGACACCTTAACCTCTTTACCAAATCGTTTTTTATCACTTGACCGTTTATCACAAATACTCAAAGAAGCCGAACGAAACGCCGAGAAAGCCGCGGTGTTCTTTTTGGATTTCGACGACTTTAAAAAGGTAAATGATACATTAGGGCATGAAGTAGGCGATAAAATGCTTGTTGAGGCCGCCAATAGACTGAATTTGGCGGTTAGAAAAGAAGATACGGTTGGGCGCTTAGGTGGTGATGAGTTTATTGTATTAATACGAGCGCTAAGCGATGATCACGACACTTTAGATATTGCAGAGAATTTACTTAAGGTGTTTAGAAAGCCTTTTCAAATTGATGGTAGAGAGTTAATCCTTACATTAAGTATTGGTATTGCTATTTATCCTGAAAACGGCAATAACACCTCTGACTTAATACGTAATGCCGATACTGCAATGTATCAAGCGAAAGCCTTAGGACGAAATACCCACTCATTTTTCACCAAAGAAATGAATATCATTATGATACGTCGTTTTGAAATTGAAGAGCAAATGCATGGCGCGCTTGAACGCAATGAATTTGAAGTTAACTATCAGCCAAAGTTTGATGTTAAAAGCGGCCTTATTGTTGGCGCGGAAGCCTTACTTAATTGGCATAATCCAAGCTTAGGTGTTATTCCTCCCGATGAGTTTATTCCCATCGCTGAGCAGACAGGTTTAATTGTTCCTATTGGTCAATATGTGCTTAAACAAGCCCTTAATTTTGTAAGTGAATGGCAAAATATCCTTCAGCAAAATTATACTATGGCGGTGAACCTATCTCCTCGCCAATTCAGAGATAAAGAGTTAATCACTTTTATCCAGCAATGTTTAAGTGATGAAGGTGTGAGTGCCGATTGTTTAGAGCTTGAAATTACCGAAGGTGTACTAATGATCGGTAAGTCTTATATTGATAGTGCATTGGAGTCACTCAAAAAACTGGGGGTTAAATTATCAATGGATGACTTTGGAACGGGATATTCGTCACTAAGCTATTTACGGCATTATGCATTTGATGGCTTGAAAATAGACCGAAGTTTTATTAATCGTGTCACCATTGATAAAGCCGATAGTGACCTAGTAAAGGCCACTATCGCCATGGCACACAGTTTAGGTTTGACAGTGGTAGCTGAAGGCGTTGAAACTAATGAGCAATTGAGCCTGTTGGATAAACTAGGATGTGACTACGTGCAAGGCTTTTATTTTAGTAAAGCGATATCGGCCAAAGCGCTGATTGATTTTAAAATCACTTCTACTTAACCAACATCGCTATGCTGCTCATTTGCATTGTACAATATCCATTGAAGTAATTCTTATTAGTTTACGCTTAGTGTGATGGTATCATTATTGATTCAGAACGAGGAGTAACGCCATTGAGTCCTAAACGACTGGCTAATATCGCACTATTTGAGTTGGTTAGACTATCTTTGACGAAGCGTGGTTTACTTGCGGTCGCCGCATTTGCTATTTGTTGGTTATTAATTTTACGTTATCCAGTGAGCCAAGCGGTATCTTTATTGAATTCCCCAAATGTGGCCGATTTTGCTGAATCTATATTTGGCGCGGCAGGTTTAAGTAAATTATTGACTTGGCCTGAAGCCGAGTTAGTCGTTTACTGGTTAATCGCACTGTATAGTTTTCCGAGTTTTTGTTTGTTTTTATGCGCCGACCAAACAGTGGGAGATAGGCAGCGCGGTACTTTACGTTTTTTGTCACTGCGGGCCACAAGAGGCGAAATCATATTAGGGCGTTTTCTAGGCCAGGTACTAATTTTAGCCGTGCTTTTACTACTCACCTTGCTCGCGACAATTGCGATGCTTAGCTATCGTGATCCGGCATTGCTTACGCCAGCAATTACGCTCAGTGCACTTTTATTTACTTATCTTGTTATTGCGGTAATGCCCTTTATTGCGTTAATGAGTTTGCTAAACACCTTTGCAAGCTCAGCAAGATTGGCCTTTGTCTTTGCTATTCTTGTGTTTGCGGGGGGCAATATTATTGTGGGTTTGTTAACTTGGCAGTTTCCTGCTTTGGACGTGCTACATAGTATTTTCCCGGGCTATCAATTAGATCTAATGGCAGGACAAAATGCAGGTGTGTTGCTTAGTATTGGTTTACCTCTAGCGCAAACTACTATATTACTGGTGGTGGCAGAGCGTATATTTGCTAGGAGTTCAATATGAACACCGTGATAAGCGCTTCTGGTTTAAGCATGCAATTTGGTTCTAAGCTGGCGCTCAATAATGTGAGCTTTGCAGTAAAAAAAGGCGCACCGGTTGCATTGGTTGGTCCTAATGGAGCGGGTAAAACCACTTTATTTAGTCTTTTATGTGGGTATATATTTCCTAGCGCGGGTCAACTGCGAATTTTGGACTGTCCAGCTGGTAGTTCACGCTTGTTTGGTCAATTGGCAGCACTTCCGCAAGACGCTCAGTTAGACCCTCGATTCAGCATTATTCATCAACTCACTTTTTATGGTCAATTACAGAGCTATTCCAAAGCAATAGCCAAGCAAGAAAGCGAACGAGTGCTTGACCTTGTCGGTTTGAAAGATGTAGCTAAGCAGCGCCCAACCGATTTATCACATGGTATGCGTAAACGAGTAACCATTGCCCAAGCGCTTATTGGCGAGCCCAAAATTGTGCTGCTTGACGAGGCAACAGCGGGACTTGACCCCATCCATGCGCGCGAGGTTAGAGAGCTGGTGAGTTCGTTGAGCGACGTTACCACCTTTATTCTTAGCTCTCATGATTTAACTGAGCTTGAACGTTTGTGCGGACAAGTGTTGTACTTAAATAACGGTGTTTTAAGTGAACATACTGCTCACTCGCAAAAGGGTGATGCTAAACATATTATTACGCTACAGTTGGCCCATCATTACGCGAATGTTGAACGGGTTCTTAAACAGTTACCAATGGTTCAACAGGTATATTTGAGTCAGTCGAAGGAGTATGTGATTGAATACACAAAATCTACAGAAGCGTTTGATATTGTGTTGTTGCAATGCTGCCATGAGCAGGCGTGGCAGTATAGGCAGCTCGTTAATGGGCACACCTTAGAAAACCAAATTTTTCATCCAACCCACAACGTTTAAGTGCCAGCCGTCATGCTCAGGTACGCGATGAATTAAAAACAACTTATCTGGACGAAACAGCCGGTACCCAGTAATAATAGTAGTTAACTGATCAATAATCACCTTAGCAACGAGAATAGCTTATGAATAATCACAAAACCTGGGTAGAACCTCTCGCCCGCTTTGGCTATGGAGCGCGTGGCGCTGTTTACCTGATCATCGGTGGAATAACAATCTACACGGCGCTCTTTGGTGGCAAGACGACTGATTCCAAAAGCGCTTTGCAGCAGCTTCTGGGGCAACCTTTTGGCCAGATCCTACTGGGTACTATTATCGTTGGCCAAATAGGGTACGTCATGTGGCGCCTAATCCAATCGCTCGGCGATACCGACAAGCATGGAACTGACGCAAAAGGCCTTGCCATTCGCAGTGGACTGCTAGCGAGTGCAATCACCTATGCATTTCTTACACTATACGCCTTGAGCTTGTTAGGTGTTAGTCTGGCGGGCAGCGGCGACGACGACGGGGGCGGTGGTATGCATCAAAAACTGGCGGGCTTTATTGGATTGACGTGGGCATCTGCAATTCTTGCTGCGGTCTTTACCGGCGTGGCGATCGCGCATTTTGTAAAAGTTGCAAAAGAAGGTTATGCCAAACACTACGATGCCGAAAGCGGCGTAATGCGCTTTGTACATCCAATTGCCAAAATCGGTTTGGCGGCACGTGGCATTACATTGCTGGTTATCGCTTACCTGTTCGCATCAAAGTTATTTGGTGGCATCGCCGAAAGTGCCGGTACGCCAGGTTTGGAAGCCGCGCTGTCGTTCATTCGCGAATTACCTGCAGGAGCCGCGTTGTTGTTTATTGTGGGTTTGGGTTTGGCGTTATTCGCTTTATATTCAATCACTGAAGCCATATGGCGTCAGATCAATGTGGAAGACGCGTGAGCCAATTTCGATAGGATTTTGATTTAATATGTGCTCTGCACTAAGTGTCAGAATACTTTACAATTGCTGTATGTAATATAAGCGCTCTACTTCTCAAACTTGAAAAACGCTTTGATTCTATTCGATAAAAATATATTTATTGAGTTGGGCTTGATAATTGCATTTTACTTAATATTAGGTGTTAGTCCCGAATTTGAACACAAAATATTTACGAACAGGAAGAAAAAAATGAAAGCGTTATTTAAAAAAATATGTTTGGTAACATTGTTAACCGCAGCAAGCATCACGGCCGCTAATGCAGCCGTCATATTCCAAGATGACTTTGAAGCCGACACAGTAGGCGTTCCAGTATCGAGCTTGATTAATTGGGATATTACTGCACCAACGCTAGATTTAGTTGGTGGTAGCAGTTTTGGATATTTGTGTAATAACAATGCTGGCGGTAATTGTATAGACATGGAGGGTTCTCCAGGTAATGGTGCAATGACAACCAAAACGGGTCTAAACTTATTAGCCGGCAGCTATGTTTTCTCTTTTGATTTTGGTAACAACGGAACATCTGATAACAGCATGCTATTTTCGTTGGGTAATATTATTGGTGGTACTATTAATAGTGGTGCTGCGCAAGCGAATATATACGAAGCATACAATATTGGATTTACTTTAGCAGCTGATGTTAACAACGTATTTATCAGTTTTGCTTCTGCGGGATCACTTAATAACCAAGGTACTATTTTAGACAATGTAAGATTGGAATCAGTATCAGCTAATGTTCAAGTACCTGCGCCCGGTATCGCATTATTCTTGATGCTAGGAATAGTTGGATTGTTTCTTAGAAAAAAGTAGCTTAATTGAAGCATAAAAAGTCAATAAAAAAGAGCTTAGGCTCTTTTTTTTACGTTTCTTTTCTACTTTATTGTCAGCACAGTATTGTCAGCACAGTTAAGAGGTTTGAAGTTAAACAAGGTGCCTTGTAGGCACCTTGTTTAAGAATTATTTAACACCACCTGAAGCGTGTTTTATCAACCTTTCCCAATGGTCCAAAGAGCGATAAAAACTCTGCACTTGAATCTTTTCATTCAGGCCGTGAGCATTTGATTCACCCGATACGCCAAATAAACCACTCACGCCATAAACAGGAATACCAAGTGCGCGAAACTCTTTGCCGTCGGTGCCGCCGGTCGACATATTGGGTATAATGTCGATGTCACCGTAGTGCTCGTAAACCGCATATTTAACTGCATCCATTACGATAGGTTGCAGTGGAGATGCGTCAGCATAAGTTGATTGCGCAAGGGCGGTAATAACGACTTCATTATCAGCAACTATATTAGCCAGTGTTTGCTCCACCGCTTGAGGCGTCGTGCCAGGCATAATTCTGCAGTTCACAGTGGCGGTTGCCGATTGTGGTAATGCATTTTCGGCGTGTCCTGCATTTAACATTGTTGCCACACATGTGGTACGTAGTGTTGCATTATAAAGTACTGATGCAGATAGTACTTCTGCTGCTTTTTTGTTATCGACATCTTTTACTATTGCTCTTAGAGCCGCTGCATTTTCAGGTGTTTCTTTGTTTGCCATGGCGTTTAAAAATCCGGCAGTCACTTCATTAACTACCGCTGGAAACTCATATTCTTGTAATTTCTTAAGTGCATCCATTAATTGGTAAATGGCGTTATCTTTGCGCGGACGGCTACTATGGCCGCCAGTATTCTGCACGCTAAAATTAAGCGTATGATAGGTTTTTTCAGCCGCCTGAATGCCATATTGAATAGGTTTGTTGTCTGTCGACAACATGCCGCCGCCTGCGTCCCCATTGAAAGCAAAGTCAATATTAAGGAGGTCACCATTTTCTTTGGCTTTTGCTGCCATTTTCGCCAGTGCAACGGTGGTTGTCATGCCGGTCTCTTCATCTCCAGAAAACGCAATGTAAAGATCGCGATTGGGTACATAACCTTCTTTTTTTAGCTTAATGAAAGTTGCAAGAATTCCCACAATACCGGCTTTATTATCAGCTGTCCCGCGGCCCATAAAATAACCGTCCTTTTCTGTTAATATAAACGGATCTAATACCCAGTCTTTTTTATACGCGCTTACCACATCCATATGACCTAAAAATCCAATGCCTTTTTTTGCGGTATCACGGCCACGGTAACGCACTATCAAGCCACCTAATTGGTTCATGTCTAAAATGGTGATATCTTCATCATTGAAACCAGCCGCTTTTAAGCGAGTCTTGAATTTATTGGCTAACACAATAGTCGAGCCTGGACTATCAACAGATGTGTCTGTCTCTACAGCCTCTTTATAAATATCGCGTGCCAATTGTTGATGATCGGTTAACTCATTTGCAAACACACTTGTGGTTAATAAGCTTGTGCATATAATGGTTATCATTATTTTTATAGATGTAGACATGGATTCTCTTTGTCGGTTATTTATGTAATCATTTAAATTTGAACTAACATATCTCGACTGTCTAGCATTTTATCTGTTTTAACAACTTAAAATTGCACCCCGTTTACGCTAATCTACTGTATATCGCTTACCGATAATAATTAAAACGAGTCAAAAACAAGCTTATGACCGCACACGCTAAACAAAAAACTGCTCAAAAGAGTAGATATGAACGTTGGTATCAGTTACTGGTAGACGAGGAGGATTCTAGAGTTTGTAAGGATATTCCCGAGTCTCAATGCACGAGTGTTCCACAAAACTTCTTTATTATTCTGATCACGCAACTGTTAACCAAAATCGCTGACTCTCTTGCAAATGCAAAAACGGTTTTACCGTGGGTAATGAATGCCAGCGGGGCACCGATAGGGTTGACCGCGTTGCTAGTTCCCATAAGGGAGTCAGGCTCGATGATCCCGCAATTATTAATTGGCGGAGTTGTAAGGCGCTTTGAGATAAGAAAATCCTTTTTTGTGATCGGCTGCCTTGCGCAAGCTATATTCGTTTTTGGGATTGTTCTATCTGGAATGTATTTAAACGGCCTTGTTGCTGGGCTCTCAATTTTGGCATGTTTATCGCTGTTTAGTTTTTCTCGAGGCTTGTGTTCAGTGGCGAGCAAAGATGTGATAGGAAAGACAGTACCTAAAACTAGACGCGGAAGGCTAACGGGGATTAGTGCGAGCCTGTCTGGTCTTTTAACAATCGCAATCGCAGCCTTAATGACAATTGGTTACTTTGAAGGCGCAGAAAGTTTTGTACTTTTTTTAGTTATTGCTGGTCTACTATGGCTTATTGCTGCCGTAATATTCAGCCGTATATCGGAGCAAAAAGGGGCGACAGAGGGAAGTAAAAATGGGATCTCAGAAGCAGTTAAAAAACTAAGCTTATTACGGACCGATACTCAATTTAGAAATTTTGTCATTATGCGCGCTTTGTTAATGAGTTCGGGTTTAGCCGCGCCATTTTTAGTGACAATCGTCATGTCCACTATGTCATTTTCTGCGAGTTCACAAATTAGTCTGTTTGTTGGATTGTCGGGTATTGCAAGTCTCGTAAGTGGATTTGTTTGGGGCAAAATGAGTGATAATGATAGCTTAAAAGTCATGATAATTTCAGGGGCAGGTTGTGCCCTCATTTGTTTTTTAGCTATTTTAACCGTTTGGTTTGCTCCACCTTATTTAGACAAAATTGCGTTAATCTTATTTTTTTTACTTATGATTGTGCACGAAGGTGTGCGGCTTGGCAGAAAAACCTATGTGCTAGACATGGCGAGCGGCAATAAAAGAACCGATTATGTTGCTGTCAGCAATACTGTGATTGGTCTATTATTGCTTGTTGTTGGCGGCATTACTGGTCTTCTTGCTCAGAATTCAAACCTTGCAGTATTTTCATTTTTCTTTTTGTGTTGTAGTGCAGCAACTATTCTTGGCCTTATGGAAAAAAGCAAAAAGCGAGCTGACGATGTAACATTATATTAAATTTGAACTAACACAACGCCACGGTCTAGCATATTATCAGTTTATTCTTTTTCCGTGAGATCATCGTTACTTAACTTGGGGTTATCCGTTAATTCAAACTTATCATCGAGCTTAATTTCATAGGCATTTACAAACGCGTTGTATAGCAACGATTAAAGTGCAGCAAACGTGGAAACTTGCGTGTTATCACGTGTGCCGGTAGTGGGTAGATTTACCACTAAAAGATTGCTAGAACTACTTTCAAAAATACTCGCAAGGCCATCAATTAACCCCTCAAATGTTAGCCTACCCCAAGAATATTTCTAGTACCTATATTTAATAAGGATATTATATGATTTTACGTTCCATTATAGCGTGCGTTCTTGCCGTATCAGCCACTTCTAGTTTAGCCGAACCTACCACCATTGAGCATGAAACCAGCATTGGTTTTTCAGACATACATGATGTGAGTGACAATTTTATTTGCCTAAGCTACCGTTATTATTTTGATAAGGTCAATATAGATCAACAGCCTTGGTCCATTAGTCCTTACTTACAACGTATCAACAGCGTGTTAGTAAACTACGTTGCAATTAATGATATGGATAGAATAGAAGTAAAGGGAGAGTGGTTTTCGTAAGAAGATTGGATTGTTAGAGGGCGTTACGGCCGCACAGTAAACGAAAGCTATAATTATAAAGAGACGCTGCAACGAATACGTGGCGATATTACATACTCGGCTACCCCTAACTGGGAATATGGTGCAGGCTTTGATTATTATGACTATGAAGACAGTTGTGGCTCTCGAAATACGTCTATAGGTACCCTAAAATTTAGTAATACAGAAGTTAGCGTTAGCGTGTTTGCACGATATACTAGCATTGACGTAACAGCATCAAATGTTACGCCGGGTTGGGATGTCAAAGTAAAAGCCACTTACTTTATTAGGTACCTTCAGATTCTAATGCTAATCTAAAAAATCCGAAACCGGTGTTAATCTGTATAACTCATATAAATTCAAAACAGGCATTAACATGTTTATACTACATCACTTAGAAAACTCGCGTTCGCAGCGAATTTTATGGTTATTTGAACTTTTAAAGCTAGATTACGAAATAGTGGTTTATAAGCGTGATGCAAAAACTAATCTTGCACCTGATAGTCTCAAAGCAATACATCCATTAGGGACGGCGCCCATTATTACGCACAACGGAAAAAGCATCGCTGAAACGGGCGCTATTTGTGAATATATAGTGCAACAAGCTAGTGATACTAGCCTTATTCCGAGTAAAGAAAGCGAACATTATATTGATGTTCAATTTTGGTCACATTATGCTGAAGGTAGTTTTTTACCTCCATTAGTGACCGCTATGGTGCTTAATAAGGGCAAAGAAAAAGCCAGTCCATTTTTTGTTAAGTTTATTGTGAAAAAATTTGTTGAGGCTGTGCTTAACGCTTATTTTGGGATGGCGATTAAGCGCAACACGAGCTTTGTTGAAAAACATTTAGAAGGTCGCGAATGGCTTGTAGGAGATGCCCCCACAGTGGCTGACATACAAATGAGCTTTCCAATAGAAGCGATGGAAAAGTCTGGCCATTTGACCAACACGCCTAATTTGAAAGCCTATGCTAAACGCTTTCAGAAGCATGCTGCTTATAAAGTGGCTATGGAAAAAATGCATGCCGCAGAACACAAAGCGACTCAATAGCTGAAAGACACACATCAAAGTGGCTAGTGGTGACCGGCGCAGACCACGCGCTGGTACACTCAGTCGGTAACACAAAATATAAGCTTTTCCATATAAACCTAGTTAACTTGAACTTGGTAGGCGTTCATTTTGTGCAATTGTAACCAAGCGGCGTTTTCACTGAGAGCTTCAAGCCCAATGATTTTTATTATATTTTGATGTTTTTCAATATCAAACGCTCGTCCTGCTGTATTTTTGTCTAGCAGGTCCATGGTGTTGAGTGCTTGCTGGAAAAAGTAGCCAGTTCTGAGGTAGCGTTGGCTTAATTCTTCAAAGCCCATTTGCTGCGAGTAAGTTTTGAATAAGGCCGAACTAATAAATGATAAACCGGCGAAAATAAATAATACCGAGTCAGGCAATAGAGGTAAAAGTTTTAGCTCAATTTTAAATGTACTAAACGCCATCAATATCAACGCCAGCGAAAAGAATAAAAGAGAACATCTTTTATATCTCGTTGACTGAGCCTGTAATTGCGCCGCTCGGCCTGTTTTACCCTTGTTACCATAAAAATAGTCTCGCTGGTTGGTCATCCATTGTTTTTTAACAAACGGTAAGTTAGCTTGAGTGGGTTTTTTAATGGTAAAGCTGAGTTTATTAAGGTTGTCAATGATCCAGTCCATTTCGTTGAACTTCGTGGTGCGGTAATTTCTCGCGCAATTGTCAGGAATTCCTGCAATATGCCAAAATATTTGCACTCTGAAGTTTTCAGCGAACACTCGCCATTCCACAAACTGCTCTTCTTTTGATTCGCTGCCAACAAAAAACAAGCGATACATTAAGATGACAATAAAAACAAAAATAATATGCGCAAAATACCAGCCTAAAGTTGCATATAAGCCTGCATATACCTGCTGCGCAGCAATTGCTAAAAACGACAACATGGTGATTGATTTGAGCGAAAAAACACGTTGCTTCTGCCGATTTTGTGCCAAGCAATCGGCTACACTGTAGGTATCAATCAATTTGCTTATATCAGCAAATTCGGTTTTGATATCTGCAGAGCCAAGCAAATAAGCAATGCTATTGTCTTTATCTGTTTGCGAAATTGATTTTGCATTAAGGTTAAATTGCTCAATTTTATTTAAGATTTCTTGTAAAAGTGCGTGTTTCTGATTGCCAGCAATGGGCAGCGCTTTCCAAGTGCCTACATCATTAAACGAAACAATCTCCTTGGGCAGCGATGTGTGCTTTTCCCTATTACTGACTAACCATTTGCAGTAGGTTTTATTAGGTTTAGATAAAAGCAGACTTTTGTCATCTAAAACTCCGTTTACACACATCATCACTATATCTAATGTGCTGCCTGGTTTTTTGCAACTTGCGCCGGTGTCAGCATTTAATTCAACAATGCCGTCCCACAAAGCGAAAACAATATCGCAGCAACTTACCAGCGTGCGTCCTAGTTCTATGTATGCTTCATCTCGTTCGGCAAGTTCGTCCACATCGCACACCACTACGTTACTGCACTGTTGCAATAGCGTTCTAAAATCAGCTAGGGCCTCAGGAGTAGAAAAGTCTTTCTCGTATTCATTTTGTGCAAATGGCAAGACGGCAACTACATTGAAATTGTGCTTTAAAGCAGTACACGCGGCTAACTGGTCAGCGCCTTCTGCGAGCCCACATAGAACATTTATAGTAGTATTAGGATAACGTTTTTGCATAACGAGTAGTTCGTTTGCAATAGCCGAACTTAGTTTGGGTCTATCTTTTTGAGGAATATCGCGATGGCCTGTTATACCGATATTTAGTGGCAATGCAGATGTCATCATGCTTAATACCTATATGAGTTTAAAACTTCGTCAAATACTTTTCTTTAGTATGCACAATTTACCTAGGTACTCAAATGCTAGCAGCATTAAAGTCTACATTATGCGCTTAATTATTGCGCCGCTAAATAATCAGCAATGAGTCGAGTGAACGGCTCGCCATATTTGTGTAGTTTCTTTTCGCCAACGCCCGTCACCAGTAAAAAGTCACTTTGCGTTAGCGGCATTCTGGCAGTCATATCCGAAAGGCTTGCATCACTGAAGATGGTAAACGCGGGTACACCGCTTTCTACCGCCAACTGTTTGCGTAAATTCTTTAATTTGGCGAATAATTTCTTGTCGATGTTACTCGGTTCATACTTATTTTTGCGACTTGAGCTGACGCTAAATTTAGGCACAGCTAATTGCACGCCTATTTCCCCTTTCAACACATTTTTCGCTGATTCGTTCAGGCGTAATATACCTGCCATGGTCATATCTATGCGCACCAAACCCTGATGAATTATTTGTTGAATAATATTATGCCAATATTGATCGGGTTCAGATTTTCCTATGCCGTAAGTACTTAACTCATTGTGCTTGTTATCAAGAATTTTGCGGTGTGATTTACCGCGCATTATGTCAATAACATACTGCATTGCGGTGTCACCTTTTAAGCGATAAATACAAGATAGCAATTTTTGGGCAACCACCGTGCCATCAAACATTTTTGGCGGATACTGACAAATATCACAATTACCACAAGATTCATGACGAGGCTCGCCAAAATAGTTAAGCAGTACTTGGCGTCTACAAGTTTGTGACTCAGCAAAAGATTGCATGGCCTCAAATTTATGCATTTCAATGGTAAAGCGTTCGGGCGTTGCACCATCGGCTATCCATTTTTTGATGCGCGCAGTATCTTTGTCATCATAAAGTAAAAGTGCTTCTGCGGGCATACCGTCGCGTCCTGCGCGGCCGGTTTCTTGATAAAAAGATTCAATGCTACGCGGCACATCATGATGTACTACAAAGCGTACGTTCGACTTGTTTATGCCCATACCAAAAGCAACCGTTGCCACCACTACCTGAGTGTCGTCAGATAAAAACTGGTTTTGAATGCGTTCGCGCTCATCGGTGTCTTTACCAGCGTGGTAGGCTCCACAGGTAATACCTACTTTACAAAGCTTTGCGCTAAGTTCATCTACTTTAGCTCGGCTATTACAATAGACAATTCCGCTATTGCCTTGCTGTTGCTTAATAAAATCGACAACTTGATCTGCCCCTTTATATTTAGCCAATAAATTGTAGCGTATATTGGGCCTGTCAAATCCACCTTTGTAAATGAAAGGATTGTCTAACCCTAGTTGATGCACAATATCGGCTTGGGTTGCGTGATCGGCAGTTGCCGTAAGTGCTATAACGGGCGCATGTGGAAATGCATACTTAACTTCATGTAATCGTCTATATTCTTTTCTAAAATCGTGCCCCCATTGGCTTACGCAGTGAGCCTCATCAACGGCAATAAGATTGACCTCAAGATTTTGCAATGTGCGTAAAAAATAGGGCTGTAATAGTTTTTCAGGGGCAACATACAAAATATCGATTTTTTGCTGCTGTAGACCTTGGTTAATATCGCTTACTTGTTCGCTATTTAGGCTCGAGTTGATATATGCAGCTTCAACTCCTTGGGCTTGTAATTGTTGTACTTGGTCTTGCATAAGTGAAATCAACGGTGAGACCACTATGGTTAAACCATTAAGTGCTAGCGCAGGTAATTGATAGCAAATTGATTTACCGCCCCCAGTTGGCAAAATTACCATACTGTCTTTTCCGTTTAGCACTTGCTCAATCACCGGCCATTGACCTTCACGAAACGCATCGTAGCCAAAGCTTTGCTTGAGAATGTGCAGGCAAGAAAGTTCTTGTTGGCTTTTACAAGCTAACGCAGTTTGGTCAATTTTGCTTAAGGGTACTGATGCTAACGACAACTAAATTCTCGATGATTATAAAACCGCTGGGTATTGTACTCATTTTTAGCATGGGTATCTAATGGTCTGAAGGGAAGTTTGTTAAATTTCTTTAATAAGGGTTGCGTGTCTGTTGAAGTTTTTCATTTGTCATTGCTTCCCTTACATGACGATTGACTCGTGTGGTTTTGTGTTTGTAGACTAAAGTTGTAAATGCGCGTGTTGTGATTTCTTTTGTGTCATCCTTACTTTAAGTTTAAATTATAAGTAACTGATAAATAAGTTAAAAAAACTATTCTTCGTGTAAACGATAGTGATAGGGAATTAGCTTGTCTTCACCATTGTGTAAATAACATGCGACTTTTGTCGTTAGCATAATGTTTGGCACTGTCATACGATATTCATGCTGCATTACGGCATCATTTTTTTCAGTTAGTGAACAAAGGAAATAGTTATGGGCGATACTCCTAAATCCACACACGAGCAAAGCTCTGTGCCTCCAGCTAATGGGGATGAACTGAATTACGAGCAAAAACATAAGCCAAGTTCAGAATTTGACACGCGACAAGAATACTTAGAGCACGAATTACAAATTATGGCGCCTAAACGCTGGCGTCCAAATTTACCTTTTAGAGACTATCGATTTGAGTTAGAGGACACTATTCCTGCAATGGCCGGAACCATTGGTAAGGTGGTGATGGTAGGTGCAATAGCCGCAACCTTTGCCGCGCCTCTGGGACTTGGTGAAGGGTTTGTGTTAGAAAACGTTCGCTATGAACTCATTATTGTCTCAATCTTTATTCTACTTTTTTCAGGGTTTTTGCTACCAACAGCAAACTTAGCCGGTACCCATGGCCCACTTATTCCGCTTATTCCAATTGTAGTTGCTGCTGGTGGTCATCCAATGGCATTTGGATTACTAATTGGCGCTTTTGGCTTAATCCTGGCTATTAGTAAAGGCGGCAGTATGTTGGCTAATTTGACCAGTAAGGGAGTTTGCGGCGGCTTGTTACTTTACCTTGGGTTTGTGGGCACCATTTCGCAGGTAAAAAAATTGTTCATTTGGGCGGAAGGTATAGACATGGCGCATATTGCGTTTGTGGTTATCCTTTGCACCATAATATTATACGCTTTACTTGAACATTGGGGAAAACGCTGGTTGGCGGTGCCGCTAAGTTGTTTAATGGGAGGCGTTTTGGCATTTGCAATGGGCGCACCATTTGAATTTAAAACTGGGCCTGGCTTTCCGAATATGAACCCTATGTATTGGTGGGGCGAAAATTCTGGTTGGATGTTAGGTTTTCCGACGGTCGAAAGCTTTGTTGTGGTATTGCCGTTTGCTATTTTAGCCGTGGCAATGTGGTCACCTGATTTCTTAGGCCATCAAGTATTTCAAAAAATTAGCTATCCTGCCCGCACTGAAAAAGTACAAATGAACATTGATGACACCATGGTAAGCGCGTCTATTCGTCAAACCTTTGGCTCACTTATGGGCGGCGCTAACTTTGCGTCTTCATGGGGCACATACATCGTACCTGCGGCAATCGCGAAACGCCCTATACCGGCGGGTGCTGTTCTTACAGCATTGTTCTGTGTTGTGACAGGTTTGTGGGGTTACCCAATGGACTTGGCAATTTGGCAACCAGTGCTATGCGTAGCATTAGTGGTAGGGGTATTTATTCCTTTGTTAGAAGCCGGAATGGAAATGACGCGCGAAGGGAAAACAACGCAGTCAGCATCTATCGTAGTATTCGCCTCGGCATTAGTGAATCCTGCATTTGGATGGTCGCTAACGATGCTACTAGACAACCTTGGTCTAATAGGATGTAAAGAGCGCAGTTCTGACTTAAGTAATATGAGCCGATGGATCATTCCTGGCGTCATGTTTGTAGTGTTAACGTCGGTAATGGCTGCGGTTGGTATGTTGCCTGGTATACCCGCTCTTATTACTAGTTTTCGTCATTAAGGATCTTTAACGGTCGGGTTTGTGTTAGATACAAGCCCGAAAACACTTCTTTTACATCCTTCTTACTGTAATAAACGCTTGCACGACATAAGCGGATCTTCGACAATGCCCTCCTAATGCATCGCCTGCTTTGCTCTTTTTAGCGGCTTTACTTTAATTAATTGGAAATAAATTGACGACTTCGCCACACGATCAAACCAAAGCCGGTATACTATTTGCCATATGTGCCTATACGATGTGGGGAGTAGCACCTATCTATTTCAAGGCATTATTGGCTGTTCCTGCAGGCGAAATATTAATGCATCGAATGCTATGGTCAGCGTTTTTCTTACTGATTCTAATTGTAGGTCTTAAACAAATTTCTAAAGTGCAAATGGCACTTAAGTCGCCTAAAGTTTTAAGAATATTATTAATTGCAGGCGTGTTATTAGCGGGGAACTGGCTGTTATTCATTTGGGCCGTAAATAATAATTACTTGTTAGAAGCCAGCCTAGGATATTATATTAACCCGCTAATCAATGTGTTTTTTGGACGAATATTTTTGGGTGAATTGTTAAGGCCACTGCAAAAAGTCGCCGTCGCAATTGCATTTACTGGTGTGCTTATAATGCTCATAAATTATGGCCAGTTGCCATGGATTGCGCTTGGTCTCGCGGTTAGTTTTAGTATTTATGGGCTATTAAGAAAGCAAGTGGCGGTTGACTCTATGCCGGGCTTGTTCATAGAAACCTTAATGATGTTGCCGGCAGCTATTATCTATTGGCTGTGGTTTGCAGAAGTGAGCCCCAATTTAATCGCTACAGACACACTAATGACGGTGTTACTAATTAGTGCTGGTATTGTTACTACGGCGCCTTTGCTATGTTTTACAGCTGCTGCGCGTCGTTTAAAATATTCAACTTTAGGTTTCTTTCAATATATTGGCCCTAGTATAATGTTTGGCTTAGCTACATTTTTATACAATGAACCCCTCACGCAAACACGACTTATCACGTTTATTTTTGTATGGTCGGCTTTAGCATTATTTACTTACGATTCAATAAAGAACTATAGAACGCAGCGTAAAATACGCAGGTCGATTGAACCTGTATAGGCGTTTTAACCTAATCACTTACCTAACGGTCGTTTCATGCGTAAATATATCGGCGTTTGCTAGTGCTTCTTTTTTATCATCTTGGGTATGATCAGAGGCCAGCAGCATGTAAACACTAGGCAACACCAACAAGGTGAAAAATGTACCTACTAACATACCCGCAACCAGTATAATTCCAATACTGTTTCGTGCTTCAGCGCCTGCTCCACTCACTAGTACTAGCGGGAAATGACCTAGCACTGTGGCGGCGGTTGTCATTAAAACCGGTCTTAAACGCGTTTGCGCTGCGCGCGTTACGGCTTCTAGCTTTTTTAAACCTTGGCGCTGCATATGATTCGCAAACTCAACAATTAATATACCGTTTTTAGCGATCAACCCAACTAAGGTAATAAAGCCTACCTGCGAATATATATTAATGGTCGTAAAATCTAGAAATGAAAACATCATTGCGCCCGATAGCGCCAATGGTACTGAACCTAGTAGCACCACTAAAGGGTCTCTAAAACTATTAAATTGAATAGCTAGAACTAAATAAACGAACACTAGCGCGACCAATAAGACGCCTTCTAAGGTATTGCCCTCTAATCTTATTTGTCGAGACTCACCCGCATAGTCATAAGAATATGCCGTTGGTAGAAGCTCGGTTGCAAGATCCTCTAAAGTGCTAAGTCCTTGCTCCTTGGTGGTGCCGGGTATCACTTCTGCAAAGATTCTAAATGCACGCTTTTGTTCAAACTTCGCTAGCACGCGTGGCGCGGTTTCAGTTTTAAGTTCAGCAATTGCACTTAGTGGTATAAGACTGCCGTCGGCGATACGTATTTGTAAATCCATTATTGCTTGTGGATTAAGGCGCTCGGTGGGCGAAATCATGGGGATAACGCGATACGCACGCCCGTCTTGGTTATACCTATTAACAAAATTGCCAGAAAGTAAAGTCGATAACTGGCGATTAACATTGGCTAAATCTAAGCCTAAGTCGGCAATTTTTCCTCTGTCTAGCATAAAACGAACTTGTGGCAGGTCGATTTTTAAATCGGTATTGGCAAATAGAAATTTACCCGATTGATTAGCGGCCTGAACCAACTTATCAGCATATACTTTCATCTCTTGATAGGGTGCAGAACTTAGTACAACTAATTCAACAGCAAAGTTACCTGCGGTCGGTAAGGGCGAATCAAGTACTGGGAACGCTTTAACACCAGGTACCTGAGAAAGCTTACCAAACACTTGCCAATACATATCTTGCACGCTTTGACTTCGCTCGTTGACGGGCACAAAATCAACACCAGAAAAGCCAGCACTAGGATTAATTATCTGCCACATTAGCTTAGCACCCTCCATCTCAAGCATGGTATCAACTACATCATTCATTTGCTCAAGCGTGTATTCTAGAGAGGCTTCGGGAGCCGATTCTATAATGACCGTAATGCTAGATTGATCTTCTGTGGGGGCAAGTTCTTTTAACGAGAACAAATAAAACGGAGCGCTTAGTAAAGCCAACACAAAAGCGCCTACTAATACGTGCGCTTTAAGCTCTATGGTCTTTACCAATACCTTGCCATAAATATGCTGTAAGTTCTCAAAATAGCCGTTGATTTTTTTTGTTATTTTACCTTCTTTGCCACCTTCGGGACAGGCATAGGCACTCATAATAGGAGACAGCGTGACGGCTACAACGCCCGAAATTAACACCGCAATCGCTAAAGTAAAGGCAAATTCTTTAAACAAAGCACCGGTTAAACCTGTTAATAATCCAATGGGAGCATAGACAGCGGCTAATGTAATGGTCATGCTAATAATAGGTGCTAGAAGTTGACGAGAGCTTGCCAGCGCAGCCTGCATTTTACCCATGCCCGAGCGCATATAACGAGATACATTTTCTACCACCACAATGGCGTCATCTACCACTAGACCCACCGAAAGAACGATTGCCAGTACCGTTAGCAGATTTAATGAAAAACCAACCGCGGACATAGCCGCAATAGCGCCTAAAATAGAAATTGGAATCGTTATAAGCGGCACTAGCGCCGTGCGAAATGAGCCCATCATTACTAGTACAACTAAGCCCACTAATAGTACAGTTTCACCAAGCGTGATAAATATCTCGCGTAAGGAATTACGCATATATATGGTGCCATCGTATCCTTCACCAATGCTCAATCCCCGAGGTAAAGAGGCGTTAATTTCGTCAACCATTACATACAAATCGTCACCAATTTCTATTTCGTTAGCGCCGGGTAGCGGCCAAACCGAAATATAGATTACGTTGTCTTTATTCAGGCGGGCGGTTGTCATCCCTTCTTCTTCTGTGAGTTCTACTGTTGCGATGTCTCTTATCAATATTTGATTACTACCGGTATCGCGTACGACTAAGTTTTCAAATTCTTCGACGTTTGTCAGATTAGTATCGGTAAGTAAGGATATGCGCTGTTGATCATTTTCAGTATTGCCGATTGTCGCAATGAGGTTATTTACTCGCAGTGCAGCAGATACATCATCAGCGGCAATATTTAGGGCTGACATTTTTTGCGTATTCAGCCAAATTCGCATTGAAGGGGTGCGAGAGCCTTCTAGACCAATGCGTTGAACACCATTAATTGATGCTAGAGTAGGGGACACATTTCGTGAGAAATAATCGGTCACTTCAGTCCGTGACATCCCTGAGTTTTCTGCGTCGAAATTAATCGGCAGGTAAAAAATCGCGAATGGGCGGTCGGCTCTTACTACTTGTATCGCTGGATCTTCAGCACCTTCTGGTAGTTCAAAGCGTATTTGGTCTATTCTTGCGGATAACTCGGCCAATGCCTCTGCGCTATTTTGATTGAGTTTTAGCCATATTGTGACCGAGCTTAAACCGGGTGTGGTGTTCGAGTCTATATAATCAACACCGGGCACGGATGAAGCAGCGCGTTCGATAGGATCAGTTATAAAGCCCTGCACAACCTCGGCTGATGCGCCAATGTATGGTGTACTTATTGTGATAGAGGAACTGTTAATTTGTGGATATTGCAAAATAGAAATATCCATTGCGGCGCGAATGCCTAATAGTATGAGTGCTAACGACAGCACAATGGCGATAATAGGGCGCTTACTAAAAACATCCATTTTTGAAGGAGTATTCAATAAGCTAGCGTTTGCTTCGGCGTCATTTAAATGCTGATCTTGTTGAGTCGTCATGGTGTTATTTATCGCCACAGTAGAATAACTAGTTGGTAGAGCTTATATAAGTTAGTAATTTTGACCTTAACTTGGCAGACCCTTTAGTGGCAACCAACTGACCTACTTCAAGACCACTGGAAACATAGCTTATATCAGCTTGCTTTGAGGCAACAACGACAGGTGTACGTACCGCGCGGTAATTGTCATTTTCATCTTTGTTGAGCACAAAAACATAACTACCAAATGTATCATATCGGATTGCCTGATTTGGTAAGGGCATAACCGACATTAGTTTACCAGAGGGTACTTTTACTGAAACCATCATGCCTGGCTTCATGCTTAAGGAAGGATTACTAATGTGCGCTCGTGCTTGCAGTGTTCTTGATGAAGAGTCTAACTGCTGATTTAATGCCACTAATTTTGCCACCATTGGTGTGCTTGAATCTGCGGTGTGCACAACTTTGAGTTCACTACCAATTGCAATATTTGCATATTGTTGTGGCAAGCTGAAGTCTATCCAAATAGCGTTATCTTGCCCCACTAAATTTGTTATAACAGTGTTGGCTGCAACATAAGTTCCCACCTGCCAATCGTGGATATTTGCGAGCCCTGAAAAAGGTGCGGTAATGGTTTTTTTACTTATACTAGCTTGCACACCGCGGGCTCTTGCCTTTAGTACTGCAAGTTGTGCTTTTGCTCTATCCAATGGTTCTTTTGATGATGCGCGAGCGACTAATAAATCGGAAAAGCGCTTCACATCTAAATTGGCAAGGTCAATTTCGGCATTAATTGCATCTACAAGCGCACTTTCGGTATCTACATTAAGCTGTACTAGTAAATCGCCTTTGCCAACCGCGGCGCCGGATTTAAAGTTAACCTTGGTAATAATACCTTCTACTTCATTCCTAACCGCTACCGTGCGTTGTGCTTTTACTTCTCCAACCATCAACACTTCTGGTTGCCAACTAGAGCGCTTTACTGCAGTGGCATTTACGGTTTCACTGGCCTCTGGAAAAGACTCGCCAAACGCGATGGCGGCTTTAATTTGTGTAAATTTGATAAAGCCTAAACTGGCGACAATCAATATCAACACGGCAAAAGTGATTAGCCAGCGTTTTAATTGGAGCATACTCTTTCCTTTAGAAAGTAATCATATGGTAGATAATATTCTTCGTATCTCTAAATATACGCCACTTTTTAAGCAATAGGGCAATTGTTAAATTCATTTAACGATAATAGTGAACACAAACAAAAAAAACATCACCAACAACGTTATTGTTTAGCTTTGTTTCATTAAAAACGCAAAGCCTTGCGATTAAAGTTGACTAACACTTATCTAATTTTGCATACGCTAACATTAACCATTTACTGCCAATATCATCAAAATGGACCTGTACCCGTCCATGCTCACCACTACCTTCATAGTTGAGGACCGTACCTTCACCAAATTTTGCGTGTTTAACGCGTTGGCCCAATGAAAACCCACTATCAACAAAAGAAGTATGCGATACCTGTGCACTAAAACGGTTATGTACAGGCTGGGTAACTTGTGAGCGTATGCGTATCTCTTCTATAAAATCGCTGGGTATTTCACGTACAAATCGTGACACGGTATGATACTTGTCTTGACCGTATAAACGTCTTGTTTCTGCATAGGTGATGACCAATTGTTGCATCGCGCGTGTCATCCCAACGTAAGCTAGGCGTCGCTCTTCTTCAATGCGATCGGGCTCTTCATTACTCATGGCACTGGGAAACATACCTTCTTCTACGCCGGCCAAAATTACCAACGGAAACTCTAGCCCTTTGGCGGTATGAATTGTCATAAGCTGAACAGCGTCTTGGTCGGCATCGGCTTGTGCCTCACCGGCTTCTAAACTGGCGTGCGCTAGGAACGCAGCTAACGGTGTCATTTCTTCAACGTCTTGGGGCATTTCAAACTGTTTTACTGCTGTCACCAGTTCTTGTAAGTTTTCAATTCGTGCTTGCGCTTTATCTCCCTTTTCAGCTTGATACATAGCATATAACCCAGAGCCTTTAATGACTGCGTCGGCTTGGTCGTGCAAGGCCATTTCATGAGTATCTCTAGACAGATTATCAATAGTATCGAAAAAGCTGGTTAACGCGTTTGCTGCCCGGCCTGAAAGCCTTTTTTCATTGAGCATATTGCGTCCAGCCTGCCACATTGCTAAGTTGTTTTCACGTGCATATTCGCGAATGGTGGCTAAGGTTTTATCCCCTAAACCTCGTGCAGGGGTATTTACTACGCGCTCAAATGCTGCATCGTCTACTTCATTGCTAATTAAGCGTAAATAGCTAAGTGCGTCTTTAATTTCTTGACGCTCAAAAAATCGTAAGCCGCCGTATATACGGTAAGGCATGCGTTGATGCAAAAGTGCTTCTTCAAGCACTCGCGATTGTGCGTTATTGCGATACAAAATTGCACATTCGGTTAAACTTGCCCCTTGCTCGTGAAAGTCCTTAATACGCGAGACAATAAAGCGTGCTTCGTCTACGTCGTTAAAGCCGGCGTATAAAGCAATCTTTTTGCCCTCCTCCCCCTGTGTCCACAGTTCTTTGCCTAAGCGCCCGTTATTGTGTTCAATTACGGCGTTAGCGGCACTTAAAATATTTGAAGTAGAGCGATAATTTTGCTCTAAGCGAATAGTTTGTGCGTTTGGGAAGTCTTTTAAAAAATGCGAGATGTTTTTCACATTAGCGCCGCGCCAGCCATAAATAGATTGATCGTCGTCGCCAACTATCATCATATTATTGTCTTTACAGGCTAATAGCTTAAGCCACGCGTACTGGATATTATTGGTGTCTTGAAATTCGTCGACTAATATCGCCCTGAAACGTTTTTGATAGTGCTTTTTCAGTGATTCGTTATCGCGGATAGTTTCATAACAACGTAACAGTAACTCTGCAAAATCGACTAAACCAGAGCGTTGACAAGCTTCTTCATAGGCTTGATAAATATCGCGCATTTTCTTTTGATTTACATCATTGAAGGTTTCTACCTGAGCGGCGCGTAAGCCTTCGTCTTTGTTCCCATTTATATACCATTGGACCTGTTTCGGCGGCCAGTGCTTTTCATCCAGATTTAGAGCCTTAATCAAACGTTTAATCAGTCGATATTGATCGTCTGAGTCTAAAATAGTGAAGTTTTGAGGCAATTTTGCTTCTTCATAATGCAAGCGTAGTAAACGATGGGCAAGACCATGGAAAGTGCCTATCCACATATTGTTCAAACTGCTGCCCATTAGTTTTTCAACACGCGAACGCATCTCTTTTGCCGCTTTGTTGGTAAAAGTAACAGCTAAAATACCAAAGGGTGACAAATGCTCAACTTCAATTAACCATACAATACGATGCACTAATACTCGTGTTTTGCCACTACCTGCGCCTGCGAGTATCAGCATGTTCTGATTCGGTGCGGCCACCGCTTCGCGTTGTTTATCGTTTAACTCGTCAAGGAGTAATGAAACATCCATTAAATTACCTTTTTTGCCATGTTATAAAAGTTCCCATTTTTGATGGTAGTGTACCTGAGAAGAGCGTGCGACCTGTAATCTTTTACTCACACTTATTCGAACATTGACATACTTGATCAGCAAAGTACGATAAATCTAATTTGCAAAGAAGGCCTGTTAAGCTGTCTATTTATACAGTAAAAATATAAATATTCCTACCCGTAGTTTGCTTATTACTGAAACTGTTTAGCACTTACTGGTTCAAAAGAGCTTTTGATTGCAGAAGGTTCCGAATATCAATTGATAGCTAGCGGTACGCGTTTTCAATATTTTTTAGTCTATATCGAATTGGAGTATATCAAAGTGGTAGTGACACAGCGGTTATGATTGAGATCCTGTACGAGCGTTCAGTACCCGGAAAATACTCAATATTGGCGAAAAGAGTTACTGCTAACATTGACATCTGAGCGAGTAATCAGACTTAAAGTTGCGTATGAAAAGCTAAATACTGACGAAAATATCTTTTTATTTCAACAATAAGAAAAATTTAAGGTGTGGGTAAAACAGCAAAATATTCTCGCAATAAATTCCACCAGTAGCGGCGTAGCGTTAATAAATGCGTTTAGCGTATATTTTGGCTTGGGAAAAATCCTGTGCTAAAAGTTTAGAACAAGATTTAACCCTTAATCTTCAAAATTCTTCGAAGGATTAAATGAGCCGCTACAATTTAGCGGCTTAGATGGATTGAAAATCATCGTTACTCTTTAACGATAATATAAACTGCATGGATAATGCCAGGTATATAGCCCAAAATAGTTAATAATACATTGATCCAAAACTGCATACCTAAGCCAACCTGAAGAAAAACGCCTAATGGTGGCAGTAAAATAGCAATGATAATTCTAATTATATCCATAAAAATTCCTTAAAATTCAGTTGATTGCGGCCAATAGGCCGGAAATTAATGTTGCGCTTATTTACGCTGATAATTGAGAACGCTTTTTAGCGAGAATAAATCTCTTTAGCGCCTTTTACTCGCTCTCTCAACGCAGAGTTATTTTCTACAAAAATATACTGACTATTCCAGTCGCCGCGTGGCTTTTCACCTACAATAATGTGTTGAACATCAAGATCTGGCGCATTAAGTACTAAACGGTCAGATACGCGGACGGTCTTACCTTCCAGCGATTGGTTTGTTGGCTCAAGACTAGATACGACAACAAGGCGGCGGTCCTTTGCAAAAACTTTATTAATTTTTAACTCTTGCATCTGTCCTGCCACTTCAGCTTCTACCACTACAGTGCGCTCAGATTTCATGCCGTCTTCGTTCGGCATATCAACATCCATATAAGGCACTTCAACGTCTACTTCTTCCATTACAATAACTAACTCTGGCACCGAAATTGTTTCTGTTCTAGTGCCTACATCTACACTAGCCCAGTCAACATCATATGCGGGTAATCGACCAGAATCTGCACTTACATCAACATCAACGCTTGGCATATCTCCCGAACGGGTCTTATCCACATCACAAGCGGCTAACGCTAAAACAGCTATTGCTACAATTGTCAGTTTAGTTTTCATAGTTATTCCTTATTTAGTTATTGGATTATGATCTATATGCAAGTGTGCAAGTGTGCAAGTGTGCAATCGAGGCAATCGCAAAGTGCCTTCACTACATGCTCAAACTCATATTTAGATGCCTATGTTACTTACTTCTGTTATCGTATTTAGCAACAATTAAGCCAAAGAATTATTCACCTATTTTCAATGGCTTAGCTTTCGTTTAGACAATTATAAGGTATGCAAGTGAGAAAATTTTTCAGTATGTATGTAAAAACGTAAAGAGTTTAAAGTTTTATACCGGGAACTAGCATCTTATTGTTCTACCCCAAATATATAAATAATAAATGAGATACTTTATAGCTGAAATTAAAGACGGTAATTAAACGAATAAAGCACAGAAGTGCAATGTGTCTGGATGTAACGGGGACTATGCATCTTCGCAATTTTTTTGCCTAATGCACATGGAGGGGGATCAAACGCATTGGCCGGATATATGGTTATAGCAAATTTAGCTGCCGCAGACGTGTTGAGGTATTGCACCAACGAGATTAATCTAAAAAATGCTTAAAAATTAAAATAACACCTATCAATCAATGGCTTGGCAGTCAGGTAAATTGACTGGCATTCCACTTTATTATTGGCAAATTTGAGTGTATTAACACAAGATTAATTTAGCCTTTTTTTATCCAAGCCGAACACCAACCATCAGCAGCAACTAATTTGCTTCCGAAAAGACCGCAAGGGGCCCACTGTGCCCCATCTTCTCCTTGTATATACACGCAATTTTTACAATACGAACCTTCGATCTCCGACTTATGGACGTAGTTTAAAGCTACAGCAGTAGGGTCTTCTAGCGAGACCTTTTCTGTTGCGCTAGCGCGCAAAGCTGCCCCGCCTAGGGTCACACCAATAAGCGTGCTACCTGATAGTTTTAAAAAGTCACGACGGTTAAGTTTTTTCATCGTTTTTCCTTATAATTGCTATGGAACTAATAATAGTAAAAGAGTGTTAACACTTACTTAGCAATGATGTTCATAAAATCGCTAAAATCGCGTCATTAATCTAATGATTTTAGATAAGCTATTAAATAGTCTTGCTCAGCTTTGTCTGTAATCTCAACGTGGCGCATGCGAGTGCCAGGTACTAAAATATCATTACCTTTAATCCAAAGACGCAGGTTTTCTTCATTCCACACCAAATCAGACTCTTTTAATGCGACAGAATATTCATAACGGGGAAGCGTTCCCGCTTTACGATCTACAACCCCCACTAAACTAGGTCCAAAGGTATTTTTACTACTATCGCTTGAATGACATGCTTGGCATTTTTTAAAAACTTCCTTACCTGCTTCTTGCATCATTGTTTCATTATCTTTTGCAAATGAAGTAAAAGAGATAGTCGCCATTAAAATTGCCATACCCAATATTTTAATTTTCATTTTGTTTTTCCTTACAGTATTTAAAATAACTTCTGATAGTATATTCTTAAATCCCCTGCGCAGATGTAGGTATTAAGGATGAATGTTACTACTCATAAAGTAGGGTTTTTACTCATGCACAGAGTAAGCTTGCAGAAAAACGTTCCAATGATCTAGCAAATGTGTTTTACATCAGCCCAATAGATTTCAAGCACCCTTCAGTGCGTTGTCAATATCAGAAGCAGAATGTCGATTTTTGAGCTGAGGGCTATCTTCGCCCCATACTCGATTAACAATGCGACCGCGTTTAACGGCTTCGCGTTGGCCAATTTGATTTGCCCAGCGCACCACGTGAGTGTAGGTATCCACTTCTAAAAACTCAGCCGCTTCATACAATTTGCCTTTGACCATTGCCCCGTACCATGGCCATATTGCCATATCGGCAATACTGTATTTATTGCCCGCTATGTACTCATTTTTAGCGAGTTGCTTGTCAAGTACATCGAGTTGGCGCTTTACTTCAAGTGCGTAGCGGTTGATTGGATACTCAAACTTTTCAGGTGCGTACGCATAAAAATGTCCAAAACCACCGCCTAAGAATGGTGCGCTGCCCATTTGCCACATTAACCATGACATGACTTCAGCTCGCTCTGCAGGCTCTTCTGGTAAAAAGTGCCCAAATTTTTCGGCTAAATGAATCAATATAGCACCAGACTCAAAAATGCGGATTGGCTTTGCGCCACTGCGATCTAGTAATGCGGGTATTTTTGAATTGGGGTTAATTGCGACAAAATCGCTACCAAATTGGTCGCCTTCTTCAATATCGATTAAGAATGCATCGTACTGTGCATCGTGTACGCCTGCGGCAAGCAGCTCTTCAAACATAATTGTAACTTTAACGCCGTTAGGAGTCGCTAATGAATACAATTGAAAGGGATGTTCACCAATGGGGAGCTCTTTATCGTGCGTACTGCCTGACACGGGGCGGTTTATATTCGCAAATTTACCGCCATTCTCTTTATCCCACTTCCATATTTTTGGAGGTTGGTATGTGTTATCGCTCATGTTTACTACCTATCTTTAGTTTGTAAAAATATATGTTTAATACTATATAAGAAAGCCACTAGACTAAACTAATTTCAAAAAATTCATTATTTGTTAACTTGGTATTAGCTGCTAGCGAAAGCTGCAAATGTTTCATGCGCAGAAAGTGCCCCCAGCGCTCTTGGCGTTCTTGGCACTCTTAGGACTTTTCCGATGTTGGCGCTTTACGCACAGATATTTGCTGACGCGTGAGAATATCGCATATTTCGCTTTGTACTTTTTCTGGGCACTCTAACAATATCGATACCACACTCGTATAAGTACAATCAAGAACGTGCCCGCTATGCTGCTGGCAAATATGACGAACATACTGCTCTTGTGAAAACTCACAATTAATGTGCAAAATAACTGTGCTCACAAAGGGATCTTTTGTCACGCTATCAATAAGCTGTTGGCTTGCCTGTGAATAAGCTCTTACCAGCCCACCTGCACCTAGTTTAACACCCCCAAAATAACGCACAACGACGACCATAATATTGCCAATATCATGATGTTGAAGAACATTGAGTATGGGCTTGCCTGCGGTATTAGCGGGTTCGCCGTCGTCTGACATTGCCATGCTGGTGGGCTGAAAAGGGGAGCCAAGTAAATACGCCCAGCAATGATGTCGTGCATCTGGAAAGGTTGTTTTTAGGTTTTGTAATCTTAGCATGGCTTCGCTGCGAGTAGTGGCGGAGTTTGCGATCGCAATAAATCGACTGCGCTTTATCTCGTATTCAACTTGATGAGGCTGGCGAAGCGTAAAATAAGTCATGCTATATTATATTTAATTAACTTTTTTAAATCGCTTAATTTGCTTAGTTGTACGTGCGGCAAAATAGATGCCGTCTCTTTTCTTAGTGCCATGCTGCGATTCGCCGCAAACCATGCACTTTGATAACCGGCGTCTATCGCCCCGCGCACATCTTTATCTAAGTCGTCACCCACGTGAAGAATGTTTTTAGCAGGAATGTTGAGTTTTTTGGCCATATAATTAAACATCCCAGCATCAGGTTTCATGGGATGATCTAAGCTGGCATGTACAATATGCGTAAAATACTTTTTGATACCAATGACTTTGCAATCAACATTACCGTTCGTTATAGCGGCTAAAGGTACTTTTTCAGCAAGCTTTTTGAGTAATTTACGTTCAGGCTTGTCAACTTTAAAGTCACTTCGTTTTTGATAAAAATAGTCAAAACAGTCTTGCATTGCCGCAGAAACGTCCTTCTTCGCCATTCCAACATTTAAAAAACCTTGCGTCAGCACACGTGATCTAAGTGCGCCTACATCATTACTTAATTCGGGTCGTTCTACTAATGTTTGCTGTTTAATGTTGGCCCATTGCTGGCGACTGATCTTGGCCGCTACCGGATATTGCACTTTTATGTACTGTCGCAAGCTTTTTTCTGCAGCATGCATATATGGCATGTTGTCATACAGTGTATCGTCTAAATCAAAGGTAATTGCGCGAATGTGTTGCAGAGGTTTATATATGATCATTTTTTACGCGCTCTGGGGTGTGCGTTGTCATAAACTTCACTTAAGTGTTGAAAATTTAAGTGTGTATACACTTGTGTGGTCGATAAGTTAGCATGCCCTAATAGCTCTTGCACACCACGTAAATCGTTGCTTGATTCTAGAATGTGTGTGGCAAATGAATGGCGCAAGGTGTGCGGACTAATTTTTTGATAAAGGGTTTGGTGTTTCGCCCATTTTTCGAGTCTTGTTGCCACTTGTCGATTCGATAAACGCGTTTTTCTGATTGACACAAACAACGCTGGCTCTTGTTCAATCGCAACGCACTCAGGGCGCACATCTATATATTCCTGTAAGGCTTTCTGTGCTTTTCGTCCAATAGGTAAAATACGCTGTTTATTACCTTTCCCAGTGACTCTAAGTGTGCCATCGTCACTTATATCATGATAATTTAACTGGGTTAATTCAGACAAACGTAGGCCGCAGCCATAAAGCAGTTCTACAATGCATTTATCGCGCAATGTTAAAAAGTCGTCACCTTCAAACGAGACTAGGCTAGTGACTTCGTCAACGTTCAAACACTTTGGCAGAGGCTTATTTTGTTTAACCGAATGTATTGCGTCTATGGGATTATGTGGTAGCAATTTTTTTTTGACTAAATAACGGCAAAAATTCCGTAAAACAGTCAGTCGAAGATTAATCGTACGCGGTGCAAGCCCATCTTTGCTGGCTTGTAATAATATTCTTTTTGCAATTTGCGGTGTTAGCGCTTGCCAATTATCAATCTGTAATTGCTGGGCAACCACCGAAAGTTGGCGCTGGTAATTTTTCGTGGTGTGCGGTGAGAGTTGTCGCTCTACCCGACATTCCTGAATGTACGCGTAAATCCATTTATGTAATGCGCTTTCTTTTTCAATCATATTATTCGTGAAAGACGCTGCACATGTAGGTTGACGTTCTTACGCAAGAATTCAACTAACACCGTATCCATTTTAGGTTGAAAATGCATAGAGTCATTACTTGCAATCGCTATTAGGCCTATCGTGTCAGGCGTTTGCACTTGATCTGAATCACTGGATAGTCTAATTAAGGCGACCGATTCAGCGTTGGCATTGGGAAACAAGGCGGCTTTTTCTATCGTCCCTATGCGGCCAAAGTAGAAGTCCGATTTGGCTAGCTTTTTATCAAATATTGACCTATGTTGAATTTCAGATAGTGCTTGTTCCGGCTTGTGTTCAGGCATATTTATTAAGAGCAGGTTAGCGGCTTCTAGACCTAAACCCGAGACTAAATGACGCTGTATGGTTTGCTCTATTTCCGAAATAGTCTGCGTTTTTGCAAGATCAACATTAAGCTGAGCATAGGTCTTATAAATTTTTTCATTGGTGCGCGCATAGCTGACTAATTGTTCAAGTTGCAATTTAAGTTGCTTAATTTTTTCTCGCGCTTGTTCCGCTTGCAATTGCGTTAGCGATACCACGCCATGTGCTTGTAACTGCACCTGAAGCTGTGCTAATAGTTCCGGATTCTCAATTAAGAAACTAGGATGTTCTAACAAATACTTTGCGACTGAGTCTTTGTTAACAGTAGATGATACGGCAGTGTCGGCATGCTTAGCATCTTGCTCGTGATCTGCAGATTTTAAGGGGGTTGAATTACTCATATTAATATTTGTCCATCGTAAATTTGTTCAGCGGGTCCGGTCATTTTTAGCATTGAATCTGCGCCTTGCCAGCGAATTTTTAACTCACCCCCCGGTAAGGTGACTTTAACATCGTGCCCTAGCTTATTCTGAATTTGGCCTACTACAACGGCTGCGCAGGCACCACTGCCACAAGCAAGTGTTTCACCGGCACCACGTTCATATACGCGTAGTTTAATTTCGTTCTTATTAATTATTTGCATAAACCCCACATTTACTCCTTCTGGGAAACGTTCATGCTTACCTAATAATGCACCCATAGAATCGACATCAATATTATCAATATCTTCAACCTCCAACACGCAGTGTGGGTTACCCATAGACACAACACCACAAAAGAAAGTTTGGTCATTTTCTCGAATGATGTAGGTGATTTCTTGTTTGTTGGCTTTAAATGGCACTTTATCAGGTTCAAGAATGGGTTTACCCATATTGACCGTTACATTACCATCTTTCTCAAGGTACAAGATCATACGCCCTGATTTAGTGCTAACACTTATTTTATTGCGATTAATTAAGCCTTTGTCACGTACAAACCTAGCAAAGCAACGTGCGCCATTGCCACATTGAGCTACTTCACTGCCATCGGCATTAAAAATTCGGTAGTGAAAGTCTTGCTCAGGATCATACGGTGCTTCTACTAGCAATAGTTGATCAAAGCCAATACCGAAGTTTCTATCAGCTAATTTCGCAATTTTTTCTTTTGAAAAAAATACGTTCTGAGTAATGTTGTCGATAACAACAAAGTCGTTACCTAAGCCATGCATTTTTGAAAAATGAATCAAGGTCTTTTTATACTTATTGTGCGATTGACTGTCGTTTTGCATGGCTTACTTAGGCACCTTTTGCTCACCTTTCCACAAATCACTTAAGGTTTCTCGCTCGCGCACCACATATATGTTTGTGTCGTCAATCATAATCTCGGCGCATCGAGTACGACTATTATAGTTACTAGACATGACAAAACCATATGCACCGGCGCTTTTAACCGCTAAATAGTCGTTGGGCTCTATGACTAGCGCTCTATCTTTACCTAAGAAGTCGCCGGTTTCACAGACTGGCCCCACTACATCATAGAGTTTGCTCGTACCTTCACGAATACAAACAGGCTCAATTTTTTGCCAAGCGCTATATAAGGCAGGGCGCAGTAAATCGTTCATTGCCGCATCCACAATCGCAAAGTTTTTTTCTTCACCTTGTTTTAGAAATTCAACTTTGGTGACCAATATTCCCGCATTAGCGGCAATTGCTCTACCCGGTTCTAGTATTAATGTTAAGTCATCTCGACCGTGCATTTTTTCAGCCATAGCAGCAGCATAGTCGTCAGGATGCGGCGGCGCTTCATTATTGTAAGTTACGCCTAAACCGCCGCCTACGTCTAAATGTGATATGTGAATACCTTTAGTCGCTAATTCATCAATAAGCAGTAGTAAGCGTTCTAATGCATCAACAAAAGGAGACAGTGACGTTAGCTGTGAACCAATGTGGCAATCCATACCTTGAATATCTAAATGCGACAGGCTATTGGCGTATTCATAAGCTTTTATAGCATCGTCTTTAGCGATGCCAAATTTATTGGCTTTTAGACCGGTAGAAATATAAGGATGAGTCTTAGCATCAACATCAGGATTAATACGCAGCGAAATAGCGGCTTTTGTGTTCATTTCTTTCGCGACTTGGTTAATGCGATCTAATTCTGGTATTGATTCAACATTAAAACACTTAATGCCTTTTTCTAACGCAAATGCAATTTCAGCTTCGGTTTTAGCAACACCTGAAAATACGACTTTAGTTGGGTCGCCACCGGCTTCAATTACGCGCGCAAGTTCACCGCCTGACACAATGTCAAAACCCGATCCTAGCTTAGCCAATACCGACAGTACGCCAATGTTTGAATTGGCTTTTACGGCGTAACAAATTAAATGTTTGCGAGTACTTACTGCGTTGTTAAATGCATGCCAGTGGCGTTCTAACGTGGCTCTGGAATATATGTAGGTAGGTGTGCCATATTGCGCAATGATGTCACTTACGGCAGTATTCTCTACAAACATTTGATTTTCTTTATAACTAAAAAAGTCCATAAATTTTATGCTCCCTCGCAAATAAATGCGACTGCAGGAATGCTAACAACGTTAGCTTGTAAATAAGATGAAATCGTTAACGCTTCAATGCTCTGACTACTTGATTGCTGTGGTGTTTCAGTTGGTTCAGGCTCGTCTTGCGGCAAGTATAGTGGACCACGTTGGCCGCAACCGCTCATGATCAGCAGTAAGAGGCTAACCAGTATAGATATTTTAAAGTGACGCATAAGTGTTTTCGAAAACAGATTGAATTGCAGTAACCTTGCACTGTGAGGGCGAAAAAAGCAAGCCTTTGGAGTAGATACTCACATGAAATAAATTGTGATTTGTTTGCCTTTGATCAACATTTACGCAAATTGTCTATATTTGAGTCTATCTAGCCTATTTCCTTTATTTAAAAATGTGCTAGTGTTAATGCTTATAAAAAACACGAGCTTTAAGGAAAATCATGGACTTCAATACTTCCGAAATATGCGATATGTATGCAGACAGTGTAGACGTTGTTGATCCCGTATTTTCCAACTTTGGTGGTCGTTTCGTCTATTGCGGTGAAATTAGCACGGTAAAATGTTTTGAAGATCGCGGCTTAGTTGACAAAATTCTCGCGACTGACGGTACCGGAAAAGTATTGCTGATTGACGGAGGCGGTTCGTTAAGACGCGCTTTAGTCGATGCTGAAAACGTGCAGTTGGCCATGGAAAATGGATGGGAAGGTATTGTATGTTATGGGGCCGTTAGAGATGTTGATTTGCTTGAAGAATATGACATTGGTATTCATGCCGTTGGCGCTATCCCTGTAAGTGCTGAAGCGAAAGAAATTGGTGATTTAGATATCGCAGTTAACTTTGCTAGTGTGACCTTTTTACCAGAAGATCATTTGTATGCAGACAACACCGGTATTGTATTATCTGCCGAGGCGCTAGAATTTGACTAGGTTAGTGTATTTTAGTGACTAAACATCACCAAATTCTATGCTAGCCTGAGTTTCCTTCCACAAAGGATATTTAGTCATAACTTTGGTAAACATAACACTTTGTAAATATTGATTAAGCCAGCGTTTTACATTTGGATAAGGTGACTGCAAGTACCATTGGCGCTCTATTTTCGCGAACTGTCTAATAAACGGCAGTAGTGCAATATCTGCCATACTTTCATTGTCATCTAACACATATTTATGCTTACGAAGACCTTGTTCTAAGGTTTGAATATACACTTCACAAGCTTGTCGACACTCCTCTAAGTTACTTTCATGATATCGCTTGGCGCATTTATAAGCTTCTAAACAGGGTTTAAACTGTTGGTCAAATAAGTAAACCAAACTCAGAATGTCGTCTAATTTGACTGCCTGATTCATATCGCTAGCACTTACTCGCTTACTTGGTGTTTCTGCGCGAAGTAAGTTTTGAGGATCACTTTCACCTAGTGCCCACAACATGATATCCAAACTTTCATCAATTACTTTTGCAGGCCCTAACACCAAAACGGGGACCGTGGCTTTAGGGGAAGCGGCAATTAAGGCCGAAGGTTTATCCTTAAGTACTAGATCACGCAACTCAACACGTCGTTTCGATTTATAAATTGCTAAGCGTGCTCTCATCGCATAAGGACAATTTCTTAATGAGTATAAAATTGGCAGCGCCATGGCGTTTCATTCTCCTTGAGTATGTCAGACATTAAAATAATCAGCGTAAAATAAACACGCTGTGTGGTATTTACCTATATTATCGGTATTCAATTGCTAAATATATGCGTAAAATTCACAAGGTGAATAATCGCAAACAAATGTAGATTAAGTAATTGGTAATAAGTTGAACAAATGAATCATAAAATTGAATTGTTAGCCCCCGGCGGTGATGTTAACGCGATTAAAGCAGCCATCATAGCAGGCGCCGACGCAGTGTACTGTGGCTTAGATAACTTTAATGCGCGCAACCGAGCGTCAAATATCTCATTTGAAGAACTCGTTGGCGTAATTCGTTTGGCTCATCATTATCAATGCAAAATTTTTCTAACGCTTAATATTGTCATATTAGAGCGTGAATTTAAATCACTTACCACACTACTTAATAAACTTGCCAATACCACATTAGATGGTGTTATTGTGCAAGATCTCGGCATGCTTTACATTCTCAAGAAACACTTCCCAACACTTGATATCCATGCCTCAACTCAATTAACGACGCATAACCTTGGGCAAATTCCATTTCTTAAAAAACTCGGTGCCTCGCGAGTTAATTTGTCACGTGAATTAAACTTACGAGAAATAACGGCGATGGCAGCCTGTGGTCACAAGCACGACGTATTAACGGAAGTCTTTGTACATGGATCTTTATGCGTGGCATTTTCTGGTTTATGTTACTCAACGTCGGCAAGTGTGGGTAATTCAGGTAATAGAGGCCGTTGCAGCCAAGCTTGCCGTGAAGAATATGAAACTACGTCTTCTGGAAATAACTTTCCACTGAACCTTAAAGATAACTCAGCCTTTTTCGATTTACCGGCGCTAATTGATGCTGGCGTTCATTCTTTTAAAGTGGAAGGCAGAATAAAAAGTGCCAGTTATGTGCATACGGTAATTGATAGTTTTAGAAAGCAAATTGATGGTGTGATGAGTACAGGTGAGCTAACACAAGATGCAGAGCGTTTATATAAAGTGTTTAACCGTGATTTTTCGAACGGATTTTTGCGCGGTGATTTAAACCAGTCAATGTTTACTGAAAACCCTCGTGATAACTCTAAAAATCACGCAATTAAAGCAAACAATGCTATTTCAATCGTGCAAATTCATAGTGTTGAGGAAAGCTTAGATATCGAAAAAGCGCAAATGTCGGCTTCGGTTTCTGACAAAATCCAACATTTAAGTATTGATAAACCCTTACTTAGCTTGGTTTTTTCTGGTGATGTAGGCCTGCCTTTAAGCATTGCCGTGACAACACATGAAGCCCTGTCGCTATCATTAGAACCCACAATTAATACTTTTGTAGTTCAATCTAATGAGTTACTCACAGCAAATGATAAAGCGCCGCTTGATCAAACTGCTATCGATAAGCGCTTTAAAAACTTGGATAACGTAGCGTTCAATTTAACGTGTCTTAATACCGAGCAATTAGCTGGCAAAGTGGGCATTTCGTTTAAAGCGCTTACCTTGTTAAAGAATGAAATAATTCAAACCTTAAATCATGGTCATAAAGTGTTAGCCGAAGTGCTGCTACCAACATTAGAAAAACACCCTAAACTAGCACCTAAAAAACTCAACGCGCGTGCCAATTTATCGCTATTAATTTCTGACCCAGATGATGTGAGTTTAGCCGAAGTAACTAACGCTGATATTTACTTTAAATTGCCAGATGCTTATAAGCGAGGCTGCATTAAGTACGTTGGATTTTTACTAGAAAATCCCCGCTTGATCCCTTGGTTTCCCTCAGTGCTAATTGATAAAGACTATGATGTTGCACTGAATATTTTAGAGCAAGTTAAACCCAAACTTATTGTTACTAACAATACCGGCATTGCTCATCGCGCTTATGAGCTGGGTATAAAATGGATTGCCGGTCCACACTTAAATACAACCAATTCTTACGCACTGTTAGCGATGCAAGAAGCCTTTAATTGTAGTGGCGCATTTATCTCGAATGAAATTAACAGGCAGCAGATTAGAAGCATTGCTCGACCGAAGAATTTCAAAATGTTGTACAGTATTTATCACCCCATACTACTGATGGTAAGCAGACAGTGTTTCTTTCAACAAAGTGTAGGTTGTGAAAAACCCCGTATAGATAATGGCTGCATGCTCTCGTGCGATAAATCGACCAGTATTACCAATCTAAAGGGCGAGTCATTTGCTATCGATAAACAAAAAGCGGGCTATCCAAGTATTTATAATCAAGACCAATTCTTAAATACCGAAATTATTAACGACCTTGCTGATTTGTTTGATGACTTTATGATTGATTTAACCAATATTGGTGCAGGAGATAAACAATCTCCAGATAAAGCTCAACTCATTGCGCAATTTGAACAATTACTGAACTGTGATCCAATGGCTAACAACGAGACGAGTATTATGATCAATGCCACTCTCAATACATTAGTGCCTGAATCTACAAACATTCAATACCATAACGGTTTGTAATTACGCCTAAAGCTATCGACTAATGTAAAGATGTGCAAATTTTCTATTTTTGGTCTATATTGGTGAAAATACAGGTAATCAAGGAAGGCGCTGTGGATACCTTCGACTACGTCATTATAGGTTTGGGCATTGCCCTTATCATTATTGGTTTATTCCTTTTTGTATCAAGCAAAAAAGGGACTCCAAGCAGCAATCAAGTAGAGGGGTTTGGCATAAAGCTGAATGTCAGTAACCCTTCAATTATTTTGATTGTGTTTGGTATTGGTTTAGTACTTTTTCCTAGAATAATGCCCAATAAGCCAGTTGATAAAGATTTTACAAAGATCACTCCCCCTACTGACCAAGCATCTGGTAATGAGCAACAAACAGCAGGTGGTTTTACTCCTGCTGTAAACGCAATGCCTGACAATACGCCGCCTGCAAATACGTCATCGGTGAATAACACTCGCGAGCCTGTTGTAACGCGAAATTCAAGTAATATATATTTTCCAAATGGCACTTGGCAACTAACGCAGTATGAAGAAAATGGATATGATTTAAGTGCTAATGTGCGAGGTTCAATTAATTTTGTTTCTCGTTCGCAAAATACTCAAAACTGGATTGCTGATTTTCAAATTGGCGATGGCTGGGGGAACGTACAGAATAATCAATATGTAGGAACAATAAACGCCGCGCCGGGCGGTTATACCATTGAAACACAAAGTAGCACTGACCCACAGTTTTTTAGACAGGCTCCGTCTAATCTAATTATGAAACTTGACAGTCCCAACGCACTGCATATGGAATATATGTCATTTGGCTCTATGGTGATACTGCATTTCAGACAGTAAACTCTATGTGGCAAAGAAGAAAAATAATATGTACGTGAGGAAGGTCTGTGGCTTCAAGCAAGTAATGGTTTTTATCACTAATTAATCGTTAGTAACGGCCATATCCAAAACTAAACTAGTTGTAATTTAAGTCAGAATAAAGCCGCTACTAGCGCTAACATACTTTTATTTATTTGTTAATGAATCACGAATCTCGCGCAGAAGAACCACTTCCTCAGAAGGCTTAACAGGCTCACTTGGCGCAGCTTCTTCTTTTTTCTTCATGGAATTAATTCCCTTAACAAGCATGAACACGGCGAAACCAACGATAAGCAAGGTAATGCAATTATTTATAAACACACCGTAGTTTATTGTCGCTGCACCAGCGGCCTCTGCTTCAGCAAGGCTGGCATATACTTTGTTGTCAAGCGCAATAAATAAGCTCGAAAAATCAATGCCACCCATTAGCATGCCAATGGGCGGCATAATAACGTCTGAAACCAAAGATTTTACCACTGTGCCAAAGGCAGCACCGATAATAATACCGACTGCCATATCGATCATGTTGCCTTTCATAATAAATAACTTAAATTCTTTTAACATTGTGAGACTCTCCGTATTCACTTAATTTCATGGGTCGGCTTTACTTTAAACCAGAGGTTAAATGTTCGCTTCCCACTCTTTTTTTATAACATTATTATCTAATGTTTTACTAGATTACGTTTTTTTTTTAAAAAATGCGATCCTATTTTTCAAGAGGTGTCTGTAATTCTCATGTTTTTTTCCTTTTCGCACCTTTTATCTTTATTTAATTGATAAAACTATACGTTTTTATAATCAAAGGTAACGCTTTTTAATACATCATTGTTTTTCGTATAGCGAGTCATTAATTTTTCAATTGAGTCGTTCTCGGTAAAAATTTCTTTGCTTTCTAAAAAAGCGTTATTATATAGCTTGGACACCGAGCGTTCACCAAGGTCACAGGCTAAAGTAACCACATGCTGCTTTTTGCCACCATTAAGAGGACCAAATTTAAGCGCAGCATAAAACGCTGCCGCAACGTTAAGTGAGCTCGAGCTTCCTAATACCAAAGCATCTTTTTCGCGAACATAGTTAGCAATAGTGACAATGTCACTATCTGGTAAGGTAATAGTATGGTCAATTTCAGCTTGTCTAAAATTGTTAACCAAACGCATAATACCGATTCCTTCGGTAAAAGAGTTGCCTTCTGTTGCTGTGTAAGTTCCACTTTGCAAAAAGTTATAAATTCCCGAACCATTTGGGTCTACACAGATGGTGTTGATATCGGCATTTTGTTCTTTTAAATACTTTGTTACGCCGCCAATTGTGCCGCCTGTTCCGGACACAGAAACAAAGATGCTAACTTCACCATTGGTTTGTTGAAAAATTTCAGGACCCGTCGTTAAATAATGAGCATCCGCGTTGGCGGTATTTTCAAATTGATTGGCCCACCAAAAATTTGGGTTTTCTTCCGCAATGCGTTTTGCTGTGTGGTAAAAATGATTGGGGTTTGAGAAAGGGCAGGGGTCGACTAAAAGTAATTCTGCCCCATGTAGCTCAATCATTTGTTCTTTTTCTTTGGTTTGCCCTTTTGGCATTACCACTTTAAGATTAAACCCTAATGACTTAGCCACAATTGCTAATCCAATTCCGGTGTTGCCAGCCGTTCCTTCCACTATGGTCATGCCCGGTTTGAGTGCGCCAGTCTGCATAGCCGATAATACCATTTGCAATGCTGCGCGATCCTTTACCGAGCCTCCAGGATTTTGAAATTCGCATTTAACGCTGATTTCGCATTGCGCCAATTTGCTCAAACTTGGAATGGTTAACAGGTCAGTATTGCCGATTATTTCTGATAATTTATACGCTCTTCCATTTACAGGCATAATTTAAGTCCACTTACTTTTATTTGTTTAAAAACATTAAAGACGATGTTAGCAGTTTGCAAATTCATTATCCAAATAATCCTTGCACGTGAGATCGCAAATAATTTGCCTACCCTAATTATTCAAAAACAATAAGTTTCATATAAAATACAAGCCTTTCACCGGACATTAAATTTTATGTTTTTACCATGAATATTTTGTGGCTGTAATTCGCGTTATGGAAACCACTAGTTTTTATCACCTTCTAGACATTAAAATATATTATCCATTTTCGCTGGTTGATTATAATTTGCCTTTGGCTTACTTTTGGCACATTGTGGAACATTTCAATATAGAATAATCAAGTAGATTTATGGCGAGGATCAACCGTTGATTGAAATTGAAGTCATTAGTATTTTAACACTCGATGCAGGAGGTTTTGTATCTCAGAACTCTCTGTTTCATTGGCAAGTTCAGTAATTGTCTTACCTTGATGTGACTTTGCTGTGGTATCAGCGCCTTGTTCGAGCAGATAAGTTACCATTTCAACATGGCCTTGTGTAATAGCTCGATGTAAAGGCATATCGCCAAATGTTGTTTGTTGGTTAACTGAGGCACCTTTTTCGATTAGTACCTTAGCAGCTTTTAAAAATCCTCCTGCTGCAGTGGCATACAGAGGCGTCCAACCATCATTGTCTCTCGCAGAAACATCAGCACCATAATCTATTAATAACTTCACCATTTCTGGATAATCATTTGCCCCCCATCGCATGCTAGTTGACATCAAGAGAGGCTGCTCTCCAAAAGCTGTTTTAGCATTAATGTCTGCACCATGGTCTAAAAGATATTTTGCGATGTCAATATGACCATACTGGGCTGCTCTGTGAAGTGATGTAAGACCGTCTCGGTTTTGCAGATTTATGTCGGCTCCACGTTCAAGGATATGTTTTGCTAATGCGTAGTTACCTTCGGCTATCGCTTCATGAAGTGAGGACTCATCTTTTATATTAACTTCGATGGGTACTGGTTCCCGATTTATTCCATTAATGCTGCTACGACTAGGTTGAGTCAAATGTGTGAGTTTATCGATACTATTTGGCAAACTTGTCAATTGGTTGTTTGTAAGATAAAAACCTGCCAATTGTGTTAGATCACCAATACTCGCAGGCAGACTGGTTAATTGGTTTACACAAAGGTCAAGATGTCTTAGTAACGAAAGCTTACCAATACTCTCTGGGAGCTTTGTTAGTCGGTTTTTTTTAAGGTCTAGATAAGTCAATTGCTTGAGTTTGTCGATGTTTTCAGGCAGCGCTGCAATTTGGTTGCCTTGCAGTTTGAGAAGACTTAATTGTGTAAGTTTAACGATACTCTGTGGTAGGCTTATTAAATGGTTATTATCAATTTTAAGAGTCTTCAGGTGTGTCAGTTCACCAATACATTCTGGTATGCTTTTCAATTGGTTATTATTCATATTAAGTGTCGTTAGTTGTGTGAGTTTTCCAATACATTCTGGCAGGCTTTCCAATTGGTTATTATTAATATTAAGTGTTGTCAGTTGTGTGAGTTTGCAAATGCATTTAGGCAATGTCTTTAACGACTCGCCTGTTAAAGAAAGTTTTTTTGCACCTGTTTTGCTAGCCTCATCGATACGTTCGTCAGGAGAAAGGGAAACTAGTCCAAACTTAATAAGTAAAGGTCGAAACATAACTATTATCCTTACGCATGAATCTACTCACTTTTACAAAATCAAGAAATGATAATGAGGATTGTTAAATATACCTAACCGACCTAACAGGAGAACCCTAACAAGCCCATTGATTAAAATTTATACGTAAAGCGTAAATTACATTATGTGAATAAGCAAGGGCGGATAAATTTAAAGCTTGTTTCAGCAAGATGAAGTGGTAGGGTCGGATTTGTCAATTTATCGAATGCAAAAGTGTTTATGTTTTCAAGATCATTAAATCATTACACTTCTCAAACACACCGTAGATGTGGATAAAAGTCATCAGTACTTAAGATATTTCAAGAAACCTTCATTTCTTCGCGTTGCTATCTACTTGGTATTTTGTAAATAGCTGTGCAAACTCGTTATTATCTAACATATCATTCAATACTTGTTGTAGGTTTGATACAAATTCATCGTCAAAATCTTGCGACAATGCAAAGTAAAAGTGTCCAGTTTGCAAAATGAATTTCTCTTCAAGTTTAGGAGCATCAAGACCAAATTCTTGTTGCATGAAATAATTTAGAACCGACGGAATATGTGCAAATAATTGAATACGCCCAGCATGAAGCATTTTCAAACCTGAAACAGGATTAGAAATAATCACCATGTTTTCTTTTGGAAACCCTCTGCTTAACAGAATGTCTTCCAGCAAGGTATCATTTACCACAGCAATTAAATCGTTTTTGAGACTTTCAAAGTCTGGATATGCATTGGTGTCGCTTTGCATTCCAACTACGCCCATTTTAATCTCAAAATAAGGTCCGACCCATTTAAACTTTTTATCTCGAATGGCACTTTTAGCGAAGTGCAGCGCAATGGTCTTTTGCCTATGTTCTAGCTGGGCAAAAGCTCTTGCGAATGATACATGTTCAAATGTGATATCAATATTTTTAGTATCAATTTTATCAAGGAGCTGAAGCAGCATTTCAACAGAAAGGCCTGCTAGTTTGCCGTCTTTTTCAAAACCAAAAGGAGGTAGGGAATTGCCCACAACGTCAATTTTCACGTTACCTTTGCCGCTTATATTATCTGAACTATATGCAAAATTAATACTAGCCACACTTGTCATTAATAAAAATGCTAGCACAAATGTGTTAATGAATTTCCTGTCAGATAAGTAATATATAGTAGCCTTCCTTGATATCTACCAATACAGTTTCAATATAATTGCGATGGTGAAAATACGGTGTTGAACAAGATTTTGTGCTAAGCGATATTAAACCAAAGTAGCTCCCGACTCCTATACAAACTTATTTAGGAGGTTAGTCAGAATAAACCACATACTTTATCTATTCAACAGGTGCTGATTTTGCAGGTTCATGGTCGTTAAACAGACGGTTGGAAAAGGTCAATGGTAGAGTAAGTTAGAATTTGATAGCGCTAAGCTTCCAAGTTGAAATTTTGCTGTGGAGGTGCTCGCATTGGCGGCAGCAACCTCGCTGTTTCTGCCTAGTCAGATTAATTCTCGCTAATAGCACCTTCTAAAAAGCGCGTATGGAAGTGGATGTTTAGATTCAGGGCACTGCAGTAACCTATCGAGCATGTAAACAATAGTTTCCTTGGCCAAATTAATTCAACGATCTTGTTCTTTTAAGGTAACTTGTACTTTGCTGTTTTAACTCCATCTCTTTTATCCAGACAATTACACATGTTTGTTCGTTAGTATTGTCAACAACTACAGGCTTGCGTATTAATCACGCAAGTCTAACTAAAACTTATGCAGGAGCCTTAATGTCCACTACTGATTTATTTTCCACTGTCTCTCTTTTCGGTGACACCCTTAAAAATCGCTTTGTGCTTGCCCCCTTAACCCGAGGCAGAGCTGGTGAGAGTCGAGTTCCTAACAACATTATCGACCCATTCTAATTTCATGTACTAATTAAGAACCGGAGACTTAAAGCCCTCTGGTTTAATTGCAAATACTGATTGATTGAGACGGTATAAAATACTTTCTGCAGTATTGCCCACGATAAAGCCGGGTATACCCACTCGTGCAACTGTTCCCATTACTACGGTTTCTGCATTGATTGAATGTGCATACTCCGGTAATTCTTTCCTCGGATGGCCTTTTAGCATCACTAATTCATAAATTGGCACATTTGTTTCGCGTATTCTACATAGGTTAATATATTCATCACATAAACTGTGTAAACTACTCTTACAAGCCTTTTCAGCTTTATCAACATAAGCGTTGATGCCTATTTTGTATTCCTTAAAAAAGGGTGAGTTTCTCATGGTATTTTCACTTTCAGCATGCCAAACAGCAACAATATGTATTGTTGTATTTTTTACGCTAGCTAAAGTATTGGCCGCTTGCAATACATCCAAATTTAGCTGCCGCCTTAGCCTTAATTCATGGCTGGGATAGTCGCTTTTTACATCTACAGCAGCAATAACAACTGGGTTATGTTGATTATTTGAATTAACTATCCAAACGGGGCAGGGGCATTGCCTTAAATACCCCATGTCATTGCTTCCAAATAATTTACTTTTTAACCCTTCGTTTTCTGAAGGTTTAACAACTAGGTCGTAGGAATATTTCCCCACGAGTTTTACAATATCTATATATGAATCATTGAGAAGTGATTTTTTGCTAACAGGGATTTTACTAGAAAATTTACTAACAATTAGATCATGCTCGGCTTCTTTTTCGTCAAAAAATTTTGTAATGTGTTCTTTGCCAAAGCCCAATGAATCTGGAATCGCGTTTTTTGTAAAAGGAAATGCGATTGTTAGTTTAGCTTGATGCATTTCTGCTAAATGCGCTGCTTGGCTCAAGGCCGACTCATTACCAACTGTGTCGCTATAAATATATAGTATGTTTTGAAAATATAACATGTGATTTCCTTTTATACGTAAAACGGTAATATCTCAAAAAGTATGACTAGAAACGGCCAATGAAATTCAGCCAAACGGTTTTACTAAATTCACATAAACTCTAGCAAACCCATAAATATTAGCCTTGTTTAAGATCAATATTTCGGTCAATTATTACTGAGTAGCATTTTATGATTGCATATGCGTTGGGTTTGTATCTAGCTTGATTCATCGCAATGTGAATAAAGGAACAATGAATAAACAAGTCAAAGATGAGCGAATAGCAAACGATCTGCATGATTCAGATATTTTAAACTTTCGTGTTCAGCACCGTGATCATACTAGTAATAATTGCCGCGATGCAGACAGAAACACACGGCAATTACTTTAACTCGTCCTTTCATGTGGTCGTGGTTTTTGTATCCGGCTTCCATCAAACTGCACCTTATGGTTGAGCACTTGCCATTCCCTAGAAGTTGTTGTTTAATGATACTTGAGTGATGTAAATGATGACCACCCTAAAACAGAATATTGGAGCATGAAGGCAAAGTAACTACACGGATGAAATGCGTCAAGCTTTAGGCGTAAGTGTCTTATGTGGAATGCTAGGTGTGACCTTTTTTGGTCTACGTTTGCCCTTATTGCCGAGCTCAACGAAGTTAAAAGTTAATAAACCTTCGTGAACGTACTATCAAATTAATCTCTAATTTATTCGTGTGTAGTGCAATTTTCAAATGCAAAATACAATACAAATTTCAAATGTAAGTTATTTTATTGGCGGTGCTGCTGATAAAACGCGAGAACGTTTCGGCGTCATAAAGTGGGGCCCTACACATTTGATGGGGCTGGCTAAAGAAGCTTTCGACCAACAAAAAGGAGCTTGTTGTGAAACGCATTATTTTAGTTACCTCGAAAGAGAAAATATCGTTAAGAATATTGTTCAACAAAAATTAAAAAATGCAGATGTGCGGATCAATTTAGTGGGCCACAGTCGTGGCGGCGCGGTCGCAAACGCAATAGTCATAAATGAACTTCCTGCATTTAATGTAAAAGCAAATATTGTTGTTTTACTCGACCCTGTGAAAGCGAAACCTAGCGATAATATTACGATCCCACATGATAAAAATGCAACTAATACAAACACCTATATATGCGTTATCGCCAACCCTCGAACACGTGACCCTACCGATTATGTTGCACTAATGGGTGGGCAATATGCAGCGTGCTTGCAAGGCTTTTGTGATTGCTTTATTAAAGCGAACGCCAATCATGGGCAGCCTATGAAAATGCTTAAAACGGTATTAGATGATATGCAATTCTCTGCATGGGATCTTCTCATTAACGATTCGATGCGAGCATGAATATTAAAATGCAAACAACCGGCGCCGTTTTGCCTATTGGGCCTGGGCTGCCGTCAGTTGTTATCCAGTTTCTAAGTTGGCTTTCTTGGCGTACAAATTTACCTTCGGTTTTATTGAGATTTGTGTCATTGCAAGGGCGGCAAGGGTAGCTTGCTAGAAAGGAGTATAAGTGTTGTCTTAATGTCATAACGTGCAGCTAATTCCAAGCCTAAAAAAACCAATATAAAAAGCGACTAAGCTGGAATTTTTTGCATTACCTGTTAATATCAAATAGAGTTATCGCGCCTGACGAATGTTGACCAATCACATGTGTGTAGATTTGGGTTGTCCTCAAGTCGTTGTGCCCCAGTAATTCCTGAACAGTGCGAATGTCTGCTCCACTTATTAGCAGTTGCGTAGCAAAGGAATGCCTAAACGTATGGGCGGTAACATGCTTTGTTACGCCAGAATTCTTAACCGCAAGCTTCAACTCTCTAGCTAGTGCTGTGCTATGCAGGTGATGTCGACAGAAATACCCGTCATACGGGTGTTCACAACGCGTCGTCGATGGGAATAAGTATTGCC
>RCMY010000150.1_pt1 | contig 64032 bp, 62 predicted proteins | sample 2041341 | NCBI WGS metagenome assembly RCMY01 (sample SAMN09708234, study PRJNA481090) | Marine sediment metagenome, whole genome shotgun sequencing project. | reverse complement strand
CACATTGTATCGGTATGAGATTCAAACTGCAATATGTTTTGCCACGCAAGCGCCATTCATCCCACGGCTGAAGCCAGGCAAGCTCGGTAGGGGCTTTCTGTCGCAATTCCTGTAAAAGATGTGAATCCATACCAATTTTTGATCACCATGTACAAGATTATTATATTACGCTCCCTACAGACCATCATGTGGAAGGGTTTGAAAAATCTCTAGCGAAAAAAGGTCTGATGTTTGAGAAGATGGAGGAAGGCTATTTCATAGAGAAGCTGGAAGGAGACGAGTTCATTTCCTATCTTGCCACTTCGGTATTTAATTCCGTGGAGAAAAAGGATGTGAGAATCCTGAAGATCTCCCATGGGAAATCTTTGAGCTTCTGTGATCTTAAAAACTACAGAAGTCTCGAAGAATGGGAAAGACTTGAAGCAAATGAAGAAGTGCTCTCCATCATCCAAGAAAAAAGAATCCGTACCCTGTTTCAGCCCATCATTGAGGTGGAGACGGGAGAAATCTATGGCTATGAAGCCCTCAGCCGAGGGATTCAAAGAGATGGACTTCTGATGAATCCAGGAAAACTCTTCTCTGAAGCAAAAGCCATGGATCTTCTCTTCAATCTGGACAAGGTCTGTAGAGAAGCATCCATTAGAGCTGCGGCGAAGCTGAATCTTACCAAGAAGCTCTTTGTTAATTTTATTCCCACGGCCATTTATGAACCTTCCCTCTGTCTCCAGTCCACAGCAAAAACTCTCAGGGAGGTAGGCCTTTCTCCAGACCAGGTGGTTTTTGAAGTGGTGGAGACAGAAAGAGTCGATGATTTTCTTCATCTCAACAGAATTCTTGATTATTACCGAAGTAGAGGATATTCCACTGCTTTGGATGACATTGGCAGTGGATATTCGAACATTGAAACACTACTGAATCTGAAACCCAATTATATGAAGATTGATATGGATGTAATCAGGAATATTCATGAGGACCTTAAGAATCAGAAAGTGCTGGATGAGTTTGTCGTAAATGCCAGAAGAATTGGAGCGAAAATACTGGCGGAAGGCATTGAGTGTCAGGAAGAATATGAATACCTGAAAAGTGTTGGAGTAGATCTCTGTCAAGGATACTATTTTGGTAAGCCGCAGGAAGACCTTTTGGAGAACACAATTCTGACGAATCTATAGAATGTACATGAAAAGCACTGGTTTTTAAGCCAGTGCTTTTTGAAAATAGTATTAGAGAAGGTTTACGCGAGGACATTCCTCTTTCATATAGCACAAATTGTATATAAAGTCACAATAAGTAAAAAGATTGATTGACCGTTGACAAATATATCTGATAGACTTTAGTAGATAACGATTGATAACCAAAAGGAATGGCCTTCAAGGAGTATGAACACCGTTCTCAAGGTGCAGTAAGAATGAATCTGGGCTGATTGAGCACAGGAAGGAGCAAAGTTTGAAGAAAAGCAGAATCAAAAATCTGGACTTACGGTATTTTGCGATACCTTTTACCGTCATACTTGCTCTATTTTCTGTCTTTATGTACCGGGATGTCATGCAAAGAGTGACAGGGATGAATGAGGAACTGGAACAGTATGCTTTGGCAATTACAGACAGGTATACCTCATCCCTACTCAATGCCAGCGATGCTCAAGAGATCATAGAACAGCAGCTGGAAGATAAACTTCAGATTGTAAGTGAAGCCATTCTTTTACTGGAAAACCGCAAGGACAGTGATAAACTCACAGAGATTGGAGAGCGCTTTCAAGTGGATGAGATTCATCTATATGATCCATCAGGAGAAATTATCTATAGTAAAGGAAATAAATATGTGGGATGGAAAGCCTATGAGGGACATCCAGTAGACGCCTTTATGAAAAGTGGCGCAAAATATCTTGTGGAGGACATCCGAAAAGATTCAGAAAGTGAGAATTACTACAAGTACGCCTACATTAGAGATACTGATGGAAGTTTTATTCAGATCGGGATCCATACAGATAAGATCCGGTATTTCCTGGATAGGTTCACGGTGCAGAGAATGATCGATCAGCTGGCAGATTATGAGTACATCCACAATCTGATGTTCATCAGCAGAGATCTGACCGTGGAAGCAAGCAGCCTTAAAGAATACATCGGTCGTCAAGCAGAAGAAAATCAGTTTTTGAAGACACTTGCCACAGGGGAGATCCATACAGAGCGAACGGTTCTAAAAAATCAGGAAGTATTCAGAGTCTGTGTTCCAGTAAATAGAAATGGCTACAACTATGGCGTTCTGGCAGTGTACTGGGAAACTGCGGAAAGCAGCGCTGAGATCAGAGGAATCATCTTTCAGGGCGTTGTGAAGTTCGCGGTGGTATCTATCATGCTTTTTTCAATCATGTACTACGGATATCGGAATAATAAGAGAAATGTGCAGCTGGCTTTTTACGATGAGCTTACAGGACTTCCCAATCAGACGTATCTGGAAGATTATCTGGGAGAGCTCCTTGCCCAGGGAAAGAATAAAAATGTGGCTCTGATGATGCTGGGCTGCAATAACTTCAAAGTGCTCAACATGACCTATGGATACCGCTATGGCAATGATATTCTGAAGGAGATGGCCAAGAAGCTGGGAGACATCACTGGAAAAAACAGTAAAATTTTCCGGTTTGATGGAGACCGGTTTGCGGTGGTGGTTGGGGATTATAAAGATAAGAACCAGCTGAGAGAACTGGGGGAAGAAGTTCTGAATCTTTTTAAACATCCCATCTCTACTGCAGCAGGCAGTCAGTTCCTTTCCATGGAGCTCAGTATTGTGGAGAATAAGAATCAGGAAAATAACACAGATAAGATGATTCAAGATGCTGCTTTGGCGTTATCTGAAATCAACCACAATGAGCAGTTTGCTATTTCATTTTATGAGGAAACCATGGAGGACCAGCTGAAAAGGCAGGACCGGATCGAAAAAGCGCTTCGTGAATGTATCATGAATCCTGATGATGAACAGTTTTTCCTTGCTTATCAGCCGAAGCTGAATCTTGAGACGAATGCAGTAATCGGATTTGAAGCTTTAGCCAGGCTCCATGTGGAAGGGGCAGGATCTATTTCTCCCCTGGAATTTATCAGCATAGCGGAAGAGCGTCACCTGATCTATGAGCTAGGGATTCTGATTTTCTGGAAAACAGGGCAGTTTTTGACGAGGCTGAAAGAGAATGGTTATGAGGATCTCATCGTATCGGTGAATGTATCTGGAATCCAGCTTCTTCGGGAGACATTTCTCACTGATTTTCAAAATATCCTGAAAATCTCTGACATCAGGCCGCAATGCCTGGAATTGGAGATTACCGAATCGGTACTTCTCAGCAACTATGAGCTGGTGAATAGAAAATTGCAGCAGATTAAAGAAAAAGGCATTCGCATCTCTCTGGATGACTTCGGTACAGGATTTTCTTCTCTCTCCAGACTGAGGGATATGAACATCGATATTGTGAAGATTGATAAGTACTTTATTGATAAGATCGTGGAACATGGAGAGGACAAGCTCATCACAGCGGATATCATTTCTATGGCCCATAAGTTTGGACTCCAGGCTGTGGCTGAAGGGGTGGAGGAAAGAAAACAGATGGATTATCTCAAAAAGTACCACTGTGATGTGGTTCAGGGATACTATATCAGTAAACCGCTCTCTCAGAATGATGCCATTTTATTTCTGCAAGGGGTCTAGGAAGAAATAAATAATCCCTTTTCAGCTGCATGTGTCTGGTTTAATCTAATTTTAGCTTTTTAGCGTATAGTATTCATTATGAATAGATCAAAAGGAGAAAACGGATGCGGATTGCAAATAATGAACTCAGTGAAATGGAGAAATATATAAAGAGAATCGATGAGGACACACTGATCTGGGTGCAAAGAAAGTCTAAAGAAGTAGCAAGGCTCATGTCTTATTACCGCTGTGCCATGATGGAGATTGAAACCAAGCTGAATGTCCTTAATGAGGAGTTCTCTTGGGAACTGGACCACAATCCCATCAGCAGCATCAAGAATAGACTGAAATCCATGCCGTCCATCATCGGAAAGCTGGAGAGAAAAGGTCATCCGCTGTCCATGGAGAATATCGAAGAGCATCTCATGGATGTAGCAGGGGTCAGGGTCATCTGTTCTTTTCCGGAGGATGTCTATGCCATGAGAGATGCACTCATCCGCCAGGATGATCTGGTGCTTCTGGAAGAAAAAGACTATATCAAGAATCCAAAGCCCAATGGCTACAGAAGTCTTCATTTGATTGTCGGGATTCCAATCTTTCTTGCCAAGGAGAAGAAAATGATGAAGGTGGAAGTGCAGCTGAGAACCATCGCCATGGATTTCTGGGCATCTCTTGAACATCAGCTGAGGTATAAGAAAAACAGCTACTTTACTAAGGAAATGGCGGAGGAACTCACGGAGTGCGCAAGGATCAGCGCAGATCTTGACCTACGTATGGATGCCATCCGAAAGAGTGTAGAAAAGCAAAAGCATCTGGAGACATAGAAAATAAAAATCAGAATAGAAATATGAAGCATTCCCGTGTCATGAGGAGTGCTTCTATTTTTTTGTTTTCATGTTGAAAATAAGTGAAGGCCGCAGAAAGTGAGAGCAGTGTCAACAAATTATACACAAGTGAAGACTTAATATCAGGTGAAATATGCCGAAAAAGATGATATCACCTGATTTCACTGGACGGAGTTAAAGAAGTGAAGTTGGAATTTTTTGGGGGGAGTAAGGACGGAACGGGACAGCAGGGAAAGACAGAGAATAAGAATCGGCGTGGATTCTTAGAAAGACCATTGCACCAGTTTTGGTAGCTCATTCTAGTATACGAAGGAGAAAATTTCCAATGAAGTTAAAAGGGAAAATTGTTTTTGTCACAAGCATCATCATTGTATTAGCCATAGGAGCCCAAGCAATCGTCAGTATGATCTCCACCAGCAGATCCTTGGAGAAGGTCATCGTCATGCAGCTGGAGGATCAGATTGAGAATCTTGAAAACGAACATAATTCGGCGGATGAAGTGGTAGAAATTACGAAAAATGCGCTGAACGATAAAAATATCGCCTTAACCAGAACCGTAGCGGAGATCATTGCGTCTAATCCAGACTATCTGGAGCAGGAGAAGCTGGTTACTTTGGCGAAAGTGCTGGGTGTCGACGAAATACACATCACTGACGAAAATGGAGTGCTGCAGTATGGAAATATCAGTGATTTCTATGGCTTTGATTTTGCGGGCTCAGATCAGACAAAACCGTTTCTGACACTGATTGATATGAATGGAGGAAGCCTTGCACAGGAACCGACAGAGCGTGGAACCGATGGCACATTATTCCAGTACATCGGTGTTTCCAGAGTAGATGCTCCTGGTGTAGTGCAGATTGGGCTGGAGCCAAAAGCAGTGCAGGAACTTCTGAAGGCCCTGGATTTACAGAGCACCATCGGAGCCCTTGATATCGGCAATGGTGGATTTGCTGTGATTCTAGATCAGAACGGAGTCATTCTATATGACAAGGATGAAAGCTTCGTGGGTAAGACTTCTTCCGATAATCCATGGATGGCACCTGTACTGTCAGAAAAAGATACGCTGCATGAGGTAAATGTCGGTGATAAGCCGTTTTATGCTATGGCGAAGGAGGTAGAAGAAAGAACCTACCTTGTGACCTATCCACGAGCGGAGATCATGACTATCACAAGAAACAATCTCATCAATAATATCGTTGCAGTGGTATTATCCATCGTGATTCTTCTTGCGGTTATTTCTTTGGTTCTCAGCAGATGGGTGACAAAGCCTCTTGGACTCATGGAGAAAGCTATGGAGAGAGTAGGCCAGGGAGATTTTACGGCGGAGATGGGTTACAAGTCTAAAGATGAGATCGGTCTTGCCAGCATACAGTTTGGTGTTATGACGGAAAACATCCGAAGGCTCATCAAAGGAACCGTTTCAAGTTTCGCTTCGGTGACCAGCGCGTCAGACAATGTCGTGAACAATGTGGAAGGACTCCTTTCTGCAAGCAGAGAAGTAACAAAGGCCGTGGAGGAGATTGCTGAAGGAGCCATGGAGACAGCTACAGGAGTCAATGAAAGACTTTCTGCAGGACAGGATCTTGGAAAGAGCATCCAGAAGATCACAGGACGTCTTTCTGAGGCCCAGGAGATATCAGAGAATATGGTCCGTTCCAACACAGAAGGCAGAGGAAAAATTGGCAGCCTGCAGGAAGTCTTCCGAAAGACCGTGGAAAACACGGGAGAAGTGGCAGCCAATGTGGAGGAGCTGAGAAGAAGCTCTAAATCCATCGAGAACATTCTTGGCACCATCAAAGGCATTGCGGACCAGACGAACCTTCTGGCACTGAATGCGTCCATTGAGGCAGCCAGAGCTGGAGAAGCGGGTCGTGGTTTTTCAGTGGTGGCAGAGGAAATCAGAAAGCTTGCGGAGCAGTCTTCAGGATCTGCAGAAGAAATCAACAGCATCATCCACAATATCGTGTCTGTTGTGAGTATCACTACAAAAACTGTGGAAGAAACCCAAAGTTCTGTGGATTCAGCCAAGGGAAGCCTTGATGAAACCGTGGTGGTCTTTGACGAAGTGGATCAGAATGTCCATGCCTTGGAATCGATCCTCACGACGTTCATAGAAGAAACCCGAACCATCGATACACTGAAAAATGAGCTCATTGTCTCTTTAGAGTCCATGGCGGCAGTTAGTGAGGAAGCGGCGGCATCTACAGAAGAGATCAGTGCCTCTTCAGAAGAGCAGTATGCAAGTATCACAGAGATTGGAGAGGAGATGGAAGCTCTTAATAAGGAGATTTCCAAGATTCAGACAGAACTCAGCAAGCTGAAAGCATAAGAAATAGAAATCAAGTGCAGTAAAGGAGAAGTCTTCGGATTTCTCCTTTATACTTTTTCAGAATCCTATGGCATCCGTAGAATAGTTCACGTAAACTAGAGTAGAAAACACTGATGAAAGAAAGTTATGAGATGAACAGGAATATAGAGAACTATCTCGAGGAAATGATGAGAAAAGTGGAGGAGTCTGTGAAGAGTGGAGAAGTGAATTATGTAGATGTTGTTGATAGTTATATGGAAAAACTCTCCAAGATTGCTACGCTTCAGATCGCAGAAGAAGCTGAAAGAAATGGACATCCGTTTTCCAAAGAAGAGGATTTACAGAAAATTAAGGAGCTGAGAAAAGAAGTGGGTGATCTCAGGTTTGATCTTACAAAAGCAGAGGATTCTATAAAGAATCCTAAGTAAGAGCGTTACCTTTTCAGATTTAGAACGTATATAGGGTGAGAGGATGTGTTGCTGTGCAGAAGAAGGATATGGAAAAAATCTACGGGATGCATTATCGTGAACTCTACTTATATGCCCATTCTCTGTGCAGAAATGAGGAGCAGGCGAAGGATCTGACCAGCGAAACATTCTACAGAGCTTTTGTGAGCTTTGACATGAAGGAAGAAAAGCTGAAATACTGGCTGTTTCGGGTTCTCAAAAATCTATACATTGATGAGAAAAGAAAGAAACCAGGGGTGCTTATAGAAAATATAGAAGTTCCTGTGGAAGAGTCTCCATTGACACAGCTTCTAAAGACAGAGCAGCGAATGGTTCTTTATGAGAAAATTCTTCTCCTTCCAGAAGAGTATAGTGAACTGCTTGTTCTATTCTACTTCTCCAATTTCTCTGTAAGAGAGATTGCTCGGATGAAAGGAGCTACAGAACCCGGAGTGAAGATGAAGCTTATGCGGGCTCGGAATAAACTGAAAGGGAGTCTTGAAAATGAAGAAAAGCTATAAAGAGTTGTTCACTAAATATAAAGAGGGAGCTGCCACAGCTGAGGAAAGGCAGCAGGTGGAAGAGGAACTGGAACGCTTTGAGGCACTTTCCCAGTATTTGGAAGACGAGTTTCGTGATACGGATGTGGAAGAGGAGACGGATGAACCGGTAAAAAAAGAGGCACTAGCTGTGGAGAAACTTGTAAAAAAGAGACTACGGGAGGTCATGCTGAAAGGGGCACTGCTTTCACTGCTTCTACTGGGACTGATTTTCTATGGGCTGTCACCTCTGGTATCTACCCTCTATTACAACCCAATGAATGAAAGCCTAAGTTCTGTGGAGAAAGATGTGTCGCTAGATCTTGCGGTTCTTTCTGAGCTGACCATGCCGGAATATGCATCCAGTTCAGTCTATGTGGAAGCTAAAGGATTTGGCAGTTATCAGATGAGATACAGCGTAACAGATCTGTTCTATCAGAACTCTATTGTTACAGAGAAGAAAATAGTGCGGGGCAGTGTGGTAGAGACACTGAATTCTCTTTATGACAGAGAGCCGTTATTTACTACACCTTTTGAGATCATGAGAGAAGAGAAGGAGTCCAGAAAGCAAAGAGAAGATATCCATGTACTGCTATCTGGTCTAGGCAGCACAAACTATGGCAGTGTTTCCGTTCTTTTTAAGAAAAGTCTCACCATGGAAGAGTTGAGGGGGTTCCAGACAAAGTATGAAAATATCCGATTGCAGTGGGTGGCGGTTGAAAACGGACAGCGAGTCCAGACATCGTCCCTCATCACAGGATTTTCTCCTCTGGGAAGCAGAAGAAGCGCTCATCTTTTCGCAGATGAGACCTTGCTGAAAAAGTACCCTGGACTACATCTTCCGGAATGGCTGGTCCAACCAGGAGAAAGAAGGCAAGATGGGGCTTCACTGGAAGCGGAAGGTTATGAAAAGCATTATAAAGCTCTGCTGCACTTTGCACTGGATCGGAAAAGTGAGATTTCAGTTCTTTCCGAAAGGCTAAAAGAGTCTGAAGTCCTGGAAGCATCTGCAGCTTACGTAGAAGAACATGGTGTGCACTCCTATGGGGTGCTTCTTGAAGGAACGGTGGAGGATCTTCTTGTCCTTTTGGAGGATGAAGCGGTGGAGTGGATGGAAATCAAAGAAATGAAGGTCCTGGGACCATGATGAAATATGAGACAATCGAAAAGAAGGGGACAAATGCCCCTTCTTTTCAGCTATCTTTCAGTTTTTCGTAAATTTCAAAACAATCCTCCATGGAGCAGAGGTCTCCAATGACTTGCACACATGGATGACGAAGAGCAGAATGGGGCTGGGTGGTGAGGATGATATCATACTTTTTCAAGATAGACTCATCCGGAAGGAAATAATCTTCGGGAAGATCCACCAAAAGGTCAATAGTGCTGGTGCTGAAAAAATGCTCCAATCTGGTTTTTAGAAAAAGCCTATGAGGCGTACCAAAATCAGACAGGAGAAGAGCGGTTTTTCTTCTGGAGACTTCTGCCAGTGAAGGCTCCGCAAGGAGCAGCCAGAAGAGGATGTTGTGTAGATTATCCGCAAAGTCAAACTCCAGATTTTGGGATAGGGTACTCAGCTCCTCTTTTACCACTGTATAGAGGAAAGGATTTTCCCTGCTCATGCTTTCAGAAAAATAGTAGACTCTGTCAAAGAGAAGGGAAGTGTCTTTTGTTCTTTGCTTTACTTTAAAATAGATGCTGAGAACAACAAAGAGGAACCGGTCTTTTTGTCCCGATGAGGTGGGGTAGTTCAATCTTTGGGTGAACCTGTCGATGAATCTTAAAACTTCTGTTGTTACCTGCTGCTTCTCTTGCTCACTATGGAAGCCGCTTTGCTGAAGATAAAGATATTCATGGGTTCCACGAAGATTTTCCTGGGTCACTCTTGGGAAGTGCTGTTTAAGGGCAGCAAAATCTTCCGAATCGAGCTCCGATTCCAGAGGATACTGGGACTTCATGGAAAAACCATGCTCTTCACGAAACAGTGAGACCAGGTAGAACATCATCCGGTAAATCAGGGAAAGATCGTCTTGGGCTATCCAGGTAAGATGCTCTTTTGGCACTGACCTTTTTAAGTTTGCCAGGGTGATTTTTGAAAGAATAGAAAGATCTAAGGACAGATCATACTCTTTGAGATTCAATCCATAGAGCTCTAGAAGAAAACTGGCATAGAAGTCCCGAAGGAATCCCTCATCTTTACTAAAAATAGAGTATAGACCTCCCGCTGCTTCAATCCTCATGTCATAAACATCTAGGAAGTTATTGATTCTAGGCAGCATCCTCAGCAGTGTGGATTTACTGGCAAAGAGTTTTTCTTCATAGTATTCCATAGACTGATTGGGATGAAGGAGCAGTTCTTTCAGCCACATGAGGGCTACAGACTCCTGGAAGGTGTCCCGGAATATAAGACTAACGCTGGCAATATTCGGGTGGATGAGCCTAACTCCATTTTTCCTGGAGATCTCCATATGAAGCTCATCACTGTACTTCACTTTCAGCTGGGTGAGGTCTTCCGCCACGGTCCGTTCGCTGGCTTCCACTTCCTTGGCAAGAGTACTCATGGTGACGTACTCATTCTTTGACAGGAGAATTTCCAAAAGTCGTATACGCCTTTGGTGGGCAGTGTCTAGTATTTTTCTCATTATACAGATCTCCTCCTATATCGTGAACATTACTAGAATTATATCATTTATTCTCATTACTTGGACGGAATTTGAATTTTCTGAGAACATCTTCTGGTATGCTGAAAGCTTCATTGAATGTTCCTTCAGATTCCAGTATATTGAGCATAAGAAGTGTGCTGAAAGAGGACGAATGCATTATATGGAATAAAGGATGTGCAGTTTATGAAGACCTGTAAGAAGTGTGGAACAGCCTATGAAAAGGAAAAAGGACATGTCTGTGAAGTGGAAAAGAAGGAAGTAGAAAGCTATATTCTCTCTCAGAAGGAAGAGATTCAGCCTCTTCTTCGAGAAATCAGAGAAATAATTTTATCTGCGGTGCCCGGCGTTTATGAGAAGATTTCCTGGAAGATGCCAACGTTCTATGGAACTCATGACATCATCCATTTTGCCGCTTTTAAGAATCACTGGGGACTCTATCCAGGTCCTGTGGCCATAGAGCATTTTAAAGAAAGGTTTAAAGGGCTGACCTACAGTAAAGGTGCGGTTCAGTTTCCCTATGACAGGCCCCTAGATAAAAAGCTGATCTATGATATGACCCGGTGGTGCCATGAGACTGGAAACCATCACTAGAGAATCGCTATAACATATAATAAAAGAGGCAGATGCGTTGCAATGATCTTCTTTCCTGAAGGAGTGGAGAAAAATGAAAGAGGAGCTTATCGCTCCATGCGGCATGAACTGCAGTCTTTGCGTAAACTATCAGTTCTACAAGGGAGACCTGAATAAAGAAGGATTTCATAAAACCTACTGTCCCGGATGTGTTCCCAGAGGGAAAAACTGTACTCATATGGGATACAAATGCAGGCTTTTGGGAGAAGGCCTCGTGAGGTTTTGTTTTCAATGTGAGAAGTATCCCTGTAAAGACCTGAGAGCTCTCGATAAGAGATACCGTGAGAAGTATCATATGAGTATGATGGAGAACCTTGAAGAAATCCGGGTTGAAGGGATGGAGGTGTTTCTACAGAACCAGAATTTGAAATGGATCTGCCCAAACTGTGGAGAGCTCAGGTGTGCTCATAATGGACTATGCCTCTTTTGTGAACTGGAAATCCTACAAAAAAATAAGAAATACTGCTGGAATAGAGAAAAGAAGACATAAGCACTTGAAAAGCATAAATGGAGGAGAGTCTTGTCATGAACCCAAAACAGGAGTTTATCTACATATTGAAACCGAGAGAAGATCTGCTGCTTGAAGAAAACTGGACTGAGAAGGAGAATGAAGCGGTGGACCAGCACTTTGCCTATCTGAAGAAGCTCAAAGAGCACGGCATTCTCATACTTGCAGGCAAGACCAAAGGAATGGATGAGAAGACCTTTGGTATTGTCGTTCTGGAAGCTGAAAATGAAATGGAAGCAAGAAAGCGGATGGAAGAGGATCCTGGTGTTTACACAGGCATCATGTGCGCGGAGCTTTTTCCCTACCATGTGGCGCTCATGAGAACGTAATGAATGATATAAAAGGAAGGAGGAAGAAAAATGGCTGTAGGTATTTATCTGATTTTCAACGGCAACTGCAGAGAAGCTGTGGAGTTCTATAGTGAAGTGTTTGGGACTGCTTCAGATGAGATTATGACCTTTGGAGATCACCCAAGCAGTGACTATCCCTTGAGTGAAGAAGAGAAAAAACTCATTATGCATACCAGTATGAGGATTTCGGGAGACCTCATCATGTTTTCAGATGCTTTTCCAGGCAGTCCTGTGACTGTGGGAGAAAATGTCAGTATTATGGTGACGTCCAAGGATATGGAGGAGCTGAAAGCCCAGTTCCATAAGATCAAAGAAGGCGGGCGGGTTGTGATGGAACTGCAGGAGACCTTCTGGAGCAAGTGCTATGGCGCTGCCATCGATCAGTTTGGTGTCAGCTGGCAGTTCAATCATGAAGAGTAGGGGTGAAAAATGAATAGAACTAAGGATGAACAAGAATTTTATGAGAATCTTCCAAGAGAGACAAGAGACGCGTTAGAAAAAATCTTAAAAACGGCAGAGGAGAATCTTCCCGCAGGTTTTGAAATGAGGTATGGGGAAGGTATGATTTCTTATGTGGTGCCACTTTCTTTATATGAGAAGGGGTATCATGTGAAAAAAAGAGAGCCTCTTCCTTTTATCTCATTGGCAGTCCAGAAAGGTCACATTGCCCTCTATCATATGGGGCTATACGGAGACAAAGAGGCTACTCTCTGGTTTGAGGAAGAATACAAGAAAGAGGTGCCAACGAAGCTTGATATGGGAAAAAGCTGCATCCGCCTGAAGAATCCAGAGCATATTCCGTATGGTCTTCTGGCAAAGCTTTTTAGAAAGTGGACACCGGAATCCTACGTGGAATCCTATGAGAAAATTCTATGGGAAGCGGAAGCTTCGAAAAAAAGCAGAAAGAAAAGTGATGCATCTACCACCAAAGGCAAGAAAAAAGTTTATACCTACGAAGCAGTGATTGAAAAGGTGCCGGACAAAGATGGCGCTTATGTGGTTTTTCCCTTTGATCTTCGGGAAGAGTTTCAAAAGGGAAGAGTAAAGGTCCGTGCGGCCTTCGATGGTGAGCCTTATGAAGGGAGTATCGTCAACATGGGGCTGAAGAACGAGGATGGAAGCATCTGTTATATCATTGGTATCCAGAAAGCCATCCGGAAAAAGATTGGAAAAGAACCTGGAGATACCATTCAGGTGACCCTATCAGAAAGAGAATAGGATAGGAAGATAGGAGGATGTTCCAGTGAGGACATCTTCCTATCAGTTTTTTGTGAAGTGGAACACTTTCCTTCCGGATCTCTTCCGGAAAAGTTTTTTTCAGGTATAATGAGGGTTGTGGCCGGGGATCTCTATGCTAAAAGGGATTAAAATCCTAAGAGAAGCAGGAACAAAAGAAATAGTACCGGCAATATAGTATGTGTGTGAGGAGCGATTTTTAATGAAATTTGATCCAAATATTCAGCCTTATGCGTCAGAGAGACTGACCCTAGGTGCTGCAAGAGGCGTAGTGGCAACGGGAAATCCGTTGGCTGCACAGGCTGGTCTTGATATACTAAAAAAAGGTGGGAATGCCGTGGATGCAGCCATTGCGGCGGCAGCTTGCCTGACCGTTGTGGAACCCACAGCCAATGGCATCGGCAGTGATAATTTTGCTTTGGTGTGGATGAAGGATAAACTTTACGGAATGAACTCCAATGGACCATCTCCCATGGGTATTTCACTAGATGAAATCAGAGAAAAACATGAGAAGATGCCAGTTCATGGCTGGACTCCTGTGACGGTTCCTGGCGCACCCAAAGGATGGGCCAGTCTTTCTGAAAGATTTGGAAATCTATCCCTTTCCGAGTGTCTAGCGCCTGCCATAGACTATGCTGAAAATGGATTTCCTGTGGCGGCACATACTGCGCTCATGTGGCAAAGAGCCTTCAACCAATATCAGGTTATTTACAAAGACGATCCCCAATATGAGGAATGGTTCCGAACCTTTACCTTTGATGGAAAAGCACCTGAACCTTTCCAGATGGTGAAGCTTCCGAATCATGGGAAGACCTTGAGACTCATTGCTGAATCAGGTGCAAAAGCATTCTATCAAGGGGAGCTTGCGGAGCGGATAGAAAAAGATGCCATAAAGCATGGAGGATATCTCAGAAAGAGCGATCTGGAAGTGTTCGAGTCTTCTTTTGTGGAACCTCTTTCTGTACACTATAAAGGATATGATGTGGTGGAGCTTCCACCCAGCGGTCAGGGCATGGTGGCGCTGATGGCGCTGAACATTTTTAAGAACCAGGAGATTGAAGGAAGGGACGCTTCTTATTACCATGGCATGTTTGAGGCCATGAAGATGGCCTTTGCAGATGGCATGTACTACATTACAGACCCAAAGGTCATGAGGATGGATCCCAAAGCGCTTCTCACAGAAGAGTATGGAAGGAAAAGACATCAGACCATCAAAGAGGAAGCGGTGATCCATACCTATGATGATCCGTATACCAGCGGCACTGTGTATCTCAACACAGCGGATAAGGATGGCAATATGGTCTCCATGATCCAGTCCAATTATATGGGATTTGGAAGCGGTATTGTGGTGGAAGGCACCGGAATCTCTCTTCAGAATCGGGGAGCTGATTTCAGTCTTCAGGAAAATCATGTGAATGTCCTGGGGTCTGGGAAGAAGACCTATCACACCATCATTCCGGGAATGCTCATGAAAGAAGGCAAATGCAAGGCTGTATTTGGAGTCATGGGCGGCTACATGCAGCCCCAGGGCCATTTCCAGGTGGTCTCTAACCTGATTGACTTCCAGATGAACCCACAGATGGCACTGGATGCGCCCAGATGGCAGTGGGTAAAGGAAAAGTCCTTTGTGGTGGAGAAGGCCTTTGACAAAAATATCATGGAAGATCTTAAGAGCAAGGGGCATGACGTGCAGGTGGAAGAGGACAGATCTCATTTTGGGCGAGGACAGATCATCATCAAGATGGACTCCGGTGCCTATGCAGTGGGGACAGAATCAAGAACCGACAGCAATCCTGCGGTATACTAAAAGGAGAATGAGAAATGAAAGAAAGTATCTCTCTGATGGAGATTTTTGGCACCTTTTTTAAGATCAATGCCGTGACCTTCGGTGGAGGCTATACCATAGTACCGGTGATCCGGGATGAATTTATGAAAAAAAGAGGACTCATTGATGAAGAGGAAATGCTGAGCCTTGTTGCCCTTGCCCAGTCTGGGCCTGGCGCCATGGCCATCAGCACGTCGCTTCTCACAGGATACAGGCTGAGAGGATGGAAGGGGGCCCTAACGGCTCTTTTGGCTTCTGTTTTGCCTTGCCTTATTATCATCTCTGTTCTGTTTTACTTCTATGATGCTTTTTCCAATAATTTTTGGGTGAAGTCAGCGCTTCTTGGGATGGGAGGCGTCATCAGCGCTGTTTTGGTGCTGACGGTCTATGACATGGGAAAAGCCGCACTGAAGAAACATAAAATCTTCAGTCTGATACTGATGGTCGGCGCTTTTGTGGCCAGTTTCTTTTTTCAGGTCCACACCATCATCATCATTCTGACCTTGGCGCTTCTTGGGTTTGCCACCTTTACCCTGGTGGATGAAGGGAAGGTGAAGTAACGTGGTATTACTGGAACTTTATCTCGTATTTCTTCAGATCGGAGCCTTTGCCTTCGGTGGAGGCTATGCAGTGCTTCCCCTCATTCAGAGATTTGTGGTGGAAGAACGTGGATGGATGAGCATCAAAGAAATGACGGATCTTGTGTCTCTTTCTCAGATGACCCCAGGTCCCATTGCCATCAACTCTGCGACCTTTGTGGGAACCAAGGTTGCTGGTGTCCCTGGTGCCATTGTGGCAACTTTAGGGAATGTGACGCCACAATTTATCCTCATGATGATTCTGGCTTATTTTATCTTCCGGGACAAGAAGATTGGATTCCTGGACAAAATGCTGAAAGGACTGAAACCTGGTATTGTAGGGCTCATCGCCATCGCTGCCATCAGTATGATGGAAAGTTCTCTTTTTGAGGGGGCAGTTTCACTATCAAATATCAGCATTGTAGCTGTCGTCGCTTTTGTCATCGGATTTTTCCTGAAGCTTTCCAAACGGTTTGATCTCATTGTGCTCATTGTCATTGGCGCATTTATTGGCATTGGTGGAAATCTCCTGTTACAGCTTTTTACTTGACAGGAACTGTCTTGTCTACTAAAATCTTAAAAGTAAGTATATATTAAGAAACTTCGTCTTTGCCACCGGGTAAAGGCTGCAAGGTGTTCACAGCATTCCGTTAGGTCTAAGAAGGAATGCTATGAGCACCTTGTTTTTCTGTGAAAAAGGAGCATCGTATGAATACATCAGTCTTTCAAACATTTTTTAGATATGTGAGCCTTAATATCATGGGGATGATGGCCATCTCCATCTACATTCTCGCGGATACTTTCTTCATCGCCCAAAGCCTTGGGCCTTTGGGGCTCACGGCGCTTAATTTCTCCATTTCCATCTACAGCATCCTCCATGGGGTGGGGCTTATGGTGGGGATTGGAGGAGCCACGCGCTTTGCCATTCTGAAGTCTGCAGGGAAGCAGAAGGAAAGCAGGGAGATTTTTCAGCACGGACTGAAAACAGGGCTGATGTTCAGTTTCTTTTTTATGGTGGCAGGGATTCTTTTTACAGATCAGATTGCGGTTCTTCTTGGGGCAGACAGTGAAACATTTGCCATGACAAAAACCTATCTGGGCACCATTCTTCTGTTTTCTCCGTTTTTTCTTTTCAACAACATTTTCCTGGCTTTTGTGCGGAATGACCAAAACCCCAAGGGGGCCATGACTGCCATGATCGCCGGCAGCCTTTCCAACATCATCCTGGACTATATCTTCATGTTTCCTCTCAGGATGGGGATATTTGGGGCGGTCTTTGCGACGTCACTAGCGCCAGTGATCAGCATGCTGTTTCTTGTGCCCCATTTCCGTAGGAGAAAAGATCTGTTTGAAGGATTCACAAGCAGATTTTCGTGGAAAATGATGATGGACCATTTTACTTTAGGCGCATCTTCTTTCGTGGTGGAAGTATCCTCCGGACTGGTTCTTATGATTTTCAATCTGGTGATTTTAAAGCTTGAGGGAAATCTCGGTGTGGCTGCCTATGGGATTGTGGCGAACCTTGCGCTGGTCTGCCTTGCGATTTTCACGGGTCTTTCCCAAGGGATGCAGCCTCTGGTGAGTAAGTATTATGGACAGAAAAAAGAAAAGCAGCTGAAGGAAGTTCTGAAGTATGGTCTATGCTCAGCAGCACTCATTGGTGGAATCTTATACATCACAGCCCTCTTGTTCTCCGCACCGATGGTGGCGCTATTTAATGGCGAAGACAATGAAAAGATTGCAGTTCTTGCAGAAAGAGGCCTTGTGCTCTATTTCTCAGGTCTACTGCTCGCTGGAGTCAATATCATCATCAGCACGTATCTTAGCGCAGTGGAAAGAGCTGCTCAGGGATTCCTTCTCTCGCTTCTGCGTGGAATATTTGTGATGGTTCCCATGGTGATGATACTGTCAGAGCTGTTTAAGATGGATGGGGTATGGATGTCGTTCTTAGCCACGGAAGTGCTCGTCATCGGATGTTCTCTTTATTTCATAGGAAAAGAGAAGTCATTGCCGGTGAAAAAGAGTATTCCTGCTTAGCCCGTAGTATAATGAGAAAAAACGAGGAGTGCTGAAGATGCCGATCAGGATGAAAAGGATATATGAGGAGAAAACTGTGGATGGAGTCCGGATCCTTGTGGACCGATTATGGCCCAGGGGCATTTCCAAAGAAAATGCAGCACTGGATTTTTGGCCAAAAGAGCTGACGCCTTCAACTGAACTTCGGAAAGCATATCATGAAGAAGTGCTTACCTATGAAGAGTTTCAGTCTTCCTATTGGGAGGAGCTGCAGAGAATGACGCTGCAGGAAGACCTTATGGAGGAGTGGAGAAGGCTTCTGAAGGAGAAGGATCTGATACTGCTGTCTTCTGTGAAGGAGCTTGAAAAAAGCCATGTGCCTGTGTTGAAGAGATTCCTGGAAATGAGATTGGGTGAAACACTGAAGGACTAAAACGAAGAAGAGAAGGAGAAAGAATCATGATGGAACTATGCAAGATCCTGCCTGAGGATCTGAAAGCACTTCAGAAACTCAGCAGGGAAACATTTATTGAAACATTCGGGAAAGAGAATACAGAAGAGGATCTCAGAAAGTACTTGGAGGAAGATCTAGGAGAAAAGCAACTTCTAGAAGAGCTGATGCATCCACATTCCCATTTCTTTTTTTCCCTTGCAGAAGGAAAAATCACTGGATATATGAAACTCAATGAGCAGTCTGCACAAACAGAAAAAGGTCATGAGAATGCAGTGGAGCTCCAGAGGATCTATGTATACAAGGAGTTCAAAGGGAGAGGCATCGGTAAATTTATGATGGAGAGTGCTCTTTCCTTTGCCGTGGATCATCATGCACCTTACCTGTGGTTAGGTGTATGGGAAAAAAATACTGCAGCCATTTCCTTTTATGAGAAGGTGGGATTTGTTAAGTTCTCGGAGCATGTTTTTCTTCTGGGAGAGGACGCTCAAACGGATTATTTGATGAAGAAGGAATTGTAGAATGATAATAAGAAGCTGTGCTTCCACGAAGGAAAGCACAGCTTCTTATTTATCAGATGTCAATTTTGAGTTTTCTATTATGGAGCCAAACCTGTGTAAAGATATAAGTGTAGAGTCCCAGTGCAAACACATAAAGACCCACATAAAAGGGTTCTTTCAGTATAGGCAGGACAATGGTGATAAATAGAACAATCAGCATGATGAACAGGGGCAAAAGCACTTTAAGAATCCGGTTGTTTTTTTCAATCAGTGAGGCATTGTCTGTAAAAATTTCAGGTCTCTCGTCTGTATACGCTTTGGAAAACAGATACCAGCCGTTGGCGCCAGTCCATTCCAGGTGCCATCCGTCTGCCTGGAATATCTCCAAATAATCTTTGGAAGCCTCCGGCTGATAGTCGGTGGCGAATCTCCTCTGCTGTGGTGTTCCTTTTCTGAATCGGATCCATATGCAAAGAGGATCCACCTGATCGATGACCCAGCCTCTTTTCGCCTGTTCTTCCAGCTCGGACTCCAATGGATCCGGATTCCATCCCCACCACCAGATAAATTTCTTTTGTGTTTCTTTCATGATCTTTTCACCTCCATAATGCTATCTCCGTTTTCAATGAGTTCTTTCAATCTTTTTAGTTCAAACTTAAGAAGCGATAAACCTTTGTCTGTAATCTTGTATATTTTTTTTCTATCCACTTCTTCCACTTGGGATATGAGCTGCTGGGCTTCCAGTTTGGACAGGGTTCCGTACATGGTTCCTGGCCCAATCTTGATACGGCCTTCCGTCATATTTTCCACACGCTGCATGATGCCATATCCATGCTCAGGATTCTTCAGACAAAGAAGGATGTAATACGCGGTCTCTGTCATTGGCAAATATTTGTGAAGCTCGTCCATAAGATTTTTCTCCTCTTCTATATCGTACCTTGATATAGCTTAGTATATCACGACGTGATACATCACGTCAAGATGTAAAGTAAAAATAAATGAGCTTTTCAATCATTATGGTCAGAGTCCAGATGTAGGACATCATGTTGGAAAGGTGTATACTTCGAATGCATCGTCTTTAGGGATACAATAAGATTTACGGATATAAATGAAGACGTAAAAATATGTGTAAAATATAATATTTGCATTTTTATATTTGTTGTATACTATAGGAGATAAACTGACAAGTCAGAGCGGTTGATTTCAAGTGTTTTGACAGTAGAAATAAATATATAAGAACTGTGTTGCGTGGCCAAGAGCATGATAAAATAGAAGCTAAAGGAAACGGGAGACACTGGGAATGAACTGAAATGAAGCAGTAGGCACATAAAGTTAGAGTGCAGCCTCAGGAAGAGATGACACAAAAAACGAAAGAGTAAGATATGGAAAGGAACGTGATACGATGAGTCTGTTTGTACCTTTTAATGATCCAAAGTTCACAACTCTTGCCCAAATGATTTACAGAATACAGTTTGAGAAAGACCCACTTCTTTCCCAGGAATTTGATGACCGAAGAAAAAGACTCATGTATGCGGACATTACTTATAACATCAGTTTTTTATTCACAGCAGTGCGTTTTCAGGGTGAAAAGATTTTTACAGAGTATGCCAAATGGCTTCATGAACTCTTGATCAGCCTCATGAAGGATTTTTCAAAAGAAAGGGTAACAGCCATCATTGTGGAACATTTCAGGATTATGAAGACGGTGATAGAAGAAGAAGGCAGCTCTATTCTTTCACAACAGGAGATCAGTACAGCATCCAGTTATCTTCTGAGTGCAGTAGATGCAGTAGTGGAGCAGAGGGAGGATGATTTTTCTGAGAGCGGTTTTCTCCATGGAGACCATCTTGAAATCAGACAGGCTTATCTTCAAGCACTTCTGGAAGGGGAAACAGAAAAAGTGGAAGAAATCATTGAACAAGCAAAAAATAGTGGTATCACCTTGCTTGATATTTATGAACATATTCATGCGAAAACCATGCATGAGATTGGTGTACTGTGGCATCGTAACATCATTTCTGTGGATAAGGAGCATTATGCCACTTCTGTGACCCAGACGGTGATGTCCCATTATTTTGAGGAAATCTTTTCAAGGCCGAGAAAGAACAAAGTTCTCGTTTCACTAGCAGTGGGCAGTGAACTTCATGAGATGGGCATCAGAATGCTTTCTGATATTTTTGAACATGAGGGATGGGATACCCATTACCTGGGGGCTGGTGTGAGCTTTGAGAAAGTCATGGAGGCCATCAGATTATATAAACCTCAGCTGGTTGCACTGTCTGTGACCATGCCGCCGTATCTGCCTCATTGTGAGGAGATGGTGAGAGGAATAAAAGAAGCGCACCCTGAACTTCTTGTCGCGGTAGGAGGACAGGGGTTTAAAAGTGCCAGCAACCTTTGGAGAGAATGGGGAGCGGACTATTACGGGAACAAAGCCATGGATCTTCTCAAATGGCCGGAGTACCCTTTTGAATCATGAGAAGAGAGAAGGAGCATCGGATGTTGAATAGTGCAGTATCTTTTTTGGTTCAATGTGATAAAGAAATGAATATTATCCATACGTTCTGGTATGAACCGGTGTATCTGATTTCTCCCTATCAGAAGAAAATTCAGGAGATTTTTCTTCCTGAAGAAGAACTGAGAATGAAAGAAATGTTTACAGAAGCCAGAAATACAAATAAACCAGTCTCCTGTGCAGGAAGCTTTAAGGCCCTGATTGGGGAGGAGGTCTCCTTGTGCATGATGCAGATGGAGGATCGGATGCTTATTCATGGGCTCAGACGGGATGTTTTCGGAAATTCAGCAGAAAAAGAGGAGCTGGGGAGCATCATCCACCGGTTTATGGGAGTGGTGAGGGATTCTTACGACGAAATCAATACAAAGGATGAACTTCTCATCCGTCAAGCATTTGAGGAAGTGCAGAAGCTTAATAATCATCTTCTCAATATGAAAAGGGAGCTTCTGAAAGCCAATGCGAAACTCAATGAAGCCAATGAAGAGCTCAGCAGCCGCCTTGTGAAGGATGCATTGACAGGACTTGTAAGCAGGTACCAGTATAGAGATGAGATCCTGGGTATGATCAGAAAAAATCCAGAGAAAGAGGGGATCTTTGCCTTTATCGATCTGGATGATTTTAAAAGCATCAATGATACCTTTGGTCATCGTGCGGGAGATGAATTTTTGAAAGCTTTCGCTGGAAGGCTCATGCTGCTTCCTTTTGACCAGCTCATCTGTATGAGGATTTCTGGCGATGAATTTGGTTTATACCTTCATGGGTACGACAAAGTGGAGAAAACGCATCAAGATCACCTCTGGAAATCCATATCTGAGATTGTACTGGCAAAACCCATTCTCATAGAAGAGAAAGAGTTTCCAGTTTCCTGCAGTGCTGGAATGTCTATCTATGGACAGGACACACAAGATATTTATGATCTTATTGAGTATGCAGACTTTGCCATGTATGAAGTCAAGAAAAATGGGAAGAAGAGCTACAGCAGTTTCAATATGGACAGATACAAGGAGAAGAAAACTGCAATCTTGTAAGCTGTGTAGAGTAAAAGGACAAGACGAAAAGCGCAAGAAATAAAGGACCTTATGGAACAGGTAACATTTTGAAGATAAGTAAAATAAGAAGAAGCGATTCAAAAAAATATGAACCGCTTCTTTTTCTATGCTTTGTTTTCTGAACCCAACAATTGTATTTTTGCTTTCACTGCTTCTTTCAGCTGTTCTTGGATGGGCTGATAGAGCTCAAAGGGCAGTGGATCTGGCCTGCTGATATCCAAGGAGGCTTTGTCCAGTCCTTTCTTGAATGCAAGCCTTAAATCGGCAAAAATGTTGACTTTAACAATGCCTTCCTGAATTGCAGCTTTCAGCTGATCTGATGGCGTTCCAGAGCCGCCGTGTATAACAAGAGGAACATCGGTTGCTTTTCTGATTTCTCTTAAAACATCAAGGTTCAGAGTTGGCTCCGATTTATACACACCATGGGAAGTGCCAATGGAAACTGCCAAGGCATCTACTCCAGTTTCGGTGACGAACTTTACGACATCCTGCGGGTTTGTCAGAAGGGACTCTCCTGTATCGTTGAAATCCAGATCACTTCCGCCTACGTGACCCAGCTCACCTTCAACGGATACGTGATGCGCATGCGCAAAGTCTACAATTTCTTTAGTATTCTTTATATTTTCTTCTAATGAAAGATGAGAACCATCATACATGACAGAAGTGAATCCATGGTCTATGGCTCGCTTAATTTTTTCTGGATGTTCTCCATGGTCCAGATGAAGAACAACAGGGATCTCATAGTGTTTCGAGATTCCTTCGACCAGTGAGGTGACATAATATATGTTCTCATTTTCCAGGTCTTGTTCATGGAACTGAAGGATGACGGGGGATCTCATGTCCTTTGCGGCATCTATGGTTGCTTTTAGAAGGAGGCTGACATCGGTGTCAAATGCAGGGACTGCATAGTGCTCTTTCTGAGCCTTTTTCAGCACATCATTCATATTAACGAGCATAAAAACATCTCCTTTGCAGAAAAACGAGCGGAATCCGCTCGTTTTATTATTTGGGGGATAAGGGTATCGTTTGTGATGATCCTAAGGGTTACTTTTTAGTAAGCTCATTCTTCAGATCGTTGTAAAGTTCAAATGCCTGATCTACGGAGAAGTTCTCATGAACAACCTTGGCAACGGCTTGTACCATAGCTTCTGGAGATTCAGACTGGAAGATATTTCTTCCCATATCAACTCCTGCAGCACCTGAGTTTATGGATTTATATGCAAGCTCCAGTGCTTCTTTCTCTGGAAGCTTCTTACCGCCAGCTACAACGATTGGCACAGGACAAGCAGCAACAACTTTTTCAAAGTCGTCACAGTAGTAGGTTTTGATGATTTGAGCACCAAGTTCTGCAATAACTCTTGTGGCAAGCAGGAAGAATCTTGATGTTCTTTCCATGGTCTTACCTACAGCAACAACACCCATGGTTGGTATGCTGTATCTGTTTCCAGCGTTGATCACATCAGAGAGGTTTTTCAGAGAGTTTGTTTCCTGATCTGTACCGATGAAGGTCTGAACCGCCATACAGGCTGCGTTCATTCTGATCGCATCTTCAATATCAACTGAAATGATTTCTTTTGTGATGTCTTCTGATGCCATGGTGGATCCTGAGGATACTCTTAAAGCCACAGCTTTGTTGTTGGTAGGGGAAATGCTTGTTCTGAAAGCACCTCTTGTTCCCATAAGCGCGTCTACATGCTTTGCGATATCCTGAATCTGAATATCAATACGTTCCAGTCCTTGTGTGGAGCCCATGAAGTATCCATGGTCAAAGGCGAGCATAAGACTTCTGTTGTCCTTCGGATTGAATATCTTGGACATACGGTCCTTCATACCCCAATCCACATTATCAAGCCCTTTCAGATCAAACTGGGATCTTCTTTGGGGAATATTCTCAAAGTATTCCTTTGCACTCTTGTTTCCGATTAAATCTGCCATTATTTTGCCTCCTTCATTTTCAGGTTTTCTTCTAGTGGTGCTTCGACTTTATCAATCTCCTGGTATGGTGCCAGGGAAGAAGTCATTTTTGCAGGATGTTTGGATGCATTACGTACATAGTGATGTTCCTTTGGTTCCACATGGATAAAGTCACCTTGTTTTGCAACAATCAGTTCACCATTTATAATGAATTCCAATTCTCCTTCAATCATATAGAAGTTCTCTTCCATAATATTGTGATAGTGGTTTGGGAAATCCTGTCCGGGCATAAACTGCACCAGAGCAAAGTTAGAGCGTGGACCTTTCATGAGATATTTTGGGCCACTATCCCCAAAACGGTACTCCCGGTCATTTTCGTTGAGATGATACATCGTGTTCCTCCTTATATTCCTGGGGCTTTCCACATGTGTGTGGTTAGTCCCTCATCAGCTTGTTGAAGCTGGTGGTTGTTGATCTTCTTCCAGGTCTCAAATAGAGCCGTATAGGTTTTATGATTTTCATCATTGGGTGTATACTCTTTGTCCCACTGAACAAAGGCTTGCGCTGCAGACTGTATGTCTTTATAGAGTCCAGCACCAACGGCTGCGCAAATAGCAGCACCTAATGCAGTGGCTTCTTTTACCATAGGTACTTTCACCCTAACGCCAAGGACGTCGGCGAGAATCTGGCACCATAAGGGGCTTTTGGAAGCACCGTTGGAGAAAATCACTTCAGAAGGATTGTCTCCGGTGGCTTCTTTCACCAGGTCTAAATGTCCTCGGGTGACAAATGCTGCATTCTCTAAAATACTCCGGTAGAATGTGTACTTATTCCATTTGAATGGATCCAGTCCGAAGTTTGTGAAAGTTGGTGCGGCATGTCTCCATGCCTTATAGTCCATAATATTGGAGAAAACACCGTAAAGACCATAACTGCCAACAGGGATTTTCTCGGCTTCTGCATTCATAAGATCGTAAACGTCTTTTCCTTGTTCTTCTGCTTTGACTTTGTCTAAATCCAGGAAGGCATCTCGGAACCATCTCAGAACAAGTCCTGGATTAAATGCGATTGCTTCATACTGCCACATGCCAGGGACAGCATGACAGTTCACTCGGAGCTTCATATCTTCCTGCACCTGAACTTTACTGGTGTTGTATTCCAGCTGCCAGAAAGACCCGCCAAAGATGCCAATTTGGCCGTCTTTTACAACTGCGGTGCCTACTCCGCCTAATTGAGCATCTCCACCGCCTGAAACTACAACTGTCTCAGAGGAAAGGAGAGTTTCCAGAGAGCATTGGGATGAGACTTTCCCAATGGCAGTACCACTCTCTGCAATTGGGGGCAGGATGTCTTCTTTCAAACCGCAGGTTGAAAGAATCTCTGGAGCCCATGCCCGAGTTGCAATGTTGAAGATACCAGTAGTACACGCATTGGAAGGCTCAGAAGTCATAATCCCAGTAAGTTTGAAGATCAGCCAGTCATTGAACATATTGATATAACGAGTTTTTTCGTAGATATCTGGCAGGTTTTCTTTGACCCAAAGCAGACGGGGGATGGCATCCAGAGCAGAAGTCTGTCCTGAAAGCATGTAGATATCTTTTTCAATAGAAGGATGGTGGACAATCATGTCAGATGCTTCTTTTGAGGAACGTGAGTCCACATTTGCACATGCCCATAGTTCCTTCAGATTTTCATCATAAAGAACGATCCCTTCTCGCATGCTGGTTGTACTGATGCCCAAGATGTCCTCAGAGTTTATCTCTGCCTTTTTGATGCTTTCATCAATACACTCCTTTGCCAGTGCCCAGTTGGTTTCCCAGTCAAAATTCATGGAACCAGGATAGGCATGGTCTTCATGATGGAACCATTCTCGCTGATGAGAACTCAGTTGATTGCCTTCTGTATCAAAGACCACTGCGCGGATGCTTCCGGTTCCGCCATCAATTGCCATCAAATATTTTTTATTCAAGTCATACACCTCCTAATACTGGTCAAGCAGTGCCTGAGCAGATTCTTCATCTGTGATCAGGATGTCCACGATGCCGGATATCAGTGCAGCATGCATAGATGGCAGCTTTCCTGGACCGCCTGCAATACCAATGACGTTCTTCTTTTCTTTCAATGTATCCAGTTTCACGGAGATCAGACGCTTATGAAGCTCCACATCCAGAATGTTGCCGTCTTTATCATAAAACTGGCTCAATATGTCCCCGATGGCACCTTTTCTCTCCAAGACTCTCAAATCAGAATCGGAGATGTGTCCTTCTTTATAGATGGTAGCATCTCTATTGAGCGCCCCTATACCGATGATTGTGTAATCGGAGGACTGAGTCATGTCCATGATGTTCTTCACTGATTTCTCTTTGCAGAAGGTTTCTGCAAGTTCTGGTGTAGAGAGGATCAGAGGGGACGGAATGAGATAGATGTCGGCTGGGTTAAAGCTGTTCCTCTGCTGGGAGGAACCGATTAATGCATTGGCATACACGGACACGCCACCAGCCAAAGAAATAAAGGAAACCTTTTTCTCCAGATAAGAAAGAAGATAATGTAAGGTGTAGGAAATCGTCTCTCCATAACCGATGTTAACGAAATCATCTTCCTTCAGCTTTTCGTTGATGTATTGTGCTGCAGCCTTTGCAATGGATTTATTGATATTGTCTGGAGAAGTAGGCACGATGTATGCGTCTTCCAGACCGTATTTTTCAATGATCATTTTTTCAAGTTTTATACGGTTTCCTTGCTCGCTTCTTACTTTGAACTGAACCATACCTTCCTGTCGAGCCTGCTCCAGAAAAGAAACGACTTTCATTCTAGAAATATCCAGAAGCTCGGATATCTGCTGCTGAGTCATACCTTCCATATAGTAATACCAGGCTACTTTAAAGATCATATCTTCTTTGACCATTGGACACCCCCGATTAATCATCATAATCACAACAAATGTTTTATAAATAAATTTTTGTTACTTAATTCATTATATGGACAGGGAATGCTTTCTGTCAACCCTAAAGAATGAAAACGATTGATGAATTATATTAATCGTTGTAAACCATAGATTTTTACCGAATGATGCGAGCGAGTGCTGCAGACATGATATCAAAACAAAATAATTTTAAACAAAATATTGTTGACAAAACAAATGTTATAAATTACTATGGATTTAATCAATCAAATCGATTTCAAGGAGGGTACATTTTGGATCACAATTTAAAAGAAAGTCAAAGACTTTTATATTTGGACTCCATAGAGAAATCGTTTTCTGATAACCGGGTGCTGAAAGGTGTTACATTAAGCCTCCATCAAGGGCAGATCACTGCCATGATTGGTGGAAACGGTGCAGGTAAAAGTACACTCATGAAGATTATCATGGGCATTTACTTTCCGGATAAAGGAAGCGTATATATTGGGAATAAGGAAATCAAAACATTCAAGCCATCCAATGCACTGAATCTTGGAGTGTATCTTGTACCGCAGGAGCCGATGCTGTTTCCCAATATGACGGCAGAAGAAAATATCCTCATCGGACTGCCCGGGGATAGAAAGGCGAATAAGAAGAAACTGGAGCAGATCATTACAGATCTTGGATGGAAGATTGCACTTGGCAGAAACGCTGAACTTTTATCTATTGCCGACCAGCAGCTGATTGAAATCCTGAGAGGTCTATTAAGGGAAGCAAAAGTGCTGATTTTGGATGAACCGACATCTTCTCTTACATTTAAAGAAATCAAAACACTATTTTCGATGGTAGAGAGGTTGAAGAATCAGGGGATTGGAATCATCTATATTACCCATAGACTGGATGAAGTGTTTGAACTTGCAACAGATGTTGTCATATTGAAGGATGGCAGAATCACCAGTGAAGGAAAAGTAAGTGAGTATACTAAAAAGGATCTCATTAGAAACCTTCTACCACATAATGTTGAGGTGGACTCCAGTGGAGAGATTGAGATGAAAGAAGCGGAACCTGCTGAAGTGCAGCAGGGGAAAGTCGTCCTTGAAGTAAGCAATCTGACAGGATACGGATTCACAGACATCTCACTTCAGCTGCATGAGGGTGAAGTTCTTGGGATTGCAGGAGTTGTGGGTGCAGGAAGAACAGAGCTTGCAGAAGCAATCTTCGGAATAGAACCAGTGATTTCAGGCAAGGTCTATTTGGATGGAAAAGACATCACAGGGCTTTCAACCAAAGAAGTGGTGGATCTTGGTCTCAACTATGTACCAGAGGACAGACACGCAAATGGAATCTTTAAGATTACCAGCGTCGTGGAAAACATTACCGCAGCATCCATGTCTTATGTTTCAAAGTTCTTTACGAAGAGAAAGAAAGAAGTGGATGTGGCACAAAAATACATTGATGATTTCAGAATAAAAGTGACAGATGAAGAACAAATCCTAGGATCCCTCTCAGGTGGAAATCAGCAGAAATGCGTGATAGCTAAGGTTCTTGCTTCTAATCCGAAGGTTATTATTCTTGATGAGCCCACCCGAGGGATCGATGCAGCTGCCCGTGCAGATGTCTATAAAATTGTCTCTAAGCTGAAAGAGGAAGGTTTGGCTGTACTCATGATTTCATCAGACTTAGAAGAAATAGTAAGTCTTTGTGACAGAACCCTTACCATGTACAGCGGCAGCATCAATGCTGAGATGTGCAGAGAGCAGATGAATCTTGACAGCATCATGGCTGCATCCTTTAATGTGCTCACAAAGGAGGTAGGCAGATGAAAAATATTATGATTAAACTGATGAAAGCAAGAGAAGTTACGGTCATCATCTTCATTGCAGTGCTCTTTGCTTTTGTTGGAACAGTTAATCCAAGCTTTGTATCTCCAGGCAACATTTCACTGACGCTTCAGAACAGTGTCATGTATATACTCCTTGCCATCGGTATCTATTTTGTCTTAATCAGTAAAGAAATCGATGTGTCCATAGGCTCTACGCTAGGGATGAGTGCAGCGGTGAGTGCAACACTTCTTAGAGAAGGCATAGCATTACCTCTGGTTATCCTTGCAGGAATAACAGTAGGTGCCCTCATTGGTCTCATCAATGGATTTGGTGTGGTAAAACTGAGAATCCCCTCTATTGTTATGACCTTGGGCATGAATGGCCTGGTTAGAGGCTTGATGATCGTGTATACAAAAGGTGCATGGGTAGAGAATTTGCCTGATTATTTCAAGAGAGCATCCCAGCATAAGATTCTGGGAACAAGCACTTTTTTGCTGGTGGTCCTGGTTATTATGCTTCTGATCTCTTTATATCTGAAGTATGCAAAAAAAGGAAAGTACTTTGCTGCCATAGGTGACAACAAAGATGGTGCAAACCTCATCGGTATTCCGGTGAACGGATATAAGATTTTCGCATTTGTACTTTCGGGTGTTTTTGCTTCCCTGGCTGGGCTTGTATATACAAGTCAGGTTGGTTTTGTGGCCAATGTGGCTGGAAACGGTCTGGAGATGATCACCATCGCCGCTGCGGTACTTGGCGGTGTAAGTCTAAACGGTGGAATTGGATCAGTATTTGGTGCATCCTTAGGTGCTCTACTTATGACATCAATCAACAGTGCTCTGGTGTTTCTAAAGATTCCAGCCTTTTGGAACAACACCATTTCAGGACTTCTTTTGGTCCTCATTGTAACAGCGGATGCACTGATCAACCGCTACTTGAAGAATAAAGCCAAGCAGGAAAAACTGCTGAAGAAGAAAATTCAAACTGAAGAAGTTTTTAGCGAGGAGGAGGTACTGTCATGAAAAAATACAGAAAATTTATGAGATGGGAAACCATGCTGATCGTACTGCTCCTTGCTGAAATCCTCATCTTTGGCGCAATAAATCCCAAGTTTCTCAACTTGCGAACACTGCTCTACAGCATCAATGATTTTGTAGCCATCGGGATTGTGTCTTTATTTGTCACTTTTGTCATCATCACCGGTGGCATGGACATTTCATCGGGCTCGATCATTGGTCTGACTTCCATCAGCATGGGGCTCCTGTGGAAACTTCTTGGCATAAACATTTGGCTTACCGTGCCCTTTGCTTTGATGGTGGGACTTCTGGCGGGTTCACTGAACGGTTATCTCGTGTCCTATGTAGGGGTTCAGCCCATGGTCACAACTCTTGGTACCAGCCTGTTTTTCTCGGGACTGTCTCTGGTTATCATGGGACTTTCTGGGGCCAGTACCTATGAGGGGATTGGAAACTTCCCAAGGTCGTTTATCAATCTTTCCAATGGAAGCATCCTTTATCTGCCAATCCCGCTGCTCATTCTCATTGCTTTGTTTATTGTATCTTATGTGTTGCTGCATAAAACAAAATATGGGCGTTACATTTTCCTCATCGGCATCAATCCCAATGCGGCAAAATATTCAGGAATCAAACTGAAACCTGTCATTATGAGTGTCTATATGCTTTCTGGAGTCGCTGCATCCATTGCAGGTGTCATTATGACTTCCTATCTTGGAAGTTCAAGACCAGATCATGGGGCCACCTTAACGATGCCCATCATCACCGCAGTAGTTCTTGGGGGAACGCTGATCACTGGAGGAGGAGGAAGTGTGTTTGGTACAGCGCTGGCTGCACTCATCGTAGGATTCTTCCGTTTTGGTTCTCAGATGGCTGGCATTTCAAGTCAGCACATCAGTATCGGAGAAGGAATCCTGCTGATCACGGCTGTAGCCTTGAGAGGGGTAGACCTTCGGAATGCGATGAACCATCTGCTGCCACAAAGAAATATCATAAAAAACTAATTTTGGTTGAATTGGCGTAAGTCATTTAATAAACAATATAATTCATGGAGGGTAATTATGAAAAAGTCTAAAGTTTTGTCCTTAATTCTCGGATTGTCACTTACACTTGGTATTCTTGCTGGATGTACTACACCAGCAGAAGAGACACCTGAAACTCCTGCGCCTGGAGCGGAAGAACCAGCTGGAGAAGGTGAAATCAAAGACCCTAAAGATGTGAATGTTGTGTTTATCCCTAAGTTGACCGGAAACATGTTCTTTGAATCTGGGAACATGGGCGCACAGGAAATCGGTAAAGAAGTGGGATTCAATGTAAAGTATGACGGTTCCCCTGAAGCGGCAGTTGCCAATCAGGTACAGATCATCAACAGTGCAGTGAATCAGGGAGCAGATGCCATTGTTGTGTCTTCTCTTTCACCAGATGGTCTGAACCAGGCTCTTCAAAACGCAAGAGACAAGGGCATCAAGATTGTCACATGGGATTCAGACGTAGATCCAACACACAGATCTATTTTCGTAAACCAGGGAACTGCAGAAGATCTTGGACATATGCTCGTGGATATGGCTGCGGATCAGATGACAGATGCACAGAAAGAAAGTGCAAAGTTTGCGTTCTTCTACTCCAGCCCTACAGTTACTGACCAGAATGCATGGGTGGAAGCTGCGAAAGCGTACATCGCTGACAAGTATCCAGGTTGGGAACTCGTCACAACACAATATGGTGAGCAGGATGCTCAGAAGTCTCTTCAGGTTGGACAGTCTATTCTTCAGACCTATGGAGACATCGATGCTATCCTATGCCCAGACTCCACTGCTCTTCCAGCAATGGCTCAGGCTGCGAAGAATCTAGGCAAGGACGGAGATGTCATCATTACTGGTTTTGCAAGCCCGAACTCCATGAGAGATTTCGTGAAAGACGGTACTGTAAAGGCTCATGGTCTCTGGGATGTGAAGATCCAGGGAGCAATCAGTGCTTATGTAGGATACTGGCTTGGCGCAGGCAACGAACTGAAAGTTGGAGATACTCTGGATGTGCCTGGCGTTGGTAAGGTAACTGTAGAATCCAACAAGACACAGGGATATGACTACGAAGCAGAAGACAGTGGTATCATCTATCTTCCAGAAAGAGTTGTATTTACCATAGATAATATTGACGACTACGACTTCTAAACACCCCAAATAGAAGGAATCAAACCAAAAATCCTCTGAATACAGAAGCTTATCCAGATTATGGGTAAGCTTCTATTCATTTTTGGGTTTCTTGTAGTATGAGACATGATGATGCCCACGTCCAGATAAATCATTGAAGAGATGGTTCGAGAATATTACTAAGATTCCATCAATTCTGATATAATTATACTGTACAGATGTCTATTGATATAACAGAAGAAAAATTATGGGAAGGAAGCGAAAAAGATGGAACCGGATCTGAAACACAAAGTGTTGCCGGTACTGATTCTTACAGTGGGTGGAGTTTTGCTGCTCGGACTGACTTTTATGGGATATTATGGGGTAGTACTTCTTGGGGAGCGGTTTATTGCAGGTGGAAATCCGCAGCTTTTTCCAATGGATCGAGCAAGATTCTTCACCATGGCTGTTATTTTCATCGTATATATTTTGGTAAGCAGGTTTTTAAAGAGTGATCTGTTGAAATCGCTGCTGTTTATTTCACCCTTTACCATGGCTTTGGTGGTGGTAATCCTGAAATATTATGAAACGCCGTTTGCAGCCCTTGCCATTGTAGCTCTCTTGTATCTTCTAACCCTTGGTGTATTCAGAATGAAGAAAAGAAACTGGATGTATTATTATGCGGCATCCATGTCTTTTGTCATTGCATTGGCTTACGCATGGCCAAGATAAGACAACAAAAAGAAGCAGTATGAAAGTGAGGACATATGGAAAATATCAAACAGTTCAAAGAAAAGGTTCTGGACAATGTATCTAAAGTAATTGTAGGGAAAAACAAGGAGATTGAGCTTCTTCTTACGGCGTTTCTTGCCCAGGGGCATATCCTTCTGGAAGATTTGCCGGGCATGGGGAAAACTGTCATGGTGCGCTCTTTCTCTAACACTCTGGCTCTTCCATTCAAGAGGATACAGTTCACACCAGACCTTCTTCCCGGAGACATCACCGGGATCAGTTTCTACAATCAGAAAGAAAAGGAGTTTGAGTTCCGTAAAGGTCCTCTGTTTTCCAATGTGATCCTCGCCGATGAAATCAATCGTGCGACCCCAAGGACTCAGGCGGCTCTTTTGGAGGCTATGGAAGAGAGACAGATTACGGTGGATGGTGAGACAAGAAAGCTTTCTGAGCCGTTCATTGTCCTTGCCACTCAGAACCCCGTGGAGACCTACGGCACTTTTCCGTTGCCAGAAGCTCAGATGGATAGATTTCTCATGAGAATCAGTATGGGCTATCCGAGCATGGAGGAAGAAAAGGTGATTCTGCGTCAAACCCTGGGCAATATGCTGGAAAAACTATCTTCTGTGATAAGTGAGGAAGAGCTGATGCCTCTCATTGCTGAAGTAAAAGAAGTGAAATGCACAGATGAAGTGCTCTCTTATCTGCTCCACGTGGTGCGTGCCACTAGAGAAGATGAGGAAATCACCATGGGCGTAAGTCCCAGAGGAAGTATTGCGCTTTTTAGAGCTTCTCAGGTGTCGGCAGCCTTTGACGGAAGAGACTATATGATGCCGGAAGATGTGAAGAAGATGGCGCCTTATGTGCTGAACCATAGAATTGTCTGTGAAGATGCCTACGGGGTCTCATCTGCAATGAGTAAGATTGAAGAGCTTCTGACTAAAGTTCCGGTACCGCTGGAAGAAGTTGGAGAGGACGTATGACTGGAATTTTCGTAATGCTCCTTCTGGTGATTCTTCTCGTAAATAGAGTGCTTTTCTTATACAGCGGCAGATCTCTCACGTATAGAACGAGCACGGATAAAAAAGTTTACGAGATGGGGGAAATCATTAAAGTGATGCCTGTCATTGAAAACAGAAAACCACTGACACTTCCTTTTCTTCGTGTGGATGAGTATTATGACCCTTCATTTTCTGTGGAAGTGAACAGCTACAGCCTTGTGCTCATGCCCTATCAGAGAGTCAGAAGAACTTATGAACTGACTGCCGCCAAGCGGGGGTTGTACCATGTGGAGGCAGCCTCATTAAAACTGGGAGATTTCTTGGGGTTTTATGAAGCCTATCAGGAAATTCCATTGAAGGTTCCAGTTGTGATTCTTCCAGAAAAGAGGAATCTTCGGAAGATTGTGATTCCATTTAACAGTTTCCAAGGAGCGGTTTCGGTCAAGAGATGGATCATGGACGATCCTCTGATGATCCGTGGCATCAGAGAGTATACAGGCACAGAGTCCGAGCGGTACATCCACTGGCCATCTACACTGAAGCATGATCGTCTCATGGTGAAGCAGTTTGACTTCACGGCTGAAAAAAGCGTACTGCTCTTTCTGAATCTGGAAACGTCGAAACCCTTCTGGAAAAATCCGGATCTGGAAGCCATGGAAAACGCAATTGTGATCATGCGTGCAGTCATGGAGGAGCTCACGAAAGAAAACGTCCCCTTCAGTTTTGCTTCCAATGCTTATAATGATCATGCATCTCAAAGAGGGTATTACTTCCCCCCAGGAATATCAAAAGACAGTCTGAAGAAATACAACGAGATTCTTGGAAAAATGGGAAAAGTCATTGCCATGCCATTGGAAGAATCCTTAAAAGGATTCACCAGGAACAAACAGTCCTATCAGACCTTTGTCCTTGTGACACCAGGGGTACTTGAAGAGTATCTCAGTCCGCTCAGATCTTTTTCCAAAACCTTTGGCAGAAGTGTTGTACTGTCTGCAAGAGAAGAAAATCTGAACCGGCTGCCAAAAGAAATGGAACTATACAAAGGGGGATTTTAGATGGAGCTTTTTTTGCTGGAACTCCTTAGAGTATTCTCCCTGGCCATATCCATTCTGATGATTCCCTTTGAGGTTGACCCATGGGAGGGATTTCTCATCCTTTTCTACACCTTAGGGATTTCCTCGCTTTTTCTATGGAAAAAATGGAGAAAAAAACCTTGGAATCTGCTTCTGGTTCCAGTGCTGTTTTTGTTTCCGCTGCTACTTGCATTCTCTGCAGAAAGAGTATATTTTTCCATCGCCTATGCGGGAATTCTCTATGTGTACTATGATGTGAGGCTTGGCATTCTGGACCCAAAAGATTTATCCCAACGGTTTAAGATCAGCTATGGTCTTCTTCTATTTTTTGGTGCAGCTGCATCCATGGCGGAGGGCGTCCGGTGGATTCTTCTGAAGAACCTGCCTTTTTTGCTTCTGTATTTTTTCTCCACCATCCTTTTGAGTGTTGCAGTAAGGCACCAGGAAGCAGGGATTGATCCGAAGAAAAGCAGAAATAGAATCCTTTTATATTTGCTTGTGAGCATTCTTGTATCAGCAGTGCTGGGGACGGAGGAGTCTAGAAACTTATTCTATACCCTTACACAGGAAGTTGGGCTTGGTTTGTTGACCCTTCTTTCGTATCTGGTATATCCATTCGCTTTTGTTTTCTATGCTTTGTTTTCTAGACTCAAAGGGTTTTTCAGGCCTCCTCAGTTTGATGATTCACAAGGTGCTGAGCTGGGGGAGGATTTCCAGGAAGAGTTCAGTTCATTCGTGGGAAATGCTAGGGAGTATCCTATCCTAAGGACTCTTTTGACCCTTCTTTTGATTCTGGTTTTCCTCTATCTTCTGTACCGGTTCCTTAGGAAAAGAGGAGAAAAGCCTGTGGAAGGACTGGAATATCTAGAGCAGCGGGAATCCTTAAAAGATCACAAAACTCAAAGAAGAAAAGCTTTCAGAGGGAAAGAACCTGATGGGCTTTATGAGAAGCTCAGATACCGTTACAGAGCCTATCTCTTGAGGCTTAGGAAAAAGATGGAGATCCGTCCCTATGACACTGCAGAGGATGTTGCGGTGAGGGCCAAAGAGGTCTCTTCTAAAGAGCATATGAAAATCAGAAAGATGTATCAGGAAGTACGGTATGGCGAAAGAACAGTGACAAAGGATCTTCTGAATGATTTCAGCAAGTATGTGGAGGAGAATCAGAATGAAAAATGAGATTGAGATAAGCTCTTTTTCTATTCATGAAAAAGGGTTTGTGAATAAAGCAGCTCTTCTTTTAGAACGTGCTTTTCCGAACAGCTATAATGGGATTGGACTGGACGAAATCAAAGAGTGTCTTTCTGAAGACCGAGTGGCATTCAAGGCTACAAGAGATGGTGAATTTCTAGGATTTGTTTCTGCACTGGAAGCATATAAACCCTATGGATGGGAACTCCATCCACTGGTAGTTGCAGATAACGCTAGAAAGATGGGGATTGGACGAAAACTCGTAGGAGCTCTGGAAAAGGCGCTTTCAGAAAGAGGTGTACTGACGGTGTTTTTGGGTACGGATGACGAACGTTTTGCCACTAGCCTTTCCGATGGTAATCTTTTTGAAAATCTGTATGAGAAGATGGCGAACGTAAGAAACTATAAGGGACATCCCTATGAGTTCTATGAAAAAGCAGGGTATTAGATTGTAGGTGTCATACCCAATGCCAATGGATGGAATAAACCGGATATTATCATGGCGAAAAATATTGCAAAGAATGGGGAACGATATGACTAACAAGTGGATCAAAGAAGATATTATGAAACTGGTTGAACTAAGAAAATCCGTGCGAACATTTGAAGAACGTCCTCTTAGTGAAGAAGACCGTAAAGAGATCAGAGACTTCCTGGAGTGCTCAGAGAACCCTTTCCATGTGAAAGTGGAGTTCCGCTTTCTGGAGTCCCTGGAAAAGAACACTAGTCTAGGTACCTACGGAGTGATTAAGGGTGCCACCAGTTATCTTGGGGCTATGGTCAAGGAGGGCCCCATGGCATTGGAAGCACTGGGCTATGAGGTGGAAAATCTGATGCTGTTTCTTGTGTCAAAGAAAATTGGAACCTGCTGGCTTGGTGGAACGTTCAAGAGAGAAGACTTCAAAGAGGCCATGGTGGTTCCGGAAGGATATCTTTTTCCAGCCATAACCCCGGTGGGATATGAAAAAGTGGAGAAAAGTCTTACGGATCGTCTGGTGAGATTTATTGCCAAAGGAAATCAGAGAAAGGCTTTTGAAGAACTGTTTTTTCAGAGTAGTTTTCAAGAATCTTATCCAAGAGAGGAAGATGATCTTCTCTCAGACCTTCTGGAAATGGTCCGTCTTGGTCCTTCAGCTTCCAATAAGCAGCCTTGGAGGATTCTAGTGGAGGACCATGGTGTTCACTTTTACGAGAAAAAAACCCCCAGATACAGTGACACTTTTCCATATGATATCCAGAGGTTGGACCTTGGAATCGCCGCTTGTCATTTCCACTTGGGAGCTCTGGAACGAAATCTCCATGGAGAGTTCATCACAGTGGGGGCTGGCAAGAAAGACTTGCCAGAAGAAATGCTGTACCGTTTTTCCTATATTTTCAAATAATGCATTGCGGTTCAGTTTTCAATTATTTATCACAGGATGAGGTATAGGGGATTCTTCCGTCAATACAGCATGAATAGTATATATAATAATATTATTATTGAAAATTATATACATCTATACTAGAAATATGAAAGTGGGGAATGAAAATGGAGAAGAAGAATGTAGTCATCCATGACAAAATCACCATCGGAATCAGTGCCTGCTGTATGGGGTCGCCTGTACGCTACAACAATAAGGGGTGGGACATGCTGGCGACTCTGGGACGGGAGAAGCAGGACTTCATGTGGTGCCCAGTCTGTCCTGAAACCATGTCGGGATTAGGCGTGCCAAGAGATCCCATACACCTTTCTGGAGGAGATGGGCTCATGGTTTTAAATGGAGAGGCCAGAATCAAAAACCGGAGAGGAAGAGATGTAACAGAAGAAGTTCTCTTGGGATGTGATTCCTGTATGGAGACATTAAAGAGAGCCAATGCCACAGCATATATATATATGGATGGAAGTCCAACTTGTGGTGTATACAGAACCTCATTAAAAAAGCAGAAGAGAGGAAATCCTCCGGGGATTTTCGGAGCGATGCTTCTTAATGAGGAAATGTTTCTCATTCCAGCAACGGATGTGCAGAGCCCTATAAAATGGTGGGATTGGAGAAGAAGACTCCTGGCTTTCCACTGGTTCAGATCTCTTCCTTTAGAGAGTAAAGATGATCTTTATAAGGCCTGGTATGTACTGAAATTCTTATGTCAGGAAATTGATGATGCTTTTGCACGGGATCTTGGCAGAAAGCTTGCAGATCTTCCAAAGACTGTTGAGGAAGATACCATAAAATCTATTCGGAAGGATATTCTTGAAACACTCCGGAAGCCATCTACTGTAAAGAAAATCACACATAGCCTTTGGAAAAATTACTCTTATTATAGAAAGACCAAAGGTCAGGAAGTGGAAGGAATCAATTCTCCAGATTTCAGGCGGAATGTCACAACCATCGCAAAAGAGCTTCTGCTCATGGAAAGGACAGCTTTTGAGGAAGGGGTGTTTTTTGCGACATCACCAGTGATTTACAGAGATAAGAGAAGGATGCCTAAAGTGGAAGCCTATGATGCTGAAATGGATGAGGAAATTGAGAATACACTGAAGGGAATCTTACCTGAAGAAGAATAAATTCAGTACTCGATAAATGTATTTCATATACTGATGTAATTGTGATACTTTTCCTTTACAATATAAATAAGCCAGTAAACAGAATTCGTTTCCAAAAGGTTTACTGGCTATCTTTATGCAGAAAGTGGGGCGGTAAGAATGAAGAAAAAAATCTTGGCTGCTGTTTTACTGGCTCTTGCAACTGTAGCTTGCATTGCAGCTGCAGTATGGTTTTCTGAGGATAAGAAACCAGTCCCTGAAGTTCAAAGTACCAGGGCTTTATTTTCCTGGTCCTCATCAGAAGTGGAAGACGAAACTCTTTTTGAGATAATGAAAAAAGCGAATCTCAATACTATATTTCAAAGTTTTTCTTCCGATTATGAAAATAATAACAGCTCTTTTCTAGAAAGAGCCGCATCTGAAAAGATTACTGTCTATGCACTAACGGGCAGTCCAGAGTGGGCTTTGGATAAAAATGGAAGCAGCATGATAGAAAGGGTGAACCGAATTGCAGCCTTGAATGAGAAAGTGCCCGAAAGCGATAGAGTTCAAGGAGTCATTATGGATGTGGAACCTTATCTTCTGGATGAGTTTAAAGGCAATGAAGAGGAGATCATGGAGTCCTTCATCCTTGGACTTGAAGCGGCTTATGAGAAAGCAAAGGTTCGCAACCTGAGGTTCGGAGTATGCATCCCGTATTTTTATGACCACTGGGATCTTCAGGATGAACTGGATAAGATTGTAAAGGTTTCTGATTTTATGCTTGTGATGAACTATTACCGGGATAAAGAGATCGATCACATGTCTTTCGAAGCAGAGCTGGCCCGTAAATACGAGAAAGAGATTATGACAATTTATGAGCTGCAGGAACCAGGAAAGTACGGTCTTACGGAAAAGAACACCTACTATGGACTTGGACTTGCGAAGGTGGAACAGAATTTTTTAGCGCTTCAGGCGCATTTTGGAGATCAGACTGTGTCCATGGCTTATCATGAATATAGCGCATTGAAGGAGGTGCTGGCGGGTGAATGAAGTGTATCGTGTGGAAAAGAAATATATTATTGAGCAGAGACAATACTATGAGCTCTCCCATTACCTGGATAAGATGATGACCCGGGATCAAAACAGTGAAGGGGAGGGCTATACCATACGGTCTTTATACTTTGACTCCATCGATGACCGCGATTTTCATGAAAAAGAAGATGGGATTGAAGTGAGAAGAAAAATAAGGCTAAGAACGTATCAGACTTCACCAGACTTCGGTCTTCTGGAAATGAAAAAGAAGCAAGGAGAAAGACAGAAGAAGTCTTCTATGAGGTTACCGGTAGAAGACTGCAGGAAACTCATTTCAGGGGACTTTGGTGTTCTTCTGAAATATCAGACACCTTTTGCGTTGGAGTGCTACAGCATCATGAGTATGCATGCATACAGACCGAAATCCGTGGTGACTTACGAAAGAAAAGCCTTCATTGCGAAAGAGAATAAAATCCGTATCACCTTCGACCACCATATCCGCGGGACAGAAAGCAATTATGATATTTTTTCCGAACACTTCAATGAAAATCCCATTCTGGATCCGTATCTGGTGATTCTGGAAGTAAAATACAACGGATTTCTTCTCGGATATATTAAGGATTTTCTCGATGGTGTAGAAAAACAGGAGCTTTCCGTAGGAAAATATAGTTTAAGCCGAGTTGTCAGCAAACATTATTTATTTTAAGTGAGGTGCAGATTTTGAGGGAAATTCTACTACAAATGGTTGAACAGTCTGGTTCTCTGACTGTGAGAGACATCATGACAAACATTTCTTTTGCCACGTTCTTATCTTTAGCAGTGTATGTTTCATATTGGTATACCCATGTGGGAACAGCGTACAGCAAAAAATTCAATGTATCTTTAGTAACACTGACGATTTTAACGTCTACGGTAATGACCGTCATTGGCAATAATATCGCACTGTCCTTGGGTATGGTTGGTGCCCTTTCCATCGTAAGATTCCGAACCGCCATCAAAGACTCCAGGGATACAACCTATATTTTCTGGGCCATCATCATCGGCATCAGTACTGGTGCAGGGGATTATCTGGTGGCGAGCTTTGGCAGTGCAGTGGTTTTCGTTGTGCTTCTCTTCCTTGGCAGAGTGAAAAATGAAAATAGAATTCTTCTGATCATCCGTGCCAATCGGGTAAAGGAATTAGAGATTGAAAGTGCAGTATACACCTATTTTCAGCATAAAGCATTTTTAAGAGTTAAGAACACCACCCAAGATAGTATAGAACTGATTTATGAATTGAGCAGAAAAGTATATCAGACTTCCACAAAAAACAACAAAACCATTTCGGAACGGATTTATGAGATTGGTGAAGTGGATTATGTGAACATCATCACTCAGAATGATGAAATCAGCTGATGACGTATGAGATATAGAGTTATTTATGTTCTGATGATCGTTGCTGTAGCGCTGATGGCACTTGGGGTGTTTACAGTGGAAGAATACGCCTTTCATGCAAGGAGTTATCAGCATGAGACCAGTGAGAGTGAAATAAGTTATACAGCAGAAGGGATCACCACGCACCTTCCTGTTATTTCGATCACTACAGATGGACAGAAGATCCCAGGGATACCAGTGGAGAATCAGGAGAATGTCTATGAACTGGCGCCTAATGGAGAGAACTCCATCGTAACGGAAATGAAGATTTATACAGCAGGGGAAAGTGAGCCTTTAGATCTTCTTTCCAGAGTCCGCTACAGAGGAAACTCGTCCAGATATTTTTCGAAAAAATCCTATGCTGTCCGTCTTGTCAATGAGAAGGATGAAGAAAGAAAGGAACCGCTTCTGGGCATGGATACACATGACGAGTGGGTTCTTCATGGACCTTATTTGGACAGAAGCCTTTTGAGAAATTACCTGGCTATGAATCTTTCAGGGGAAATCATGTCCTTCGCGCCGGATGTCCGTTATGTGGAGCTCTTTGTGGATGGCTCCTATGAAGGAGTATATCTTCTTATGGAAACCATCACCAAGGGAGAGGGGCGTGTGGAGATTTCCACACCGTCAAGAAACAGCAGACTGACCAGCTATATTCTGGAGATGGACAGGCCTCTCAAAATGAAACCGGATTTTACGCTTCGTGACTTTTTGACCTATACTCTCCGGACCCAAGGAAAAGGATTTGAAGTGGTCTATCCAGGGGTCAATCAGTTTACAGAGGACCGGATCCGATATGTGGAGCAGGACTTTTCAAATATCAGTAAGTTCCTCTATGAACGGCCTTTAGAGGATTCTACAGAGGAGATAGCCAAGGTTTTTGACATTCAGGCATTCCAGGATTATTTTATCATCAATGAACTGTTCAGAAATGTCGATGCCGGATTCTACTCCACATTTCTCTATAAAGATGTCAGAGGACTTTTAACACCAGTTGTTTGGGATTTCAACAACTCACTGGATAATTATCAGGAGATCTCCCATCCTGTCCATGGCTTCTCTTTAACGGGGGCCATGTTTTTTGAGACCCTATTAAAAGATGAAGATTTTGTGGAAGGGCTCCTCAAACGATATGAGTACTTAAGAGAAACGGTGCTGAAGGAAGAAAGACTGGTGGGTCTCATCGATGAAACAGTGGATTATCTTGGCACAGCAGTGGAGAGAAATGATGAAAGATGGGGCAGTATCTATGATCTGTCAAACTATAATATCTATGAATATCTGGAGCGATTGGAAAGAAATGTCACAAGTCACGAGGATGCTGTGGCGCAAATGAAAGAATATCTTCTGGAGCGTGGCAGATGGCTGGATGAACATATGGTGACTTTGAAACAATACAGTCATCCATCGCGAAATGCTTTTGAAATGATACGTTAGGAGGGAACCGGTTGAAGAAGTTTTTATTTTCAGTACTTGTTGTTTTACTTATGACAGCTGGTTTTCTTTATCTGTACTTTATGCAGGGGCTTTTTATATCTTTTAATGAAACCGAGAGGGTTTCTGTACCCTTTAAAGCAGCGGATGGTCTTTATTATGTGGAGAATCATGGCACTTACGAACCGATCCACGTAAAAGGAATCCATGTGGGGCAGGCAGAAGCCTTCCACAATGCACTGGACTTTTCCACTAAAAAAGAGACCTTTATGGATTGGTTTGAGGATATTCAAAGACTTGGAGCCAATACAATAAAAGTGAATACAGTATATCACCAGGCTTTTTATGATGCGCTCTATGAGTTCAATACAAACAGCGAAGAGCCTCTTTATCTTCTACAGGGAATCAGACCCTCTGAGAGTGATGCACTTTGGGATAAAGATGGATATCACCCAGAATTTCTGGATCGTCTGAAACGGGATGGCAGAAAAGCGGTGGATGTCATTCATGGAAGAAAGATTGCCCTAAATGACACACGAACAGGAAATGGTCTTTTTATGAAAGATGTTTCTCCCTGGGTACTTGGATTTTTGGTCGGAGATGAATGGAATCTTGATCTTATGGCCTACACCAACGAAAATGAAGGCAATCCGGATGAGTTTACAGGTACTTATATCAAAACAGATGGAGCCAATGCCTTTGAGGCACTGCTGGCGAAAATCATGGACGATATGATGGGCTATGAAACCAGAAAATATGGGAATCAAAGGCCAATAAGCTTTGTGAGTTCCTCAATCTATGACCCTTTTGTCTACGAGGAGTCCTTTGCAGAGCTCATTGGAAAATACAACAGACTGAATATAGAGCATCTTAATGCCACGTCCCGGAATGAAGCAGGACTCTTTGCAGCCTACCAGTATGATGGAGTCTCCGATACAAGACTGCAGCACTTGGCAAATAACGAGATGAACCGGGCTCTTCTTCAAAGCGGAGATGTAAAGAGCTATTTGAGTCTTCTGAAGAATCATCATGAAAAACCCCTGATGATTGTAAACTTTAATGTATCCAGCGCTAGAAACACCGTGGATCATCCTGAAGGAGTCACGGAAAGACTCCAAGGGGAAGAGATCGTTGCTCTTCTTGAAAGGTTTCGGTCTTCAGGGATAGACCATGCTGTGCTCCACTCCTGGCAGGACACCTGGTATCTAAGAACCTGGAATACGGCTTATGGCTTGGATGCTCAGATGGAAAGTCTCTGGCAGAACAGCCTGACAGAAACAGAGCACTATGGGCTTGCTGTTTTTGAACCCTACCGCGGAGAAACCCTTATGAGGGTGGATGGCAAGAAAGAAGACTTCGAAGACATTGATTTCATTGAAAAAGAGGGGTTCCGCTACGCGGTGACCCGAGACTATAATTACCTGTACTTGTTCATGGAAGGAAAATCCTTTGAGAAGGAGAAGATGGTCATCGGGTTTGATTTCCTCGAAGATGTGGGCACGAAGAGCCCTGCAGGATATGGTATGACATTTGATCAGGGGGCTGATTTTCTTCTGGTTCTAGATGGCAAGGAGAACACAGAACTCCTTGTTCAGGAACGCTACAGCAGCATACGTCCTCAGTTTCTGGAAAGGCTGAAATCTGTCAACCCTTATGTGCTGAAGCCCCGTAAGGACAGCAGTAAAATGGTGCCCATCCAGATGGTCCGAAGATATACCGAAGAGGAGATTGATCTTCTTAACGAACGTCCGCTGAGTTATTACACAAGCTTCACAGTTGGCGCATTCACCTATGGTCAGGGGGATCCTGAAGCGGAAGACTATGTTTCCACAACGGATTTTTACTTTGGAGAAGAGAGCGTGGAGATCCGCATTCCCTATGGACTTCTTAATTTTTATAACCCCTTAGATGGAATGATCCATGAGGATTATTATGACAATTTCGGCGTTGAACCCTTGAAAATAAGAAAGTTCAATATTGGTATCGGTTCTGAAAATCAGGAGATTCAGATGGACTCCATTGAACTTTTACCTCTCCAGCGTAGTGCAGAAGTTCATTTCAGACTGAAAGAGTCCTATGGGATTCTGAAGTCTTATTGGGAGGGGAGCAGATGATCGTCAATGTGATTCTTTATATTTATTTTTTCATCTGTATACTGATACTTTCCTATACTGTATTTTATATCTTTTACAGTTATTATCGGAAGTTTGTGAATCGAAGATTGGAGAATAAGTGGAAGGTTCTTGTTTCACAGCAGATTCTCAGAAGAAGCAAAGAAGGCACTCTGGATACAAGTTTCAGAAAAAAGATGGAAGGAGACCTGAAAAAACCGGGCAATCTTATGAATTTCCATCTGGCCCTTGAAAGTTTCAACACTAAAGATGAAGCCTTCATGATGTTTCTTCAGGAAATCGAAGACTCAATTGTAGTACTGGCGATGCATTATGGAACGAAGGGCGTCATGGAGAAATCCTACTTCTGCCAGTTCTTCTCTGCGTTCAACAAAGGACAGTGGTCACAAGAAAAACTCCTCTATATATTTTTGGAGTATCTGAAGCCATCTACGGTTTATGTAAGAGAAAGTGTGCTGAAAGCGATATACGGCTGTGGCCATGAGGAGTGGGTACTGCGTTTTTTCTCTATTCTGACAGAAGAGAACTGGTTTCACCATCCAAAGCTTCTTGGTGATGGTCTGGTTCTTTTTACCGGAGACCGGGAAAGTTTGGCAAAGGCATTATGTGAGAGAAGAGATACCTTCAGTGATTTCATTCAGCAGGGGATCATTCAGTTCATATCTCTCACCAGCGACCGGTATCAGGAAGAGATGCTCCAGTGTGCAGTAGATGAGTCAAAAAATCTCGAAATCCGTTTGGCTGCACTGCGGTATCTTAAAAAGTATCCTTACGAAAAGGCCAGACCGTTTCTGTATGATTACCTGCTGAATAGAGAAAATCTTTATCAGCTTCGTGTGGTTTCGGCAAGAACCCTAGGCAGCTATACGGCAAAAGAAACAGTAGAAGTGCTGAAAGAAGCCCTCCATGATCCCAACTGGTATGTGAGATTCAATGTCAGCGAGTCTCTCATTGAACTGAAGGTGAACCTGGTGGATTTGAAGGAAATCTTTCTGGATGACGACAAGTATGCAAAAGACATACTGCTTTATCGGATCAGTGAAAGGAGGGGGAGATAAATGCTTTTTCTGGAAAATCTGGTGCAGACCATTGGGTATTTTTTTCTCATCTATATGCTGATCTATACGACATATCTGATCATTACCGTTTTATTCGGCGCTATTCAGCTGTATACACAAGATCGGATGATCCGGTATAGAAATGAACTGAAACATGGGTATTATGTGCCTATTTCTTTGCTGGTTCCAGCCTACAATGAGGAAATCACCATAGTGGACAGTGTCAGCAGTCTTTTGAATCTTGATTATAAGCTTTACGAGCTGGTCATTGTGGATGATGGATCAAAAGATAAAACATCAGAAACTCTGATCCAAGCATTTCAGATGAAGAGAACCAGGCGCCCCATTCAGATGCGCATTCCCTGCAAGAAGGTGCTGGAGGTTTATGAGGCAACCTATAAGAATATCCAGATAACCCTTGTCATCAAAGAGAATGGTGGAAAGGGAGATGCTCTCAATGCTGCTGCGAACCTTTCCCGTTATCCCTATGTGGTCTCTATTGATGCGGATTCTCTTCTGCAAAGGGATTCACTTGAGAAAATCATACAGCCGATCCTAAGAGATGAAAGCATTGTTGCCGTGGGCGGAATGATCAGAATTGCTCAAACTGTCCTCATGGATAAAGGTAAAGTCATCGATTATCATGTGCCTTGGAATCCCATCGTTGGGATGCAGGTAGTGGAGTACGACCGTTCTTTTCTTGCCTCCAGGATTTTTCTGGACCAGTTCAATGCAAATCTCATCATATCCGGAGCTTTTGGACTGTTTAAAAAAGAAGTGCTCATTGCTGTAGGAGGCTACAGCACAGATACCTTGGGAGAGGATATGGAGCTTGTGATGAAAATCAATAATTTCTGTATCAACAATCAGAAGAAATGCAGGATTGCCTATGAGCCAAGAGCCATCTGCTGGAGTCAGTCCCCTTCTTCGCTGAAGGATATCATCAAACAGAGGAAGCGGTGGTACCTTGGTCTTTTCCAATCTCTGTGGCAGTACAGAGCTATGATGAATCCATTTAAGGCTGGATTCGCCAGAATGTTCTCCTATCTTTATTACGTTTTGTTTGAACTCCTTTCGCCGTTTATAGAGGTCATTGGTCTCTTCAATATTGTCCTAGCCTGGCAGTTGAATCTCCTCTTTGTGCCCTTTATGATCAGGCTTTTCATTATTTATACGGTGTATAATGTGCTGCTCTCTATTACAGCTTTTTTCCAGAGAGTATACAGTCAGGGGATAAAACTTCACTTCTCTGATATTATCAAGGCACTAATCATGGTAACCCTTGAGACTGTGATTTACCGCTATGTGTTATCTTTTGTCAGAGCCACAGCGTTCATTGGCTACAAAAGGAAAAGAACCTCTTGGGGGCAGATACAAAGAACCAAGCAGAACTATGTATAGTTTTTAAAAGAATCGGGCAGCTCCCTCATGGAGCACACTGCCTGATTCTTTTGGTATAATGAGAATATCCAACGAGCATTATGCAAAGGAGAGTATGATGAAAGAAATCTTCAAAACAGAAAATCTTCAATTTTTAAATATGCTGTCATATAAAGATATCGAAATCCCTAGAAAAGGAATGACTTTTATCAAAGGTCCCAGCGGTGCAGGTAAGAGCAGCCTTTTAAAGCTTTTTAACGCCAGTGCCAGTCCAAGCAGCGGCTCCATCTATTATGAGGGAAAAGAGCTGGAGAGCTTTGATACGGTGGAGCTGAGAAAAGAAGTGATTCTCATCGGACAGAGCGTGTATCTCTTTGATGAGTCCATAGAAGAGAATTTCAGACTTTATTACAGTTATCGGGATCTTCCAGCACCAGATGAAGAAACCATGCTCCGTTACTTAAGATTATGTGAAGCAGATTTTGGCCTTCTCAAATCCTGTGTATCTCTGTCCGGAGGAGAGCGTCAAAGGGTCTATATCGCCATCTGTCTTTCTTTCCTTCCAAAGGTGCTTCTTCTGGATGAGCCTACGTCAGCACTGGATCTTAAGACGGCCAGGATGCTGTTAAAGAACCTGAAAGAATTCGCTGCAGAAAAAGAGATGACGATGATTGTAGTAAGCCATGATGATGCCTTGGCTGAAGAATTCTCAGATCATCTTGTCAGCATCACGAGAGAGGAGGCGTAGATATGGGCATAGTAGAAATGACCTTAGGGCAGTTTGCCCTGATATATGTGCTTTTACTTGTGGTTCTCGCCATCATGAAGAAAGCAAAGATCCAGAAAACAAAACTGCTTATTTGGGCCAGTGTCAGAATGACAGTTCAGCTTGTTCTTGCGGGACTTGTCCTCACTTATATCCTAAAGAATCCGCACCCGCTGTTCACAGTGGCCTACATCCTTTCCATGACAACCTTTGCCACTTTACGGGTTCTTGGAAAAAACAAACATCTCAATAAAAGGTTTAAAACTGCCATTGCCTTGTCTTTATCCGGGGCAGGTACAGCAGTGGTGTTCTTCTTTGTGGTGGCTGTGGTCAGAATGGATTTTTTCAATCCTCAATACACCATTCCTCTTAGTGGCATGATTTTTGGCAATGCCATGACAGGTCTGACCCTGGCATTGAAATCCTTCAATGAGAATCTTTCTGCCCAGAGAAACCGGATAGAATCCCTCCTCTATGTAGGGGTAACCCCGAGGAAAATTCTTCTCCCCTTTGTGAACAGTGCGCTGGAAACTGCGCTTTTGCCTACACTGAACTCTATGCTGGGCATGGGTATCATATCACTTCCGGGGATGATGACGGGACAGATTCTTTCGGGAACACTGCCTATGACGGCGATTCTTTATCAGATTGCCATCATGATTGCCATCACGACGGTGGTGTGTCTGACGGTGTTTTCAGCGCTTTATTTCGGATACAGAACCCTTTATAATGACCGTAACCAGATGCTGATTTAAGAATAAAATAATTATTGACATATGTCATAAATGGAGTAAAATGGACTCGTGAGGTCCAAGGAGAGGAGAAAGTCAATGCCAAGACCAATGAAATGGAGAAATGTATGCTGTGTGCCTGATCTGAAAGAGTTTGGTCCCATCCAGGAGGAGGGGACAGTGGAAGATGTGGTCATCATGACACTGGATGAATATGAAACCATCAGACTTATGGATTATGAAGATATGACTCAGGAAGAATGTGCAAAGATCATGGGCGTCGCCAGAACTACAGTACAAAGCATATACAGCAGTGCCAGAAAGAAGCTTTCAGAACTTCTTGTTTTCGGAGTCAGGCTTCGGATTGAGGGAGGAGAAGTGAAGATTTCTGAAGAGAATGAAAGAAGATGCAGCTTCAGAATGGGGAAGCGAAGAACCTGCTGCCAGAGAGAAGATCAGCCTCCTTGTGACTGTCCGAAAAAATAATTTTTCAGGAGGTCCTTGTATGAAAATTGCGGTTGCTTGTATGGGAGAGGAAATTTCGATGCACTTTGGACACAGTGAAGTGTTTAAGGTGTTTGAAGGAACAAAGGATTCCTTCCAGGAGACAAAAACCATTCACAGTCCAGGTCATGGAAAAGGTTCACTGCCTCAGCTTCTCATCAAGGAGAAAGTAGGGGTGCTCATCACGGGTGGACTTGGAGAAGGAGCGATGCAAAAGCTTGAAGCTGGAGGCATCGAAGTAGTACGGGGAGCAGAAGGCGCACCGGCTGATGCGGTAAACGAATATCTTCTTGGAACCCTTCAGTCCCGGGGAGAAGCTTGTAAAGGACATCATGATCATTCTCATGATCATGGCAGTGGAGAACATGGCTGTCATGGCCAGGGCGGGTGCCGCTAGACACAAGTGATAATGAACAGGAGAGGAAGATACAGCGTTATCTTCTTTTTTTGTTGCTGTTTCACTGTTATTGTAGTATCTTCGGGGTAATAGGAAGGTGTTTACTATGGATAAGGAAGCCCTAAAGAAGTATTTTCTCTCTTTGGACCGCGCATACTTTCTGGATGAGTCCCAGCACAAGGAAGCAGCTTTTGATCATCCCCTTCCCATCGGATTTGGACAGACGATTTCACAGCCGACTCTGGTACTGAAAATGACAGAGCTTCTGGATCTTGAGAAAAGTCCTAAGGTCCTTGAAATAGGTACAGGATCCGGGTATCAGACGGCCATCCTTGCACAGTTCTCCAAAGAAGTTTATACAGTGGAACGGATTGAGAAACTTTCTCACAAAGCAAAAAAGAGACTGGATGGACTTGGATTCAAAAACATACACTATAAGATTGGAGACGGCACCTATGGCTGGAAGGAAGAAGCACCCTTTGACCGGATCATAGTGACTGCAGCAGCGGTAAGACTGCCGAAAGCTCTGGCAAGTCAGCTGGCACCAGGCGGTAAAATGGTGATCCCTGTGGGAGAAGAAGCACTTCAGAGGCTCTTTCTAGTGGAGAAAGATAAGGAAGGATACCTTCATGTGGAAGCCGTAGAATGGGTACGTTTTGTATCTTTGGTTGGAGAAGACGGATTTTAGAGAAGAAAGGTGTGTGTACTTTGTTTTCTTGCCTGGGGGCAGTTTATCTAAAATGAGAGTTTGACGCATATGCCTGAAAATCCATCCAGTATCATAATCGGCTGTTTTTTTTGCGTCGCCATATGATATGATGAAATTAAGACAGAAGTAGGAAGTGATGCAGAATGATTGAGACGGAGAGATTGTGTTTACGAAGGTTTACGCAGGAAGATCTGGAAGACTTTTATGAATATGCGAAGGATCCCCTGGTGGGACCTCCTGCAGGATGGAAGCCCCATGAATCCAAAGAAGAGTCACTGGAGATCCTAAAGAGCTTTGTCAGCAGCGAGGATATTTTTGCTATGACACTGAAAAGCAGCGGAAAAGTCATCGGCTCCTTAGGATGCCATGAAGACAGAAAGAGAGAGTATAAAGGCGGCGTTATGATTGGGTATGTGCTCTCCAGCCCATACTGGGGAAAAGGTCTCATGTCTGAGGCGGTGGAAGGTCTTCTTGACTATATTTTCCTCACACTGGGGATGGATCTTGTGTCTGCCTATCATTATCCCTTTAATGAGAAATCCGGAAAGGTGCTGAAAAAAGCGGGACTGGTATATGAGGGCACCATAAGAAAGTGCTCTGTGCTTCCTACCGGTGAAGTGGTGGATGATGTCTGCTACTCCATGACAAGAGAAGAGTTCTTCAGAAAAAGAAACTGGTTATAATATTCAATCGATACTTTCTTGCAATCATCTCTTTTGGGAGACAGAAGAAAGAGAAACAACAATGATGCACCCTAAAGGAGAGATTCTTTTGGGGTGTTTTCAATTGCTTTCATTATGAGAGGAGAAAAGAAGATGGATCAGTACAAAGTACCAGTGGAAAAACTCACAAGGCGATGCTCCTTGGAGGAGCTTCAGCTCATATCAAACAGGAAGACGCTGCCAATGACCAAGGGCGTCATCGGGCAGGAACGAGCCACCAGAGCCATGGAGTTTGGGCTTCACATGGAAGCGAAAGGGTATCATATTTTTGTGGTGGGTCCACCGGGAACCGGTAGAACCTCCTATACAGAAGCCATTGTCAAAGAGTTTTCCAAGAAAAAGAAGGAGAAGCCTCTGGACTACTGCTACATTCACAACTTCAGAGCGGAAGATAGACCCATCATTGTAGAGCTTCCCATGGGCGAAGGAAAGAAGTTCCAAAGAGAGATGGAGGAGTTCATAGAAGATTTGAAAAGCATTATTCCTAAGGTTTTTGAAGATGGAGCTTATGAGAAGAGAAGAGATGAGATTGTTCTGAAGCTTCAGGAGAAACTGGATGCACTGTATGACGGGATGAAAAGAGACGCTGAAAATGAAGGATTCCTCATGAAGCCTGTGCCACCAAGATTTGTATTCATTCCACTGAAAGACGGGAAGCAGATGGCACCGGAAAGTTTTGAAAAACTCAGTCCAGAGGACAGAAAGAATCTCGATGAGAAAGGCAGAAAGCTGACCAAAGCACTGGATGATACGCTCAAGGAAAGTGAGCGTCTGGAAGATGAGGCCAGAGAATATCTGAGAAAAATTGAGGAAACCTATGTGCTGGAAGCCGTCCGCCCGAGGATTGCCAGGCTTCAGGAAAGATACCGCGGATATGAGAAGATAGAAAACCATCTCCTTGACCTCACAGAGGATCTTGGGAAGAATTATGCTCCCTTCCGGGGATCACGGCAGAAAGAAGAAGAGAAGCCCCAGAACATGTTTTCAGCTCCGGAAAAGAATCCGTTTCTCAAATATCAGGTGCATGTTTTTGTCAATAATGAAGAGTGTAAGGGAGTACCTGTGGTATACGAAAGCCATCCAACTTATTACCATCTTTTTGGAAAACTGGAGTATACGTCCCATATGCTTTCCGTGGAGACAGATTTCACGATGCTTCGGCCTGGTTCTATACATAGAGCCAATGGTGGATTTCTTATACTTCAGATGAGAGATATTCTAAGAGATCCCAATGTCTGGGAGCCACTGAAAAAAGCACTGAAACATGACCAGGCGGTGGTGGAGAATATTGGTGAAGAGTACAGGCTGATTCCTTCTGGAACCCTTCGACCGGAACCTGTTCCACTGAAGCTGAAGGTCATCATCATCTGCGATCCAGAACTGTATCATTTTCTGTATCAGATGGATGAGGACCTGGAAAGATTATTTAAAGTACGGGTGGATTTTGATCTGGAGATGAAAAGAACAACAGAGAATGTGCTGAAATACGCAGCCTTTGTGGAAGAGCTCTGCACGAGAGAAGGGCTGCATCCCTTCAGCCTGGAAGCCATGGACAAAATAGTGGAGTATGGCACAAGAATTGCTGGAGATCAAAGCAAACTGACCACCAGGTTCAATAAAGTGACGGAAGTGATTTATGAATCGGAAGCCGCAGCGAGAATAGATGGCACTGACAGGGTAGAGGAGAAACATGTTCTGGAGGCACTGAAAGAAAGGAGGCATCGAGAGAACCTCTTTGAAGACCGCATGAAAGAAGAGATTCTAAAAGATGTGATCCATATAAAAACAGAAGGTGAAGAGATCGGGCAAATCAATGGCCTATCTGTGCTGAGCACAGGTGGATACAGCTTTGGTATGCCATCAAGAATCACCGCTAGAACCTACGTAGGAGACGCAGGGGTCATCAATATTGAAAGGGAGACCAGAATGAGCGGCAAGATCCATACCAAAGGCGTATTGACTTTATCCGGGTATCTTGGTGGGCTTTTTGCTCAGGATACACCCCTCAGTCTTACAGCACAAGTGACTTTTGAACAGTCCTATGGTGGCGTAGAAGGAGACAGCGCCTCCAGCACGGAGCTGTATGCCATCTTATCCAGTCTTTCTGGTGTTCCAATCCGTCAATCCATTGCGGTGACAGGATCTGTGGACCAGAAGGGTGAAATTCAGCCCATCGGTGGTGTGACAGAAAAGATTGAAGGATTTTTTGACATCTGTAAGGCAAGAGGGCTTACAGGAGAGGAGGGAGTCCTGATTCCAGCACAGAACATCAGCCATCTGATGCTGAAGGAGGAGGTCATAGAAGCAGTGTATAAAGGCCTGTTCAGCATCTATGCTGTGAAACATATCCATGAAGGGGTGGAGATCCTCATGGGCCGCCCTGCCGGGTATCAGAATGGTGAGTTTCTCCCTGGAAGCGTCTATGATCTGGCTTTTCGTAAAATCAGGAAGTTTCAGAAAGCCATGGAAGCAAAAAGAGAATAAAATATCATAGAATAATGGTTAAGAAAAGAGACAGATTCTGGATGCGAGTTCTGTCTTTTTTTCTTTGGCTCCCCTAAGTGACAACTCCAAAAGTTTGATGAGGTTGCATCATGGTGATTATCGTACTATAATGAATATGGATTTATTAAATAATAATGCGTGGAGGTGTCACTTTGATAATTTATGAAAATGTAACAAAAAAATATAGTGATGTTACTGTGGTGGATAATCTCAATCTCACCATTAATGAAGGAGAGTTTGTGGTTTTTATCGGTCCGTCGGGATGCGGGAAAACAACGTCTCTGAAAATGATCAACCGGCTCATTAAAATGAACAGCGGCAGTATTTATCTGGATGGCAAAAACATCAACGAGATGGATGCTGTGGAGATGAGAAGAAATATTGGATATGTGATTCAGCAGATTGCACTTTTTCCCAATATGACCATTGGAGAGAATATTACAGTGGTACCAAAGCTTCTTAAATGGAGCAAAGAGAAAAGAAACCGTAGAGCCAAGGAGCTTCTTGAAATGGTGGGGATGCCTTACCGGGAGAATATCAATAAGTATCCTAATGAACTGAGTGGAGGCCAGCAGCAGAGAATCGGGGTTCTCCGGGCTCTTGCTGCAGAGCCGCCGGTGATTCTCATGGATGAGCCCTTTGGTGCTCTGGATCCCATGACCCGTGAGAATCTTCAGGATGAGCTGAAGGTGCTTCAGAAGAAACTGAAAAAGACCATCATTTTTGTCACCCATGATATGGATGAAGCCGTGAAGCTTGCAGATAAAATTGTCTTTATGAAAGATGGGAAAATTCTGCAGGCTGCAAGTCCTGAAGAAATGCTCCGTAATCCAGCTGATCCAATGATTGCAAACTTCATGGGCAAACTTTCCTACACTGTTTCAGGAGATGATCTCACTTGTAAGGATGTCATGAAAAGGAGAGTCCTCACCGTCAGCGAAGAGAAGAAGATGCTGGAGTCTGTGGAACTGATGAAGCAGAGGGAGCTGGATTCTGCAGTGGTCATCGGGGAGGAGGACAACAAGTACCGCGGGGTTGTGACCATAGAGAAACTGGCCAAAGAGGGTAAACCAGGGCAGAGCATAAAACACCTGGTGGATCCGAAGGTTCCCTCTGTACGCACATCCACCAATGCCAAGGAGGCTTTCGAGCTGCTTATAGCATCCAAGTACAACTACATCGTGGTACTGAATAGAGATTCCACTGTGGCAGGAATCATCACAAGAACCAGTATGACAAAGGCCTTGGCCAGTGTCATATGGGGAGGTGAAGAAAGCTGATGGCAGTTTTTTTAGAACGCTATGGAGAAAAACTTCTGGAAGCGATTGTTGTGCACCTGCAGTATGTCTTTGTGTCTGTAGGCATCGGATTTGTAGTGGCGCTGATCCTTGGCATACTTCTTTCCAGGGTGCCGAAGATTTCCAGAGTCATCATCCCTATGGTGAGTATTTTTCAGACCATTCCTGGTCTGGTTTTCATTGGTGTGCTGTTTATCAGAATCGGAATTCAGCCCGCCACGGTGATCATAGCCCTTTCCATCTATGCTCTTTTTCCCATTCTGAAGAACACTTATACGGGAATTCTCAGTGTGGATAAAGGGCTCATCGAAGCAGCAAGAGGTTGCGGTATGAGCAATTGGCAGATCCTTTTCAAATTGGAGCTCCCTCTGGCAATGCCGTCCATTTTCAGCGGTCTTAGAATGTCCACCATCTATACTGTTTCCTGGGCAGTTCTTGCGGCCATGATTGGCCTTGGTGGACTGGGAGAGTTTATTTATAGAGGGATCGATACAAACAACAATACCCTCATCATCGGGGGAGCTATTCCCGCAGCGGTGCTGGCGATTTTACTGGGATTTCTCATTGACTTCATTCAGGCTAAGGTAACGCCTAGGGGACTGAAAGGAGGTCGGTATTAATGACTATGGAAAGAGTGCTTCAGCACCTGTATCTGGTGGGGATGGCCGCAGGCTTCACCATCATTTCTGGACTTGTACTTGGGATTCTCGCTTATCTGTATAAACCAATGAGACCTGTCGTCCTGTGGACCGTGGATATACTTCAGACCATTCCTGTGCTGGCGCTTTTGGGAGTGCTCAGCATTGTTGCGGGGTCTTCCAGCACCACCGTCATCATTGGAATTGTCCTGTATTCTCTTCTGCCAGTGGTGAGAAACACCTATGTGGGGCTCACCAGTGTAGACCCTGCCATCAAAGAGGCAGCCACGGGCATGGGGATGACAAAGGGTCAGAAAATCATCAGTGTGGAGCTTCAACTGGCATTTCCAATGATTTTCACAGGAATCAGAATTGCCATCGTGACGTCCATTGGTACAGCTGTATTCGGTGCAGTGGTTGGCGGTGGAGGACTAGGCTCAGTCATCAACAGAGCCATTCTCATCCAGGATATGGATACTCTTCTGGAAGCTACATTGGCACTGATGGTTATGGCTGTGGTGTTTGATTTTGGTATGGGTTATGTGGAAAAAAGACTCAAAGCCAGAAGAATCCAGACAGTTCTGGAGGAAGACAATACATTGAATGGAAAAGAAATCGTATAGACCTGACGAATGATTGAAGAAAGAAGGAGAAGGATATGAAAAAGAAAATTACAGCAGTGGCAGCAGCCATGATTTTAACCCTTGGAGTTTTAGCGGGTTGTGGACAGAAAGAGGATGGAAAATCCATCACCATTCTTCGTGGGCAGTTTGCGGAGATTGATATCATCGCTGAAATGGCAGGAATGCTCATTGAGGAGAATACAGACCTTGAGGTCAAGTTTCATGACTCCATGAATACCGTGGCAGCTGGAAATGCCATGGTGGGCAAAGAAGTGGATCTTTATGTGAGCTATGATGGCACTCTTCTCACAACGCTTCTGGGATATGATCCCAGTGATGTTCCCGAAGGAGAAGATTTATACGACTTTGCCATTGCAAAGGGGGTAGAGGACAGAGGTCTTACGCTGACATCAAAGTTCGGGTTCGAAAATACCTATGCCCTTGGTGTGAAGGAAGAATTTGCAGAGGAGAATGGGATTGCATCCATCAGCGATCTCAAGCCATTTTCAGAGGAACTTGTTTTTGGTGCAGAGCATGAATTTTTTGACGAGGAAGGAACCATGAGATTCAATCCATTCAATGAGCATTATGGCATCAGCTGGAAAGATGGCGTGTCACTGGATATTGGGCTGAAGTATGCGGCCATTGACAATGAGAACATTGATGTGACCATGGTATATTCTACAGATGGTCTGAATCAGAAATCGAATCTTAGGATTCTCACGGATGATCTGAAGTTTTTCCCCCAGTACTATGCAGCTTTCTTCCATAGAGAGAGTCTTTTTGAAGAGTATGAAGAGGCGGCGCCAAATCTGAAAGAGGTGCTTCTGATGCTGGAAGGACAGATCAGCAACGAGGAAATGATTGCCATGAATTTCCAGGTGGATGCGGAAGGTGCAGAGCCTAAGGATGTGGCCAAGACGTTTCTTGTGGAGAAAGGCCTTCTGAAGTAGGGCGATCATGGAGAAAAACAAAGCAAACATTCTCAGCAGGGTTTCTCCTGAGATGAAGAAGGTCATAGACTTTGAGGAGAGACAAAGAAAAGACAGAATCCGTTCTGGAGAGGAGAATCTCACAGACCGGGAAGCCTATGAGGCTTCAAGAAGCTTCTTCAATGAAGGGGGACCTGTCATGGAGAGGGTGGAAGAGATTTTTGTGGACTATGAAGGGAGACGCATTTCCTGCACATTATACGATCCCGTGAATCGACCTCTTAACAAGGCTATTTTATTCATTCATGGCGGTGGTTTTGTAGTGGGCAGTCCGAAGACCCATGATGGTATACAGAGAAGACTGGCACATCTGACAAAAGCAGTGGTTCTCAGCATGGATTATTCCTTAGCGCCTGAAGTGAAATTTCCAGTGCAGATTCATGAATGTGCGGCAGTGCTCCAGCATCTCAAGGACCACGGTATCGAATATGGAATAGATTCGGGGAATATATCACTGTCTGGTGACTCTGCAGGAGCATATCTTTCTCTAGCCACGGCAGTCTATCTTCGGGACAGGGGGGAGAGCGATGCAATACGGTCACTCCTTCTCTTTTACGGCAGCTATGGACTAAGTGATTCCAGGTCCATGAGGCTTTATGGAAATGAGTACGATGGACTGACACTGAGCGCTCTTCATTCCTACAGCACACTGTTTTGTGATGAGAAGGATCGGGAACATCCATTAAGGAACCTGTTTTTGAGTGATCTCACCTATGGACTCCCTCCTGCATTCATCCTCTCCTGCACATTGGACCCTTTAGCGGATGATTCCTCTCTTTTATATGAAATACTGAAAGAGCATGGTCTAAAGGCAGAACATGTGGAGTATGACGGAGTTCTCCATGGATTCTTGCACTACAGCAGGATGATGAAGGATTCCGAAAAAGCAATCAGGGATGCTGCTACATTTTATCAAAAGCAATGCAGCGACAAATAGGAATGAAAAATGCAGTTCAGGCTTTCTGAACTGCATTTTTCATGGACTATATTTCATTTTTCAGATATTTTTTGGCAATCTCAATGATTTCAGAAGAACCGACCAAAAGAAGCTTGTCATTTTTATGGAACTGCAGCTGAGGGCCTGGTGTGAGAATGAGCTCTTTGTCCCGTCGTATACCAATGATGGTAGCTCCTGTTTTCTGGAAGAATTTGCTTTCTGAGATGGTTTTACCAATGAGATGGGAATCTTCCTGAAGTGCCATTTCCACAGGATTCATAGGATTGGTGTTCTTCAAGCGCTCTGAATAATCAATGATTTTATCAATGATCTCCATGATTTCATTTTCAATATTTTTCTTCTGCTCCAGAAGGGAGACGACTTCTTCTCTTAAGGAAGAAATGCTTTCCTTGCTCTGACTGCTCTCCATATAACGGTGGGCATTTTCTTTGGAACGGATCTGAACACCGCTGCCTAAGGTCGCTTGAACCACATCCATATCCTCCAGAAGGATGATCGCCCGGCGGATGGTCTCAGGGGAGACATTGTATTCACCGGCCATGGAGGAACGGCCAAAAATTTTGGAGCCTTCCGGAAATTCCCCGTTTGCGATTCTGGAAGCGATATCTAGTGCAATTTGCTTATATCTGGGTACCTTAACTCGTCCTTCTTTTTCCAAGGTGATCACTCCATTGCTTTGATTCTTACTGTCATTATATCATAGGATTTCCAGCTTTCTACAATCTCTTCGATATTGACAGAGCATCTTCTGAAGCGTATACTCAATTTAACGATTGAACAATCATTCAATCGTTAAATGAAACGAAATGGGAGGGTGCTTTCATGAGAGCTGAGAAATGTGATTGTGATGTAATCCATGAAGATGTCTTAAATATAGTACTCGATAAAATGCCGGCGGAGGAAGGTCTTTATGACCTTGCAGAACTGTTTAAGGTTTTTGGGGACTCTACCAGGGTGAGAATTCTATGGGCACTGGACGCTCATGAAATGTGCACTTGTGATCTGGCGTATGCCTTGAATATGACCCAATCTGCGATTTCCCATCAGCTTCGTGTGCTGAAACAGGCAAAGCTTGTGAAGAACAGAAGAGAAGGAAAAATCGTTTATTACAGCCTGGCGGACGATCATGTACGCACCATTTTTGATCAGGCTATGGAACATGTATCAGAAGGAAGTGGGGTGTAATGAAGTGGAACTGAAAAAGAAAGAACTGATTTTGGAAGGTCTGGACTGTGCAAACTGTTCTTTGAAAATAGAGAACGAGATGAATACTCTGGAGGGCGTCAAAGCAGAGGTGAATTTTGCCACGAAAACCCTTACCCTCATCTATGGTGCGCATGAAGATGAGGAGCTATTGAAAAAAGCGGAGCATATTGTGCATCGTCATGAGCCTGATGTGGTTGTGAAGGAAAAAAGGAAGAGTAAAACAGAAGAGGAGATTTACCTCCTGGAGGGTCTTGGATGTGCAAACTGTGCCATGAAAATGGAACAGGAGCTTTCGAAGCTTCCAGCTGTTCAGTCTGTTACGCTTGATTTTGCCACAAGAAAGCTGAGAGTGCTGCCTAAAGAAGGGATGCTGTCTCATGAGGACAGAAAAAAGATGGCAGAAATCATAGAAAGCATTGAAAAAGATACGAAGCTCATTTTGGCGGAAAAAGAAGAGAGAAAGGTGGAAGGAGAGTATCAGAAAATACTCCGTGTTCACGGGAAGGACCTGTCCATGATTGTCCTCAGCGGATTTCTTCTTTTGGCTGCAGTTGCGATGCCCGTCAGTGATACCCTGAAGGTTCTTCTCTTTCTCTTGTCCTATGTACTGGTGGGTGGTGAGATTGTGCTTCGTGCAGTCAGAAACCTTGTGAGAGGGCAGGTTTTTGATGAGAATTTTCTCATGGCTATTGCCACGATCGGTGCTTTTATCATTGGAGAGTATGCAGAAGGCGTTGCAGTGATGCTCTTTTACCAGGTGGGAGAACTGTTTCAGTCCATGGCGGTGGAAAGGTCAAGAAGATCCATTGCAGAACTTATGGACATCCGTCCGGAATATGCCAATCTTATTGTAGATGGTGCTGCAGTGAAAGTGTCACCGGAAGAGGTGAAGCCTGGAGATGTGATCCTGGTGAAGCCTGGAGAGAAGGTGCCTCTGGATGGCGTGGTGGTAGAAGGAACCTCTTCCTTGAACACCTCCGCTCTCACTGGTGAGTCTATGCCAAGGGATGTGGAGTCAGGAAGCGAGATCCTCAGCGGGTTCATCAACCAGAATGGTCTTCTAAAAGTGGAAGTGACAAAGGAATTTGGAGCCTCTGCTGTCTCTAAAATATTGGAGCTTGTGGAGAATGCTTCTGGGAAAAAAGCGCCGACGGAAAGTTTCATCTCAAAGTTTGCCAGATACTATACACCTTTTGTAGTGGTTTCCGCACTGCTGCTGGCGGTGATTCCACCGCTGGTTCTAGGAGACCCCTTTTCCATGTGGGCTTATAGAGCTCTGGTGTTTCTGGTGATCAGCTGTCCTTGTGCACTGGTTGTTTCTATTCCTTTGGGATTCTTTGGCGGTATCGGAGGTGCTTCCCGAAGAGGTGTGCTGATAAAAGGCGGGAACTATCTGGAAGCGCTGAATGATGTGGAGACCGTGGTCTTTGACAAGACTGGAACCCTTACAGAAGGTAAGTTCACAGTAACAAAGATTCTACCTGAAGGAGATCTTTCTGAGGCTTCACTTCTTGAAACAGCGGCCCATGTGGAGTCCTTTTCCAGTCATCCCATCTCTCTTTCTATAGTAACCGCCTACGGTAAAGAACTGGAAAGAGAACGAATCTCCTCGTATGAGGAAATAGCCGGCCATGGCATCAAGGCTGTACTTGATGGGAAAACAGTATTTGCTGGCAACAGAAGGCTTATGGACAAAGAAGGAATCATCGTGCCTCCACTATCTTTTGGGGGAACTCTAGTGTATCTCTCTCAAGGTGGACAGTACATTGGAGCACTGCTGATCTCTGACACCATTAAAAAGGGTGCTCAGGAAACCATCAAAGCGCTGAAACAAATGGGTATCAGGAAAACTGTCATGCTCACTGGAGATCTGAAGCAGGTGGGGGAGGAAATCGGAACTGCTCTTAGCATTGATGAAGTGTACACAGAGCTTCTCCCACAAGATAAAGTATCAGTCTTCGAAAGGCTGAAAAAAAATACAGCAAGAAAAATAGTGTTTGTGGGAGATGGCATCAATGATGCGCCGGTCCTGGCTCAGGCAGATATTGGCATCTCCATGGGATCTCTTGGTTCTGATGCGGCTATAGAGGCATCCGATGTGGTTCTTATGACCGATGAGCCCATGAGGATTGTGACCGCACTTAAGATTGCCCAAAGAACCCGCAGCATTGTTTGGCAGAATATCATCTTTGCTCTGGGCGTGAAAGGCGTCTTCCTTGTTCTTGGCGCCTTTGGTGTTGCCAGCATGTGGGAAGCGGTGTTTGCGGATGTCGGAGTAACTGTCATTGCGGTTCTCAATGCCATGAGAGTCATGAAAACAGAACATTTATAAGGAAAAACCAGCTTTCTGTTCTAACCAGCAGAAAGCTGGTTTAGTGTTTTTTTACTGTATATTCTTGAATAGCGTTTTCGATGCTCCAAGGTAAGTACTATAATAAAGATAGAAATATGTACAAAAAATGAGGATCATAGTATGGAAAACTTGCTTATAACCATTGCCGCAGCGTTCTTAGGAGGATTTCTTCTACAGAGGCTGAGAGTTCCTGGAGGAATGATGCTGGGCAGTGTGCTGACCGTGGCACTTCTTAATATCAACACATCCATGGTGGACATCCCGCCTGAGTTCAGATTTCTTGCTCAGTGCATTGCAGGTGCATATATCGGTATGACGGTGAAAAGAGAGAACTTCGGAAGACTGAAGGATCTTGTGCGGCCTATTTTAGTGCTTCTTGGTGGGTTATTCGTCACCAATGTGCTTGTGGGGATTCTAATTTATCTGGTCAGTCCTCTGGATCTTCTTACTTCTTTTTTGTGTGGCATCCCTGGCGGAATCAGTGATACACCACTGATTGCTGCAGATCTGGGGGCTGATGCCACTAAGGTTACAGTGCTTCAGTTTGTGAGACTGATTTCTGGCATCGGTATGATTCCTCTTCTTGTCAAAAGAGAAAAGGAACAGAGCGGGTCTCAGCCTTCCGTGCAGCAAGATCTTATTGAGAAGAAAGAGCCGAACTTTGGGACTCCAAAGCTTTGGATCTCCTTGGCAGCTGCGCTCTTGGGGGGACTCCTTGGCAAAATGCTGGGCATTCCTGCAGGGACCCTTCTATTTGCTATGATCTCCATTCTGCTTTTAAAAATGCTCCATATTGAAGTGACATTTCCCATCTGGTTTAAACGTCTGGCACAGCTTTTTTCCGGGGCTTATATTGGCAGTCATTTCGGTTATCAGGATTTTTTAGAGCTGAAGTTTCTTCTGATTCCTGCTCTGATTCTTGTTGGATTGAATCTTCTAGCCTGTTATCTACTTGGGCACTATATCTCGGTGAAGTTTGGTATTCCTTTATCTCAGGCCATTTTGTCCTCCTCACCTGCAGGAGCTTCTGATATGGCGCTGATCGCCTCAGATCTTGGCGTTTCAGGTTCAGATGTGGCCATGATCCAGATTGCAAGGCTCATTGGCGCCATCTCCATTTTTCCTCAGATTTTCTATTTAGTATCCCAGTGGTTTTCTTAGAACCAACGAGATAAAGAACTCCATCATCTTCCGTCCATAGAGTGCGGGGATCGTGGAGTTCTTTCTTGTTACTTTCTCAAGTTCAGAATCTTGTCGGCCCTAGGTGCCCGAAGCATGGAGGCAGAAGGCATATTGGAGCCGAGAAGCGGCGTCAGATAGTACTTAAAAGCATCGGTGACATTGTTTCCTTCCTTATTTAAAAATTCTTCCGGCATCAGCTTTGTTTTTGCGGCTACTTCCTTCAGGCTGCTGAGCTTGTAATCAACGGAGTAGTATCCGGTTCTATGGATGGTGATGGATCCGTCCACGTTCTGCCAGATGGCGAACTGGGCGGCTTTTTCCCCTACTTCTCTTGCCTCACGCTGATCCACATCCGATACACAACCCATAAAGGAGCGCTGCAGGTAACCAAAGGTATCGGAACGGACTCTTCCGATACTGAGCTTCTCCTTCACTTCTTTTACAAGAAGATCGCCCAGAGCACCGGTACCAGAGAGAGAAACATTTCCATGGGAGTCTTTTTCACGGCGTCCCAGTTTTTCTAGAACTGGGACGCCGTTTTCATCTGAAACCCCTTCGGAAACGGCGACGATGCATCTGCCGTATCTGTCATAGATTTTTTTGACATCCGTAAGGAAATGATCCATTCTGAATGCCTTTTCTGGCACATAGATGAGGTGTGGGCCATCATCCGGATACTTTTGGGCAATGGAGGAAGCTGCAGTAAGAAAACCCGAGTGTCTGCCCATGACCACTCCGATGTGAACTCCGGGAAGGGCCCGGTTGTCGAGATTCAGTCCAATGAAGCTCTGAGCCACAAATTTTGCAGCAGAACCATAGCCTGGTGTATGATCGTTGACCATGAGATCGTTGTCGATGGTTTTTGGGATATGGATGGCTCTGAACTCATAATTGGAGCGTTCTGCTTCTTCATTTACTATTCGGACGGTATCTGCTGAGTCATTGCCTCCAATGTAGAAAAAATACCGCACATCATGGGCTTTGAATACTTTAAAAATCTCCTGACAGTAAGCTTTGTCCGGTTTGTCTCTTGTGGAGAACAGGGCGGAGGAGGGAGTCACAGCCACCCGTTCCAGATTGTTCGTGGTTTCCTGGGTAAGATCGAGAAAATCTTCGTTGATGATTCCCCGAACACCATTAACCGCACCATAGACTTTTGTGATCTGTGGAAATTTTCTGGATTCCAGAACAACTCCCACGAGGGATTCATTGATGACTGCGGTAGGTCCGCCTCCTTGAGCGACTACCACTTTACCTTCCAGTTTCATTCATTGCACCTGCCTTTTGCTGAAATGTGAGAATTTTCTTTTATTTTATCATAAATGGATACTTTTCCCCAGTAATTTGGAATTTTTTATGCGGATTCTGGTGCTGTTTATCCCAATGCCATCCTTGAAAGTTAAATCCACGTTAAGAGATCGATTTAAGAATAATTGTCTCTTGTGAAAGGAACGAAATTCCAGTAGACTGAATGAGTATTAGGGAGTAGCTTCTTTCTGTCTGAAACGAGACTGAAAGTGTGGACAGTCGTCATGACGAGTAAAATCCGGTTGTCCAATCAGGTTAATGAAAGCGAGACTTTTACCAGTGGATTGCATT
>RCMY010000230.1_pt1 | contig 64421 bp, 73 predicted proteins | sample 2041341 | NCBI WGS metagenome assembly RCMY01 (sample SAMN09708234, study PRJNA481090) | Marine sediment metagenome, whole genome shotgun sequencing project. | reverse complement strand
ACCGCTGGCAGTGTTAACCATGCAGCGAGACAAAGCAATACGCCATGCTTATTGCGGCGCGCGTGTGCCATAGATTCCTCTCACATCGTTTAACAAATTGACTGTTTCCGAGTCGATATCGGCGTGCATGCCGTTGCCCTGTAGCTGACTGGTCGGCGTTGTAATGGTCACCGCAGCAGTGGTGTTGGCCTCGCCATTTAACGTATTAAAAGTCACTTTGTCGGTTGCTATTTCGGCGCTGTTGTCGGTGCGACGAATCACGACTTTGTCCCACAGGTCAACAATATTGCCTCCGGGTCTGACCTTGCCCTGGCCTGCGACCGAACGCCAGACTGTTCCGTCGTCAGCATAGCTTAGCAATACCGGGCGTTGCACGAGGGCGATGTCAGTATGTAAATAGTGTGCTGCCTGGTCGGCATGCAGGTGGTATTGCAGTTTGCCTGCTTCGTTAAACTGCATAGCGGTGATATCGGTCGAATAGTTGTCTGCGACTTTATCTCTGGCGACTTCGTCCACGTTGAGTGTGCCATCATCGTTGCGCTCCAAAACGCGCACGCTGATGATAACGATGATCAAAGCAAGCGTGGCATGAACGCGTTTTGAGGTTGCCAGTTTCGCTAGCCGCATGGCTGTAAGTACGCCGCAAGCTGCTGCTCAAACGTGTTTTGCGACCGCATGATCAGCTCGCACACCTCGCGTACTGCGCCGTTGCCGCCGCTGGCTGCGGTAACGTAGTCGGCGTGGTCGCGAACCACTGCGTTGGCATTGCAAACCGCAATGCCCAGGCCCGCTGCCTGTATCGCTGCCAGGTCGGGTAGGTCATCACCGACGTAAGCGATATTTGCCAGGCTGTGGTCGGTTTCGGTTAGTAGCTCCTGCAGCGCCTGCAGTTTATCCTCGCGACCTTGCAGCACGTGATCCAGCCCGAGTTCGGCAGCGCGTTGGGCAACTATTTCCGATTTTCGACCAGTGATAATGCCAACCGCAACGCCACTGCTGCGCAGCAGTTTGATGCCCTGACCGTCTTGCGTGTGAAAGGTTTTCATGCTGTCGCCGCTGGCGCTGAAATACAGTTTGCCGTCGGTCATCACGCCGTCAACGTCGAGTATAAGCAGGCGAACGTTCGTCGCCAATTGGTTTACGTTGTTGTTTTGCGCTTGCTTCAAGCCAAACCCGCCTTAAGTAAGTCATGCATATGCACCACGCCGACTGGCTGTAAATCATCATTAACTACCACAATAACGGTGATATTGAAGTCTTCCATAACTGACAGCGCTTCGGCGGCCAGCGCCTGCGCCGCAATTGTTTTTACCTTGGTGGTCATTATGGCACTGATCGCCGTGCGCTGAAAATCAACGTCGTCGTCCAGTGCGCGGCGCAGGTCGCCGTCGGTAAAAATGCCCAGTAGCCGCCTTTTCGCGTCGATCACGGTGGTCATGCCCAGCCCCTTGGCGCTCATTTCCAGTAGGGCATTTTTTAACAGCGTTTCGCTATCAACCGTTGGCACGGCCTGGTCACGGCGCATCACATCGTCAACCTTGAGCAGCAGGCGTCTGCCCAGCGTGCCGCCGGGGTGTGAATAGGCGAAGTCTTCGGCACTAAAGCCACGCGCCTCCAGTAAGGCGATAGCGAGCGCATCGCCCATGACCAGACTTACTGTAGTGCTGGAGGTCGGCGCCAGGTCAAGCGGGCAGGCTTCAGTGGCCACGCCGACATCAAGATTCACGTCGGCATGCTCGGCCAGTATCGAATTGGGATTGCCGCAAAGACTGATTAGCGGCACCGATTGGCGCTTCAACAAGGGCAAAATAGCGGTTATCTCGGCCGTATTACCAGAGTTTGATAAAGCGATAACTACATCTTGTTTAGTGATCATACCCATGTCACCGTGGCTGGCCTCGGCCGGGTGAACGAAGAATGCCGGGCTGCCTGTGCTTGCCAGGGTAGCGGCGATTTTTTTGGCGATGTGTCCCGACTTGCCCATGCCGGAAACCACAATGCGGCCTTCGCAGCGCAGCAGTATGCTGCAGGCCTTGCCAAAGCTGGCGTCGATGCGATCAACCAGACTGGCAACTGCCTCGGCTTCCATGCGTACGGTACGCCGGCCTACTTCAATAAATGTATTTTCAATCATGCTGTCATCTTAAAGTTAAGGTCAGGGCAAGCGCTATTGTCAGTACAGGAAATAGCTATTGTCAAAACAGGAAATAATAGTATGTAACGTAGCAGGCCAACAGTATGCTGGCTGCCAGCTTACCAAGCCGCGGCTGGCTACGGACAAACGCATCAACGTAAAGAATAATCGCCAATAGTACGGTGATGCCGGCCATGGCTAGGTAGTCGCGCCGGAAAACTTCGTCGGAAAACTCAACCGGGGCGATCAGGCCTGGTATTGCCATCACCGCCAGTATATTGAAAATATTCGAACCCATCACGTTGCCCAGTGCCATGTCGTGATGACCGCGTATGGCGCTCATAACCGCTGCTGCAAGCTCGGGTAAACTGGTACCAACGGCGACCACGGTCAAGCCGATAACTAACTGGCTTATGCCTAACATCAGCGCCAGCTCCTTGGCACCCCAGACCAGCAGCTCCGAACTAACCATTAACAGCAGTAGGCCACCGATGAGATAAATCCACATCAGTCGGTTATTAACGTGAGGAATTTCAGCCTCGGCTACCGCTTCTTCCGGTTTAGGCCCTTTCACCATCCAAGCCAGCGTCAGCACCAGGGCGACTACCAGTACCACGCCGTCGCTGCGGCTCAAGTTGGCGTCGTACAGACAGTAGCCGGCTAATGCGGTAACCGCCAGCACCACTGGTAATTCGTTGCGTAGCAAGCCTTTGGAGATAGGAATGCGGGCGATTAACGCGGTAACCGCCAGCACCAGGCCGATATTGGCCAGATTTGAGCCCAGTGCATTGCCGACCGCGAGCCCGCTGGCATCGTCCAATGCGGCGCTAAGTGCCACCAGCAATTCCGGTGCCGATGTGCCAAACGCGACGACGGTGAGACCTATCATAAACGTCGACATGCCCATTTTATGCGCGCTGGCGGCAGCGCCGGCGACAAATTTATCGGCACTCCAGATTAAGCCGATGAAGCCGGCGATGAGCGCGAGTACAGCAGTTAGCATGGATAGTAAGCAATCAGGAAATATAACCAAAAATTATAACATTCAGTTTTTTTTAATGTCATAGGAACTAGACTGGTGTTATAAATAAACGCTTCGGCTTTACTGTAATGCAATAGTGGCCGTACTTTCATTAGGAAAGAAAATTGGTTACATTTAACCATCGATCGAACAGGAGATATTTAGTGCGCCGCTTTTTTACTCGCATTTTGTTGTTAGGACTTTTGTCAGTCATTGGTTTATCGTCGGCTGTAGCCGCGGCCCCAGATGCACCGGACGCCGTGATTGAAGAAGCAACCACGGAGCTGGTTACCGCCGTCGAAGCGGCACGTTCTTACTACGCTAAAGACCCCAATAAGTTTACTGCGGAAATTGATCGCATCATATCGCCAATAGTCGATTTCAACAGTTTTGCGCGCGGTGTGATGGGTTCCTACGGCAGCAAACGGCAGTACATGGCGTTAAAAACCGAAGCCGAGCGCGAGCAGTTTCGTACCCACGTCAGGCGTTTTAAAGAGCGTTTCCGTGAAGGTCTGCTAAGCACTTACGCCAAAGGGATGATGACCTTCAATGGCCAAACCATTGAAGTTGAACCACTGCAGTCTGCGGCACTGGCGGGCCAGAGCGTGGTGGTGAAGCAACATATTGTTGATGCAGGCAACAAGCCGGTTGTGATCAGATATAAAATGCGACAGAACGAGAACCAGGAGTGGAAGGTGCGCAACGTCACCATCCAGACGGTTAATCTCGGTAAGGTGTATCGCAGCCAATTCGCTGCCGCCGCCAAACGCTATAACGGCGACATTGGCAAAGTGATTGACAATTGGGTGGTTACAGCAAAAGACGTCAGTAGCTAGTAACCGGCGCGCACTGCTAGAATGCGCGCCAAATTTGCCATTACTTGAACAGCATCATGGATAGCGAACAACTTGCTCAAATAGTACGCGAACACTTTAGCTCAGGAGAAGTAGAGGTTCGCGAACAAGGCGGCCACTACAATATTAGCGTCGTTGATGCACAATTTGCCGGTCTTAGCCCGGTCAAATGCCAGCAACTGGTTTATGCGCCGCTGGCAGATCTTATCGCCGAGGGCCATATTCACGCGGTAAACATCAAAACGTCTACGCCCTAGATTAGTACTAATGGATAAGCTTCTCATCACCGGAGGCGCAAGCCTGCAAGGTGAAATTCGTGTTTCCGGTGCAAAAAACGCTGCTCTGCCTATTCTCGCTGCGACACTGTTAGCGAGCGCGCCAGTGCGAGTTGCCAATCTGCCGCATCTGCACGACATAACCACGATGATGGAATTGCTCGGCTGTCTTGGCGCTGAGTTGACCGTCGACGAAAATCTCGACATTGAGGTGAACGCCAGTGCGGTAAATCAGCTTACTGCACCGTATGAGCTAGTCAAAACCATGCGTGCCTCCATTCTAGTGCTGGGGCCGATTTTGGCGCGGTTTGGCGCAGCGCGCGTGTCATTTCCCGGCGGCTGCGCAATCGGTAGTAGACCGGTTGATCTGCACTTGCGCGGCCTTGAAGCGATGGGCGCGAATATTGTCATTGAAGGCGGCTATATTAACGCGCGGGTGGACGGGCGACTACGCGGTGCGCAGATATTCCTGGATACCGTAACCGTGGGTGGCACCGAAAATTTGCTGATGGCAGCCACTCTGGCAGACGGCCAAACTGTAATAGAAAACGCTGCTCGTGAGCCTGAAATCGTTGATCTCGCCTGCTGCCTGCGTGCCATGGGGGCGCGCATAAAAGGCGAGGGCACTGACACTCTGATCATCGATGGCGTGCGGGAGCTGCATGGGTGTGACTATCGCGTCATGCCCGACCGCATAGAGGCCGGCACCTATCTAGTGGCCGCCGCAGCAACCGGTGGTTCGATTAAATTGAAAGACGCTCAGCCTGATGCGTTGGAAGCCGTGTTGGCAAAATTGCTGGAAGCCGGGGCGCGTATAACTCATGGCCAGGATTGGATAACGCTGGATATGGAAGGCCGGCGCGCGCGCGGAGTGAATATAGAAACCGCGCCGTATCCGGCTTTTCCTACCGATATGCAGGCCCAGTTTACCGCCATGAATGCGATCGCCGAGGGCACCAGCATAGTTACCGAAACTATTTTTGAGAATCGTTTGATACAAACCCATGAAATGAACCGCATGGGCGCAAACATAACGATCAAGGGTAATACTGCCATCGTTGAAGGCGTGGCAAAACTCAAGGGCGCACCGGTAATGGCAACTGACCTGCGTGCCTCAGCCAGTCTGGTGATTGCCGGGTTGGTAGCCGAGGGGGAAACTTTGATTGATCGTATTTATCACATTGATCGTGGTTATGAGTGCATCGAAGAGAAATTTCAGTCTTTGGGCGGTAATATCCGCCGCATATCAGGGTAAACGAGGGGGAAACGGTGAGTACCAGTTTGACTATCGCGCTTACCAAGGGGCGCATTCTGAAAGAGACTTTGCCTCTGCTGGCGGCCGCCGGAATTGAACCCGTTGACGACATCGCTACCTCGCGCAAGCTTATATTCGAGACCAACATAGAGTCTGTGCGTTTGTTAGTACTACGCGGTGCAGATGTGACCACCTATGTGCGGCATGGCGTTGCCGACCTTGGCGTGGCTGGCAAAGATATGTTGCTCGAGTATGGCTGCGACGATTTGTACGAGCTGCTGGATCTGAACATTGCGCGCTGTCGCCTGATGACGGCAGGTCTGCAAGCTGATGCGCCACACGCTAAGCGTCGCACAGTCGCCAGCAAATTTGTCAATATTGCCAAACGTTATTACGCCGAACACGGCATTAATGCCGACATCGTCACGCTTTATGGCGCGCTTGAGTTAGCGCCGCTGGTGGGACTGGCAGACGAAATTGTGGATATTGTCGATACCGGTAACACCTTGAAAGCCAATGGATTGCAAGCACGGCAGCTGATTGCGACAGTCAGTGCGCGGCTGATTGTCAATAAAGCGGCAATGAAAATGAAACATAGCGTAATTCAGGCATTAGTCGCCCAGCTAGGTGCTGCGGTGGCGTCGCCATGAAGCGTTGCGATGCCCTTACGGGACTGGAGTAGAGCATGCCTGAAGCCAGCATTCGTTTTCTGGATAGCGAAACGGCGGATTTTCAGCAGCACCTAACGCAGTTGCTAAGTGTTGAAGCGGCAGCCGATGCCGCGCTTGGCGAGCGCGTGGCAGGCATAATTGCGCGCGTGCGTGACAGCGGCGACGAGACTCTGCTGGAGTTAACCCGGCAATTTGATCGCTGGCAGCCACAAACTGCAGACGACCTGCAAATCGACGCCACGCAGTTAGCCGACGCAATCCATGCGATCAGCCCGCAGCAAGCCGCAGCGCTGCAGCACGCGGCGCAGCGCATTCGCCATTATCACGAGCAGCAGCTGCAGACGTCGTGGCAATTCAGCGAGCCTGATGGCACTGTTCTAGGCCAAAAAATCACGCCGTTAGAGCGCGTTGGCCTGTATGTGCCGGGCGGTAAAGCGCTGTATCCATCGTCCGTACTGATGAACGCGCTGCCGGCGCAGGTGGCGGGCGTCGATCAAATAGTGATGGTAGTGCCAACCCCGGATGGAGAGGTGAACCCTATACTGCTCGCGGCGGCCCACATCGCCGGGGTCGATTGCATTTTTCGGATCGGCGGCGCGCAGGCGGTGGCGGCATTGGCGTACGGCACGGCAACGCTGCCAAAAGTAGATAAAATCGTCGGCCCCGGTAACCAGTACGTCGCCGAGGCTAAACGTCAGGTTTATGGCGCGGTTGGTTTGGATATGCTGGCGGGACCATCGGAAATACTGATTATTTGTGATGGCCAGACCGATCCGCGCTGGATAGCAATGGATCTGTTTTCACAGGCTGAGCACGATGAAATGGCGCAGTCGATTCTGCTCTGCCCGGATGCTGATTATCTGCACAAGGTACACGCGGCGATAGCCGAATTGCTACCGGAGATGGAGCGTCGCGATGTGATAGCACAGTCGCTGGCGCGTCGCGGCGCATTAATCAAGGTGCGCAATCTGAGTGAAGCGGTAACGGTTTCCAATCGCATAGCACCTGAACACCTGGAGCTGTCGGTGGCTGATCCAATAGCATTGTTGGACGACATACGCCACGCCGGCGCGATTTTCATGGGGCGACATACGCCGGAAGCGCTGGGCGATTACTGTGCCGGCAGCAATCATGTGTTGCCCACCGCCGGCAGCGCGCGCTTTGCATCGCCGCTGGGCGTATACGACTTTCAAAAACGCAGTTCGATTATTCATTGTTCGCCGGCGGGTGCCAGCGCGCTGGCGCAAACGGCGTCGGTGTTGGCGCGTGCTGAGGGCTTAACAGCGCACGCGCGTTCGGCCGAGTTCCGCGCCGCTAGCGACGACTAATTTCTACGTAGCGGCAGCAAAGTCAGTCGTTCAGGTTCCTGGCTCGGGCCGAATGTCCATCGTGGTCACTATCTCCTGGTCATCGCCTTGCCGATTGATTGTCAGGGTAATGTCGCTACCAGGTTTTCGCGCGGCAATTATATTCATGGCGGTATAGGCGTCGTTCACCGGCTTGCCGGCAATCGCGATGAGTAAATCTCCCTGTTGTAGCCCGGCCCGTGCGGCGGGGCCATCGGGATAAATGCCTGTCACCACCATGCTCTGCACGTCGCCAGGCAATTTTAGCGCGGCTGCCAGCTGCGCTGACCAGTCCTGCACTTCTATGCCCAGCCAGCCGCGCTGCACACGGCCGTATTCGATCAGATCATCACTGACCATCACCACGGTGTTAGCCGGTATGGCCAGGCCAATACCTTGCGAGCCGCCGCTGCGTGAGTAAATAGCCGAATTGATGCCTAATAGTTTGCCACTGGCATCGACCAGCGCTCCACCGGAATTGCCAGGATTGATAGCGGCATCGGTTTGAATATAATTCTCAAACGTACTTAGCTGCAGTCCATAGCGGCCAGTGGCGCTGATGATGCCCTGTGTCACCGTTTGACCCAGACCGTAAGGGTTGCCGATAGCCAATACAATATCGCCGATGCGAGCGTGTTCCGGATCGCCCAGCTGCATGCTTGGCAGATTGTCGAAGTCGACTTTCAGCACGGCAAGATCGGATTCCGGGTCGCTGCCGACAACCCGCGCCAGGCTGCTTGTGCCGTTGGCGAACAACACCTGTATTTCGTCTGCCGCGCTGATCACGTGGTTGTTCGTCACAATATAGCCGTCGCTGCGCAGAATAACTCCTGAACCAAGGCTGCGCTGCACTCGGTCCTGGCGCGGCTGGGGCATGCCGCGAAAAAAGCGCTTGAACAAGGGATCATCCAGCAGAGGATGACGACGCGCGGGAATGGTCTTGCTGGTGTAGATATTGACCACAGATGGCGTGGCCTGCTCCACGGCTGGTGCCAGGCTGGCCAGGACGATTGGGGCGGGTCCATCGTTTGCGCCGGTTAATAGTGGCCATCTATCAATCAATAATAAGCCGGCCAATATGCCGGCGATAACGGGCCAGGCGAGAAATCTAACAAGTTTGCTCATAGTTTTGTGTTACGGCTGTGCGGGGCAACATTATAATACGCGCTAATTCGATGCCATAAGGCTATGCAATGCCTACACGTTTAAAAGAACTGATCGACGCGGTTGACGCGCTGCTGCAGCCGCAGAATTTTCAAGACTATTGTCCGAATGGACTACAGGTCGAGGGCAAGCCGCAGGTCAGCAAGCTAATCACAGGAGTAACGGCATGCCAGGCACTATTGGACCAAGCTGTAGCGGCCAATGCCGACGCAGTGCTGGTGCATCACGGCTATTTCTGGCGCGGCGAGGAGGCGGTCATTGTTGGCATTAAACGGCGTCGTATAGCGACCCTGCTGCAGCATGACATCAGCCTGATGGCTTATCATCTACCGTTGGATGCTCATCCGCAGCTGGGCAACAATGCGCAGCTGGCAGAAGTATTGGGCATTGAGTTGCGTGCTGGTCTGCAGCCGGGCGATCACTCCATAGGCAATATCGGTGAATTCGGGGAAGCACAAAGCGGCGAGCAATTGACGCGCCATATCGCCAACCGCTTAGGCCGTGAACCGATGCATATCGCAGGCCACAGCAAGCAAATTAAAACTATCGCCTGGTGTACAGGCGCTGCACAGGACTTTATCCAGCAGGCGATTGATGCGGGAGTTGACGCCTATCTCACCGGCGAGGTGTCGGAACAAACGGTACACGTGGCGCGTGAGTCCGGGATTCACTTTTACGCGGCTGGGCACCACGCAACTGAGCGCTATGGAGTGCAGGCAGTGGGTGAGTATTTGGCGCAAAAGTTTAACCTGGAGCACCAATTCATAGACGTTTACAATCCGGTGTAAGCGCCAAATCCCTGCAGCGCGGAGTGCTTCAAGTAGACGCGAATACTAAACGTGACTACGTGCTCAGTTTTTCAGGCCAAAATCATCATTTAAAATGCCCTTGTCGGTCGGTCCTTTTTTAGGCGCATAATCTAAAGGTGGCTCTAGCGGAAGCTGTGCCTGCTGGTCCGCATCCGCATCATCCGCTCTGCGACCGCTTGTTTTCGCCAACAGAGCGTTGTCTTCCATATCCCCACACAGGGTGTTTGCGCCGTCTGCGAGGCGTTGATGCAGGTTTTGATAGGTATCGTTCATCTGTTTGAACGCTTCAGCCGTTTGCGCAAAATGTTCCTGTACTTCGCGCTTGTAGTCTTGCAGCTGCTGTTCAGACGTATCCAGCGACTGTTGCAGTGCCAGACTTTTGCGTTGCCCGTCGCTCGAGCGCCGACCCAAAAGCCAGCCGCCCAAGCTGCCGATCACGCCGGCGATGATTGCGGTCAACCAGATCCATTCAATACTAGTCACCCGTTGCTCCTAAAACTTGTTAATCAGGTCATTATACCGGCTATTCAACCAGCGGGTAGTCATCAATACAGTTGAATCGATAAACGGGAATAGTACGCGCTCCATTTGCGCCCGAACGTTACGGTGATTTATTGCCGGTGCGCTGTTGCGTAATTGCCAAGTTGAGGTGCTGACTGTAAAGTGCCCCCGCTAATTTTTACAAATGAAAAAAATGCCACTATGAACATGCCTTCCGGCGGCCCCTTTGCGCGTTACCAGGCGGATCTTCGTCGAGCAGACTTTCAGCACGACCCGGTCCAGGAAAAAATCGTGCATGAACTGCAGCAGGTTTATGTAGCGCTGGTGCAGGCGGAGAAAGCTCGCGTTAACAGCACTCTGATCGGTCGCTTCCGCTCTTTGTTTACGAGTGCGAACGCGGCACCCGTACGCGGCTTGTATCTTTGGGGTGGTGTTGGCCGCGGCAAAACGTACCTAATGGACGCTTTTTATGAAAGCCTGCCGTTCGAGCGCAAGATGCGCGCGCATTTTCACCGTTTTATGCGCCATGTGCATGGCGAACTAAAAGCTCTGGCAGGTACCAGTAACCCGCTGGAAAAGGTGGCAGATCGACTTGCGGCGCGCGCCCGCGTTATTTGTTTCGATGAGTTTTTCGTCGCCGATATTGCTGACGCGATGATTCTGGGCGGCCTTTTCGAACTTTTGTTTGCGCGCCAGGTCACCTTGATAGCAACGTCCAATATCGTGCCTGATGACCTGTATAAAAACGGCTTGCAGCGACAGCGGTTTGTGCCGGCGATAAAATTGATAAATCAGCATACAAAAGTGCTTCACCTCGACGCCGCCTGTGACTATAGGTTGCGAGTACTAGAGCAAGCCGAGCTGTATCATTTTCCGCTGGATGCCGAAGCCGATGCGGTGCTGGCGTCTAATTTTGCCAAGCTGGCACCAGAAAAAGGCGTAAGCGACCAGTCTATTGAAGTGAACGGCCGCGCACTGCCTAGTCGCCGTTGTAGCGATGCTGTTGTCTGGTTTGAGTTTGCGACGTTGTGCGACGGCCCACGCAGTCAAAACGACTATATTGAGCTGGCGATGGAGTATAACGCGGTGCTAATCAGCAACGTGCCAGTCATGCATGCTGGCAAAGAAGATGAGGCCAGGCGTTTCATCAGCCTTGTAGACGAGTTTTATGATCGTAATGTCAAGCTTGTCATATCAGCCGCCACCGATATAGAGGAACTCTATCAAGGCGTTCTGTTAAAGTTCGAATTTGAGCGCACTGCCAGCCGGCTGCGGGAAATGCAGTCGCATGACTACCTCGCCAGGCAGCATAGGGCATAGGACGCTGCACTGTTCTTTGAAACGAAAGCTAGTCCGTGTTCTAGTGTGGTTTTCCGGCGTTTTCTAGGTTGAATAAAATACGCCGTTTCTGTAGTATGCGCGCACTTTATTCCATTGCCATTTAGCAGAATTTTCCGCCATGAAAACCTTTAGTGCCAAAAACGAAACTGTTGAACGCGACTGGTATGTCGTTGACGCAAGCGATAAGACCCTCGGTCGTCTCGCCAGTCAGATCGCGCATCGTCTGCGCGGCAAGCACAAGCCTGAATTCACGCCGCATGTTGATACCGGCGACTACATCGTCGTGATCAATGCTGGAAAAGTGCGTGCCACCGGCAATAAGATGAAAGACAAAATGTATTATCGCCACAGCCAGCATCCTGGCGGGCTTAAATCAATCGCACTTGGTGACTTGTTAAGCAGTGCTCCGGAGCGTGTCATTGAGAATGCGGTAAAAGGCATGTTGCCCAAAAACCCGCTAGGGCGTAGCATGTTTAAAAAGTTGAAAGTCTACGGTGGCGAAGATCATCCACATTCCGCCCCCAAACGCTGGCAATCTAAGAGAGCCCACACACTATGGCAGCAACACAGTACTACGGCACCGGCCGACGCAAAACATCTACCGCACGCGTTTTTCTGCAGTCTGGCGGCGGCAATATTACCGTTAACAAACGCTCTCTAGATAATTATTTCGGCCGTGAAGTAGCACGCATGATTGTGCGTCAGCCGCTCGAGTTAGCCAATGCAGTCGATACTTTTGACATTCATGTGACGGTTGCAGGCGGTGGAAGTTTTGGCCAGGCAGGCGCTATTCGTCATGGCATAACTCGTGCCTTGATGGAATACGACGAAAACTTACGCTCGCCGTTACGACAAGCCGGGTTCGTTACTCGCGATGCACGCGAAGTCGAGCGCAAGAAAGTTGGCCTGCGTAAAGCTCGTAAAAAGCCACAGTTTTCCAAACGCTAATTTGTGGCGCGGTACTTTCCGGTGGTGCAATTGTTTGTGCTGCGCATTTCTCAAAAACGCCCACCATGGGCGTTTTTTTACGCCAGATAAATCGCTCGAGCGGTTTTAACATCCACAGTGGAGACAAACATCGTGAATACAGTGGAGACAAACATCGTAAATGAAGATGGCACGAATAAGGGGCGGCGACGAGTACTGACCGCGATGACCGCAGCGGTTGCAGGTGCTGGCGTTGTTGGGCTGGCGGTGCCATTTCTTGGTTCGTGGCAACCAAGTGCGCGCGCAAAAGCTGCTGGTGCCCCGGTTAAAGCGGATGTCAGCAAGATCGAGCCGGGTAGCATGATCATTGTTGAATGGCGCGGTAAACCAGTTTTTATCGTGCGTCGTACCGAAGAAGCGCTCGCATCTTTGGGGCCGGTCACCAAGTATCTGAAAGACCCCGAATCAGAGGATGCGATTCAACCTGACTATATCGATTCAGTTGAACGCGCGATTAAACCTGAGTATCTGGTTTTACTGGGTATCTGTACACATTTGGGTTGTGTGCCCAAATTTCGTCCTGACGTCGGCGCAGCCGATCTGGGCGGCGACAAGTGGCTGGGAGGTTTTTTCTGCCCTTGTCATGGGTCAAAATTTGATCTTGCTGGTCGGGTTTTCTCCGGGGTGCCTGCACCAACAAACTTGACAATTCCACCTTATCGATACGAAGACGACAATGTCATCGTAGTCGGTGAAGATCAGGAGAACGCCTGATGGCTAACGCATTAATTGCTTTACGCGACTGGACCAATGACCGCTTGCCGATCATTCGTGCGTGGAATACGCACATGGGCGAGTATTACGCCCCCAAAAACTTCAACGTTTGGTATTTCTTCGGTGTATTGTCGCTGGTGGTGCTGGTCAATCAACTGTTGACGGGTATCTGGCTCACCATGAGTTACGAACCGTCAGCCGAGCGCGCCTTTGCTTCTGTTGAATACATCATGCGCGATGTAGATTACGGCTGGATTATCCGTTATATGCATTCGACGGGTGCGTCGGCATTCTTTTTTGTCGTGTATTTACATATGTTTCGCGGTTTGATGTACGGTTCATACCGTAAACCACGCGAGCTGGTGTGGATATTCGGCATGCTTATCTTCCTGGCATTGATGGCCGAGGGTTTTCTAGGTTACGTACTGCCCTGGGGCAATATGTCGTACTGGGGTGCGCAGGTAATTATCTCGTTGTTTGGTGCTATTCCGGTCGTCGGTGAAGCGCTGGTGGAGTGGGTACGCGGTGACTACCTGATTTCCGGTATTACCTTAAATCGGTTTTTCGCGCTGCACGTGGTCGCGCTGCCGATTATTTTGCTTGCTCTGGTAGTTCTCCATCTACTGGCTTTGCACGAAGTAGGTTCAAATAACCCTGATGGCGTCGAGATTAAAAAGAACAAAGGGGCAGATGGTGTGCCGCTGGACGGCATTGCATTTCATCCGTACTACACCGTACACGATATAGTCGGCATCATCGTATTCCTGTTCGTGTTTTGCGGCATCATTTTCTTCCTTCCGGAAATGAACGGCTATTTCATTGAGCATGCGAACTTTGAGCAGGCTAACGCGCTGAAAACTCCAGAGCACATAGCCCCGGTGTGGTATTACACGCCGTTCTATTCGATGCTGCGGGCAGTTACAGTTGACCTTGGTCCGCTGACCGCCAAGTTCTTCGGTTTTATCGTGATGGCGGCTGCAATCGCAATTATGTTTGTGTTGCCGTGGCTGGATCGCAGCCCCGTGAAGTCGATTCGCTACAAGGGTCTGATACCGAAAGCGATGCTGCTCTTGTTTGCGTCGTCGTTCATTATCCTGGGTGTGTTAGGCGTTAAGGCACCGTCCATAGCGCGAACTCTGTTGGCACAGGTTAACACTGTCGTCTATTTTGCTTTCTTCCTGACCATGCCGATCTGGACCAAGCCGGAACAGACCAAACCTTTGCTGCGGCAACTATTCTGTGGCGTGTTTGGCGTGTTTATGTTTGGTGTCGTGGTTAGCTATTGGAGTGATATGAAAGCGAACCATCTGGGTATCATACTGACCTATACGTTCCTGCTGGGCGTATTTTTCTTCGCCTTGCCCTATCTGGTTAAAAACGATTACACCAAACCCGAGCCGGAGCGAGTCACTATGGATGGCGGTATTGGTTTCTGGAAAACGCTAGGCGCTTTTGCGATTGTTGGCTTACTTGCCTTCCTGCCGCTGAAGGTAGTCGGCGCTGAGTCTGGTTTTGCTTGCGGAACAATACCTTGCGATGACTTCAAGGCAGACTTGCACGACAAGGCTTCGTTGCAATCCGGTGCACAGGTTTATTTCAGTTACTGCGCGGGTTGCCATTCTCTCGGGTATGGGCGTTACGAGCGGGTGGCAAACGATTTGGGCATTCCACCCGAGGTGGCGATGGAAACTCTGGTGTTTGACGACAGCAAGATTGGTGAACTGATGACCATTGCTATGTCAGAGGATTCTGGAAAAAAGTGGTTTGGCGTGCCGCCACCAGATTTAACGCTAGTCTCACGCTTGCGCCAGCCGGAGTGGCTATACACCTACCTGCGGAACTTTTATATAGACCCAAGTCGTCCATGGGGGGTTAACAATCGCGTTTTTAAAGACGTCGGTATGCCCCATGTGTTAATGGAGCTGCAGGGTAAAACGGAGTGCGCTTTGGGACCGGTCTCTGACGGCCATGGCGGTGTCAAGCGCGATATGCTAACAGGCCAGGACATGCTTGAAGAAGAATGTGGCCGGCTGCAAGTTACCGAAGCAGGAAAGTTGGAGGAGGGTGAATTTGATACAGCGGTTTACAATCTAGTCAACTTTATGGCCTACATGGCCGAACCGATGACATTGGATCGCCAACGTATTGGTATTTATGTATTTTTGTTTTTGGCTGTATTTTTAGTTTTTGCCTATTTGCTCAATCGTGAGTATTGGAAAGACGTTCACTAACAGCTGACATAGTCAGCGAGGTAAATTCTATGGGTGTCATGGCAAAAAGGTCGTCGATGACGTTTTTTTCCGATGCAACGAGTCACTATAGCCATCGTGTTCGTATCGTGCTGGCCGAGAAAGGCGTGACGGTTGACATCGTAGATGTCACCGATGACAAATTGCCTGACGATATTGCTGATTTGAACCCATACAACAGCCTGCCAACGTTGGTTGATCGCGAGCTTGTGTTGTACGAACCCAACGTCATGATGGAATATTTGGATGAACGGTTCCCGCATCCACCGCTGCTGCCGGTGTACCCGGTGGCGCGCGGTGAGAGCCGTCAATATATTTGTAGGATTGAGAGAGATTGGAGTGTTCTGGCCGATAGTATCAATGCTGGCAAATCACGCTCAATCGAAAAGGCCCGTAAAGAACTACGCGAAGGTTTGATGGGAGTGGCGCCGATCTTCGGCGAAAAGCCATATTTCATGAACGACGAATTCACCCTGGTTGACTGCTGTCTCGCACCTATATTGTGGCGTCTGCCGTTGTTAGGCATCAGCATTCCTGAAACTCGACAAACTAAACCGTTGCATCAGTATATGAAGCGTGTTTTTGCCCGTGAGTCGTTTCAGATGAGTTTATCGGAACGTGAGCGAGAAATGCGTGAAGGAAGCTGATACAATAGTGTTCAATTATTAAGCTTCAAGGGTTTTGCTCATGGCAATGACGTCCAGCCGATCGTATTTGATAAGAGCACTGTATGACTGGATACTTGAAAATAACTGTACGCCATATGTATTGGTAGACGCGGAAAGAGAAGGTGTTGAAGTTCCGCTGCAGTACGTGAAAGACGGCCAGATTGTCTTAAATGTGTCACCGTCAGCGGTAGTAGATCTTCAAATCAGCAACGATGATTTGACCTTCAATGCGCGTTTTTCAGGTGTCGCCACTGACGTGTATGTACCCATCCATGCCGCACTGGGCATCTACGCCAGAGAAAACGGTCAGGGCATGCTGTTCGAAAATGATATGCCGCCTCTACAGCAGCAGCCGGTGTCTGACACCGAGGTGCGTACCCAGCCAGCTCGGCCCGAGCGCAAGGCACAGCGGCCGCAGCTGAAAATCGTCAAGTAGCGTCTCGCTGCGGTCCGAGTTCGCTCGGGCGGCAGCATTTTCTCACTCGACATATTCAAAAATACGTACTATTTTCTGTACACCAAAGGTATTACGTACGGCTGCAACAATCCGATCCCCGAGATCGCGCGAAACCAGCCCCAGTAAATAGACGACGCCATTTTCGGTTACAATCTTAACTCGGTTTGCTTTCACATTGCGCGCAATTAGCAGCTTCGCTTTAACCTTTGTTGTGAGCCAGGCGTCATTCGAGCGCGCCGGTACCGACAACGGACCCGCTTGGACCAATTCGTTATGTGTGCGTTTGACTCCGCGCACCTTGCTTGCCACGTCGCCGGCCAGCGCCTTCAATTCCTGGCTTGGTACCTGACCTACTAGCAATACCGCGCCGTTAAAGCTGACTACGCTGATATGGGCGTCGCCCAGTCGTTGATCGGTCATCTTCAGATTGACTTTGATCTTGGTTTCGATGAGAGAGTCGTCGATAAAATTGCCTAGACTGCGTTTTCCGAAATTATCCTGAATTGGCGTAGTGCGTGCGGCCGCAACCAGGCTGCTGCATCCATAGCAAGACAGCAGCGAGCACAGCAGCAGACCCAGACCAATAATACGCGTCATGCAGATTCTCCAATACCGAAAAGTGACTGTTCGATCAACGTGCACAAGCAGTGTGCTATGAGTACGTGCGCCTCGATAATCCGCGTTTTACTACTTGTTGCGACATAAATCTCTCTGCTCTCCGGTGCCAGCGTTGCAGACACGTCCTGATCCTCGGCGCCGGTGATGGCTATCACCTGAATGTTGCGTTCGTGAGCGGCTATCACAGTTTGCACCAGGGTAGGCGCGTTAGTGTTCGCTGAAAACAGCAGCAGCACGTCGCCGGCACGGCCAAGCGCGTGTAGCTGGCGCGCGTAAACGTCGCGCTGGCTGTTCACATTGGCGGTCGCTGGCGCGTTTGCGGATAGCATCATTGCAGGCAAGCTTGGCCGCTCATACTCAACCCCGTTTGCCAGCATAGCGGTTAGATATTGGCTGATTGCCGAAGCGCTGGAGCAGCCGCATAACATCAACTTTGCATCGCGCAGAAAGCAGTCTGTAATAATCTCTCCGGCGTCATGAATGTCTGTCAACAACGGCTCGATTACGCCCATTGTTTGTTCGACATTGGCAGCGAGAATGTCTCTTAGCGGTTTATCGTGTTGCATAACAGCCTGAAGGGTGAGTGCTCGAAGACGCGCTACTGACAGCTGGCACCTTAAGCTCCAAATGCATTCTTACACCAATTATATTCCAGCTGGCCAGTGGTGTGGTGGGAGGAAACTCCTACCACGTCGAAGCGCGCGGCTCTGTTGGTCCAACGTTTTTGCTGTAAAAACCACTGCGCTGTTAAAATTAATTTCTTTTGTTTGCGGCGATCTACAGTGGCGACCGGCGCGCCAAAGCTGGAAGATTTCCGATACCTGACCTCGACAAATACGACCACGTTTTGATCGTGCATCACCAGATCAATTTCGCCAAATCGCGAAACAAAGTTGCTGCTAATTAAGCTCAGGCCCTGTGCTTGCAGATGGTTCAGTGCAAATTGCTCGGCGTCAGCGCCGCTGATGCTGTTCAAAGGCTGGCATTCATCAACTATGGTCCGCGCCCGGCAAGGTCATCAAGCATTTGTTGCGTGTCAGGAATGCGCACAGGTAAGCCACGTTTTATCTCTGCGAAGTCCAGCCGGCGGCGAATCTGTTTGTCGGCACTCATGTACAGGGAACCGGTTGCACCGCGCAGCATAGCACCGGCATTGGCCTCCAGCTGTCCCAGGCGCGAAATCAGCCGAAAGGCGTCGACACCGAAGGCGTGCATGCGGCCATAGCGCTGCGATTCACCCGGTAGATATTCCTGCAGCACGGCTTTTAATGGCTGGTCGGGCTCAAGTATCCAAGGCATATCGCTGAATACGATGCCGTTCAGGTCACTGTCTTTGCGCCATTGACTATAGCCAGAATAAATATGCGATGTTGCATAAACCGGTATGTTGCCGCCGTAGTGAAAGGCGAGAATGGGTTTGAGTGAACGCGCTTCCTGCGGTCTAGCGGCCAAAAAAATCATATCTACGTCTTTGCGTCGGCGTGGGCTGAACTCGATTTGTGACTGCACAATTTGTTCTATGCGGCGTGAGCGGTTTTCGCTAATGTCTACGTGCAACGCCTTTTTAATCAATGCTGACACGGTTTCGGCTTGCTGAAAGCGCACTTGGTCCAGCGTGACGCCGCCTAGCTCAACCCATTGCTGGTTGAATGCCTCGGCGGCGCGATTACCCCACGACGTATCGGGGCTAATGATCAGTGCGCGGCGATGCGCGTCCATCATAGCGCGTTCAGCAATTTGGCTGGCTTCATCCTCTGCCGACAATCCGAACTGATAAAAAGGCAAGGGTGTTTCAGAGTCGAGGTAGTTTAACGCCAGCGTAGGAGCGGGCAGTTCTTCGAGTCGGGAAATCATTTCTACCCGATCTTTTTGCAGCGGGCCAATAATCAGCTCTGTGCCGCTGTTTACCAGGCTGGCATATTGCTGATCAAAATCTTCAGTTGCGTCGCTGTCGACAACGTTGACCCGAATTGCGGCGTGTTGACCGCTGCCATAATATGCAGCGAAAAAGCCGTCGCGTATCGCGGCACCTGCTGCGGCTAGCTTACCTGAGAGTGGTAACAGCAAGGTAACGCTGCTTGGTAGATTCGCAGCGTTCTGCTGTAGCGCTGCAAGTTCTGCCGGTAATGGGTTAGCGGCGGGATGGTCGGGCCATTCTGCCAGCCAGATCTTGAGCTGTTCGTCCTGGCGTGCGACGTCATCAATAAAAAAACGATGCAGCAGCGCCAGTGCTAACCAGCCGCGTAATTCACGTGAGTTTGCTGCCCGCGCTGCAGCTTCCAATTCACTAACAGGTACCTGAATCAGCGTGCGCCAGATAGCGTTATGGTTACGCTCCTGCTGATCAGGGTCACGTAGTAATGAGGCAATGAATATGCGCTGCTCGGCGCTGGCAATGAGTTGATTGCGCTTGGCCAGCGCGCGGGCACGCAGTAAGCTAATACGCACTTCCTGCTCGCGTTTAAAATGCTCATCATTATCAATATTGCTGAGCAAAAAGAGTGTTTTATCATACTGCCGCTCGCTATAAAACAGCCTTGCATTGACGAGGATGTATTCGGTAGCGAGTTCCGCTGGTAGCTCGCCGGGGGAGGTGATTTGTTCTACTATTCGCTTGGCTCTCTGCGGCTGGCGATTATCGATAAGCAGATTAGCAGCCTGTAGACGTGCCTCGCTGGCTGCTGGCTCCTCGCGCGTTGCCGCGAACTGCAACCAGTGCTCTACCTGTTCGGCGATTGACTGCTCTTGCAGCGCAGGTTTGCGGTACACTTGCTCTGGTTTAAGCCCGCTACATGCCCCCAAAAAGCCTGCCAGAAATACGCTTAAAAGCAGGCACAGCGTTCGCCGCCGGCCCCATTTTAGCAAGGAATAAGACTGTTGAAAATTGATCACGGTTTGTATGTTGTCGCAACGCCGATCGGCAATATGGGTGATATGGTACATCGAGCCGTCCATGTGCTACAAACGGTTGCTTTGATCGCTGCCGAAGATACACGGCACAGTCAGCGGCTTTTTCAGCACTATGGAATACGCACCGCGACCGTACCGTATCACGAACACAGTGAAGAACATACTACCGCAAAAGTGATTGCCGAGCTTGATGCTGGCAATAGCGTTGCCTTGATCAGCGATGCTGGTACGCCGCTTATTTCTGACCCCGGCTATCGCCTGGTAAAACAGGTAAGGGCGGCCGGGCATAGAGTGATTCCGATTCCCGGTGCCAATGCGGCTATTGCTGCGTTGTCGGTCGCGGGACTGCCCACCGATAGTTTCCTCTTCATTGGCTTTCTGCCGGCCAAAGCTGCCGCCCGCAGCGACAGGCTACGCCAGCTGCAGGAGTCGCCGCACACATTGGTGTGTTACGAAGCGCCGCACCGAGTGTTGGCATGCCTGCAGGACATGCGCCGAGAGCTGGGCGCTGATCGCCCGGCCGTGCTGGCGCGTGAGCTAACTAAAATGCACGAAACCGTGTACAGCGGCGACCTGGCGCAGCTTTGTGACTTCGTTAGTGGTGACACCAATCAGCAGCGCGGTGAAATCGTTATTCTGATTCAGGGGCTGCGCGAACCAACCAATACGCCTGACGCAGAAGCAAGTCGTGTGCTAGATATTCTGTTAGCGGATTTGCCACTCAAACAAGCTGCCGCACTGGCAGCACAAATCACCGGAGTTAAGAAAAATCGACTGTACCAGCAGGCGCTTGAGAAAAAGTAGAGATAACATCGGTGCGCACCGCGCCATTGAAAATCATTGTGCGAACTGCCTAAGCACGCTATCTTAAGCGCAGAGTTGGCCGAGCAGTCGCTGTCATCGCAAGATGGTGGAGGAAAGTCCGGGCTCCACAGGGCAGAGTGCCAGGTAACTCCTGGGAGGCGCGAGCCTACGGCAAGTGCAGCAGAAAGAAAACCGCCTAATCCGTAAGGGTTCGGTAAGGGTGAAATGGTGCGGTAAGAGCGCACCGCGCGCGTGGTAACATGTCGCGGCAAGGTAAACCCCACTCGGAGCAAGACCAAATAGGGATCCTAGTGCGGCCCGCATCGGATCCGGGTAGGTTGCTTGAGGCAGGCGGCGACGTCTGTCCCAGATGAATGACTGTTCACGACAAAACCCGGCTTACAGGCCAACTCTAATTACTTCAAACATGGCGAACATTAGTACTTAGCAAAACTAATGCTCCCACCCCTAAGAGACTCCTCAAGTCTCGAAACGCCGGCCTGCATACTTCCGCTGGCGCTTTCAAACGCCAATTAATATTACAAAAGGATCTAAAAGTTAAAGCATCACATTAACTGTCTATAACAAGGCTATATTTGCTAAGCTTTTTAGCGACTTTCCACCTGCAAGCACTCTGCAGCATCTTGTAAATTAACAGCAAGATCCTGATTTATAAGCTCATTTCGTGACATATTTGACATTTGCTCGGTTGACAAGTAAGCCGCCTAATCCATATAGTCGCGGCAAGTGGGGAAATGTGGTTATAAGTGGATGTTTGTGGTTTTTTAGCATTCATTTTAAGGGAATTGGGGTCAAAATTGTTTCACGGGCCGAGCAACGCAACGATGGATGTCAAGGGACGCTTTGCGTTGCCTGCGGCGTTGCGCAAACAGATGCCCGATGACGTTGACAACAGTTTAGTCATTACCTGCGACCCAGCGTCTGAATGCTTGCTCATTTACCCCCCGTCAACCTGGCGCACCGTCCTCGAAGATTTGCTGTCGCGCTCCAACATGAACCGGGTAGTGAAGCAGTTTCAGCGCAAATTCGTCGGTAACGCACGCGAAGTTGAGTTTGATGCTAACGGTCGTCTGCTTATTCCGCCTGTGTTGCGTGAGTATGCGCACCTGAATAGCAAGCTAGTGCTTGCTGGTATGGGCAAAAATATAGAGTTGTGGAACGAGCAGGGTTGGGCCGCGCAGAACGACGAGTTAAAAGATCTAATGAACAGCGGCGAAGCGGCTGAACTGTTGGCAGGGTTTAATTATTGATGAGCGACCATCAGACGGTATTGCTCACTGAAGCAGTCGATGCGCTGGTGTGGAATGTAGACGGAACGTATATCGACGGCACCTTTGGTAGAGGGGGGCATGCGCGGGAAATTCTCGCGCGGCTTAGTGACAAAGGTAGATTGTTCGGCATAGATAAAGACCCGCAAGCCGTACAGGCAGGGCGAGAATTAGCGGCGCTAGAGCCGCGTTTTGAAATGTATTCGGGATCATTTACCGAAATGAAACAAACACTGGAACAGCGGGGTATATGCGGCAAAATCGCCGGCATTCTACTCGACCTCGGCGTTTCCTCACCACAGATTGACCAACCTGAGCGTGGCTTTAGCTTTAGTCACAACGGCCCCCTCGACATGCGCATGGATCCGACGCAAGGCGTAAGTGCCGCGCAGTGGGTAAGCAGCGCAGCTAGCGAAGAAATTGCCCGGGTGCTCAAAACCTACGGCGAAGAGCGTTTCGCGCGTCGTATCGCCAACGCTATTTGTGCGGCCCGTGACGAACAGGCGATTACCACGACGGCGCAGCTGGCCGCCATTATTAAGCAGGCGCACCCGCGCTGGGAGCCTAAACGGCACCCGGCCACCAAATCATTTCAAGCGATACGTATATTTGTTAACGACGAGCTAGCGGATCTGCAGCAAATGCTGGATCAAGTGCTCGGTATGCTGACCTTGTCGGGTCGTTTGGTAGTCGTCAGCTTTCATTCGCTGGAAGACCGCATCGTCAAGCGCTTTATGCGCGACGCGAACAGCGACGACCTGGCGCAGGCACCGGCTTACATCCCCTTGCAAGCTGCGGCAACGGCAACTGCACCGGCCCTGTGGCCGCTTGGGAAAATAGTCAAGCCAACCCAGAGCGAAATCGAGCGCAATATAAGAGCGCGCAGCGCAGTAATGCGCATTGCAGAAAAGCGCATATAAATTCATAGCAGCAGCTGTAAAAAACAGGGCAGACCAATGAACACACGGCAGCGATTTCAGCGCAACGCAAGGGTTTTACCGTTGCTGCTTTTGGCTGCGCTGCTGGTCAGTGCCCTATTTGTTACGGTCAATAGCCATAACTCGCGCCGCCTGTTTCACGAATTGCAAACGCTACAGCAAGCAGCCGTACGCAGTGAAGTGGAATGGGGACAACTACTGCTTGAAGAAAGTGCGTTTTCCTCGCATACGCTAGTCGAAAGCAAGGCGCGCAAAGAACTGAAAATGCTGGCACCGGATAGCGAAAACATTGTGGCGGTAAAGAATTGAAAATAACAACTGCTGATTGGCGCTTCGCGCTCGTCGCCGGGCTTTTACTATGCCTGGCCGGCGCACTGGTTGTACGTCTGCTGACTTTACAAGTCTTCGACGGCGCCAAAGGTGCCGAGTTTTTGCAAAACGCCGGTGACGACCGCTCAATACGCACAGTCGTTTCCAGCTCGCATCGCGGCATGATTACCGATCGCGATGGCAAACCATTGGCGATTAGCACACCGGTAGTGTCGATTTGGCTAAACCCGAAGGAGCTATTGCAGCAGCGTGATCGGTGGCCACATATTGCAGCAGCGGCAGGCGTAGAGGTAGCCAGTCTCGCTCGCAAGCTGGAAGCCAACGCAAGCAAAGAGTTTATTTATCTGCGTCGGCATTTACCACCCTCCAAAGCACACAAAATTCTCGATCTTGGCATCGTCGGCGTTTACGGGCGCGACGAATACAAACGTTTTTACCCGGCCGGGGAAGTCACCGCTCATTTGCTTGGGTTTACCGATATTGACGAACACGGTGTTGAGGGGCTTGAGCTGTCTTATAACGGTTGGCTAAGCGGCAAATCCGGTGCCAAACGCATACTGCAAGACCGCTACGGCAACGTCATCCAACACCTGGAATCGGTGGCCGAGGCAAGCGACGGCAAAGATATTGCGCTGAGCATTGATATGCGCCTGCAATATCACGCGTATCGTGAGCTGAAACACACTATCAAGCGTTTCAAAGCCAAGGCGGGGTCGATAGTCGTGTTGGACACGCGGTCGGGTGAAGTGTTGGCAATGGTTAATCAGCCTTCCTATAACCCCAATCAGCGACTGCATCTTACCCCTTCGGCGATGCGCAACCGGGCAATGACCGATGTGCTGGAACCCGGCTCGACTATAAAGCCACTGACCATGGTTGCCGCGCTGGAAAGCGGCAAGTACACGCCAGATAGTACGATTGATACGCGACCTGGCTATATTGATATAGCAGGCAAGCGGCTGGCCGATCATTCAAATAACGGTGTGATTGATCTGACGACTATTTTGCAAAAATCCTCCCAGGTAGGTACCAGTAAGATAGCGCTAACCCTCAAAGACGGTGCCGTACGTGAAGTGTTAAGCCGCGTTGGTGTCGGCGTGCCGCCGGCTACCGGCTTTCCCGGCGAAAGCGCTGGCATACTGCCCGACTATATGCAGTGGCACCCCTTGCACACCGTCACCATGGCCTACGGCTATGGCTTGTCGGTATCGCCGCTGCAGCTGGCACAGACCTATAACGTATTGGCCAACCACGGCGTCAAAAAAGAAATTACGCTGCTGCGTCGTCAAACAGAAACCCCTTCGCAACGCGTGATCGACGCTACGATTGCCGATCAGGTCGGCGCTATGCTGCAAGCCGTGACCGGCGAAGGTGGCACGGCCCGGCGAGCGCGAGTGCCCAACTATACTGTGGCCGGCAAAACTGGCACGTCGCATAAAGTCGGTAGCGCGGGCTACGAAGACAGCCGCTATATATCCCTGTTTGCGGGCTACGCGCCGGCGAGCAATCCGCGTTTGGTGGTAGTCATCGCGATTGATGATCCTGCTGGTGACCTGTATTTTGGCGGCCAGGTAGCGGCACCGCTATTTTCTAAAGTTATGGGCGAAAGCCTGCGTCTGCTCAACGTGCCACCCGACGCCTTGCAAGTTGCGGGGCCGGTGTAATGCGCGCTGCTGCCGCAATATCTAATCGCGTGTCGCGCCCGCTTGCCGAACTGTTGCGTGGTATTGATGCTGACGCGAGTACCGATCTTGCGGTTGTCGGCGTGCGTCTGGACTCGCGCACAATTCAGCCCGGCGAGTTGTTCGTTGCACTGCGCAGCGAGCAGTCGCATGGCGCTGAATTTATTGACAGCGCTATCGCCAACGGCGCAGCGGCAGTGCTGGTCGATCAACACGTACAATTGCAAGCTAAGCAGCTCGGAGTGCCGTGTATCGTTGTCAAAGATCTTGACCGGCATCTCGGCCAAATTGCTCGCAACATGTACGGCAACGCTGGCAGCGAGCTGTCAATATTCGCCGTCACCGGCACCAATGGCAAAACCAGCTGCTGCAGCGCCTACGCCCGCCTGCATAGTCAGTTGGGCAGCTCCTGTGGATTTATTGGCACATTGGGTTGGGGTGTCGACGGCGACTACGAGTCCACCGGTTACACCACTCCCGACGTATTTTCTACCCACGCAATATGCGCACAACTAATGCAGCGTGGCTGTAAGGCCGTGGCGATGGAAGTGTCTTCGCATGCACTGGCGCAAAACCGCATTGCTGGTATTGACGTGCACACGGCGGCATTCACCAATCTGACCCACGATCATCTCGATTATCACAGCAGTGCAGCAGACTACGCTGCGCAAAAAAGCAAACTATTCGTGTGCGACAACTTGCAGGTCGCCGTTCTCAATATTGATGATCCATTGGGTGTGCAGCTGGCTGCCGAACTCAAGCAGCAAGAGCAACTGCAGCTGTTGACCTATAGCCTAAGCCAGAATAATGCCGACGTATGGGCCGACGGTATTGAATTTGGCAGGCATGGTATGAGTGCAACAGTGTATTCGCCGTGGGGTATGGCCGAGCTTAATAGCAAGCTGTTTGGTGCATTTAACCTCAGCAATTTGCTGGCAGTGATCAGCAGCCTGTGCGCCGACGGTTTCGACCTGCAGCGTGTTGTCGCAGCAGTGAGCGATCTCGACGGGGCTGCGGGACGGATGCAGGCCGTACCCAACGCGCTGGGATTGCATATAGTTATCGACTTCGCGCATACCCCTGACGCCCTGGAGAATGCACTGACTGCGCTACGCCGGCACTGCGCTGGTGAACTGTGGGTGGTATTTGGCTGTGGCGGCGATCGCGACAAAAGTAAACGCCCGCTGATGGGCGCTATTGCCGAACGCCTGGCCGACCGGGTTGTGCTGACTAACGACAATCCACGCACCGAAGCTGAAAGCGCTATCGCTGCCGATATCCTCGGCGGCATAGGCAAGCCTGATGACATACACGTAGAACTCAATCGTGCCCGCGCTATCGAACATGCCGTGCAATCTGCAAAAGGCGACGACTGCGTGCTGGTGGCAGGTAAGGGTCACGAGGACTATCAGGAAATCAACAACGTCAAACTGCCGTTCGACGATTTTGACGTTGTACAAAGTGCGTTAAGCCAGCGGAGCGTGCACTGATGCTGGCAGAAATGAGCCTGTCACAAGTCGCCAAGGCCTTAGATGGCCAACTCTGCGGTGCAGATGCAAATTTTCAGCACGTCTGCATCGATTCGCGCCTAGCAGTCGCCGGCGACCTGTTTGTTGCCATCAAGGGTGATAATTTTGATGGCCATGCGTTTGTAGAGCAGGCAATCAAGAACGGTGCTTGCGGCGCTATCGTCGAGCAGCAGCAAGGCGACGCGAGTCAGATTGTGGTGGCGAATGCGGTTGCCGCCCTTGGGGCGCTAGGCGCGCTGAACCGTGCGGCGTTTAACGGCAAAGTCATTGGCTTGACCGGCAGCGTCGGTAAAACCACCACCAAAGATATGCTGAATAGCATTCTCAGCCGCGCTGGCCAGGTATTAGCCACGCAAGGTAATCGCAATAACGAGATTGGACTGCCGTTAACGCTGCTCGACATCGCGCCGGAACACGACTATGCCGTGTTGGAAATGGGTGCATGCAAGCCTGGTGATATTCATTACCTTGCACAGCTGGCGAGGCCAGATGTGGCACTGGTCACCAGCGTCGTTGCGGCTCACCTGGACAGCTTCGGCTCGTTGCAAGCTGTCGCTAAAACTAAAAGCGAAATTTATGCGGGTCTAAGCGACGCCGGTATTGCGATCGTAAATATTGACCTGCCGTTCGCCGCTGAATGGCTTGTCAGACTTGAGCCGCAGCGCATTATTCGGTTTAGCGTGTCGGCTGCTGAGGCCGATGTTTACGCCAGCGAACTGCAGCTGCAAAGCGATCAAAACTGGTCGTTTCGATTGCACACGCCGCTGGGCGATACTCTGATCAAGCTGCCCGTGCTCGGTGCCCATAACATCGCCAACGCCATTGCCGCCGCCAGTGTAGCGGTCGCCGTTAACATCGAACTGTCAGCTATCAAACAGGGCCTGCAGAGTTTTTCCTCCACGGGTCAGCGCATGCAGGTACGCGAAGGCATGCATGGCGCGATATTAATAGACGACAGCTACAACGCTAACCCAGCCTCGGTAAAAGCGGCGCTCGACGTATTGGCCGCGTACCCGGGGGCGCGCTTGTTCGTGTTAGGCGATATGGCCGAATTGGGTGCCGACGCCGAGCGCATGCATGCCGAGATTGGCGCATACGCGCGGGCGCGAGGCATTGAGCAATTCGTCACTGTAGGCAAGCTCAGCGCCTGTGCAGCAAAAGCCTTTGGCGAGGCGGCGCGAGTTTTTGACGACCGTGAGGCTGCCGCCGAATACTGTGCAGGTTCGCTTAGCAGTGACGACGTCGTGCTGGTAAAGGGCTCTCGCAGCGCTGGTATGGAACATCTGGTCGCCAGGCTGTGCGCCGAAGAGGAGGTCAGCTAACGATGTTGCTATGGCTGGCAGATTATATCGCGCAATACATCAGCGCCTTTCAGGTATTCCAGTACCTGACCCTGCGCGGCATTCTCAGCGTATTGACCGCGTTGGCGATGACGCTGCTGGTAGGCCCAACAATGATTAAGCGGCTTAACTATCACCAGATCGGCCAGGCAGTACGTGACGACGGCCCTGAATCGCATTTCAGTAAAACCGGCACGCCGACTATGGGCGGCGCACTCATTCTGGTCGGCATTATTGTCAGCACCCTGCTGTGGAGTGATCTAGGCAACCGCTACGTGTGGACTGTGCTGTTGGTTACCGCTGTGTTTGGTGCGGTAGGTTGGGTCGACGACTACCGCAAAGTTATCGAAAAAAATCCGCGTGGTTTGCCGGCGCGGTGGAAATATTTGTGGCAATCGGTCGGTGGTCTTGGCGCTGCATTGTTGCTGTACAACACGGCGGTCAGTCCGGTGGAAACGCAGCTGTTTATCCCTTTCTTTAAAAACTTTGCGCTTGAGTTGGGCAGCTTTTATGTAGTGTTTACCTATTTCGTGATCGTTGGCAGCAGCAACGCGGTCAATCTAACCGACGGGCTCGATGGTCTGGCAATCTTACCGTGTGTGTTGATTGCCTCTGCACTGGCGATGATTGCCTACCTCGCAGGCAACTCTAAATTTGCCGAGTATTTGCATATAGCTTATGTGCCGGGTGCCGGTGAGCTGATTGTTTACTGTGGCGCACTAGCGGGCGCGGGCTTGGGATTTTTATGGTTTAACACTTATCCCGCGCAAATTTTTATGGGCGATGTCGGTGCGCTTGCACTCGGCGCCGCGCTGGGTGTTATCGCCGTGATTACACGCCACGAGATTGTGTTTTTCATCATGTCCGGCATATTCGTAATGGAGACGGTGTCGGTAATCTTGCAAGTGGCGTCTTACAAAATGACCGGGCGGCGTATTTTTAGAATGGCGCCTATCCACCATCATTTCGAATTAAAAGGCTGGCCCGAACCGCGAGTGATTGTCCGTTTCTGGATCATTACGGTGATGCTCGTGCTGTTCGGTTTAGCCACGTTGAAACTACGTTGATGTACTGTGAACACTGAAGCCATGACAGCAGCAAAAACAGCGCAGCCAGGCAGCTATGTCATCGTCGGCATGGGCTTGACTGGCTTGTCCTGCGCGCGCTATCTCCGCGCGCGGAATATTGCCGTCGTGCTGGTAGATTCGCGCGCCACACCTCCTGCGTTAGAAGAAGCCCGTTGCGAAATGCCCGATTTAAATATCGTCACGGGTGCGCTGCAGACCGACCTGCTGCAAGCGGCAGAGAATATGATCGTCAGTCCCGGCGTATCTTTACAAGAGCCAGCCATCGCGCAGGCGCTGCGCGCAGGGGTGACGCTAAGCAGCGATATTGATCTGTTTGTCGCAGCCGATCAGCAACCGTTACTGGCGATTACCGGCTCAAACGGCAAGACCACCGTCACAACGCTGGTTGGCAATATGGCCAAACGCAGCGGTAAGCACGCAGCGGTGGGCGGCAATATTGGTGTGCCGGCGTTAGAACTGCTGACTACCGAGCATGAACTCAGCGTGCTTGAGCTGTCGAGTTTTCAGTTGGAACGCTGCCGCGAATTGCGCGCCAGGGTCGCGACTGTGCTCAATGTCAGCGCCGACCACATGGACCGTTACGCCGACATACAGGCATATCAGCGTGCCAAGCTGGCAATCTATGCCGGCGCTGAAAATATCGTCGTCAATCGACACGATCCCTTGACGCGGCCTTTGTTGGCCAATCACGTGCAGTGGTGGAGTTTCGGTTTAGATGTACCGCAAGCCAATGCCTTTGGCATTCTGCAGCAGGGTGCGAGTGCCTGCCTGGCGTTTGAAGATCAGGCGTTGCTGCCGCTGAGCGAACTCAGGCTGGTCGGTAGTCACAATCTGCAAAACGCGCTGGCGGCGTTAGCCATTGGCAAAGCCGCTGGCCTGGCGATGGACAGCATGCTAGCCGAGCTGCGCGAGTTTGAAGGCTTGCCGCATCGCTGCCAATGGGTAGCAGAAATCAACGGCGTGCAGTTTATCAACGACTCCAAGGGCACCAACATCGGCGCGACCGTGGCGGCTATTGAAGGCTTAGCTTCGCCAGCAGGGCAGCGCCTGGTTTTGATTGCTGGCGGGCAGGGTAAGGGTGCTGATTTCTCTGCACTGACAGCGAGCGTGCAACAGCATGTGCGTGCTGCTGTGCTCATTGGCACCGACGCAAAGACAATCGATGCAGCAATAAGCGCAGTCACCGATACCTGCTTCGCACTCGATATGCCGGCTGCGGTGCAAGCGGCGTGCGCCATCGCGCAGCCCGGTGACAGCGTGCTGTTTTCACCGGCCTGTGCAAGCTTCGACATGTTCAGCGGTTTTGAGCAGCGCGGTCAGGCGTTTATCGACGCCGTGCGCGCGCAAGCAGAGGTAAGCTCATGCGCGCCGCGTTGATTAAAATGGATATGCAGCCGCAACAGCGCGCACCGCTAGTAGATCAGTGGCTGATAGCCACGTTTGTCTTACTGGTGGCGATGGGTCTGGTGATGATGGGCTCGGCTTCCATGGAGTATGCCAGCCAGCAATACGACAATCCTTTTTATCATATTATTCGGCACGCCATTTTCCTGAGTATCGGCCTGATCGGCACGCTGCTGTGCGTCTATGTACCGATGCGACTCTGGGAAAAATACAGCGGCATACTGTTAGCGCTGGGGTTTCTGTCGCTGGTTTTAGTCTTGATACCCGGCATCGGCCAAGTGGTCAACGGCAGCCGCCGCTGGATCTCGCTTGGCATTATTAATCTTCAATGTTCAGAGCTGATCAAGGTCGTTGTGGTGCTTTACATCGCGGCTTATCTAGTGCGACGCGAACATGAAGTGCGGCTGCAGTGGCGTGGCTTCATCAAACCGCTGGTGGTGGTTTCCGGCTTAATCGTTTTGCTGTTGCTAGAGCCGGACTTTGGTGCCGTAGTAGTCGTGTTAGCCGCCGTACTGGGCATGCTGTTCCTTGCCGGCGTGCGCCTGACGCAGTTTCTGGTGGTGATTCTGGTCAGTCTGGTCGCGATTGCATTAATGGCAATATTCGCGCCGTACAGAATGCAGCGCCTGACAACCTTTGTTGACCCGTGGCCACATCAATTCGACTCCGGTTACCAGCTGGTGCAATCGCTGATTGCCTTTGGTCGCGGCGAATGGCTGGGCTTGGGGCTGGGCCGCAGCGTGCAAAAAATGTTTTATCTGCCCGAGGCGCATACTGATTTTGTGTTTGCGATTGTCGGTGAAGAGTTGGGTTTTATCGGCGCACTGGCAGTCATCGTCCTGTTCGCCGTACTGATTGGCCGCATGTTAGTGATAGGCCGGCGCGCCGAACGTTTACAGCAGAAATTTTCAGCGTACGTCTGTTACGGCGTGGCGCTGGTCTTCGGTGGCCAAACCTTTATCAATATGGGCGTCAACGCTGGTCTATTACCCACCAAAGGTTTGACCTTGCCGTTTTTCAGCTATGGCGGCAGCAGTTTGTTAGTCAGCTGCGTGTTGGTCGGATTGGTATTGCGCGTTGCTATGGAGATCAGTGGCGATGCTGACGTCGTCACTACAGAGAGTCAGCAGTTTGGCCGCAAAACGAGGTAAAAAGAGCATAGTGATTATGGCAGGAGGCACAGGAGGACATGTATTCCCAGGCTTGGCCGTGGCGCATAAGCTAAGCCAGGCCGGCATGGAAATACACTGGCTGGGCACGCGCCGTGGCATTGAGTCGCGGTTGGTGCCCGCAGCCGGCTATGCCCTGCATTATCTCTCGGTTGAGGGGGTGCGTGGCCGTGGTGTATCGAGCTGGCTAAAAGCGCCGCTTCTATTATTGCTGGCATTGCAGCAAGCCCTGCGCGTACTCCTGACGACACGACCAGGCTGCGTGCTGGGCATGGGTGGCTTTGCAGCCGGGCCAGGAGCGGTGGCGGCGAAGCTATTGCGCTTGCCGCTGGTTCTTCATGAACAGAACGCCGTTATCGGCACTACCAACAAAATGCTGGCGCCGGTTGCCAATCGTCGGCTGGAAGGTTTTCCTAACACTTTTAAACAGCGGCGCAATACATTTTATGTCGGTAATCCGCTGCGTGCTGATTTGGTTACTGCACTAAACGATAACAAAGCTGCAACGCCTAATGAAGCGCTGCGTATTTTTGTGCTGGGAGGCAGCCGTGGAGCGGCAGCGCTGAACACGACACTGCCACAATTGCTTGCCACCTTGCGTGACCGCTATATGTTGCAGTGCGAAGTACACCATCAAACGGGTGACGCGCAGCGCGATGAAGTAGAAGCGCGTTACAAAGTACTGGGAATTGACGCACAGGTGTCGAGTTTTGTTGATGACATAGCGCAGGTTTATCGCTGGTCTGATGTGGTTATCTGCCGCTCCGGTGCCATGACCGTCGCCGAATTGGCTGCCGCTGGTAGAGCCTCGGTATTAGTGCCATATCCGCATGCCATCGACGACCATCAAACAAAAAATGGCAACTGGTTGGCCGCAGGGCAGGCCGCCGTCGTGGTGCAGCAAAAAGATTTGCTGCAAGAGTCGACCCTGACCACTTTGGGAAAACTGCTTAGCGATCGTGAGCAACTGCATAGCATGGGTCAGCATGCCGCCGAGTTGGCACAGCGCGATGCGACTGAGCGCGTGGCCGAGCATTGCCTGGAGTTAGCCAATGGGTAATACCGTGCAACGCTTTACTATGCCGGAGATGCGCCGCATCAAAGGCATCCATTTTGTCGGCATCGGCGGTGCAGGCATGTGCGGCATAGCTGAAGTGTTATTGAATCAGGGCTATGAAATCTCCGGCTCCGACCTGCAGCAATCAGAAACCACGCAACGCCTGCAGGCGATGGGCGCTAAAATTTATATCGGCCATGCCGCTAGCAATGTGCAGCAAGCCGACGTGCTGGTTAGTTCCACTGCCGTAGCAGCCGACAACCCCGAGCTGACAGCCGCACGCGATGCGCGCATCCCTGTTGTGCCACGCGCCGAAATGTTGGCTGAGCTAATGCGTTATCGACATGGCATTGCCGTAGCCGGCACGCATGGCAAGACCACGACCACCAGCATGATCGCATCTATCATGGGTACCGCAGGGCTTGACCCAACGTTCGTCATCGGCGGCTTGTTAAACAGTGCGGGCACCAATGCACGCCTCGGCGAGAGCCGCTACCTGGTGGCCGAAGCCGATGAAAGCGACGCGTCGTTTTTGCACTTGCAGCCCATGCTTGCCGTGGTGACCAATATCGAAGCCGACCATATGCAAACCTATGGCGGCGATTTCGGCCAGCTAAAACAAACCTTCATCAATTTTCTACACAACCTGCCGTTCTATGGTTTAGCGGTGTTGTGCAGCGACGACCCCTTTGTGCAGGAAATTATTCCGGCTATCAGCCGGCCGTTTTTTACCTACGGTTTCAACAAGGAAGCTGATTTCGTCGCCTCCAACGTGCGTCAGGAAAAAACCGTAACTCGCTTTTCGCTAAGCCGTCCCGATGGTCTGGCCGACCTGGATATCACCCTCAATATGCCAGGCGATCACAACGTGCTTAATGCAACGGCCGCGATTGCGGTCGCCAGCGACGAAGGCGTTAGCGATGCGGCAATAGTGCAAAGCCTGGCTAACTTCTCCGGAGTGGGGCGTCGCTTTCAGGTGTATGGCGAACTGCCAATAGCGGCTGGCAACGTGCTGCTGGTGGACGACTATGGCCATCATCCTACGGAAGTGGCAGCGACCATTGCCGCCATTCGTAAGGGCTGGCCGGAACAACGCGTGGTGATGGTTTTTCAACCGCATCGTTACTCCCGAACGCGCGATCTGTACGAAGACTTTGTCGCCGTGCTGGCCTCAGTCGACGTACTACTCATGCTGGAAGTCTACAGCGCCGGCGAAGAGCCAATAGCCGGTGTCGATAGTCGCAGCCTGTGCCGCAGCATACGCATGCGTGGCCGCCTGGATCCTATTTTTGTCGACACCAAAGACCAGGTGCGCGAGCTTCTGCAAGCGGTTGTGCAAGACGGCGACATCGTCGTCACGCAGGGTGCCGGCAACATTAACGCTGTGGCGAGTGCGCTGCAGAAGGCAGGTTTGCAATGAACGCCGCCGCAAGAAAATCACGCCGTCGCGGTGCCAGCAGTTACCAGAGCAACACGGTAAAGCCGCGCCGCTTTTACCGACCATTTTTGGTTGCCATGTTGTGGGGTGGTGTAATTTTGACTACAGGTTTGGCGTACAACAATCTCAAGCACTACGTATCCATGGACGTGCAAAGCGTAGCGATCAACAGTGCCTTCAACCACGCCAGCCGCGACCAGGTTTCGGCTGCGATTGAGCCGTTGCTCAACCACAGTTTTTTCACGCTGGATCTGCGCGCCATAAAAGCCAGACTGGAAGCGCTTGACTGGATCTATCGCGCTGAAGTGAGGCGTCAATGGCCCAGCGGTTTGGTCATTAACCTGCAAGAGCAGCGGCCTATCGCGCGCTGGGGTAATGCCAGTTTTGTCAGCGTCGATGGCGTTGTTTTCAATGGTAACGGCGTGCTGGTCAGTTCCAAGCTGCCGCGCTTACACGGGCCGCCGGGCACTGAAAAAACACTGATGAATTACTACCTTGAATTTAACCGTATGCTCAAGCGCAATGGCCTGTCGCTCAGCGAGCTTACGTTTGATGCAAAACACACGTTAACGGCCAAGTTGAACGACGGCTTGCCCATCTACTTTGGCAGCGAACAGCTGGTAGAGAAGATGCAGCGTTTTCTTGCTGTGCACAGCCACGCGCTGGCCGACCGTGACAAACAATTAGACTACGTCGATCTACGGTATAGCAATGGCATCGCCGTGCATTGGCAAAACAACGGAGAAACAAATGAACGCCAGGTTGCAGATAAAGAATCCGCCAGAAATGCAGGGGAGAAAGCGTTCAGTGGCTAACGAAAATCGCATGATCGTTGGCCTGGACATTGGCACCTCAAAGGTGGTGGCCATTGTTGGCGAGGTTGGCCCCGACAATCAAATCAACATCGTCGGTATTGGCACGCATCAGTCGCGCGGCTTGAAGAAGGGTGTGGTGGTTAATATTGAGTCCACCATCCAATCCATTCAGCGCGCGGTAGAAGAAGCCGAGCTGATGGCCGGCTGCCAAATCCATTCGGTGTATGCAGGTATTGCCGGCAGTCATATTCGCAGCCTCAACTCGCACGGCATTGTCGCTATTCGCGATCGCGAAGTGTTTCAGTTAGATGTAGAGCGGGTTATCGATGCGGCCCAGGCCGTGGCTATTCCTGCCGACCAGAAGGTGTTGCATATCTTGCCGCAGGAGTATCTGATCGATTCGCAGGACAGCATCAAAAAGCCGCTGGGAATGTCAGGCGTGCGGCTGGAAGCAAAGGTGCATTTGGTGACCTGCGCGGTGAATGCCATTAGCAATATTGAAAAGTGCATCAAGCGCTGCGGCCTGGAAGTTGAAGACGTCATTCTCGAACAGCTGGCATCTTCCTACGCGGTATTAACTGAGGATGAAAAAGAGCTGGGCGTGTGCCTGGTGGATATTGGCGGCGGCACTACCGACATAGCGATTTTCACCGAGGGCTCGATACGCCATACCGGCGTGATTCCCATCGCCGGTGATCAGGTCACTAACGATATAGCCATGGCGCTGCGCACGCCAACGCAGTTTGCTGAAGAAATAAAAATTAAATATGCCTGTGCGCTGGCTCAGCTGGCCGGCGCAGGCGAGACCATCAAGGTGCCCAGCGTTGCCGACAGGCCACCCAGAGATCTGTCTCGGCAGGCACTGGCAGAAGTGATTGAGCCGCGATATGACGAGCTGTTTTCGCTGGTGCAGGCTGAGCTGCGCCGCAGTGGTTATGAGAGTTTAGTCGCCGCCGGCATTGTGCTGACGGGAGGTACGTCAAAAATGGAGGGGGTTATCGAATTAGCAGAATCGATTTTTCACATGCCGGTTCGTATCGGGGTTCCGCATTCGATTAGCGGTTTGCAGGATATCGTGCGTAACCCGATTTACGCCACCGGCGTAGGTTTGTTGCAGTACGGACTAAAACAACAGGAAGAGGCGGGCAATGCAGCTGGCCGCGAGCCCTCAGGAGGAGGATTTTTCGCCCGGTTGCGCCAATGGGTGCGCCAAAATTTTTAAGCTACACACTTTAAATCCAAGAGGAGAAGACCATGTTTGAACTAGTTGATAACGTACCACAGAGCGCAGTCATCAAAGTCATCGGCGTAGGCGGTGGCGGCGGTAATGCTGTTAAACATATGATCGACAACAACGTTGAAGGCGTGGATTTTATTTGCGCTAACACCGACGCTCAGGCGCTTGCGGATATCGCCTCAAAAACTGTGCTGCAGTTGGGCGGGGCCGTGACCAAAGGATTGGGTGCCGGCGCGAACCCTGACATTGGCCGTTCGGCTGCGATGGAAGACCGCGATAGAATTGCCGAGGCACTTGATGGCGCCGATATGGTGTTCATCACCGCCGGCATGGGTGGCGGTACGGGCACCGGCGGCGCGCCGGTAGTTGCCGAAATTGCCAAGGACTTAGGCATTCTGACCGTGGCGGTAGTCACCAAACCGTTTCCCTTTGAAGGCAAAAAGCGCAGCAAAATTGCCGAAGCCGGAATTATCGAGCTCGAAAAGCAGGTCGACTCGGTAATCACTATTCCGAACGAAAAGCTGTTGTCGGTATTGGGCAAAGGCACCACGCTGCTGGAAGCGTTCGAGGCGGCCAACGATGTATTGCTGGGCGCGGTGCAGGGCATTGCCGACCTGATTATCCGCCCGGGTATGATTAACGTCGACTTTGCCGACGTGCGTACGGTTATGTCGGAAATGGGGCAGGCGATGATGGGCACCGGCGAAGCGCGAGGTAACAATCGTGCTCGTGAAGCGGCAGAAAAAGCCATTCACAGCCAATTGCTGGAAGACGTCAACCTGCAGGGCGCGCGCGGTATTTTGGTGAATATCACAGCGGGTCTGGACCTGTCGTTGGGCGAGTTCACCGAAGTGGGCGATACCATCGAAGAGTTCGCTTCCGACAATGCCACCGTTGTAGTCGGTACGGTAATCGACCCTGATATGACTGACGACATTCGGGTAACCGTTGTTGCCACCGGTCTGGGCGAGCGCGTCATCGATCGTGGTCTGAAAGTTGTCGACAACCCCAGCAGTACGCAGATAGGCGATCTGGTTAACTACCGTGACTATGAAATGCCCACCATCATGCGTAATCCACCGGTGCTGGAGCCACAGTCGATGAGCCGCGCAGCGGCAAAACCGCAGGGGTCAGCAGCGTCGGCCGGTTCAGCGGCAGTGAAAATGGCGCAAGCCGAAGCCGACCCGGATATGCAATACCTGGATATTCCAGCGTTTTTGCGTAGACAGGCCGACTAGTCAGGCTGACGCATAAAAAGTGGCCTGGTGATGGCGCATGCACTAACATTGTATGCGTCATCCTTTTACAGGCTTTTCACTAAATCGAACAGGCTTTTTGTCTGTCGACGAATTTTAAGGGTCGAAATCATTCGACCCACGCCACTAGACTTTATGAGCAGCCCTATTTAACGGCAGTACCATCAACACAATATAACGGCAGGTTCCATATGATCAGGCAGCGCACGCTTCGCAATTCAATCAAGGCGACTGGCATTGGTTTGCACACAGGCAAGAAAGTGTACCTGACGCTGCGCCCGGCAGCCGTTGACGCCGGCATTGTATTTCGCCGTGTTGATCTAGACCCGGTAGCAGAAGTTGTAGCCTACGCAGAGAATGTGGGCGAGACCAAACTTTCAACCGTGCTGATAAACGGCGCGGCGCGAGTAGCAACGATTGAGCATCTCATGTCTGCCCTGGCCGGGCTAGGAATCGACAATGCTATTGTTGAACTCAGCGCCGAGGAAGTGCCGATTATGGACGGCAGCGCCGGTCCATTCGTTTTTCTCATTCAATCCGCCGGCATTGAAGAGCAGGAAGCAGCGAAGAAATTCGTCCGTGTATTGAAGCCTGTCAGCGTACAAGACGGCGACAAATCAGTGACCTTCAAGCCGTTCGATGGCTTTAAGGTGAACTTTTCAATATCTTTCGATCACCCGGCATTTGATAATCGCATTGTCACTACGGAGGTTGATTTTTCCACCACCTCGTTTGTCAAAGAAGTCAGTCGCGCCCGCACTTTTGGCTTTATGCATGAAATCGAATTTTTACGCTCGCAGGGTATGGCGCTGGGCGGCAGCATGAACAACGCCATTGTGGTTGACCAACATCGTATACTCAACGAAGACGGGCTGCGCTACGAAGACGAGTTTGTTAAGCACAAAGTGCTGGATGCTATCGGCGACCTGTACCTGCTTGGTAACAGTCTGATTGGCGAGTTTTGTGCGCATAAATCTGGTCATGCGCTTAACAACACCGCGCTGCGCGCCTTGATCGCGCAAACCGACGCATGGGAGTTTGTAACGTTTGCTGGCGACGCCGTAGCGCCCATTTCCTACGCTGGTCCGGAGCTTGCTGCCTAGCCGTGCGTCTGGTTGTTCAGTAGTCAAGTTGGTTGTCTAACAACCATATTCAACTATAATGAACTGAAGGCAGTGCATCTCTGGTATTATTGCCCTAACTTCAAACAGGTTTATTTTACGTTTCGTGACATAGTTCCGAATTCATCGGAATTAGCTTGGTCTCATTTCTATGCGAATAATTCTCGTCAGCAGTAGTTGCAAACAACCTAAAACGTTAGCATTCTCCGTACAGTCTTTATTGATTGCTGTAGCCATACTGACCACGCTGACAGCGCTGGCATTGTATAGCTGGGCTAGCCACATGCGCCAAACTGTCGCCAACCCTGCGCTTGTTGAGCAGTGGCAGGCGGATATTGCCTCCCAAAAAGCCGAGCTTGGCAGCGTTAAACGCGCTAGCGAGGCGCGTATTGAAGCGCTTGCCGTACGCACGGCGCAGCTGCAGTCACGGCTGATGCGACTCGACGCGCTGGGCGAACGCCTGGCCGGCATGGCTAAGCTCGACAAAACCGAATTCGATTTTAGCGTGCAGCCTGCTGTGGGTGGTCCCGAGGGCGACAGTCTGGAACAAGCGCTGCACGCACCGCAATTTTTTGCCACGCTAGACGGGCTTGCTGATCAGATCGAGCTGCGCGAACAACAGCTCGACATCATGGAAAATCTGCTGGCGAAGCGCAAATTGCGTGATGAGGTGTTTATCGCCGGCCGACCTATTCTCAAAGGGTGGATGTCATCTTCGTATGGCTACCGCACCGATCCGTTCAAAGGTCACAAAGCCTGGCACAAAGGCATCGATTTTGCCGGCAAGCAGGGCAGCGATGTGGTCGCGGTTGGTTCCGGCGTGGTGACGCGGGCCAGCAAGCGTCGCGGCTATGGTCATCTGGTAGAAATCAGCCATCCTAACGGTTACACTACGCGCTACGCCCACAATGCTGAAATTTTAGTCAGCCCTGGTGATATTGTTAAGCAAGGCCAGGTGATTTCCAGAATGGGCAGCACCGGCCGCTCCACCGGGCCACATGTGCACTTTGAAGTCTTAAAAGGTGGCAAATCGGTCAATCCACTCGCATATATTAAACGCGCACGCCGAGAAAGTTAGTTTTTCACTTGCGCGTTTCCGCGCAGTTCGCTTTACTTTAGACTTATCGTTCGCGGCTCCAGTCGCCAACGCTCCCAAACACAATAATTCTGCCGCAGTGCCAGCATGTGCACTAAGCTGGCGTATAATGCTGCGCTGAATTACACCTCCATCCTATAGCGAACACCTTTTTTATGATTGGAAAGATGCTAAGAGCCGTTGTCGGCAGCAAAAATGATCGTGAAGTTAAGCGCATGGGCAAGATAGTCAAGCGCATCAACGAATGGGAGGAACCGCTCGAAAAACTCAGCGACGACGCGTTAAAGAGTAAAACAGCAGACTTTAAACAGCGCATTGAAAAAGGCGAAAGCCTTGACGCTATTCTGCCTGAAGCGTTTGCCTGCGTTCGTGAGGCAAGCAAGCGCACGCTGGGTTTGCGCCACTTTGATGTACAAATGATAGGCGGCCTGGTGCTGCACGAAGGTAACATTGCCGAGATGCGCACCGGTGAAGGTAAAACATTGGTGGCCACGCTGCCGGCTTACCTGAACGCACTCAGCGGCGAAGGCGTGCACCTGGTCACGGTGAACGATTACCTGGCCGCTCGCGATGCGAACTGGATGCGGCCCATCTACGAGTTTCTCGGCTTACAGGTTGGCACCATTCTTTCCAATCAGGACAGCGAGAGCAAACGCGCGGCCTACGCCGCCGACATCACCTACGGCACCAACAACGAGTTCGGCTTCGACTACCTGCGCGACAATATGGCGTTCGCTAAAGAAGACCGGCTGCAGCGCAAGCCCAATTTCGCTATTGTCGACGAAGTTGACTCAATTTTGATCGATGAGGCGCGCACGCCGCTCATTATTTCCGGCGCAGCCGAAGACAGCTCGGAGCTCTACAAAAGCATCAACGCATTCATCAAAGAGCTAAAAGTTGACCTGGGCGACGGTGAAGGGCATTACACGCTTGATGAGAAACAGCGCCAAATTGAGTTAACCGAAAACGGCCATCAGTACGTTGAAGACCTGCTTAGCAAACATGGCTTACTGGAAGAGGGTGAGAACCTGTATGCCGCCGGCAACCTGAATCTGTTGCACCACGTACAGTCAGCGCTGCGCGCCCACATACTGTTTCACGCTAACGTTGAGTATATAGTGCAAGACGGCCAGGTAGTGCTCATCGACGAACACACAGGTCGTACCATGGCCGGTCGGCGTTTGTCGGAGGGTTTGCACCAGGCTATTGAAGCGAAGGAGGGTGTAGCGATACAAAGCGAAAGCCAAACGCTGGCGTCTACCACCTTTCAGAACTACTTCCGGCTGTACAACAAGCTGTCGGGCATGACCGGTACGGCCGACACTGAAGCGTTCGAGTTTAACCAAATTTACGGTCTGGTTGTGGTGGTTGTACCGACTAATATGCCGACTATACGCAAAGACCTGAACGATTTGGTGTACCTCTCCAAAGAGGAAAAATTCGACGCTATCGTCAACGATATTAAAGAGTGTATTGCCAAGGGCAGCCCGGTGCTGGTTGGCACCGCGTCTATCGAAAACTCTGAAGAACTATCGCGCGTGCTGGACAAAGAGAAACTGCCACACAAAGTGCTGAATGCCAAGTTTCACGAGAAAGAGGCCGAGATTATCGCCCAGGCCGGTAGGCCCGGTGCCATCACCATCGCTACCAATATGGCCGGTCGCGGTACCGACATTGTGCTAGGTGGCAACCTTGAAGCCGAACTGGCGCAGCTGGAAAATGCCAGCGAGTCAGAAAAGCAAGCTGTCACTCAGGCGTGGCAAGAGCGGCACAATCAGGTGCTGGAATCTGGCGGCCTGCACATTTTGGCAACCGAACGGCACGAGTCGCGGCGAATCGATAACCAGCTGCGTGGCCGCGCCGGTCGGCAGGGCGACCCTGGCGTTACCCGCTTTTATCTGTCGCTGGAAGACAACCTGATGCGCATCTTCGCCTCTGACCGGGTGAAGAACTTTATGCAGGCGCTGGGCATGGAGAAAGGTGAAGCCATTGAGCACCGCATGGTCAGTAACGCGATCGAAAAAGCGCAACGCAAAGTAGAGGGGCGTAACTTCGACATTCGCAAGCAGCTGCTTGAATACGACGACGTGGCTAACGAACAGCGCCAGGTTATTTATCAGCAGCGCAGCGACGTAATGGAGTCTGAAGATATCTACGACACAATCGTCGCTATTCGCGACGACGTGGTGAATGATGTTATAGCCAGCTATATTCCTCGCCAGAGTTTGGAGGAGCAGTGGGATGTAACAGGCCTTGAAGAACAGCTCAAAGCCGAATTTGCTGTTGACCTACAGCTGCAGGAGTGGCTCGACGCCGACAAACATCGCGATGAAGACGCTCTGCGTAATAAGATTCGCGAAGAAGTGAAAGCCGCCTACGAGGCTAAAACATCCGACCTTGGGCCGGACATCCGTAGGTTTGAAAAACACATCATGCTGCAGGTGCTGGACACGCATTGGAAAGAGCACCTGGCGACCATGGACCATTTACGCCAGAGCATTCATTTTCGTGCCTACGCTGCCAAAAATCCGAAGCAGGAATATAAGCGCGAGTCGTTTGAACTGTTCGAGTCTATGCTCGGTGAAATTAAACACGAAGTGGTCAAGTTTTTATCGCGCATAGAAATTCAGCGCGACGAAGATGTGGAAGCCGTTGAACGGCAGCGACGCGAAGCCGCAGCAAAAGAGAAAGTTGAATTTCATCACGAGCAGACGTCAGCCATGCGCGAAGAGGTGGGCGAGTCCGCTCAGCAGGCAGCGCAACAAGAGGGTGCGATACTCGCGCCGCAAACGCCGTTCAAACGTGAAGAGCGCAAAGTCGGTCGCAACGAGCCTTGTCCTTGCGGCTCCGGCAAAAAGTACAAACAGTGTCACGGCAAAATCTAAGCCCTGGAAAGTAACACGCATGAGTATCGACTTTCTCGCGGCAGGTACGCCGGTTGCCGGCGTTCGGCTGGCTGCCGCAGCTGCCAATATCAAGAAAAACTCGCAAGCTGACCTGGTGATTATTGCAGCAGAGGCCGGTAGTACGGTGGCCGCCGTGTTTACGCAAAACAAATTTTGCGCCGCGCCGGTACAGCTTGCAAAAAAAAATCTTGCGGCTTGTGCTAATACCGAAGCCGTTTACTGCCTTATCAACTCCGGCAATGCCAATGCCGGCACCGGCAGCGAAGGGTTGCGAAACGCCGGCCTGAGTTGCGCGGCGTTGGCCCGCCAGGCAAGCGTAGGAGAGGCAAACGTGTTGCCCTTCTCAACCGGCGTTATCGGCGAGCAATTAGCGGTAGACAAGATCGAACGCGCAGTACCCGACTTGTTTGCAGCGTTAGTCGAAGATGGCTGGACCGCTGCAGCGCAGGGCATCATGACCACCGACACCCGCGCCAAACTCGCATCGCGCCAATTCACCATTGCCGACACCAATTATGTCGTCACCGGCATTGCCAAGGGTGCCGGTATGATCAAGCCCAATATGGCGACCATGCTAAGCTTTATTGCGACTGATATTGCGGTAGAGCAAAGCGTGCTGCAAGCCGTTTTAGCCGCGGCAACGGCGCAGACATTCAATCGCATTACGGTCGATGGCGATACCTCAACTAACGATGCCTGTGTGTTGCTGGCGACTGGTGCGGCCGCTAAAAAATCCTTGCAGCAAAGCGATGCCGAGCTGGCAGTCTTCAGCGCCGCAGTCGAGCAAGTGTGCCTGGATTTGGCCCAGCAAATTGTGAAAGACGCGGAAGGGGCGACCAAATTCGTCACCGTAGAAGTCGTGGGCGGTGCCAGTGCAGCCGACTGCGAAGCCATCGCTTACACCGTTGCCGAGTCGCCGCTGGTTAAAACCGCACTTTACGCCTCTGACCCAAACTGGGGCCGCATTCTCGCCGCCATCGGACGCGCGCCGGTTGCCGAGTTAGACGTTGATAACGTGCGTCTGTTTATCGACCAGGTATTAATCGCCGAGCAGGGCGCCGTGGCAGCCTCCTACGATGAAGCGCGCGCCAGTGAGGTGATGCAACAAGCCGAATTTACCGTGCGCATCGAACTAGGTGCTGGCGAGCAATCGTGTACGGTCTGGACCAGTGATTTCTCGCACGACTACGTAACAATTAACGCCGAATACCGCAGCTGATGCGCCCCCCGGTGCAGGTCGTCGTCGGCGTTCTGTTAAGAAATACCCACTGCCTGCTCAGCAAGCGCGCAGTCGATGCCCATCAAGGCGGTTTGTGGGAATTCCCTGGCGGTAAAGTCGAAGCGTTAGAAAACGTACAACAAGCTCTGCAGCGTGAGCTGCGAGAGGAATTAGGCGTTGTAGTGAAACGTTCAACCCCGTTGATTAGCGTCGAACACAGTTACACTGACAAATCAGTTGTACTGCATACACATTTGATCGAAGAATTTTCCGGCGAACCCGAAGGCCGCGAGCGACAGCCGTTGCAGTGGGTTGCCATTAATGAGCTGGATAATTTCGAGTTTCCACAGGCGAATGCCGCGATCGTAAAAGCCCTCCAGCAACGCTTCTGCTAACCCGTAGGGTGTGCGCACGTTTAACTCACGCATGAACATAATATATTCCTGGCTTACTATTTACTATTGCCGGCCAGCACTTGCATTACACCGGGTACAAACAGTTTCAGGTCTTCTAACCTGTTTCCATAAGCTTGAAGCACAATAACCATCGCTGGCAATGTTGTGAGATTATGTTGGTACTCGATATTTTTATCAATAGTGACGAGCGCATTAGAGTCATGCTCGGCGGCAAGCTTTAACAGACGGCCATTTGTTGTTGAACCCCAACCCATCTCCTGCACAGTATGCACTTCGCAGCTGTCTGAAAAGTATGCTGCCAACTGGCGCGGTAACTGCTCGTCAAGCAGCAGCTTCATCGGGACCTAAAAGTTGATGCTTCGCCAATTCAAGTAATTGCGTGGCCTGCTTTTTGGTGACTCCTGGATAGCTGTCCAAAAACGTATCCAGGCTGTCGCCGGCCTCCAAATATTCGAAAAGGATCCGAATAGGAACTCGTGTGCCCACAAACACCGGAGTACCGCTAAGAACGTTTGGGTCTCTGTTAATGATCGAATTTGACATAGATACTACCTCCAAAGCCATTCTAGCCCAGATCAGCGAAATGCGCCGCACGTACACGAGTTCCACACACAAGATCCGTAGGGTACGCCCAGCGTACGCGTGATCGTACAACCTAGCCGCTAATCATGCGACTCCAAATCCCCACTCAACAAATCATCATAACCACTATCACCGGGAACCGAATGCTCTTCGTTCGCCCAATCGATAAAATCGATCTGCTTGCAGCGCAGCGAGCAAAACGGCCGATGCGGCGCAGCGTCATTCCACTCCACCTCGGTTTGGCAAGAAGGACAGTGCACAACTAACGGTTTATTCGCCATGTTCTTTAGCCTCCGCTAATGCAAGATATTTGCGATGCAGCGCTTGTACCTGCTCGTCCAAATATTCCAAACCCTGATCATTACTAATCACATCATCCGCCGCCGCCAGCCGCTGCTCGCGCGAAGCCTGGCTGGCGATAATGGCCCGCACCTGTTCTTCACTATTATCGTCGCGCGCCACAGTTCTCGCAATCTGTACTTCCACTGGCACATCAACCACCAGCACGCGTTGGGTTAATTGTAGTTGCGATGTTTCGATTAACAAAGGGCTAACCAGCATGGCGTAAGGGCTGGTTGCCGCCCCGATTTGGGCACTGATTTCTGCACCAATCAGGGGATGCAGTAACGCCTCCAGCCACTTGCGCTCGGCTTCGTTGTTAAACACCAGCTCGCGCAATTTTGCCCTATCGAGTTCGCCACTGCCAGTAACGGTCTCCGGTCCAAAATGGTCGGTGATTTTTGCAAGTGCCGGCTGGCCGGGTTCCACCACCACGCGCGCGGCGATATCGGCATCAATAACGGTAACACCCAGTGCGGCAAAGCGATCGGATACGGCCGTTTTACCGCTGCCGATGCCGCCTGTGAGACCTACTACAAACATGGTGTGTTCCATTTAAGCGAAATTTTCAGAGATCGGCTGGCTTGCCTGTTTCCCAGGCGGTCGCAACATCTTTCATAGCAGAAGACAGGGAATTTTTGTCGATCAAAATCTCGATGTGTTTACTCATTGTCTTTACCTCGCAAAGATGACCCGCGAAAACCAATGAGGGTTGGCTGAATAATGAGTAGCGCGCCAAATTCTAACTTGGTGGCGGTCTGTTTTGATGTAGCGACCTGAGTATAATTTCAAATACGGGTGTCAATTGACAGGAATGCATACCGGAACGACTATGTAACAAAATTTGGCGACGCAATAACGGCGCTACATTTTTGGCAAAAAACGACACACACATCGCACGGTGTGACAAGCAGCTTATCGTAAAACGCTATCGGTCGAAACAGGCGCATAGTCGAACTATGTAACTGTTGCCACAACGAAGAAGACGGGCAAATAGACAAGCGAGAACGGCAAGTTATTTCGTGACCGTTCCTTAGCGAGAGGCAGTAGACCTCATGGGCAGGCAACGCTTGCGCATCGGCGCTGTGTTCCGACGACATATAAGCGTATTTTCTACTGATGTTTTAGTCGCATGACCGCTCGAGTCGACCTGCATCCCTTAAAAATCGCAGCCTGATCGAATTCATTAGCCCGCCACACCCTTGCGAGCTGCGTATTCTCGAAGTGCCCGATTCACAGCTTCCGAGTTTGGAAACAATTTGTGCAGATCAGGATCGATCAGCACAACATTAGTGCCCTCACGATAGTGCTCTGCGTATTTGCCACGCACGCCCGATTTGATTAGCTCGAAGGAGTACTCAGGTCGAATATCGTCTTTATCATTGCTCATAAGCTCTACGCTCGTTGCGCGTCATCTGTCTGGCTGATATGACCCTAATTCTACCATTTCGCTCAGTGAAGGCCACAACGAGATACTTCCTCGTAACGGACTGGCCGAAAATGATATATCTAATTTCGCCCGCTGAGTTGTCAGGGTCAATCACAGTAGAAGAAAGGTCGTCGCCGAAAATTTCTGTCGCCTCAAAAAATGAGGCACCATGCTTGCTCTCGTTCTGGCTTGCTTTGACTGGATCCCACTCAAACTCCATAAAGCTCTCTAAAACATCACATGATTCGTAGGTCTGAGTATAATCTACCCAACCCCCGAAAACCGCAAATAACCCTGCACAATCGCCTCTCCCCAGATCAACGCAATCCAACCCGCAATAGCAAGATAAGGCCCGAACGGAATAGGTGTGCCGCGCCCTGACTTACTGCGCAATAGAAGAATGCTACCGAGCACGGCACCAACCAGCGAAGACAGCAACACAATCAGCGGCAGCATTTGCCAGCCAAGCCATGCGCCAAGAGCGGCCAGTAGTTTGAAATCGCCGTAGCCCATGCCTTCCTTGCCAGTGACGATTTTAAAGCCCCAGTACACCAGCCACAGCACAAGATAGCCCGCCATCGCCCCGATCACCGCGCTTTGTAAATCGGTGAACAGGCCGAGAGAGTTGGCGACCAAACCTAACCACAGTAAGGGCAGGGTGATGTTGTCGGGCAGCAGTTGATGATCGGCGTCAATCATCGTCAGGGAGATAAGACTCCAGCTAAACACCAGCGCAAATAACGTCTCGAGGTCGTAACCAAACTTCCACGCAACGGCGCCGGAAATGATCGCGGTCGCTACTTCAACCAGCGGGTAACGCACCGAGATATGGCCGCTGCAACTCGTGCATTTACCGCGCTGCAATAGATAGCTGATAACCGGAACGTTCTCCCACGCTCTGATCGCATGGCCGCAATGCGGGCAGGTGGAGTCGGGTTTAACCAGATTGAAAGCGGGTTTCTTTTCTTCCTCCGCGAGCATGGCTTCGTCTTCCAGCAGGTAGGCGCATTCCTTGCGCCAGGTGCGTTGCAGCATCACCGGCACGCGGTAGATGACGACGTTGAGGAAGCTGCCGATGAGCAGGCCGAGGAGGGCGGTGCAGCTTAGCAGGTAGATATTGTTTTCAAGCATGGCTGCGTTGTATCGAAACTGTTAGATACTAAGTATTTTAGACCACCGAACCTAACATAAACAGTGGCATATACATTGCTATCATCAAGCCGCCAATGAGTACACCGAGCACGCTCATGATCAATGGCTCAAGCATCGAAGTTAAGCCGTCAACCTTGTTGTCTACCTCAGCTTCAAAGTGAGTAGCAACCTTGTCGAGCATCTCATCCAGTGCGCCAGACTCTTCACCGATTGCCACCATTTGCAGCATCATGCTCGGGAACAGGTTAGTGCTGCGGATCGCTACGTTCAATTGCGTACCACCGGTAATGTCTTCCCTGATCTGCTTTATTGCCTTCGCATAGACGGCGTTGCCTGCGGCACCTTCTACCGACTCCAATGCTTCCACCAACGGTACGCCAGCGGAAAATGTGGTCGACAATGTGCGGCCAAAACGTGCAAAAACAGCCTCTTCGACAATAGGGCCAACAATAGGTGCCTTGAGCATAAACGCATCTACTTTGTTCGAAAACGCCTCCGACCGTTGCCGTGCCTGCTTAAAGCTAATGACCGCCACTACAATCGCTGCAACTATCGAATACCACCACGCTTGCACAAATTCTGATATATGCATAACAACCTGAGTGAAAGCCGGCAGTTCGCCGCCAAAGCTGTCAAATGTTTCAGCGAATACGGGCACTACTTTGATTAACAAAATGCCAGTCACAACAAGTGCAATACACACTACTGCGATGGGATATTTCATTGCTTTCTTAATCTTTGCTTTCAGCGCTTCTGTCTTTTCTTTGTAGGTGGCAACTCGGTCTAGCATTGTTTCCAGTGACCCGGATTGTTCACCTGCGCCTACTAAGCTGATAAAAAGATCGTCGAAATGCTGGGGATACTTTTCTAGACTGTGAGCCAGGCTGGAACCACCCGCCACTTCGTTTTTCATATCCAGTGTCAGTTTGCGCATTGTAGGATTGTCCAGCCCGTCGGCGACAATCTCGAAACCCTGTACCAGTGGTACGCCCGCCTTGAGCATGGTGGCAAGCTGACGCGTAAAAATGGCGATGTCCATTGGCTTGATCGCCTGTTTCCGTTCGCCGAGCAGCGGCTTAGCTTTCTTTTTTACTTTTTGCGCGACAATACCCTGCTTGCGCAGCAGCGCTTTCGCGTTAGCCTGGTTAGTGCCGCGTATCTCGCCGGAGGTTTTTTTACCTCCCTTACTAACGCCCTGGTAGGTAAAGATATTGGAGCTTGCAGTTTGAGTTGCCATAGTTACTAATCCTTCGTCACGCGGTTTACTTCTTCAAGACTGGTAAGGCCCTGGGCGGCCTTGACTAATGCAGAACGGCGCAGGTCATTAAAACCCTCTTTGCGCGCCTGTTTGTCGATCAAAATAGAATTACCTTCCTCCATAATGATGCGCGACAATTCGTCGGTCATACGCACCACTTCATATATACCCACCCGGCCCTTGTAGCCGTTCGTACACTTGTCGCAGCCCACGGCTTTTTGTAAGTGCATATCATCAAGCTGCGCTTCCGCAAAGCCCTCTGCAATAAGCGTTTCACGCGGCAATTCGACAGATTCTGCACAATGTGAACATAAACGCCGGGCCAGCCGCTGGGCGATAATCAGGCTTACCGAGGTTGCCAGGTTAAATGCCGGCACGCCCATATTCAGCAAGCGGGTAACGGTTTCGGCGGCGCTGTTGGTGTGCAATGTTGACAGCACCATGTGGCCGGTTTGCGCGGCTTTAATCGCTATCTCAGCCGTTTCCAGGTCACGAATCTCACCTACCATGATGATGTCCGGGTCCTGGCGTAGAAATGAGCGTAAGGCTTCGGCGAAGGTAAGGCCGACTCTGGCGTTAACGTGTACCTGGTTGATGCCTTCGAGGTTAATCTCTACAGGGTCTTCCGCCGTTGAAATATTCCGCTCGGGCGTATTAAGAATATTCAGCCCGGTGTATAGCGATACGGTTTTACCACTACCGGTAGGCCCGGTGACCAAAATCATGCCCTGCGGGTGGTGCAGCGCGTCCATAAACAGATCTTTTTGTTCCGGCTCGTAACCCAGCGCATCAATACCCATTTGCGCGCTGGTAGGGTCGAGAATACGCAGCACGATTTTTTCACCAAACAGTGTTGGCAACGTGTTCACTCGAAAGTCGATAGCGCGGGTTTTAGAAAGGTTCATTTTGATGCGACCGTCCTGCGGTACGCGGCGTTCGGAAATATCCATTCGCGACATCACTTTCAAGCGCGCTGCCAGGCGGCCAGCCAGATTTTGTGGTGGTGCAGTAATGGTTTGCAAAATGCCGTCGGTGCGAAAGCGCACCCGGTAGCTCTTTTCATAAGGTTCGAAATGAATATCGGAAGCGCCCGCTTTTATCGCGTCTAGCAGCACCTTGTTAACGAAGCGTACTATCGGCGTTTCATCCACCTCGGTGTCATTGTCGCCGTCTTCGCCATCCATGCTGGCATCACCGATGTCCAACTCTTCGAGACTGGAGTCATCGAGATTATCGTAACCGCCGCCGCTCGCCTCGTCTTCCGATTCTACGAAAGCTTTTATCGCCGTCGTTAACGCATTTTCTTCTGCCAGCACCGCCTCGACGGAAAGCCCCGTATGAAACTGAAGTTCGTCTATCGCTTTTAGGTTGGTAGGGTCAGAAACCGCAATAAATAAACGATTACCGCGCTTGAATAAGGGTATGGTGTGATGCTTGATAGCCAGCTTGGTATCGACCAGCCCCTTTGGCATCAGGTCTTTATTGATAGCGGCAAGGTCGAACAGCGGTGAACCAAACTCTTCGCTGGCGGCCCTGGCAATTACCTCGCTGTCGGCCAGGCCCTTGGCAATAATGCAGCTAACAAAAGTCACGCCTGTTTCCTTGGCTTCCAGCGCTGCCTCGTAGGCCGGCTCTTGTTCGAGCACGCCGTCGCTAACCAAACGCAGGGCGAGACCGTTCAACCGAATTTTATTGGGTGCATTCATCAGGCCAGGTGCTACCTTTTCTATTTTTTACACGGTGACTCAGCCGGCATAAGCCAGCTTTTTACCACTATTGAAAAAAGTATAGCAGCGGTTTTTAATTGCACACTGATTATGCAAAGCGGTTTCGATCAGTTCTGAATATAACGTTGAAAAACCGCGCAGCAGCTAAAGAAGCCTTGGTGAAGGTGCGATCTGGTTCGCATTTTTATTGTTGTCAAAAAGAGGGTGGCAGAAGCATGTCATTTCCGGGTTCATTGTACTTGTCGGGTGGCCTGGCCTGCTTTCTTGAGCTCTTCTCTAATAATTTTACGAAGCGTCTTTTCAAGATTATTTTTTCCTGAATCAACGTATTCCCTCAGAGCGTTATTGATCAATGACTGATAGTTGCCACCACCCGCAGCATGTACCTGGTTTTTGAAGTGCTCGATTATGTCGGCGTCAAGGCGAATTGTGATGCGCGCTTTATTCGGAGCCGGGGTTATGATTGGACCTCTTTTTCCTTCAGAAAATTCGTTACTCATAAAAATCACCTGCATATGTTTGGTGCCGTTCAGTAGGCTCCGCAGTGCGAGCGCTGATCAGACGAATTGTGTCCTCGTCTTCTTCGGCATGAATAATCAACAGTACTTTGTCGGTGGGGCTAAGTGCTAAAGTTTTGAATCTATATTCGCTATGATGTTCCGGGTCGAGAATGGGCAGTGCGTTTATGTCTTCCAAGGCAACTGCCGCATCAGCAAAATCAATTCCATGCTTACGCAGATTAGTGCGTGCTTTTTTTGGAGTTCCAAACAACATACATGCCCTAATTGTATGTACAAATGGTGTACGTGTAAAACAATCTTGACAGCGACTTGCCTGGTTGAAATTAATCTGGCTGGCGGCTGACACGCTTCGAGATTGGCATGTCATTTATTGCTCTTGACTCTGGCCTTTGATCGAGTACACTTTAAGTGTACTCATTATCCGATAGGTTGCTATAAACGATGGAAATCAATGCGCGCGAAGCCCGAAAAAGGTTTAGCGAATTACTAACTATTGCAGAGCGCGGCGAAACCGTGATTGTTACTAGACGCGGCAAACCGTCGGTTCGTCTGGTGGCAGAACAGCAGTTCAAGTCAGGCCAGCCGTTGCCTGATCTCGCAGAATTTAGAGCGTCGATCAGCGTTCAAGATTCTTTAACGGCAGCTTTGCTGGGCGAGCGCGATAGCGCACGGTATTGAGTGTGGCCGTTTATGCCGATACTAGCCTGCTAACCGCCTATTATTGTCCCGAGCGCGGTTCGAACAAGGCGCAGGCCTATTTAACGGCTCAGAGTGACCTCGCGATCAGCTGGCTGACTGAGACGGAGCTGATTTCGGCGTTATCGAAAAAAGTCAGAGCGCAGACCATGTCGGCAGACGATGCGCAGAAAATCAGCGGGCTTTTTCAGGAGCATATCGATACCGGCATATATGCAATGCTACCCATTGAAGCCAGCGACTATCGACAGGCAAACCGCTTAATTAGTCGTTTTAACACAAATCTGCGCACTCTGGACGCATTGCACCTCGCTGTGGCGCTGCGTGAGAATAAAATTATGGCGACTGCCGACGTCAAACTGGCAGAGGCAACCGAACAGTTGGGCGGCCAAGCGAATTTTATTGACTACGCCACGCCTGGCAGCTAACCGCAGATAAGCAGGGTGCGCCGTATGCATGTTATCGAAATATGCTAGACCTCTGTTAGTGCATGCGCACAGCGCACTCTGCGCTACCGGGCTTGGACTGAACGGTTTTTTGAGTTTGGAAGCATAAGGATTATTCCGAGACTTCATTTTGGAAAAATCATACTCGTTTTGCATGACTGTTTATTTTGATAAAACTTCGCATATGAAACTCGAAGAAATTCGCCGAGTTAACCGCTACCCCAAGCTGTAGGCTATTCTCAAGCCTGCCACGGTGGGCACCATAATCAACAATTTGCAACGCGCGTTGGTGTCAGAGCATCTGAACATCACGATTGCAACAGATGATCCCAACGATGCCTTTTTGCTGGTCATGGCAGTCGTTTCCGATGCGGACCATAGGGTCACCGTTGACCGCCGAGCTGGTTCATTGCATCGTTATAACGCGAGAACAAGCCGCACGCCTTCTTCAACTTCTCGAAGTTTCGAAGCTGAAAGATTACTCACGCGCTCGTTTAGAAATGTCTTGTCAAGTGTTACGATTTGAGAAACGTTGACAACGGACTCGCGACCTAATTTTGCAGTGCGTTTGGGAAGTATTACGTTACCGGGCGCTGCGGCCAGCTTGACGTTTGAAGTAATTGCCGCGACGACAACTGTATTAATGCGACTGCGATTGAACTCGTCAGATTGTAGAATAAGTACGGGCCGCCTGAAACCTGGTTCAGATGCAGTAGGCTCGGGCAAATCTGCCCACCATATTTCGCCTCGCTTCACCTACCACTTTTCCCTTGACAGCAATTTGAGTTGCATATTTTCCAGATTGGGGTCTACGCTCGAGTCATTCGATGCATAGACGTCATTAAGTTTCGCGGTGGTGTCTTTAGCCCTATGGCGTTTCAAATATTCAAGAACGGCAGTGGCATACAGTTCACTCCGTGATACACCTAGTGTTTTTGCCGCTCGATCTGCAGCTTCAAACAGTTCGTCAGGGATTGATATTGCTGTTTTCATACTTGCGAGTATAACTCTGGTTATACCGCTAAGGAAGCGCTATCCGCAATCGTGAATTCGTCCACACTTTTACCGGTTGAATTTGGAGCCAGGTCATATCGGTAGCGCGGGTCTGGTGCTCGCAGATAAGTAGGTTGCGCCGTGCACACGTTGTCGAAAAATGCTTGACTCATATTACCGCGTGCGCAAGGCGCACCCTACTGACGGTACAAAGATATGAACGGTACACCGGGTTTTCGTTTTTGTGGCGCATTTTTAGCCAACTTTTGCCAAAAATTGTCACTTGCGGCTCAATCGCGGCACTGCGAGTTAGTCGCGATTGATCAATAGACAGCCCGCTGATTGTCGTCAAAATACTTTAAAATCAATAAGATAAACATATTCAACGCCACCAAACCACTTTTGGCACATGCGTTGCTCAATGTCCTGCAAGCTGATTAATTGCGTATCCACGAATTAACGCAGTGATAAACCTTAAACTTTGGAGATTGACACATGAAGAATATGCAAAAGGGTTTTACCCTAATCGAACTCATGATCGTGGTTGCGATCATCGGTATTCTAGCTGCGGTTGCGCTGCCTGCTTACCAGGATTACACCGTACGTTCAAAGGTCACTGAAATGGTGATTGCTGCAACTTCGCCGAAAAGCTTGATTAGTGAAGCGTTCCAGACTGATGGGCTTGCGGGTGTTACTGCAGCGGCCGTTACATATAACGCGGTCCCTGTTACAGATAAACGGAGTAAGTATGTAGCCGATATGGTAGTCGATACTACTGATGGCACAATTACTGTTACTTCTGCAGGTGCTACTTCAGGACTGCCTACCGTGGCTCAGGCCGTGACGCTTAATTTCTCGCCGAACGTGCAGAATATTGCAATTGCTGCTGGCTCTACCGGCGCAATCGATTGGGCTTGTGCAAGCACTACTGCCACGACTTCCGCGAACAAAGGCCTGACCTATTCTGTTGTAGGAACAATGCCAGCCAAGTTTGCTCCGGCCGAGTGCCGTTAATCGAGAGAAATCTCGTGCTCGACAAAAAGGCGCTTCGGCGCCTTTTTTATTGCCCGGCAAAGCAGGAATAGACGAAATTTACCATCGTAATACTCTGGAGATTGACATATGAAAAGCATGCAAACGGGTTTTACGCTGATCGAACTTATGATCGTGGTTGCGATTATCGGTATTCTGGCCGCCGTTGCGCTGCCGGCGTATCGGGACTACACCGTGCGTGCAAAAATCACTGAAGCAATTCTCGGTGCATCGTCGGCGAAGGCGCTGCTTAGTGAAGCGTTCCTGTCGGACGGCATTGGGGGTGTTAATGCCGCAGCGGCGACCTACAATAACCCGGCAATTGCTGCCGATCATACGTCCAAGTACGTGTCGGCGATTGCGATCACTGCCGGTACCGGAGAAATAACCGTCACCACCGCCACAGCAGCGACCTCCGGTCTGCCTGGTGATGCTCTTGGTGCAACGATTGTGTTTACACCGAACGTTCGCAATGCAGCGCTTGCAGGTGCTACGGGCGCAGTTGATTGGGCATGCGCAACGACAACCGGCACTACTGCCGGCATTAAGGGCCTTACTGCGGTGACTTTGGGCGACTTGCCCTCCAAATACGCACCTGCCGAGTGTCGTTGATTGGGATGCTGTTAATACGCTTCCATTTCCTTTTGGGGATCGTTTTTCAGCGGTTCCTTCTTGTTCAACAGCTCAACGACAATGCCATCGCGCGTATCAATGCCCAACAGACCATCAGAATAGCGTGCAGATAGTGGATAATAACGCACTGAATTTTCGGTGTTTTGCGGCTTATACCTGGTTTGTTCTTCCACTTCCTTCGCGGTTAAGCCCAACTTTGCCACGCGCTGCACATTATCTTTGTAGGGTAAGTATGCTGCTGTTCGTGTATGAACCAATCCTTGCTTCAACTGTTGTTCCATGCGGACTTTCCAATGCGTTGTTTTCTCTTCCGGTATATCGACGAATATCCATACGGGTTTTTTGCCGTCGTTGATTAACGGGATATCAGCGATGTCTAATTCGTTCATTTCAAACGTGCCTTCCGACATCGTATAAAAATGCCCATCTGCATAAATCACCGCCAACGGCCTCTGCTCGTAAACCAGCCAGGTGCCATAAGCGAGGCAACCAACCTGCAACAGCCCAATCAACGTCAAATCCATTTTCAGCCGCGGCTTACCCACCTTATAAACAATAAGCGTTAACACCGGCCCAATAATAAAATCCACACCGGCGATCAGACGTATTCCTTGCCAGCCCCCATCGGTTTGAAACAAAAAACCGGGGTACCAAACAAAAATAATAACTGCCGCCAGCACAATAAATATAATGGCGCTAATGCCAATATGCACGGCAAAGGCCTGCCAGCGATTCTGTGGTTGACTGAACATAGCGAGTCCTGATGATGTGTTTGTATAAAAAATAATAGACGATAGACGCCAACTCAGCAGCGCGCGCAATGGTATGAAAGATTTTTGCGCGTTGCTGTGACCGCTTCCTGATTCTTGAGCGCGCTGCGAACGGGTTCAAGCTAATGGAAGCGTAGGGTCTATGGTTTATGATTACTGCACGAAAGTATGCTTTGCGAACATAAGCAAACACGACAAAAGCCGCATTCTTCGATCGGGCTTATTTGTGGGCACAATAAAAATTGAATGAGGCTACGCTATTGAAAAAGACCCAAAAGTTATACTAATGTATAACACTTTGACGATGGAGACGCTAATGACTCAAATTGCAATTCGGCAGTCGGGTGGCGCTAGCATCGTTAGCATTCCCAAGGCCATCCTAAAAGCATTGAGCCTGCAGGTAGGCTCCACGCTGAAGCTTAGCATCGAAGATAACCGAATCGTGCTGACACCTGCCGGTAATGAGCCCACGTTGGCGGAGCTGCTTGCCGGTAGTTCTAAAGAAAACCTGGCGCTGACCGATGAAGATCGGCAATGGCTGGCTGACAAATCAGTTGACAAGGAAATACCGTGACCTACGTGCCAGACAAAGGGGACGTAGTCTGGCTCGATTTCGACTCGAGCAGTGGTAAGGAAATGATGAAACGGCGACCAGCGTTTGTGATTTCCAGAAAGGCGTTCAATGAACACACGGGTATGGCGATTGTAGCGCCAATCACCAGCACGGTTCGCAACGTCAGGTTGGAGGTATTGCTATCTAATGCTTTGGAGACGGAGGGGGCAATTCTGGTTCACCAATTAAAGTCGCTCGCCTTTGGCCAGCGGCAAATAAAATTTATCGAGAAGGCCCCTCAGGATGTCACCGATCAAGTGACAACGCTGGCTAAAGTCATCGTCCAGTAGAGCGACTCATTGGGGCACTTCTTTTAAAAATAGGGGTCTTTACATTACTTGGTTTCAAATCCGAAGTGCATCACAGTCTAAGCCGCTAAATTTGCACCTTTCACCCCTTTACCAAATTTGCACGCAACAACAAACGCCTTTCAAAAAAACACTTTGTAAACGGAATTCTGTCATCTTTTTGCCGCCGTTAACCGCTTGCAAGAGTATGCATGGTAACATAGTATTGTATGCATATATTGCAGAGGTGCTTATGAGAACCACATTAGATTTGCCTGAAGATTTGCTGCATGAAGCGATGAAGGCAACCCACACCGACACGAAAACGGGGGTTATTGTTCTGGCGCTTGAAGAGTTGATAAGAAAAGCAAAGATCTCTGATTTAAAGAAGTACAAAGGCAAAATCGATCTGGATATTGATTTGGATGAAATTAGAGACCGCAGCTAATGCAGGTACTGGTAGATACCTCCATATGGATCGATTATTTCAGGGGTGGGGCTGGTTCATCAGACCTGGATTTTCTAATTGATGAAAACATCGTTGCAACTAATGACATCATACTGGCCGAGTTGGTCCCATATCTGAAAGTAAAAAAAAAAATGAAGGTCATTAATCTGCTCCGTGAAATAGCTAGGCTTCCTCTGCTTATTAACTGGAATGAGATTATTGATTTTCAGGTTAAATGCATCAAGGGCGGTGCTAATGGTGTGGGTGTCCCGGATCTTCTCATTGCGCAGAATGCCAGGGGTAACAACTGCAGAGTTTATTCGCTTGACAAGCATTTTCGCTTGTTGAACCAGGTGATAAAGCTCAGGTTGTACAAGCAGTAAATTTAGCGCGCGTGTTGGGAAAACCAGCGTCAAGGTAACAAACCACCCTTCGGGACAGGCTCGCCGAAAGCGACGCCGGTGTTTGTCAGCGAAGGCGTCGCATTTATTGATCGTTCGCGATGTTTGCCGTAGTAGTGTAGCTCTAAATCGTACCATTTTTGGCCGGCAGCAAAATAGGGTCAACCGTTGGCATTCATTTTTTTTTTGCCGCTGAGTTTCTTGAGTTCGCTATCGCAGATAAAGCCGACACAATCCGCAGCTAGCATCGCAGCCGCCCATGGTTTCGCCGCAGCGACATCACCAGCTTCGACCGCTCGGATGACTGGCTTGAGGCACGCTTCAATATCTTCGGTCATTATTCCTTCTTCGCTACATTCGACTTGGTAGCTGCCTCGTTTCATCATCTCCAGTGCGAGCGACTTTACGTGGGTAAGCTCACTATGCGCAATCAGCTTCTCGAAGCCCAACTCGACTTCTTCGTAAGCCAGCCAGTCAACATCGAAATTGCGGTTGAGCATTCGCTCATCAACGGTCGTCGCGCGATCAATTGCCGAAGATACGTCCGCCACTAATAGATCAACTGGCTTGTCGATATTCAGCCAGATCTCCAATTCACGGCAGGTATCGTCACTAAACTTCGCGGTAGCCAACAACAGCCCGACCAAGTCAGACTTCGTCTTTTTTTTAAGTGATGCTTCTATTAGCGCAAACCGATCGACTTTCTCTTCCTTCTTCGGAACCTTCTTTTGCTTCGCCATCATTTCGCCTTTTCGTTTGCTAACTTGATAAAAGAATTGCATAGGGAAAATGAGTCTATTCCCTACATCACATATTTTTTGACTGAAATTAATATATGCCGAAACGACCTGTAGTCAATACGAAAGCGCCTTTTATCGTGTGATGAATTGAGGCGGAGATCGCCAGAGGCAAGGGGGTCAAGTTTTTACATTACATATTTGATGATCGTGTTTAGCCTCCAAACATAACGAGTCGAGTATTGACCACGTTCGAATACCTTGCGAACCCCCATCAGTCTGAAATAAAAACCGGGCCAAACAAAAACAATAATCGCCGCCAGCACGATAAAAATTAACGGCGCTAATACCAATATGCACGGCAAAAGCCTGCCAGCGTTGCTATGGCTGCTCGCTGGTTTGTGGTTGCGATGCGAACGGGTTCTAGCTAACGATGCATGGATCCAGGAAAACGAATGACAGATTTGACAGCAATGACATGTTGCTTACAATCTGCGTATGCAAACGACAATACGAATTGACGACGAAATATTCAGAAAAGCAAAAGCTGCCGCTGCGCGCCGCGGGGTAACGCTCACGCGGTTTATCGAAGAAGCCCTTGCGGCGCGCATTCACGGCAACGTTTCCGGCGTGTCTAAAGACGAGGCTAAAGAGCGAAACAAACTGATGGAATCGTTGCTGCAGACGACGGCTCATTTCCGTATTGGTACCAGACCAGGTCGCGGGCAAGCGAGTGAGCCATGACGACCTGGCGCTAACTATTGCAGGTCGCCACGTGCTTAGCCAATACGACGCGCTAATTCTCTCAACAGCAAAACACGCCGCCTGTCGCATCGTTTATTCCGAAGATATGAACGACGGTCAAAACTATAATAGCGTTACTGTCTCCAATCCTTTCTGGGAAGCGGTTGCTGGAACGAGAATGGCAGAATGGGGTACGCCAGGTCAGCGGGCCATATACGCAGCGTTACAACCCAATGAGGAGAACCGACAACTGACGGCATGGTCTTTTTGTAAACCGTTTTGCAATCCTTACGCTACGCGGTGCTTGACTCCAAAATAAGAAAAGAACCCTGCTCTTCCTCAAGGAACTCCGCTATTTTCGAAAAGTCTTCACTTAGTACATGTTCAGTATATTGGGTGGTACAGTTTCCCAGTTTTAACCAAACGACTTTTGGCGGTGATCCGTATAGAAAGCTCAGCTGACGAAAGTCTTCATCTTTCGACACTATGGCGAAACCGTTGTCTCGAGAATATTCCCAGATTTCCTGATCGTCGGATCTCTCCATTCCAACATCGCGAACGTGTTTGGAACCGCTATAATTTTCTCCGAGCAGACTAAGCAACTTGAATGAGATGTTCTGATCGAACAGTAGTGTCATGCGGCGGTGCGAGAAACCAGATTCCGTTCACGGTCCGCCGCAAATGCCAGACAAGCGCGTATGTCTTCTTTCTCTAGCTCGGGAAAATCACTCACAATTTCGTCCTCCGTCATCCCGGAGGCCAGGTAGTCCAACACATCGTAGACGGTTATTCTCATTCCGCGAATGCACGGTTTGCCGCTGCGTTTTCCAGCCTCAATGGTGATCCGTTCCCGATAGTTAACTCGTCGCATGCCAATCTCCCTAGAGTTTTCAGATATCATAGCCGTTTGTATCGCAGAAGTTTAGGGAAATAAGCAAAAAGAGATTTACTATACACGCTCGACAGCGAGCGTTCTTGAGGGCGTAAATAATAATCTGGGTGACGTTTTCTAACAGCCTAACCACATTGCCATCGATGGTCATCGGCATATTAGCAACATCAATTTGATTCAGTTCGGATTCGCCTTCGCATATCGTGTAGAAGCGCTCATCAGCGTAAACCACCAGAGGCCTGCTAACGATATTTTTTTTGGCTGGAGGAATGGGGTCAATTCGTTACATTACTTAATTCATCGTAATGATTAAAAAATATCCAGGCTGCTGAGATCTTGAGATTCACTGTTGTTTAATGAGCAACCACCACCGCCTGGTGACGCGCACGTCACGGGAAAACCTCAACTGCAGCATAAGCCATTCAGCAGGCCATTTACGCAACAAAATGCGATCTATGGTTTATGATTACCGCACGAAAAGTCGAAATCCAGCATCGATCCACAAATCGCAGACCCTGTGTTCCTGCTTTGCTAATCGATATTTTCACGAAACCTGCTTTCAACATACTTGTGCAGAATGCTTGCGCTTAAAGTTTGATATGAAATGCCTTCGGCCAGTCTCGCTTCTGAAGCCCACGCAAATCCTTCGACGTAAGTCGATTGTTAATCCTCGCATCTTTTCGAAACATAGCTTCGGCGTACTCTTGACGCCGCCGCTGTGTTTGGTCTGCATGCTTTGAACTTTTGACCTTTCCGGACTCGTATACTTCCAGAATTTCCTGTTCTTCTTTAGTCAGTTTACCCATATCAGCCGCTAATCTATTTCTTCGTCGCCTTTCGGCTCGGAATGATGGTCTTTAGAAAGACCTCATCTTCCAATTCAATGAAAGGCACAAGGTAGATGTCCGTGCGCCAGCCAAGCGTCCGGTCTTACAATAACGTGAATAATCCATAATTTTCCTTCTATTGCGCGACGCAGGCACACCATTTTACAAAGCGAAAAGCGCTCAACATTACACCGCTGAGAATCGCAACTGTTACACTACCGCTTTGTACAATAAGCGGGCGGCGCGTCATCGCTGGCCCAATATCGCTCATGCCGCAAGCTAGCCAACCCATGCCACATGCCGACTGAAAACGACGCAGTAATTCCCGCCAAGCTCACGCTGTCGCAACCCAACGGCTGCGAACAGGACTTTGTTTTGGAAAAGTCCACCGTAGTACTCGGCCGTGACACCACCAGCGACATTAATATCTCTGATAACAAAGTCTCGCGCACCCATGCGAGAATCGAGCACGGCCCGGGAGGTTATACGCTGATCGATAGCGGGTCGGCCAACGGTGTCACTGTCAATGGCGTACCGGCAACGCAAGCGCTGCTTAAGCCTGGCGATATTATCGGCATCGGCGATAGCAGTTTAAAGTTTAAAGCCAACACGCCCGCCGCCACTGAGGACGATGCACCTATCGACTCGGAAGCAGACCTTGATGCGACTATGATGCACGCCGCTGTTCCGATGACGCTGATCGATACCGACGTCGCGCGGCTCACCGTACACACTGCCAATAAAACCTGGGAAGTGTCACTTACCAAGGAAGCGTTGGTGATCGGCCGGCATGCAAGCTGCGATCTGGTGCTTGAGCAGGAACAGGCATCGCGCTCGCATGCACGCATCGAACGGGTGGGTGATCGCTATCGGCTGTGCGACCTGCGCAGCACTAACGGCACCTGGCTGGGCCCGCAGCGCATCACCGAGCGAATGCTGGAAGACGGCGACACGCTGCGCATTGGTAATGCCCGTCTGGTGTTTAAACGCGGCTTTGCGACCGACGACCTGACGATGCTAAATCTGCAGGTTCCTAATATCATTTCGGGCCGTGCACTCACCCATCCACCCGTGGTGTTTGTGCCGGGCATGATGGGGTCGGAGCTGTGGCGCGGCAGCGAGCAGATTTGGCCGAACGTTAAACTGTTGTTGACCCGGCCGGAGGTGCTGACGCTGCAAAAAAATGACCAGGCGACGCCGCGTGGTCTGGTGAGCGAGTTGGTTATTGTCCCCAACCTGATCAGGCAGCAGCGCTATGGCCGCCTGGGTGACTATCTCGAAGAGGCGCTGGGCTACGAGCGGAATAAGGATTTGCTTGAATTCGCCTACGATTTTCGGCAAGACATTCGGCTCTCAGCGCAGAAGTTGGCGGCAGCGATTGACAGCTGGCCGGCGGCTGGGCCTATCACGCTGGTTGCGCACAGTCTTGGCTGTATCGTTAGTCGCTATTACATTGAAAAGCTGGGCGGCAAGCGCAAAATCGGCCGGCTGATTCTTCTCGGTGGTCCGCATGCCGGCAGCCCCAAAGTTGTATCGCATTTGCTAACGGGGCCTGACCTGCTGCCCTTCGGCCTGATGGGCGACAAACTGCGCCAGGCGATGATCACCTTTCCCTCTGTCTATCAAATTTTGCCCAGCCATGCGTTTGTGGCTGATAAGGCCGGTAAATCGATTGACCTGTTTAGGGATGAAAACTGGCTAACTAAACTACAACGGCCGTTGTTGCGCAATGCCCAGGCGTTTCGGCGCGAGTTGGGTAACCGCAGCAGCGTGCCGACTGTGTCGATTTTTGGTTATGGCTTGAAAACCGCGACCAGCATTAAGGTAAGGCGCAGCAGTAGCGGCGGGTGGACTAAGGTTAGTTTTAATATTGATGATCGAGGTGATACGGCCGTGCCGGCAACCAGCGCGGTGCTGGCTGGGTCGGAGATTCATCCGGTGCAACAGCATCACGGCTCACTGTATGTGGATAATGACGTGAAAATGCGCTTGAAGCTTGAGTTAACGCGGTAGGGCGTGAGCAGTTGATTAGGTGTGTACGCAATAGCAGAACGTTACACAACCAATAACATACTTTTTACCAAATTTCATGCTATAGCTCACACATAATACGTGTACGCAGGATATGTGCTATGAACATCACTCTTTCGGTTGATGAAAATACGCTTAAGAAAGCAAGACAAGTTGCGGCCGCGATGGGCAAAAGCTTGAACGAATTAATCCGTGAAGAATTGGAGCGGTTAACCCGCCAGCACCAGCGCGATGATGACTTTAACGAGTTTAAAAAGCTTACGGGGCAGGGCGACTCGCGCGGCTGGAAATTTGATCGCGACGCACTGCATGAAAGAACGTAGTTTTATTGACACGAATGTTCTTATTTATACAGACGATGCAGCCTATCCAGACAAGCAACAAACTTCTCTAGCGCTACTGGAGCAAGGCTGGAATAGTGGCAAGCTGGTTTTATCTACGCAGGTCTTGCAGGAATATTTCGCCGCTGTCACGAAAAAATTGGGCGCCGCGGCGGCAATCACGCAGCAAAAAATACAATTCCTGGGCTGCCTGGATATCGTCAGCATCGACCATGAAAGCATATTGCGAGCCATAGAAATTCATCGCCTTCATCAATTCTCATTGTGGGATTCCCTTATCATCAGAATGGCGCAAAAATCTACCTGCACTGTGCTGCGCACTGAAAATATGCAGCATGGACAGAAGATTGGCGATGTCAGAATCGTGAATCCATACTTGCCTTGAAGGCCACGCCAAAATACATTCATATAAAGGTTTGTCGAGAAAAGCTTTGTAGTAACGCAAGGCACCTCAATTTTTACTTTTTATATAATATACTTGCTCAGTATTCGGTTTTTGAAGGCTAAAATGACTCAGCTTTCAATCAGGCGGTCGGGTGGTGCCAACATTGTCAGCCAAGTGACCATACTGGTGACAGTCACTGTTCGCTAGGCACTATAGGGTGGGAGCCTGCATTTCAGCACAAATTTTAGCAACTAAAGGAATTGAACATGAGCCGCCTAAAAAGGTTTATTTCGGATCTAGGTTTTAAATCATCAAACTATTGGGAGCAGCGCTACGCCGCGGGTCGTGATTCCGGCTCGGGTTCAGCAGGGCGGCTGGCAGAATATAAGGCGAATTTCCTTAATGAATTTGTTGCTGCCAATAACATTGAATCTGTCATTGAGTTTGGTTGTGGCGACGGCAGGCAATTGAGCCTGGCGCAGTACAAAAACTATATCGGCTTGGACGTTTCCGAAACGGCCCTGAAAATGTGCCGAGAAAAATACGGCGACGACGCGTCAAAGCGCTTTTTGCTAGCCGACACCTATATCGACACAATAAAAACCGACAGTGATCGCGCAGATTTGGCGCTGTCGTTAGATGTGATCTACCACTTGGTAGAGGATGCTGTGTTCGAAAAATATATAGCCGACTTATTCGCTGCCGCAAAGCAGTGGGTCATCATTTACTCAAGTAATTACGATGGTAAGCAAGAGAAGAAGCATGTGTTGCATCGCAAGTTTACTGAGCATATTGCGGGCAATATCAAAGGCTGGAAATTGCACCAGCATGTTGAGAACGACTATGCCTTTCAGGCCAGTGATTCACAAGCCACCTCGCGGGCAGATTTCTTTGTGTACTGCCGAGACTAAGGAACGGTCACGAAATAACTTGCCGATCTTGCTTGTCTTTTTGCCCGTCTTCTTCGTCGTGGCAACAGTTACATAGTTCGACTATGCGCCTGTTACCACGCCTTGAAGACGAACAAAA
>RCMY010000158.1_pt1 | contig 64521 bp, 50 predicted proteins | sample 2041341 | NCBI WGS metagenome assembly RCMY01 (sample SAMN09708234, study PRJNA481090) | Marine sediment metagenome, whole genome shotgun sequencing project. | reverse complement strand
ATGACGGTTCGCCCGGGCATGGTCCGCACCGCGATGACCGAGGGCATGGACGATGCCCCCTTCACCGTCGACGCCGACGTCGTCGCCGCTGCAACCGTTGCAGGACTGCGCAAGAACAAGGCCGTCGTCTGGGCGCCGGCAAAGCTGCAGGGCGTCTTCGGGCTCCTGCGGTTCGCTCCGGACTTCGTCTGGCGCAAGCTGGACAAGTGAGCGAGTCCGCTCACGGCGACCTGCAGGCTGCCGCTGACCGGCTTCGGGCGCTCGGCGTCGAGCATGTCGAGTCGTTTGCCTGGCGCGACCTGGACGATGACGAGGCGGGCGGCTCCGAACTGCACGCCGACGAGATCTTCGCCCGCTGGGCATCGGTCGGTATCGATGTCGAACACCGGACCTCGACGCGCTCGGCGCGCACGTTCGAGCGCAACGGGTACCGAGTCGTGCAGCGCGGTGGCCGGTACGACGTGTTCGCCAGGGTCATCGCAGCGCAACTGTGGCGACGGGTGACCCGACGCCGCTCGGCGGCAACGGCCATCGTGGAGATCTGGAACGGAGTGCCCTGGTTCGGGCCACTCTGGGCGCCGCGCCGGCGCGTCGTGTGGATGCATCACGTCCACCGCGACATGTGGGCCGACGTGCTCCCCGCACCGCTGGATGCTGCGGGTCGGTTCCTCGAAACCCGCTTCGCGCCGCTGTTCTACAAGCGCAGCACGTTTGCGACGCTGTCGGAATCGTCAGCCGACGAGATCGAACGGATTGGTATCGACCGGTCCCGACTGACCGTGATCCCACCCGGCGTCCACGAGCGATTCACACCCGACGAGACGCAGCGGAGCGACCTACCCGAAGTCGTCGTCGTGGGTCGCTTGGCCCCGGTCAAGCGACAACGCCTCGCCCTCGACGCCCTGGCCGTGACCCGCCGAACCATTCCTGATCTCCGGGTCCGCCTGGTGGGTGACGGCCCCGATCGAGGGCTGATCGAGGAGTGGGTGGCCGAGCACGACGCACACGACTGGGTGCGGCTCGAGGGGCGGGTGAGCGACGATGCGCTGGTCGACGCCTACCGGTCGGCGTGGCTCGTCCTGTCCGCCTCCCACGCCGAAGGCTGGGGCATGTCGCTGACCGAGGGGGGCGCCTGCGGCACGCCGTGTGTCGCCACCGACATCGCCGGCCATCGTGGCGCTGCGATCGACGGCGTCACCGGGCTCCTGGTGGCAGACACCGCTCAGCTCGGTCGGGCTGTTGCCGATCTGCTGGCGGACACCGAACGCCGAACCGTCATGGGTACCGCTGCAATCGACCACGCATCGGGCCTGTCGTGGACGGCCGTCGCCGCTCGTCAGTTGGATGTGCTCTGTGCCGCTGTTGCCGCAGACGCTGCGCGGTAGGCCCGTCGACGACGACGGAGGCTGAACAGGTCGGCGAGACCCCAGTACGTGACCAGTTTGAACGCCTCGAGGACGATGCCACGGCTCATCTTCGACGTCCCCGCCACCCGGTCGCGGAACTGGATCGGGATCTCCACGACGCTCAGGCCCTTGCGCACCGTCCGGTACGTCATCTCGACCTGGAAGCCGTAGCCACCGGCCTGGATGCCGTCGAGGCTGATCGTGCGCAACGTGTCCGTGCGATACACGCGGTAGCCGGCAGTCGCGTCGTTGATGGCCAGGCCGAGCATGATCGCGGCGTAGCGGTTGCCCCATCGAGAGAGCCAGGTACGCCGGCGGGGCCAACCGATGACCGAGCCCCCGGGGATGTACCGGGAGCCGATGACGAGGTTGATGCCACGCTCCGCCACAGCGAGCATCGTCGGCAGGACCGCAGGGTCGTGCGACATGTCCGCATCGATCTCGACGACGGCGTCGTAGCCGGCATCGAGTGCGACCCGGAAGGCGTGAAGGTAGGCGTCACCGAGGCCGCGCTTCTCCGCACGTTCGATGAGTTCGATGCGCTGGCCGCCAGCGATCCGTTGCTTGACCAAGACGCGGGTGTCGTCGGTCGAGGCATCGTCGATCACCATGATGTCGGTGTCCGGCACGTGGTGCTGGATCTCGTCGAGCACCTTCGAGATGTTCGCCGCCTCGTTGTGCGTGGGCACGATGATCAGGGTGCGCATGAGGTCCTGAGACTATCCAGCATCACTGGCGGGCACCGGCGATGCGGGACGGTGTGCGGAGATCACAGACAGCAACACCTGCGTGGTGATCGCAGCGACGACGATCCAGCTGACCGGAGCGGCCCACGTGAAGCGAAGCGGCCAGTCAGGGCCGTTGGCGTAGTCGTTGCGCCATTCGAGGGCGATGATCAAGCCGCTGACCGCCGCCCATCCGACGCTGGCGATGCCCGCGGCCAACACCAGGCCGACACGTGTGCGCTGCAGGACCAGAGCGATCGCCGAAACTGCCGCAGATGTCAGGGCTGCGAGCGGGCCGCCGACGATCAGGAAGGCAACGGCTGCCGACACCGCGACCGCGATGCGCACGGATCGTGTCGCCGCCGGCCTGACGCCGTCGGTCGCTTCATCGACTTTCATCTTCGCTGCGACGAATCAGGCCGTTCAGGATCAGGCCGTTCAGGATCAGGCCGTTCAGGATCAGGGCGATGATGGCGAGCCCGGCGAGTGCGGAGATGCCGAGGGCGACGTTGATCGAGCCCTGGGGTGTCCACCGCAGTTCGATCCTGCGGTCAGCCGGTCCGGGCGGAACGAGCCAACCGTTGGCATAGCCGTCGACGAGTTGCGGTGGGCCGAGGTCGACACCGTCGACCGAGGCAGTCCACCCTGCGTTGAGGCTCTGCGGGAGGATCAGCAGGGTCGTGTCGTCGGTGACACCCAGGGTGGCGTCGATCGCGGTGGCATCGCTGCTGGTCACGGTGACCGCGCCGTTGATGTCGGCGTCGACGGCGAACTGGCCGTCGAGCTCGTCGGTCACCGACCGGCCGCTGTCGAGCACGACGCGGTCGATGTCGATGCCGGTCGATCGACCAGTGGCTGCGACGAGGCGGTGCTGCCCCGCACCGAGTGTGGTGAGCCCTTCGCAGGCGGCGATGTCGAGGATGCCGCCGACAGCACCGGAGATCTGCACCGAGATCGGCTGACCGTCGAGGGTCAAGAGATCAGATCGGCACCCCGTGTCCACCTGCGGCGTTGCTGTGTTGTCGGTCCCGGTGATGTCGGGCGTGCTCTGGCCGGCGGGTCCGAAGGAGATCTCGGCGATCCCGACGGGGAGAAGTCGTTCGACACCGGAGTAGTACTCGGGCACGGTGTCGGCGCTCACCTCGACGAGTGTGATCGTGGTCGTTGTCGCAGTGAAGCGGGGAACTTCGATGGTGGAGCTCGTCAGCGCCTGGTCGGAGGTGGCCGGCGGAACCGGCACCTCGAACGAAGTCGCTCCGTCCGTGACGGCCAGGAGCAGGGGAGCAGCATGTCGGTCGTCGTTGCGCCAGGTGATCGTCAACGCATCGACCTCGACCGGCACGGGTCGGGTGGGCTGCGTGATGGTGAGTGTCGCTCCGGTGCTGCCGTCGAACGGGGTCTGCCACGCCGTTGTCGGGTCCCCGTCGACGGCGGCATCACCACGGCTCTCCACGCTGCCTGGGAGACGCACCGATGCAACCGCCGTCGCTCGCTGAACCTCCTGCTGGCCGAGCGCCGTGGCCACGACGGTGTCGTCTGCCGTCGAGGACAGGCGCGCCTCGCCGCTGATGACGAGGGAGCGGTCGGCGGGCAGGTCGAAGCGTCGGTCGATCGATGGTTCGGGCGCCTGCCGGTTGGGGGTTGCCGGGTCGATGCGCTGCCGGGTGAGCACGTAGGTGAGCCGGTCGTCTGCCTCGATGTCGAGGTCCGCTGTGATCGGCAGCCGGACCGTGCGGTCGTCGACGACGATCGAGCCGTCATTGCGCACCGGGGTGATCTCAGCGAAGCCAACACCGGGCTGGCCGACGTAGGAGGGGCGATCACCCAGATTGTCGGCGAGCACTTCGATCTCGACGCCCTGTGTCGGACCTGCCAACCCGGCAGCGACGAGGTCCAATCGTTGGCCGATACCCGCCCGGGATGAATCGTCGAGATCGAACACGGACGTGCCGACATCGGTCGTCAGGCGGAGCCGCGAGATGATTCGCTCGCTGGCGCCGATCTGAGGTTGCAGCAGGACCAGCGCCGTGAGGTCCTCGGCCTCGGCGAAGTCGGCTTGCCAGGTGATCCCGTCGCTCGGCTCGGCGATGCCGGAGCGCCATGCAGTCGTCGGGTCACCGTCGATGGCGAAGCCCGGTGCGTCTTCGGCGGTGTAGATGATCCGGCTGCCGTACGAGCTGGCCGAGACATCGGCAACGTCGCCGAGGTGCATCGCGATCGTCTGATCGTCGGTGGTCGTCGAGCTGTCAGCGAACAGGTCGAGCCGGCTGTCGTTTGCATCGACGTCCGTGGTGAGCGGACCGGCGGACTCGAGCGCACCGAGGTTCGAGCCGATCGAGGACCAACGGCGCCCCTGCTTGCGGTTCGTGTCGGTGATGATCCACCACGGGTCGATCGCCGCCTCGAGTGTCTCGTCGTCGACGCTCGCGGCGTAGACGACCGGTCGACCGGGTTCGAAGAGTCCCGCAGCAGCCACGTCGACGATGCCGTCGCCGTCGCCGGCGAGGATCACCGGATCAGCGGCGCTTCGGAGGATCAGATCGCCCTGCGGTTCCAACTCGAACGCTGCGGTGATCGGGTACTGCTGCGCCGCATCCGATCGTGCGAGCGTGATCTCGTCGACGAGGGTGATGCGGGTCAGGTCGGTCGTCAGCGGGCCGGAATGGTCGGGTGTCCCGAGTGCAGTGGTGACGTCGGTCCAGAGCGGGCCCGGTCGGGCGAGTCGGTAGCGCTCGTGCTGCAGGTCGTTCCGGACGACGACCGTCTCGGCGCCGAACAGCTGGGCAATGGGTTCGAGCGACTGGGGTTCGAACCAGCCTTCGGCGAGGCGTCGGTCGAAGGCATTGAGCAGGTCGGCCGTGCCGGCGCCGCCCTGCGGGATCAGTTCCCGGTAGAGCACCGACCGGTCGGTCAGCCCGGGGAGGATCGGGTCGACCGTGCCACCCCAGCGGTAGTCGGCGAAGTCGGCACCCGGAATCGCCAGGATCCGACCGTCGCCGGACGCTCCGGAATTCAGATAGTCGGCGAGGTCGGTCGTCGCTGCAGGCAGCGTGTCGGGGCGCAACAGCGACGACGACGCAGCATTGCCCGTGAACCAGGGGAGAAGGTTGGCGAAGACCGCAGCGATCGCGAGTGCGGGAGCCAGTGGTGCAAGACGTCGCTGGGCGCCGGGCTCCCGCTCGGCTGACCATCGCCGGACAGCTTCCACGCCGGCACCGAGTCCGCAGGCCAGGGCGAGGAGCAGCAGTGGTGCGGCACGGGGCGTCGAGCGCAGTGCGGCACCGGCGGTCGACTCGGTGGCGAAGCGCTCGAAGAACGTCCCGTACCAGGTCGAGTTGCCGAGTGGTGCCGCACCGACGCTGAGCACGAGTCCGACGAGGAACAGGAGCAGCATCGAAGCCCGCCCCCGAAAGGGCGCGAGGAGACCGAGCAGGGAGACGCCCGCCAGCCCGAAACTCACGAACATCACGATGGGGTCGTTGAAGTACGGGAAGGCCGGACCGATCCAGGGGTCGAGACGATCGCCGCCGTAGAAGAACCAGTAGCCGAGCCCGCGCAAGATCTCCTGCGGCGCGCTCGCCGAGGCGACCGTCTGGTAGCTCTCCGTGAAGTCGAGAATCGGGAGCCCGTAGGTGCCCTGGACCCGCAGGCCCGCGATCCACCAGGCCGACACCAGTGCACAGAGCACGCCGATGCGTCCCGCTGCGGCAGCAACCGCTGCCACCGCGACGCGCCTGCTCGCAGCGTCGGCTGCCAGCCAGATGACCGGTCCGAGGCCCACGAACAACAACGACGTCGCGTTGACGCTGCCGACCAAGGCGACGACGAGTGCGAACTGCGCCGCCCTCGACCATGACCGATCGCGTGCGGCACGGGCCGCCAACAGGATCAGCCAGGGGAGCGCTGCCCACGGGAACAGGATCGCGGAGAGGCGGGCCAGGTAGCTCAGGAGGTACGGGCTGAACCCGTAGCTGACCGCGGCGATCACGGAACCCACCGGTGCCCAACCGAGCCAGCGCAGCAGCCGATAGGTGCCGAAGGATGCCGCGAAGACCAGCAGGGCCCACAGGAATCGCTGAGCGACCCAGTCGGGGAGGCCCACGGCATCGAGCAACCAGTAGTACGGACCGAGCGGGAAGAGGTAGCCGATGTTCTGGTGCGGCACGGTGCCGGCGCCCACCGACGGATCCCACATCGAGCGGGCCGCCGCGAGCAGGCGTCCGGGGTCCAGCGTCAGGTACGACTTGGTGTCGGCACTGACTCTTCCGGGCGACGTGAACGCCATCGGCACCAGCGTCGCCACCGCGAGAAAGAAGGCGACAGACGCGTCGGGAGATCGTCTCCATCGCCGCATCGCGACGCCTGCACGGCCGGCCATGGGGCCAAACGTACAGCCGCTATCCTCGCAACATCATGACATCCGCCGTGACGACGCAAACCGGTCCGTGCCTCAGTGTGGTCGTGCCGTGCTACAACGAGCACAGCACCGTCCGAGCCCTGGTCGACCTCGTCCTGGCGTCGCCGTTCGTTGCCGAGGTGGTGCTGGTCGACGACGGCTCGACCGACGGGACACGCGAGGTCATCAACGAGATCACCGACGATCGGGTCCTGGTCATCCTGCACGACCGCAACCAGGGTAAGGGCGCAGCGCTGCGGACGGGTTTCGCATCTGCCACGAGTGACTACGTGATCGTCCAGGACGCCGACCTCGAGTACGACCCATCCGAATACGGCAGGCTGCTCGGTCCGCTCATCGACGGGCGTGCCGACGCGGTGTTCGGGTCGCGCTTCGTGTCGAGCGAGCCGCACCGGGTCCTCTACTTCTGGCACAGCGTCGGCAACCGGCTGCTGACGACGATGTCGAACATGTTCACCGACCTCAATCTCACCGACATGGAGACGTGCTACAAGGCGTTCCGTCGGGAAGTCATCCAGTCGATCGACATCGAAGAGAACCGCTTCGGGTTCGAACCCGAGGTCACCGCCAAGCTGGCGCGTCTCGGCGTGCCGATCTACGAGGTCGGCATCTCCTATGCAGGGCGCACCTACGACGAGGGCAAGAAGATCGGTTGGCGTGACGGCGTGCGCGCCGTGTGGTGCATCCTGAAGTACTCGCCCGTCGTGCGGCGTCTTCGACGCAGGTGATCGAGCCAGGTCGGTCCGCATGACGAAGGGTCGGTATCGGCGGTGGTTGGTCGGCCTCGTGTCGGCTGCTGCGGTGTGGCGGGTGATCTACGTGCTCGTCTTCAAGGTCGGCGACGGTGTCGTCGGCGACCAGATCTACTACTCGGCGCAGGCAGTGACGATCGCCAACGGCAACTGGTTCGCCGATCCGTTCACGCCGGGAGCGTACGCCGCGGACCATGCGCCGCTGACGGCGCTGGCGGTGGCCCCCGTGTCGTGGAGCGATGCCGAATCGTTGATGCCGCAGCGGCTGCTGATGGCGTTGTACGGAACCGCTGTGGTCGCCGGAATCGGCATCACCACCCGGTGGCTCACCGACCGCGTCACCAGTCTCGTCGCCGTCGCCGTTGCTGCGGTCTACGCCAATCTGTGGATGAACGACGCCCTGGTGATGGCCGAGACCCCGGCTGCACTCGCTGTCGTGGCGGTGCTCTTCGCCACCTACCGATTCGACCTCCAGCGAACCACGCTTGCTGCAGTGCTGGTGGGAGTCGCCGTCGGATTCGCCGGCTTGGCCCGTGCGGAACTCCTCTTTCTCGGACCGCTCCTCGTCGTGCCCGTGGTGCTGGCGCGCAGGACGTCCGTCGGCCACCGACGACGCCTCCCCGAGCAGCTCGGACACCTCGCGCTGGCGGGACTTGCCGCCCTCGCCGTCGTGAGCCCCTGGATCGTGCGCAACCAGATCCGCTTCGACGAATCGGTCACGATGTCCACCCAGGACGGCCTGACCCTGGTCGGCACGAACTGCCCAGCAGCCTTCGAGGGTTCTGGTCGCGGCTTCTGGAGCCTGCAGTGTGCACTCGACATCGACGTCCCTCAGGGCGTCGACCAGTCGGTCCGGTCCGGGATCTACCGGGACGCCGCGTTCGAGTACCTCGGTGACCACGTGGACCAGGTGCCCAGGGTGGTCGCAGCGCGCCTGGGGCGCGGATTGAGCCTGTGGCAGAACGAAGGGATGATCGATCTGAATCAGGCCGAGGGACGGGAACGGGGTGCCAGCATCGTCGGGATCTGGCAGTTCTGGGCGTTGGTTCCGCTCGCCGCCTGGGGCTTGGTCCGATGGCCGGTCTCCCAGACTCGATGGCCGATGCTCGCGCTGATCGTGGTCTCCCTGCTCACGATCGCTGCGTTCTACGGGATCCCCCGATTCCGGATCGCTGCCGAGGTCACGATCGTCATCTGCGCATCGGTGGGTGGCGTCGACCTTTGGAACCGCTGGACCGCCCGCTCGAGCACCCCGCTGACGGTCCCTGATGCCTGACACGACAGGGACACTCGCCGACTGGCGGCGTCAGCGGCACGACGCACCATCGACACCGTCATCTTTCCCACCCCCGCCGACTCCGCTGCTGACACGGCTGGAGCATCGCCCGTCACTCGACGGATTGCGGGGTCTCGCCGTGGCGGGCGTGGTGGCGTTCCATCTCGGCCACCTCCAGGGTGGTTTTCTCGGAGTCGACCTGTTCTTCACGTTGTCGGGCTACCTGATCACCCGGCTGCTGCTCGACGAGCGACAGGCGACCGGAACGATCTCGTTGGCCGCCTTCTGGTCTCGTCGCGCCTGGCGGCTCCTGCCCGCGCTGTACGCACTGGTTGCAGCGATCGGCGCATACGCCGCCTTCAGCGCCGCGCCTGGCGAACTCGACGACCTGCGGTCCGCCGGCCTCGCCACGTTGTTGTTCGTCGCGAACTGGTGGTTCATCATCGGCGACGCCGGGTACTGGGACCAGTTCGTCGTCCCGTCGCCCTTCGAGCACGTCTGGAGCCTTGCGATCGAGCAGCAGTTCTACGTCGTCTGGCCACTGGTGGTCGTCCTCGTGTACCGAGGTGCTCGCTCACTCGATCGGTTGCTGGTCGTCACGGTGACACTCGTCGGAGCGTCGACACTCTGGTTGGCGGTTCTGTCGCGCGACGACGTCTCGAGGGCCTACTTCGGTTCCGGCAGTCGGTCCGGATCGATCCTCGTGGGCGCCGGCCTCGCCATCCTGATCCACCGCCAGGATCCTTGGTTGGTCGCCGCCGCTCGATCCCGAATGGCCCCCTGGGTCGCCGGCGCAGCGAGTGGGCTGGTCGCCGCCGCATGGATCGACGTGAACGGTGCGACCGACACCTGGTTCTACCTCGGCGGCTACCTCGCCCACGCAGTCGCGGTCTCGATCGTGATCGCCGTCCTGACCTTTCGCACGACCGGTCGCGCCGTTCGGGGGCTGGAATCGGCTCCGCTGCGGCGCCTCGGAGTGATCTCCTACGGGTTGTACCTGTGGCACTGGCCGGTCATCGTGGTCGTGGACGTCGAGCGCACCGGTTTCAGCGGTTCGGCGCTGCTGATCACGCGGGTGGCGCTGTCGCTGTTGCTGGCCGAAGCCTCCTATCGTCTGCTCGAGGTGCCTGCACGCCGCCGCCTCGCCGGCAAGGTCGCAGCGATCATCGTGTTCCCGCTCATCGGCGCGCTGATCGCCGGAGCGCTCGTTCTGGCGACTCGGTCCTCGTCTTCGGAAGCGGCGTTCACGAGCGTGCCCCCACCGCCCCCACCGCCCCCACCGAGTGCGATGCCCGGAGACAGCGATCCCGGAGACAGCGATCCCGCAGAGAGCAACGACGCTGCGAACGCGTCAGCACAGGTAGCGACGACGGTGATCCGTGTCGCCGAGGCGACTGCGCCCGCGCTCCTGGTCACGACTCCCTCGGTGCTGCCACCCGTACGAACGCCGACGGAAGCCGACCCGCTACGGGTCGTGCTGATCGGTGATTCCTACATGTACGACGCCGAGCCCGGCATCGTGGCGGCGCTCGAAGCAATGGGCGTCGAGGTCGTCGGCGCGAGCCAGCTGGGCTTCACGATCACCGGCGAGGGATGGGAGGACGCCGTGCGTTCGACCGTCGCGCTCCACGACCCGGACCTCGTCGTGGCGATGTGGGCGCGCTTCGATGCCGCCTGGCTCGAATCCAACGATCCTGCCGAGTACGAGCAGCGACTCGACGCCGCCGTCGACATCTTGACCGCCGACGGTGCGGCGCTGGGGTTCATCGGGCTTGCGCCATCGCTCACCTCCGGAGTCGATCGAGTACCGGTCGACCGCACGATCAACACGGCCTTTGCCGACATCTCCGACCGTTCCGATCGCGCTTTCTACATCGATCCCGATCCGATCGTGGCTCCCGACGGCGAGACGCGGCGCACGATCGAGACCGCCGAAGGCGAACTGCTCGTCCGTAAGGTCGACGTGAGCCACTACTGCGGCGACGGTTCAGCACGATTCGGCCTGGCCTTGAGCGAACTGGTGAACAGGTTGACGGCCGAACCCGTGGCGGATCCTGCGTCCTGGTGGACGTCGGAGTGGCGCAACGACCCGCGCTATGACGATCCTTCCGGGAGCTGTCGCTGACCGTCTGGAGACGTGAGCGACCTGACGAGGCGGGCACACCGCACGAGACCCACTGCAGCGAAGACGACGATCGTCGGTTCCGCACCCATCCGAAATCGCTGATTGCCGTACGTGATCACGGTCATGACGACCACCATGACCAGTGGCATCAGCAGCGGCCAGAACCGCACCCTGTGCGCACGAAGAGTCGCCACGCCGATCGCGGCGAAGCCCGCCAAGAAGATCCACATGATCCAGCCCGCCCAGAGCCACTCGTAATCACGTCCTTCAAGACTCTCGAAGAAGAGGTTGGTCCGAACATCCCACACGCCAAACGTTCGGCCGAGCCGGGCCGCGACGACGCGTGGAAGGTCGGGCAGATTGTCCCTGATGTGGTCCAACCCGATTCGGCGAGCCTCGTCGGAGAATGTCGACTCGGTCTGCCACGTGGGGTCGAACACCGGGACGCAATCGAGTCGCCATCCTCCGATCTGGACGCCGCTGTACACGGCGTCGCAATTCGCACCGGCCAATGCGGTGCCGCTGTTGTTGGTGAAGGGTTGGAACCGACCGAGCGCGAGTGCGTTGCGTAGCGTCCACGCGGTCAGGGTCACGACGCTGCCGGCACAGGCGAGCGACGCCCGCCGCGCCCAGGCTGTGGCGTCACCCGGCACGAAGGTCGCAGGAATGAGGACGAGGGGCACCAGGACGAGCGCCTCGGTGCGGGTGACGACGGCGATCCCGGTCGCCACACTCGCCAGCATCCACCAACGGCGCGGAGACGGCTCGTCTGCGTCGAGTGCTCGAATGACACCCATCAGTGACGCTGCGATCAGTGCGACGAAGAGACCCTCGCTCAACAACGAACCGTCGAAGGTGATGAGTTGTGGATACAGCGCAGCGATCCAGGCTGCGACCGCCCCGGCAGCACGGCCTGCGACTGCCGCTCCGAGCATGCCGATCAGCACGATCGTCACGGCTCCGATCAGCGCGCCGACCAGGCGTTGGCCGGTCGCGGCCTGGACCCCGACGAGGTCGAGGGCGGCCAAGAGCAGGGGATAGGCGGGCGGGAACTCTGCTGTCGGGATGTCCAGTGCGGCCTGGAGCGGTTCCCTGGGCCGGATGTAGCCACGACCCTCCGCGATCCCCTGTGCAAGGAGGCGGTACCGCTCGGAATCGCCGGACAACTCGATGCGTCCTCGGGCGACGCCGAGCACGTAGTAGAGCCGAGCGAGGAGTCCGACCGCCGCAGCCCCGCCGACGAAGGTCCAGTAGCGCTCGTTCGACAGAGCATCGGGTCGACAAGCAGGCAAGGCGCGAATCGTAGTCAGGATCCCGGTCCCCGGTGAGGAACGTTCCGGCCCGGTTCCAGCGAATTCAGACGAGGGGCGCCAACTGGTCGCCGAGCCAGTTCCAGACGAGTTCGGATCCTGCCGGCGTCAGATGGACACCGTCGGAACGAATCTGCTCGCCGTCGATGGCACCGATCGGTTGGCCGTCCGGACACAGCAGAGCATCGAGCGGCAACGTGCTGACCATCGGCGTGTCTGCGGCGATTCGCTCGACGATCGCGTTGAACTCGTCGACGCGTGCCTGATCGTTTCGGGCCTGGGCGCTGATGAGCGAGCCGACGGCCTGGTCCATGCACGGAAGCCGGAGCAGGACCACGTGTCCGCCCCCTGTCGAGGCGGCTGCCACACCACGTCGGAGCGCGGCGTCGACGTGGTCGGACCACTCGGGGCTCGGGAACGACAGGCGACGTCCGTCGACCACGTGATCCAGGACCTCCCACGCGCCGACCATGATGACCGACACCGACGGCCGGAACTGATCCGACACATCCGTCCAGTCGAATTCCCACTCCTGGCAGGTCGAATCCTCGTCACGCAGAGTCGGCTGATCATCGCCGACGTCGATCATGTCGCCGTCGGTGATCGCGCAGCCGAGCCGTGCGTACCCGATCGTCGTCCATCCGGCTGGTTGGTCGTCGTCACGGTCCAGCGCCAGCACGAGCGCCGTCGAGTCCCCGAGGAGCAGCAGTCGTCTGACCGGTGGCCTCGCAAGCGTCGTCGTCGGTGCCGGGGTCGGAGCAGCGCCCGCAGGTTGTCGTTCAGGCACGGTCACCGAGGGCGCAGCGGTGTCGGGCGGCGGCAACGGCGCTTCTGTCGGTGGAATCACCGTGGGCCGCAGCACCTCGATGTCGGGCAGTGCGGTCAGCTCGGTCGCGAGAGCCGTGGAGGCGCCGACGACGGTCAGCACCGCAGCAGCGCTCCACCCGGCCACCACCTTGACGGCGCGGCCCGACCCGTGTCGGATCGGTGTCTCGATCCAGCGGTACGTGACTTCGGTGAGCGCCAGGGCGACTGCGGTGCGCAGCAGTGCGATCGCCGGGCCGGACCACTCGATGCCCATCGGCGGTCCAACGAACACGATCGCGGGCCAGTGCCACAGGTACAGGCTGTAGGAACGGCGGCCCAGCGCGACCATCCACGGGTGCGCGAGCCAGCCGAGCGGACCGCTGGAGCCGGGCACGCTCGTCGCGACCACGAGCACGGCAGCACCGAGTGACAGCGCCAACAGGCCGCCGCGGTACAACCACGCCGACTCGTCGTCGATGAACACCGTGGCTGCGACGAATCCGACGAACAGCCCGTTCGCAGGCACACGCAGCCCGGCGAGCGACACATCGTCGAAGTGTGCCGGCGCAGCCACCGTGAACCATGCGAGTGCTGCGCCGACCAGCAGTTGCTGCGCGCGGGTGTCGGTGCCGTAGTACACACGACTGAGGTCGGCCGGGTCGTAGAGGAAGGCCATCCACGCCGCCGACGCAGCGGCCGCAACGAGCAGGAACACCGCGACGGTGCCGACACGTGACCGGCGTGCCGCCCACGGCGCAAGCACCGCCATCACGAGCGGCCACACGAGGTACCACTGCTCTTCGACAGCGAGCGACCAGATGTGCCGGAGCGGGCTCGGGCCGAGCAACGTCTCGAAGTAGCTGGTGTCGTTGAGAACGAACCGCCAGTTCGCGACATAGCCCAGAGACGCGATCACATCACCGCGCATCGCAGCCCACTGGGCCGGAACCCCCCAGAGACGTGTGGCCACCACGCTCGCCGCGACGACGACGACGAGCGGCGGCACCAGTCGCCGGAACCGACGGACCCAGAACCCTCCGAAGGCGATTCGGCCGGACTGATCGTGTTCTCCGAGGAGGAGGCGGCTGATGAGGAACCCGGAGATCACGAAGAACAGATCGACGCCGAGGAAACCACCGCGCATCCAGGAGATGTCGAGGTGATAGCCCACCACCGCGACGACAGCGACAGCTCTCAGCCCGTCGAGGGCCGCGGCGTAGGGAAGGCGCTCCGGCGACGTCGACGACAAGGCCACGATCGTACCCGGCCAGGTCGCTACCCTCGTCGCGGATGGAACAGCGGGGGGCGGAGCGATCGGTCGGTGTCGTTCGTAGCGCAGATGATCACGGTGACCATGGCGACGACCGGCACGATCACGGGCGCTGGACCTCAGCAGCGCTCGTCGGCGGCATCGCCGGGCTCGTGCTCCAGTGGTGGATGCTCAGCGCCGGCTCGTGGAACCTGTTCGGCTGGGGTCGGCAGAGCGACTTCTACGACGTCCAGGCGCGAGCACTGCTCGACGGCACCCTGGCGATGGACCAACGTGTGCTCGGTATCGAGTCGTTCGCGAGGGGCGACCAGTACTTCATGTACTTCGGGCCGATCCCGGCGTTGCTGCGCCTCCCGATCGTTGCCTTCACCCGCCACCTCGACGGCCGGATGGCTGCCGTGTCGATGCTGCTGGCGCTCGGCGTGACCCTGCTGACCCTGCTGGCGCTCGGATGGCGATTGCGGCAACGAGTCGTGGCCCGGTCGGGTTCACACGTCTCCACCCCCGAGTCGATCGCCGTCGGCCTCACCTTCTTCGCGATGATCGGGGGCAGCAGCTTGCTCTACGCGTCGTCGCGCACGTGGATCTATCACGAGGCGATTCTGTGGGGCGTGGCGCTCACCCTCGCGAGCCTGGCGCTCCTGCTCGTCTGGCTGGACCATGGACATCGACGGCACCTCGTCGAAGCCTCCGTGCTCGCGATGGCGGCGATCTTGACGCGTCCTTCGGTCGGCGGCGGCGCACTCGCAGCACTCGGTCTGGTCGCCGCTCGATCGCTGCTGGTATCGGTGTCCGGTCGCAGGCGCCCTCCGGACGCAGCGGGGTCCGGACCCAACCGCTGGGCCGAGGGTGCTCTGTTGTCTGGTGTCGTCGTCGTTCCGATCGCGGTGTACATCCTGGTGAACTGGTTGAAGTTCCGGAGACTGCTCGGAGTGCCCTTCGACCAGCAGGGCTACACCCTGCTGAGCCAGCAACGGCGCGACATGCTCGAGGCCAACGGTGGTTCGCTCTTCAACGTCGAGTTCGTCCCCACGAACCTCGTCAGCTACCTGCGGCCCGATCTCGTCGACCTCGGGGGCGTGTTCCCGTACGTGCAACCGACACGCCCGGCCATGACGATCGGTTCACCATTCTACGACCTCATCGATCTGACGTCGGGAGTGACGACCACCATGCCGCTGCTCGTGGTCCTGGGACTCGTCGGAGTGTGGGAGGTCATGAGGAGGCGCACAGACAGTGTCGTCCGTTCGACGTGGCCGCTCCTCGTCGGGTGTGCACTCGGCACCGGTGCGGTGTTGGCGATCGGCTACCTGGCCAATCGCTATCAGAGTGATTTCCTGCCGCTGCTGGTGGTTGCTGCTCTGATCGGACTGCCCGTACTGACACGCTGGACGGACTCCATCTCGCCCCGTCGGCGTGGCATTGCGTTGATGCTGGGCTCGACCCTCGTCGCAGTGGGAACGGTGTCGAATCTGGCGCTCGGGTACAGCTACCAACGGGCGTACAGCCCGTCGATCCACCCCGAGACGGTCGTCGCATACCTCGACACGCAAGCTCGGGTGGACGGATGGCTCGGTGACGGGGTCCTTCCCCGTGTCAGCCAGGGTGATGCGTTGCCGCGAAACAGCCGACTGGGTGACATCGCGATCGTCGGAGACTGCGCCGGTCTCTACCTGAGCGATGGACGAGACTCACCCGCCGGCGAGCCGGCCGAGTGGCGTCTCGCGGAACTGGCGCCGAGCAGCGGGGCAGCGGCGGGGACCGTCGTTCTCGATCCGGCACAGCCGGCAGCACTGCCGCTCGTGCACGTGACCACGGCGGGCGTCTCGACCACGGTCATCGTCGACGTCGACACGGAGCGCGACGTCATGACGGTCTCGACCATCACCGATGGGATCGAATCCCGAGGCCCCGACCTTCCCCTGCGCACAGGGACGCCACTCGCCTGGGAAGCGTTCGCCGACCCGGTCCTCGGCCGCTTCGAGGTGTTCCTGGATCAGCGGTTCGCGGCCTTCACCGACCTCCGCCGCACGGAGCCGGCTGGCTCCGTGACGGTCACGGTCGGGCGGAACGTCGATGTCCTCGACGACATCGCCGACGATGCCACGACGGTGGTGACGTCGAGCACCGTGAGCACGACGGTCTGCGACGGGATCTCGGCTGACCTGGAGCGTGCCGGAGCGTCCAGTTGACGGCAGGATCACTTGCGGTGCCAGGGCTAGACTCGCCCGTCATGAAGATTGGCGTGTTGGTGGTCGCCTACAACGCCGAACAGCATCTTTCGCAGACGCTCGACCGGATTCCGGCCGACTTCATCGACGAGATCACCGCCGTTCACGTCTGTGACGATGCCAGCCAGGACCAGACCTACGAGATCGGCATCGCCTACGGCGCAAGCGGAAGCGCCAATGCCGCGGCACTGCCGCTGGCGATCACCCGGCGACCGGTCAACCTCGGATATGGCGGCAACCAGAAGGCCGGGTACCGGTGGGCGATCGAGTCGGGTCTCGACATCATCGTGATGTTGCACGGTGACGGGCAGTACGCGCCGGAGTTCCTGCCCGAGATCGTGCAACCCCTGTTGAGCGGTGAGGCGGATGCCGTCTTCGGATCGCGCATGATGGAGCCCGGGCAAGCACTTGCCGGCGGGATGCCCCGCTACAAGTACTACGGAAATCGAATCCTGACGACCTATCAGAACGCTCTGGCCGGTACGGATTTCACCGAGTGGCACAGTGGATACCGGGCATATTCCGTCGCAGCGCTCGCGAACATCCCGTTCCTCGACAACTCCGACGGATTCGACTTCGACACCGAGATCATCGTGCAGTTGGTCGAGTCAGGTGCTCGCATCACCGAACTCCCGATCCCGACCTACTACGGCGACGAGATCTGCCACGTCAACGGCATCAAGTACGGCTGGGATGTCACCAAGCTGGTGACGCGATACCGCATGCACAAGATGGGCTTCGGCACGGGGGAACTCACCTTTGCGTCCCAGCCCTACGAGATCAAGGCCAGTGTGAACTCCTCACACGGTCGCTTGCTGAGTTGGATGTCGCACCGTTCGCCGTCGAGGGTCCTGGACCTCGGGTGTTCGGACGGTTCGCTCGGTCAGCGTCTGCGCAGTCTCGGTCACCATGTCACCGGAGTCGACGTCGAGCGAACCCCCGGCGTCGAGGATCGCCTCGACGTGTTCATCGAGCATGACCTCGACACCGGTCTGCCCGACTCGATCGACGAGCACTACGACGTCGTGCTGTGTGCTGATGTCATCGAGCACGTTCGCGACCCGGCTGCTCTGCTGAGCGCGGCCCGTTCCCGAGTCGGCCCGAACGGATCGCTGTTGGCGTCGGTACCGAACTTCGGCCACTGGTACCCGCGAACCCGTGTCGGGCTCGGACTGTTCGACTACGACCGTCGTGGCATCCTCGATGCGACCCACGTGCGTTTCTTCACGCGACGGAGCTTCGAGCGGTTGATCGAGCGTGCGGGTCTCACCATTGCCCGGCGCGACGCGACCGGACTGCCGCTGGAGGTCGCTGACCGGTCGAGTTCGGCACCGGATCACCAGCCCAAGGTCTCCGGACGGCTCGGCATCGTCCGCAGCCTGGACCGCGGGCTCGTCAGGCTGCGCCCCCAGCTGTTCGGCTATCAGTTCCTGTACGAACTCGTGCCTGCAGGTGCCGGCGACCGAGGGGCCCGTCCGACCGACCCATCGGCGTGACGACCGAGCCTGGTGCTTTCCAGCGCCTCGGGTATGCGCCCGGTCTGGACGGCCTGCGCGCCATCGCCGTCTCAGCGGTCTTTCTCTTTCACGCCGGCGTCCTGCGCGGTGGGTTCATCGGCGTCGACGTCTTCTTCGTCATCTCGGGCTTTCTGATCACATCGCTCATCGTGAGCGAGATCGAGGTCAGCGGCCGGTTGGCACTGGGCGCATTCTGGGCCCGCAGGGCACGTCGACTGCTCCCGGCGATCTTCGCCGTGATCGCTGCAGTGGTCGCGTACTCGGTCTGGGAGGGCGGTGCTGCACTGCGGCGGGTCGGCGACGATGCGCTCGCCACCATCCTCTACGTGGCGAACTGGGCGCAGATCGGCGAGGGTCGCGACTACTTCGCCCAGTACGAGTCCGAGCCGCTCCTCGAACACGCATGGTCGCTGGCTGTCGAGGAACAGTTCTACGTGGTCTGGCCGCTCGTCATCGCCGGCCTGCTGCTGGTGGTCCGGCGGCTGGGGCTCCCGCTCCGCCCAGCCGTCGCCGTGGCGGCGGGTTGCGCAGCCGCTCTGTCGGTCGCCATCACCCTCTGGCTGAAGAGCTCCGGCGACGCATCACTGACTCGCCTGTACTACGGCACCGACACGCGCGCTGTGGGCCTCGCCGTCGGTGCGGTCTTCGGCGCCGTGCTGCAGCCGTCGCACATCTCTCGGCGGACGGCTTCGAGTACGACACGTGACCTGTTCGGTCTGGCCGCACTCGGAAGTCTCGCGACATTGTGTGTCGTCGTCGACGGGACCCAGACCTGGTTGTACGGGCCGGGCTTCATGGTGATCGCCCTGCTCAGCGTCACTGCGATCAACGCAGTGCTCGGTCAGGGCTGGTTGGCACGAGGATTCTCGGTGCGCCCTGCAGCTGCACTGGGACGCGTGTCGTATGGGGTGTACCTGTGGCATTGGCCGGTGATCGTCGTGCTGACCAGCGAGCGGACCGGGTTGAGCGGCGTTGCTCTGGGGCTCGTCTGGGTGGTGGTGACGGCGGTGCTCACCGGAGCCTCGTGGTTCCTCGTCGAAACTCGTGCGCCGATGCCGATGATGCGTCAGCCCGTCCGCGCCATCGGATACCTCGGTGTCGCACTCGTGTTGTGCGGCGTCGCCGTCGTGGCATCCGACGAAGCGATCGCCCGAGAACAGAACGCTGACTACACCGTCCCCACCGCCGTGGCGACCTCGTCGACGACGGTGCCGACAGTGCCGACGAGTGTCAGCGCAGCGTCGACCCAGCCACTGGACATCACGATCACCTCACCCACGACGAGCACGACGACCGCGACCAGTACCAGCACGACCACCTCGACGACGCTGCCACTGCCAACTGACCGGGCGCTGCGGGTGCTGATCGTCGGCGACTCCGTGGCCCAGTCGCTGCGTGACGGCCAGGACTCGATTCCGGCGCAGTCGACGTTCGACGTCGCAGGGTTCGGTGCAGTGGAGGTCCTGAACGTCGGAGTGGTCGGCTGCTCGGTCGTCCAAGAGGGAGTGTGGGTGTTCGAAGGTGACGTGCTGCTGGCACAGCCCGAGCTCTGCCGAGGTGATGATCGATTCGCTGACGACGTCGAACGATTCGCTCCCGATGTGATCCTCACGTTGTTCGGATGGCCGGGCGTGGGCGGTCGACGATTCGATGACGGCGAATACCTTGGTCCGTGCGACGAGCGGTTCGGCCGGTCATGGACGAGCGACCATCAACGACTCGTCGATGGTCTGAGCGAGGGGCAGTCGGTGGTCGTCGCGAACGTCGCGCCGATCTCCGGTGCGAGTGCAGACCTGCAGCGCGGGACCAGATGCCTCAACGCACTCGTCGCCGAACTCGACGCCCCGATCTTCGACTATCAGGGTTGGTTGTGCCCCGAGTACGACTGCACGAGCAGCGCGTCGTTGCGACCGGATGGCACCCACTTCCGCAACGCCGGACAGTTGCAGCGCGACGTGACCGCCACGTTGATCGGGCTCGTCCTGCCGGTCGCGGGCTACTGACTCGGTCGAGTCGGTGAGCCGTTCCGACTGTTCTGCGACGAGATCACTGTCGACGTCGCCACGAGTGCCACCGCGACGAGTGCCAGGCCGTTGAGGTGGTCGAATGCAACGGTCCAACCGGCATCGGGGAACGGGCTGTCACGACGTTCGATCGCCGTGACCGACACACCGACCCAGACAGCCGCCGCCAACCCGAGCACGGCGGTGACGGGGATCGGCCGCCATCGTCGACGCGCCAGCAGCTCACACCCACCTGCGGCCAGCACGACGACGCCCCAGAACGGCGTCACGGTGGCGGCGACCGCACCGGCGACGACAAACAATGGGACCACGCCGCCCGGCCAACGGGTACCTGACGCAACGCCCGCGTCGGGAGCGGACGTCGCCGACGCGCGACGACGAACACGTGCAACGAGGAGTACTGCGCAGCCGGCAAGCACTGCGAGAACGGAGATGATCGTGCCGATCGTGACGAGTCGCTGAGCAGTCCACCTGATCGAAACGGTTGCCGTTCCGGTGGTCGGTTCGATCCACCAGCCGTTGAATCCGCCGTCGACCAGCGTGGGTGCGCCGAGGTCTCCCGAGGGGCCCTCGGCGTTCCAGGCAGTGTTGTGGCCCATCCCGAAGACCAGCCAGCAACCGTCCGGACAGTCGATTTCGACGGTGCGGTTGCGGGTTCCCTGCTCCGTGGTCGAGACCTCGGCGACTGGCGTCGGAGTCGGGTCACCGTTCATCTCGTCGAGCGCTCCATCGGACGCTGTCAGCACGACGCGGTCGACGGTGAATCCTGTTCCCGTGGCCTGGTCGACGATGGTGTGTTCTCCTCGATCCAGGGCGAGCGGCCCGTCGCACGGCGAGGCCGTGATCGGGAGGCCGGCGAGGAGGGCTCCGGCCAGGGCGGAGAACTCGATGCGCAGTGGGGCGCCGTCGACCGCCAGCATCGAGGCGTCGCATGCGCCGGTCACCGAGCGATCTGATGCGGGTGCGGATGCGGTGATGCCGACGGTGCCCGTGAGTTCGGCGATACCAGCCGGCATGGTGATCACGTCGCCGTAACGTCGCTCTGCAACGAGGCGTGGCTCGATCCGAGAGACGGTGAGCGTGAACGACGTCCCGGCAGGGACCAGGCCGGGAGGGACCGGCACGCTCGATCGACCGTTGGCGTCGGGAACGGGAACACCGACCAGCGCCTCACCTCCCGCCCCGGTGACGACGAACTCGGAGATCGTCGACCAGGTACCGACCGGCTGGACGATGTCGAGTGCGGAGACCGGATCGCTGGTCGACGTCACGGTCAGAGTCGATCCGACAGCCTCGTCGATGGGCGTCAACCAGGTGGTCGTCGAATCTCCGTCGACTGCCGCGCTGCCGCGGTGGGCGAGACCGGGCAGCCGTCGGTTCGCGATCGCACCCTCGTCGCCGATGATCCCGGCGATCTGCGCATCGGTCGAGCGCGCATCGAGGCGAACCGTCACCTCGACATCGAAGGTGTCGTCCAGGGGGAGCGGGAGGAGTCGCCGGAACATCGGTTCGGGATCCGATCGCCAGAAGGTGGTCGCGTCGACACGTTCGCGCGTCAACACGATGTCCAGCGGCCCATGGTCCGCCGGCAGACGCTGCAGGGTGTCGACCGGCGGACGGATGAACTCCGTGGTCATCCCGAGCCCACTGTCGACCTCGACGAAGCCGACGCCCGCTCGTGATCGTGCCACTGCAGGGTCGCCTGTCGTGACCGAGGTGATCACGATGTCGATCGTGCCCTGCGTCGGGTCGTCGAGCACGACCGACTGGCCGCTTCCGTTGATCGACGGCGTTTCCAGCGAGACCGACTGCGTCGAGTCGTCGGTCCGGACCTCGATCGATGCGATGTGCCGACCACCCGGGAGGGGTGGGATCTGGTGGAGGAGCAGCGTGTCGACCGTCTCGTCCGGTTCCAGGCGGAGCACGGCGCCGATCGGGTCACCGTGGTCGCCGACGGACCAGGCAGTGTCGGGATCACCGTCGATCGCCATGACGGCGCGGTCTTCGGGCCGATATGCGAACGGTTCCCCAGAGCTCGATGCGGTCGCAGTCACTGGTCCGCGCTGCACGGCGATCGTCTGGGCATCGCTGTCCGCTCCGGTCCCGAGGGGGTCGAGACGCTGGTCAGCGGCGGTGGCGACGAGCACGTCATCGGACGGCCCACCCGGCTCGGTGTGGCCCGTGACGTCCTGCGAAGACCGCCAGTGGCGGGCGCGGTCACGATTCGAATCGGTCACGACGACACGATCGGTTGCCGCGATCGAGTCGACATCGGTGCCGTATCGGATCAGCTCGCTCCCGTCGATGAGGCCCGCTGCGGCAGCGTCGATCACACCTTCTCCGGACCCGGACACGATGATCTCGTCGGTCTTGACCCGACTGACTTCGAGCGGATCCTCGATGTCGCGAAGCGAGACGCGCTCCGACATCGCTGTCGTCAGACCGATCGTGTCGGCATCGACCAGTGGCCGCCCGAACAGATCGAATGCAGTCGCCTCTGCGACAGGCGAGCCGAATGACCCAGCGTCCTCGACGCCGGGCGCGTCAGTCAGGAGAGCATCGAGTGCAACAGGTGGAGTCGTACGAAATCGCAGCGAGTCGGTGTCGTTGGCGAGCCAGATCGTCCCGACTGCCAGAAGTCGTGAGATCGGAGCCACCGCCTGCGGCTCGAGGACACCGTTCTGGATCCGGTCGTCGAACGCGTACAGCAGGTCCATCGCCGCAGGAGAACCGAGCGGCAGCAGGTCGCGGGTGATCACGCCGCGGTCGGTGGCCGAAACCAACGGCGGGTCGACCGTGTACCCCCAGTCGAATGCACCGAATTCAGCGCCAGGTAGCTGCAGGACTCGGGTGTCATCCGGGTCCGAATCGAGTCGTGCTGCGGCCTCGGCCCACGCCGTCGGCAGTTCGCTGTCCCGGTCGATCGCCGGGTCGACGAGTTGCGCCTTCCAGAGCGTCGGCATGTTGGCGACTGCCACGAACACGACACTGACTGCTGCCAGCCTTCTCCAGGTCATGATGTCCGGCCGGAGCGACCCACAGGCGTTGCTCGGCACGCGCTGAACGAGAGCGGAAGTGCCGAGTGCAAGGCCGAGCACCATGACCGGCAACGCGCGCGTGCTGCTGCGCAGAGCCAGCGCCAGACCGGTGTCGTCGTCACCGGTGAGGAGTTCCACCAGCAACGACGAGTCACCGAGCGGATGCACCCCAACGGCGAGGACCATCCCCACGAACGTGAGCGCAGCGGCGAAGCGACGGTGCTCGCTTCGCCCGAATGCGATCCCGGTGAGTCCGAGGATGGGCAGCGTGAAGCTGATGACGATCCCGCTGGTCCTGGTCAGATACCCGAGTGACGACGTCGTGGTCGCAGCGAACGCATCACGGCCGTAGAACAGCCAGTACCCGAGACCGCGCAGCACCTCGGGCCCGGTCGAGTTCCTGCTGACGTCTTCGAGTGTCTCGGAGTAGAGCAGGACCGGCGCACCTGACCTCGACTGCACGATGAGCATCGTGATCCACCACACCGAGACGGCCACACACGACACACCCACTCGCACAGTGATCCGAACGAGATCACCGAGCGGCATGGCGCTCCGACTCGCACAGAACAGCAGCCAGATCGCAGGAGCCGGCACGATCATCGCCAGCGCGGTTGCATTTCCCGACCCGACCGTGGCCACGATCAGGGCGATGATCGCGGGTTCACGCCATCGCTCGATGAGTGAGACCTGGGCCTGCTCGGTTTGCGTCGCACGAATCGTCGCCGCCACGATCCATCCGAGACCCGCCCACGGGAGCAGGAGCAGCGACGTCCGCGAGATGTAGGGGAGCAGGAGTGGCGACAGTTGATAGACGACTGCTGCGGCGAGGATCGCCGCTCCGGAGTGGCCCAGCAGCCGGACGCACTGGCGGACGCCCATGCCGGCCGCGAACATGATCGTTCCGATCCACAGGCGGTGGGCGATCCAGTCCGGGACGGCAATGGCATCGAACAACCAGAACCACGGACCACTCGGCCACAGATAGGTGATCTGCTGGTGGGGGACCCAGCCGGCGAACTGGTCGGGCTCGAAGGTCGATGCAGCACGCCCGAGCAGACCCCCGGGGTCGGTGTAGAGGTACAGCTTGGTGTCGGCGGGCATCCGGCCCGGCGAACTGGCGAGTGCGGGAAGGTAGGCGAGAACCGCCAGCACCAGGATCTCGAGACGAGCCGGGCGGGCAGTGACGCGACTCACGGGAGGCTCACGTGCAAATCACGGGATGGCCCCGAAGACTCCGTAGAGGCCGGTCAAGGTCGCGAGACCAGCCCCGCCGAGAACGAGAACGACGTCCCACCCGGCACGATCCCAGCTCGCTCGGTGGTGATCCGCGTCATCGCTCGGCTCGGGCCACCAGGCGCCGACGGCGATGAACAAGGGGAAGGCGGTGAACAGGAACCTGGGACGAGCGGTCACGGTCTCGGGAATCAGCATCAGCGCGATGATCACGGCGCAGAAGGCCACGATCGGCAGTGGCAGGTGGCGCCGCCAGAGGCAGTAGAGCATTCCGAACATCGCCAGCAGACTGAGGGCAGTGAGCGCGTCGGCTGGTGAGCTCAGCGGGCTCGTGAGGAAGCCGAACGTGTTGGTCACCGCCGTCGCCCCGAAGCTGGTTCCCTCGGACCACGCCTCGGTCTGGACCCGTAGCCATGCGCCGCGCTCGCCCGCCTGCGCGTCGACGTACAGCTGGAAGCCGATGAATCCGAGCGGAGCGAGCAGCACGGCGACGAGCGACGTCCAGTCCCGTCGTCGCCGAATGGCGAGGACCGCAGCGACGGCGCACGCGGCGATGAGCGCGACGCCGTTCGGTCGCGTGCCGGTCCCGATGGCCGCAGCAAGCCCGGCCAGCAGCCAACGCTCCTCGACCAGCATCAGCAGGCAGAGTGCAGCGAGCACGATGAACGTGGCCTCGGCGTAGGCGAACGACAGGACGAAACTGCCCGGGAACACGGCGTACAGCGTCATCGATCGAGCAGCGACGGCGACGTTGAAGAGCCGTCGAGCGAGGAGTCCGACCAGAACGACCGACAGCGCTCCGAGGACGAAGTTGAGCATCAGCGCTGCCAGCGTGTCGCCGCCCGGCAGGACGAAGTCCACGGCTCGGACGAGCCATGGGTAGACCGGGAAGAACGCGGCCCGTGCCTCCAGCTGCTCGTAGGTGATGTTGTCGGGAATGGACTTGGGGTAGCCGTTCCGGACGATCTCCAGGTACCACCGTCCGTCCCAGGAGGTCAGGACGTTGGAGATCGTCGAACCGGCGCCCGGTTCGACTTCGGTGAGGATCCCGTCGGCGATGTCCTTACGCACGTCGACCGCGAGTTGTGCAGCGCGCACACCGGCGCCAGCGATGATGCACAGCCGACTGATGACGTAGGCGACGAGACCGACGATGAGGGCGCGATGGAAACGTGGGTCGCGCAGGTCGTCGCGAATGGAACGATCCGGTGGCGCCGCGAAATCGGTGAGCACTGCTCCTCGTTCACGTGTCGCCACCGCCTTCAGGCGGCGCGCGACCGTGGCTTCGTTGAGTTCTGCGTCACGCATGGGGGCGTCTCACCAGGAACGCATCGGCAAGATGCGCTGCTTGGGTCCGAACTTCGGTGGTGGCGCACCGTGTCGGGCAAGCAGTCGGACGACTCGCCCGCGTTGGCCGGTGAACGGCGCGAGCAGTTCGAGCATGCGTTCGTCGGTGGCTCTGGCCTCGCCGGCGAGGTTGAAGGCGACCATGTTCTTCAGATGGTAGTCGCCCACGGCAACAGCATCCGGGTCGCCGAGCGCAGGCCCGAGCACCGACCCGACCGTCCACTGTCCGACCCCGCGCAGCAACCGGAGCTTCTCGGCAGCGTCGACCGGGCCGAGTGTCGACCAGTTCCAGAACTTCGACGCATGCCGTGCGACATCGATGAGTGGCTCGGCTCGTTTGCGTTCGATGCCGAATGGGTGGAACCACCAACTGGGCTGGTGCATCAACACCGCGGGGGGCGGTGGCAAGAGCAGTCGGGTGAACGGGCCGGGCGCCGGTTCGCCGAGCGCGAAGCAGAGTCGCCGCCATTGGTCGTGTGCCTCGACGATGGTGATCCGTTGCTCGATGATCGTCGGCAGCAGCTCGTGGTACAGGTTGCCGCTCGCCCCGAGACGGACGTGCCGACCGGACCGCGCCGCGGCGGCAATGATGGGAAGGTCGGCCTGTTCGAGGCCGTGATCCGTCGAGTCGTCGACGCCCAGCATCCGTGGCGCCTGGGCTGCCAGCCAGTCGGCGCCGGGGCCGAACGTCTGCACGTCGATCTCGCCGAGCGTGGTCCACTCGATCGACAATGTGCCGGGACCGTCAGGTGTGTGTGTCGCTCGGACGAAACGCCCGGAACTGCGAGGACCACGCCCGATGACGTCGAGCCACGTGGTCGGGTCGCCACCGCCGTGGCGATACCAACCCAGCGTGGCGGCGATGTCGATGGAGTGGTCGATACAAACGTCGATACCGCCGTCGATCGAGATGGTGGCGGTGTGCTCCGCAACTGCGACGGAGGTCGACAAGGACATTGGGTGGAACGTAGCAGTCAGAGCGTCGCCGAGGGCGTCCGCTCAGCTGATCGCGACGTGCGTTTCGACCGGATGGTGGCAGGCGACGAAGTGTCCGTCGCCCATCGGGCGCAGCTCCGGCTCCTGCTGGGTGCAGATGTCCGTGGCGTACGCACAACGCGGGTGGAATCGGCATCCCGCCGGAGGAGCGATCGGCGACGGTGGTTCGCCGATGATCTTGCCGACGGAGTGGTCTGCTTCGGGGTCCGGCTCGGGGATCGAGTCGAGCAGCACATTCGTGTACGGATGTGCCGGGCGGGCATAGAGATCGTCGCTCGAGGCGACCTCGCACAGCTTGCCGAGGTACATCACCGCGACGCGGTCGCTGATGTTCTTGACGACGGCGAGGTCGTGGGCGATGAAGACGAGGGTGAGACCGAACTTCTCCTTCAGATCCTCCAACAGGTTCAGGACCTGGGCCTGCACCGACACGTCGAGTGCGGACACGGGCTCGTCACAGATGATGAGCGTCGGGTCGAGCACGAGGGCACGGGCGACGGAGATGCGCTGGCACTGCCCACCGGAGAACTGGTGGGGACGGCTCTCTGCGGCGCGTGCCGGGTCGATGCCGACCGATTCGAGGATCTCGTCGACCAGTTTGTTGCGCTCTTCTTTGGTGCCGCGTTTCCAGATCTCGAGTGGTTCGAGCACGCTGTCGCGCACCGAACGGCGCGGATTCAGCGACGACACCGGATCCTGGAAGATCATCTGCACCTTGGTGCGGGCTTCGCGCACGGCGTTGTTGCCGAGCGTGGTGAGCTCCTGGCCTTCGAAGACGATCGAGCCGGACGTCGGCTTCGGGATCTGCATGATCGCCCGGCCGGTGGTGCTCTTGCCACAGCCAGATTCGCCGACGATGCCGAGGGTCTCGCCGCGCAGCACGTCGAAACTGATCCCAGAGACCGCCTTGACGGTGTGACCGCCCTTGACCTTGAACTCGACGACGAGGTCTTCGATGCTCAGCACGCGATCACCGTCGCGCAGGTGGGCCTTGCCAGTGCCCGCCATCAGGAGACCGCCGAGATGTCGTCGGGCATGTAGCCGGTGGCCTGCAATTCAGCGTCTCGTTTCTCGAATTCGGGGGAGCCGACCGGGTACCAGCAGGCGTACTTGTGCGACGGGTCGTCGGCTTGAGTCAAGGGTGGTTCTTCGACGTGACACTTCGGCTGGGCGTAGAGGCAGCGCGGCGCGAAGTTGCATCCCCGTGGCGGGTTGACGAGGTCCGGCGGGCGGCCGGGGATCGTCGCGAGTCGAGTGTGGCTCGGATCGGCCAGCTTGGGAATGCTGCGCATCAGCGACTTGGTGTATGGCATCAGCATGTTCGCGAACAGCGTCTTGGTCGGTGCGTACTCGACGAGCTTGCCGCCGTACATCACGGCGATCTGATCGGTGTGGCCCGCAACGACGCCCAGGTCGTGGGTGACGAGGATGACCGACATGTTCCGGTCTCGGCGCTGCTCGCCGATCAGGTCGAGGATCTGTGCCTGAACGGTCACGTCGAGCGCCGTGGTCGGCTCATCGGCGAACAGCAGCGTCGGACCGCACGCGAGTGCAATGGCGATCATCACACGCTGACGCATGCCGCCGGACAACTCGTGGGGATACTGATTGAGCCGGCGCTCCGCTTCGGGAATGCGGACATCGCGGAGCAGTTGAAGTGCTGTTGCGGTGGCCGAGGTCTTGTCCATGCCCAGGTGCAACTTGAGCGGCTCGGTGATCTGCTTGCCGATCTTCATCAACGGGTTGAGCGAGTTGAGCGGGTTCTGGAAGACCATCGACATCTCGGCGCCCCAGAGGTGCCGCATCTGCTTGGCACCCAGGCCGAGAATCTCCTGCCCGGCGAACTTCACCGACCCGTGGTTGACCGCGGTGGAAGGTAGCAGGCCCATGATCGACCGGCTGAGCACGGTCTTGCCGGACCCGGACTCGCCGACGACCCCGAGTGACTCACCGCGCTTGAGCGTCAACGTGACACCGTCGACGGCGCGCACCAGGCCCCGCTCGGTCTTGAAGTGCGTCTTCAGGTCGTCGAGTTCGAGCAGCGGCTCGTTGGAATCTGCGGTGCGGCTCACAGTGCGGTCTCCCGAACGTCGAAGTAGCTGCGGATGCGATCACCCGCGAAGTTGAGCGCGAGGACGGTGAGGAAGAGCACCGCGATCGGTATGAGGGCGATCCACGGCGAGTTCTGCAGGTCTCGAGAACCGGCACCGGTCAGGATCACCTTGCCCCAGGTCGGGCCCTTCTCGACCGAGAGACCGAGGAAGGCGAGGCCGCCCTCGGCGACGACTGCAACGGCCATGCCGAGCAGTGCGAGCGCCGACATCGGGATCAAGACGTTGGGGAGGAGTTCGCGAATGATGATCCGGCCGTTCTTGGCGCCCAGTGTCCTTGCGGCGAGCACGAACTCGCGCTCGGCGAACGAGATCGTGGTGGCGCGGGCGACCCGACCAACGGGCGCGATGCTCAAGACGCCCAGCGTGATCGAGATCGTGCGCAGGCTGCGTTCGAGCAGCGCCGTGATCAAGATGGCCAAGATCAATGCAGGGAACGAGAGGAAGACGATGAAGACGAAGGAGATGACTCGGTCCCACCAGCCGCGGAAGTAGCCGGCCAGGATCCCCATCAGTCCGCCGAAGAACATGCCCATGGCAATCGCGACGAGGCCGACGGTCAGCGAGACACGGGCACCGAAGACGGTTCGGGACAGCATGTCACGGGCGTCCTGATCGGTGCCGAAGAGATGCGTGCCGTTGGGCGAGTACGGCGGTCGTTCACCGCGCACGATGAAGTTGGCGTCCGGATCCTTGAACGGGAGCCACGGCGCGAGCACCGCGGCGAGGAACACGATGGCGAGCCAGGCGACTGCCACCCAGAAGCCGATGCCGAGGCGGCGCTTGAGGACGGCACCCGCAGCGTTGGCCTCCGCGGTTGCATCGCTGTGCGACTGGCCGTTCGGCTCTGTGCCGCCGCTCGCCAACACTCCTGCTCCACTCGACGCCGTTGTCACGCCGGGAAGTCCGCCTGTGTCGGTCATGATGCCCTCACTCTCGGGTCGATGATCGAATAGACGAGGTCGATCACGACGTTGATCACCACGAACGCTGCAGTGACGATCATGACGATGGCGAGCACGACCGGGAAGTCCTCACGCAGAATGGCTTCGACGATGGCACTGCCGAGGCCGGGAATGATGAAGATCTGCTCGACGATCAGCGCCCCGCCGAGCAGCGCACCGGTGTTGATGCCGAAGATCGTGATGAACGAGAACAGCGAGGGACGCAGCGCGTGCTTGAACAGGACGTTGCGCTTCGACACACCCTTGGAGCGAGCGGTCAGGATGTAGTCCTCCTGCAGGGTGGTGATGAGGTCGGTGCGCAGAAGTCGCTGGTACACCGACGCCACGGGCAGCGCGAGGGCGAGCGCGGGCATGATCATCTGCCACACCCTCGACCAGAACGGGTCGCCGGCGTTGAAGACCAGCGGGAAGATCGAGAACTTGATCGACAAGACGTACTTCAGGATCACTGCCAGACCGAAGTTCGGAATGGCGATGAACAGGAACGACGTGATGGTCGACACCTTGTCGAGGGCCTTGTCGGCTTTCGAGGCAGCGATCAGCGCCCACGGCACAGCGATGAGCACCGCCATCGTCTGGGCGATGAGGAGCAGCATCAGCGTGCGAGGGAGTCGCTCTTTGATCAGATTGCTCACGGGAGGCTGACCGTCGGCGCCGAACTGCACGCCGAAGTCACCGGTGACGAAGGCACCCGCCCACTTCACGTAGCGCACCGGGAGCGGTTCGTCGAGGTTGTACTCGGCTTTCACATCGGCAATGGTCTCCAACGCCTCGGGTGTGGTCGCCCCTGCCGTTGGTCCGAGGATGTTGAAGAGTGGGTCGCCCAAGAGGTTCATCGCGCTGAATGTCAGCGCACTGACGGCCAGGAGCAGCGCGACCGCTGCTCCCAGCCGTTGAAGCCAATATCTCATGAAATCGGTTTCTCAGTGTCTTTCTCGTAGATGGATGTGATGTGTTCGGCTGGAGTGATGATCAGCTGGCGAAGTAGACGTCGTCGAACCAGGTCCGACCGCCCGCAGCGCACAGCAATTCGTCACCGTCGGGTGCCGTGCGTCCGCAGAAGCCGCGCACGTTCTCGGCGAAGGCGTTGTCCCAGATGGTGTGTTGCAGGAACACGTAGGTGAACGCGTCGTTGATCTGCTGAGACGCCGTCTGGTAGAGGGCGATGCGTTCGGCCTCGTCCTCGGTCGCCTGTGCGGCGAGGAGGTTCGCGTCACGTGCTTCGTCGCAGTACCGAGGCCAGTTGAGCGAGATGCCTCCGATGGTGCGGCACAGCAGCCAGACGTTGTCGGTCGACGGATCGGTTGCACCGAACTGGCGCCACAGGTTGACGTTGTACTGACCGAGGGCGGCCTGCTGGATGTGATCGTCCTGCGGGAGTTCGTCGAACGTCACGTTGAAGCCTGCAGCGTTCCACCCCTCGTCGAACAGCTCGGCGATGCGAGTCTGGATGACGGCCGGGCCCGACCACTGGTACTCGATGTTGATCTTGCCGTCGGTGCAGGTCGTTCCGCCGAGCACCGGGTTCTCCTCGGTGCCTCGCTCGGCGCAGTATTCTGCGACCAATTCGAGGGCTCGCTCGGGGTTGTCGCCCTGCTGCACGACGTCGGCGTTGAAGAACTTGCTCTCCGGCACGAAGCGCTGGTCGGCGCCACGAGCGATGCCGAGCCCGATGAGGTCGACGTAGTTCTGCACCGGCGTGGCCTGGGCCAGAGCTTCGCGGGCGCGGATGTCGTCGAACGGCGGTGCGGCCGAGTTCATCATGGCGAAGGTCTCCTCGCCGTTCTCGTCGATGACGTTCTGCACGCTGTCCTCGTCCTGGAGATCGCCGACCGACGCTGCGTTCGTCGTCTGCAGAGCGTCGATTTCTCCGTTGAGCAGGAGATCGGTCCGGGTGTCCGGATCGGTGACGGGCTGGAACTCGATGGCGTCGAGGTAGACCTCGCCGTTCCACCAACTGTCGTTACGGACGAACTTGGTCACTGAGTCTGCCGAGCGGCTGTCGAAGATGAAGGGGCCGGTGCCGACCGGTGCCTGGTTCAACGTCGGGTCCTCTGCGGCGGCGGCGAGCCATGTCGGCGATGCCATGAAACCGAGTTGGCTGGCGAGTGTGCCGGCGAAGTAGACGTTGGGCTCCAGCAAGTTGTACTGGATCGTCAGGTCGTCGATCAGTTCGGTCGCGCCTTCTTCGGGGAAGAACGGCTTGACGGCGAGGCCGACGAGGAAGTCGGCACGCTGTGCTTCGAAGTTGACCTGCACGGCTTCGGCGTTGAGCGGTGTGCCGTCATGGAATGTGACGCCTTCGCGCACCTTGACCTGCCAGACAGTGAAGTCTTCGTTCGGCGTCACCGACTCGGCGAGATACGGGACCGCGACACCGTCGACGGTGTACTGCGTCAGCGTGTCGAAGGGGGCGTTGGCCATCATCAGGCCGGGTGCTGACAGCGACGAACTGGTCGGGTTGAGGCCATCGACGTCGGCTTCGAGGCCGTAGCGCAGGGTGCCGCCCGGTGTGGGGCCGGCTTCCTCTTCGTCGACGACGACGTCGTCGACGTCGTTCACGACTGGCTCGGTGACAGGCGCGCTGTCGTCCGGCTCAGCGGTGTCGTCCGGCTCGGCGTCCGTGTCCGGTGCTTCGGTGTTGTCGGTGTCGGTGCCGGTGTCTCCATCGGCGCTGTCACTGCCGCCGCCGCATGCTGCAGCGACGAGCGAGAAGCTCACCAGTGCTGCGATGCCCAGCTTTGTGGCACTACGAGACGATCGTGTCGTCATTCGGTTCCCCCATTGAGTTGTGTGTCGTCTGAACGAGTGTTCAAGTCGTCGTGACTGGCGTCACGGATTCGGACTGTAGACGGTCGGACGTGTTCGGATTCAACGCGAGCAGAAGAAACTTGCAATGTGCAACCACATTGCGGGGTTGTCGCTCCGTCGGTGAACCGTGACACTGCCGGCGTGACCGACGCACAGCCCGAACGGCGCCCCGATTGGCGTCGTGTACCGGCAGCAACACGCCTGCGTGGCACCGCAGCGAGACGCGGCGAAGTCCTGCGCCGCCACGATGCTGCGCTGGACGCCGGTGCGCCGACCTATGTGGACCCGGTCAGCGGTTTCAGCGTCTTCACGTCCGACTTCCTGGCCGCACGCAACTACTGCTGCGAGTCGGGCTGTCGACACTGTCCCTTCGTGAACTGATTGGTGAACTGGCCGGGCTGATCGCGCGAGAGTGGCGGCCATGGCACTCGATCATCCAACCGACAAAGAACTGCTGAAGGAACTGCGCGTCGCCGGCGGGAAGGGATCCGCTCGTCTCGACGAACGCGACACCGGAGCGACCTTCGGCTGGGACAAGGACGAGGCGTACGAATTGCTCGCCGACGAGATGGCCGCACTGGTCGACCTGCAGAAGCGATTGTTCGCCGACGGCTCGAACTCGGTCCTGTTCATCCTGCAGGCCATGGACGCTGCGGGCAAGGACAGCACCATTCGGAGCGTGTTCAGCGGCTTGAACCCGGCGGGCGTGGACGTGCACCCCTTCGGTGTCCCGACCGAGGAAGAGCGATCGCACGACTACCTCTGGCGCATTCATCAGCACGCTCCGGCCGACGGTCGCATCGGTGTGTTCAACCGGTCGCACTATGAAGACGTGCTCGTCGTCCGGGTGAAGGAGTTCGCTCCGAAGAAGGTGTGGAAGAAGCGGTACGACCACATCGTCAACTTCGAGCAGATGTTGGCCGACGAGGGAACGACGATCATCAAGGTGTTCCTCGACGTGTCGCGCGACGAGCAGAAGGAGCGATTCCAGGAGCGCCTCGACCGGCCCGACAAGAACTGGAAATTCCGTGCCGGCGACCTGGACGATCGCGAGCTGTGGCCCGAGTTCATGGAGGCCTACACCGACGCGATCGAGAAGACGTCGACCGACGATGCGCCGTGGTACGTCGTTCCGGCTGACCGCAAGTGGGCCCGCAACGTCTGCATCGCCCGCATTCTCCGCCATCACCTGGAGCAGATCGATCCGCAGTACCCCGAACCCGAGGACGGCATTGCCGACATCGTGCTGGACTGACGACAGCGTGAACGCCGTGTGACGTGGCAGGAAGTGTCGGCGCGAACTCGCTGACGTTTGTACAGTCACGACATGGCGGTCATGCACCCGACAACGATCGACGAAGCCACAGCGCTGCTTGCCGACGAACCGACCGCGATGCTGCTCGCCGGAGGGACGGACGCCATGGTCGAGATCAACGACGGTCACCGTCGGCCGGGCACGACGGTCATCACCGTCAACCGGATCGCCGACCTCCGCTCCTGGCGCCACGACCCGCGAGCACAGACGTTGACGATCGGCGCTGCGGTCACCTACACCGAGCTGATGGCGGAGCCGTTCGCCTCCCTGGCCCCCGCTCTCGCCGATGCGTCGCGCACTGTTGGTTCCCCGCAGATTCGCAACGCCGGCACACTCGGCGGCAACCTCGGCACGTCGTCACCGGCAGGCGACGGGCTGCCGGTCCTCGCGGCGCTCGATGCGTCCGTGACGTTGGCCTCGGCCGCTGGAACCCGATCGATGTCGGTCAACGACTTCATCATCGGCGTGAAGCGGACGGCGATCGAGCCCGGCGAACTGATCACCGAGATCACGATCCCCGTCGTCGACGGCTGGCAGGGATACGCCAAGGTCGGCGTCCGCAACGCCATGGTGATCGCCGTCGCGAGCGTCGCACTGGTGATCGATCGTGCACACCAGACCGTCGCCGTCGGCCTCGGGTCGGTCGGACCGACGGTGCTGAGGTGCCCCGGAGCCGAGTCACATCTCGCCGAGTCACTCGACTGGGCCACGTTGTCGACCACGCCCGATGCGCTCGAACGTTTCGCGGCGTTGGTCTCCTCGGCGAGCCGGCCGATCACCGATCACCGATCGACCGCCGACTATCGCCGTCACGCCGTCGGTGTGCTGGCCCGACGACTCGCCCGCCGAGCAGGAAGTGCCGCAGCATGAACGAAGTCTTCACACTCCACGTCAACGGCGAAGATCGACAGGTCCGCGATTCGTGGCTCGGTGAGAACCTGCTCGACGTGCTGCGGGATCGCCTCGGCCTGATGGGTGCCAAGGGCGCCTGCGAGCAGGGTGAGTGCGGGTCGTGCAGCGTGCTCGTCGACGACGAACTCGTGTGCTCCTGTCTCGTCATGGCAGCCACGGCGACGGGCCAGTCGATCACGACCGTCGAGGGCATTGCACCAGTCGGAGCGCCGAGCGACGTACAGCAGGCCTTCGTCGATGCCGGCGCAGTCCAGTGCGGCTTCTGCACCCCCGGCCTGATCATGGCGGTCCACGACCTCCTCGACCGGTCCCCGTCTCCGGGCGACACCGAGATTCGCGAAGAACTCGCCGGCAACGTCTGCCGATGCACGGGCTACGGCCGGATCATCGATGCGGTTCAGCAGGTCGCTGTGCAGCGCCGATCCGCCGGCCCCGACACCGGTCTGATTACAGAGGTCGCACCGTGAGCATCCTCGAGCAATCGGGAACGAGCACAGCGCCGCGCCATGGTGCCTTGGGAACGTCGCCGACCCGCCCCGACGGCATCGCGAAGGTGCAGGGGACCTACGCGTTCTCGTCGGACATCTCCGCCGACGGCTGCCTGTTCGGAGCGACGCTGCGGTCACCGCACCCGTCTGCCCGCATCGTGTCGATCGACCTGTCGGGCGCGTGGAAGATCGACGGCGTGCAGGCGATCGTGACCGCCGAGGACGTGCCTGGTCAACTGACGTATGGGCTCATCGCCCAGGACCAGCCCGTGTTCGCATCCGACGTCGTGCGCTATGTCGGCGAGCCGATCGCAGCGCTCGCTGCCGATGACCCCGAGGTCGCCCGACGCGGTCTGGCGGCAATCGTCGTCGAGTACGAGGTGTTCGATCCACTTCTCGACCCCGACGAAGCGATCAACGGCGACCGCGATCCGATCCACCCGGACGGCAACGTGATCCGTCACCAACGAATCATCCATGGCGACACCGACGCCACCGGTGATGTCGTCGTCGAGGGCACCTACGAGATCGGGATGCAGGACCAGGCGTTCCTCGGGCTCGAAGCGGCGCTCGCCGTCCCCGATACCGGCGGCAAGGGCATCGAACTGCACGTGGCGACCCAGTGGCTGCACGAAGACCGCCATCAGATCGCTGCATGCCTCGGCTTCGACGACGAGAACGTGCGCCTCGTACTCGGCGGCGTCGGCGGCGCCTTCGGAGGTCGGGAGGACATCAGCCTGCAGGTGCACTGCTGCCTGCTCGCCCTGAGTGTGAGCCGTCCGGTCCGGATGGCCTACAGCCGCGCCGAGAGCTTCCTCGGTCACGTCCACCGCCACCCGGCGTCGATCTGGATGCGGCACCACGCGACCGCCGACGGCGAGATCGTGAAGATCGAATCGAAGATGGTGTTCGACGGGGGTGCGTACGCGTCGACGTCGTCCGCAGTGCTCGTCAACGCCATCACCCTCGCTCAGGGCCCGTACCGATGCCCGAACGCCGTCGTCGACGGATGGGCCGTCCGGACCAACCACCTGCCGTGCGGAGCGATGCGTGGCTTCGGCGCGGTGCAGGCGTGCTTCGCGTACGAGTCCCAGATGGACAAGCTCGCGGCAGCCTGCGGTGTCGACCCGTTCGACATCCGGCTCCGAAATGCGATGCGGACCGGTGACGTGATGATCACCGGGCAACCCGTGCTCAACGTCGCCCCCGTCGAAGAGTGTCTGCGCGAGACGAGTGCCTTGCCGCTGCCCGACGAGCCCGTCGGGGGAGTCCTGCTCGCCGATGGTTCGAGCGACGCGATGAAACTGCCCGGCGGCGCCGGCCGGACTGCTGATGCCATCGACGTGGTGCGTGGCATCGGGTGGGGTGTCTCGATCAAGAACCTGATGTACTCCGAAGCGTTCGACGACTACGCCACGGCGCGCTGCCGCCTGGTCGACGGACCCGATGGCGTCGAAGTCCACCTCAAGTTCGCAACCGCCGAGGTCGGGCAGGGCTTCGTCACGCTCGCTCCGCAGATCGCCCGCAGCGTGCTGGGGGTCGACAACGTGGTGATGGACCAGATCGACACCCAGGTCGGTTCGGCAGGCTCGACCTCGGCATCACGTCAGACGTGGATGAGCGGGGGAGCGGTCAATGCAGCGTGTGAGGCGGTGCGTGATCTCGTGTTCGCCCGCGTCGCCCAGGCGCAGGGTTGGATTGCTGCGGACCTGTTCGTCGACGGCACCGACATCGTCGACCCGGCGAGCGGTACACGTCTCGACGCCGCCGAGACCTGCCGGGGCCTCGAGTTCGACGAGACCGTCGAATACCGGCATCCGCCGACCACCGAGATCGACGAGCACGGTCAGGGCAATCCGCACACGGCGTTCGCATTCGTCGCACATCGGGCCGTCGTCGACGTCGATGTCGAACTCGGCCTCGTCAAGGTCGTCCAGATCGCCACCGCACAGGATGTCGGTCGGGCGCTCAACCCGCTGTCCGTCATCGGTCAGATCGAGGGCGGCATCGCACAGGGTCTCGGACTCGCCGTGATGGAGGAGATCATCCAGATCGACGGCGTGATCCGCAACGGCAACTTCACCGACTACCTGCTGCCGACATTCCTCGACATGCCCCCTGTACTGGCCACGATGATCGAGCAGCCGGACCCACGCGCACCACTCGGTGCCAAGGGCGTCGGTGAGCCACCCTGCATCTCGTCCACGCCTGCCGTCGTCGCCGCGATCCGCGATGCCTTGGCGCAAGCAGGCGTCGATGCGCCGCTCGACCGCGTCCCGGTCCGTCCCACCGACATCTGCCTCTGAACGCACCGTCGGGGCCAGGCACAAACGGGACTTCGGGCACGGCGGACACCCGACCCCGAAGAAATGGAGGGTGGGGTACGCCCGCCGTGTAGCTTCGAGATGATGTCTGAAGAGCGCGAAATCATGACCTGGGACATGCTGGGTGAGGCCACACGATCGCTGTCGCAGATGGTGGCCGATGACGGCTACGAGCCGGACATGATCCTCGGCATCGCTCGTGGAGGGCTGCTCCCCGCCGGCGCCATCGGCTACGCCCTCTCGATCAAGAACGTGTACACGATGAACGTCGAGTTCTACACCGGTGTCGACGAGCGCCTCGATGTCCCGCGGATCCTGCCCCCGGCACCGGATTTCGTCGATCTGTCCAACGGGAAGATCCTCGTGGTGGATGACGTCGCCGACACCGGCCACACGCTGAAGTCCGTCGAGGAGTTCTGCGAGGGCAAGGTGGGCGAAGTTCGCACCGCCTGCATCTACGAGAAGTCCCACTCGGTCGTGAAGTGCGACTACGTCTGGAAGCACACCGATCAGTGGATCAACTTCCCGTGGAGCGACAAGGAACCGGTCGCCAAGCGCGACTGGGCTGTCAAGGACGCCTGAGCACCGACCGGCCCGTGCCGAACGCCGACGAGGTCATCGCGCTCGTCGATCGCATCCTGCTCGCCGAACTCGCTGGCGTCGTGAGCCACACCCACGCATCGCTCGCTGTGAGCGGCGTCGGTCACGAGTCGGTCGCCCAGGCGATGCGCGAGCAAGCAGACATCTCGTTACGCCACGCACGCGAAGCGGGGGCGATCCTTGCACGGCTTGGTGGCACACCGACTCTTGGGATCGCCGACCTGCCCACGGGGCAGCTCGACATCGTGCCGACCGTCTTGTTCGGTGCAATCCAAGCCGAGCGACGCACCGAGTACCTGTACAGCGAACTGCTCGATGCGTCGGCAGAGCACCCGGTGTACCTGGAGGCGTTCGCCCGGTCGCAGATGAGCGCCCAGCAACGCCGGGGAGCGACGATGCGAGAACTCCTCACCGAGCACGAAGCTCGCTGAGGACGAATCAGGTGTTGAACGCTCGCTGCTGAGCGAGCTGCAGGCGCTCGGCGAGCCGCTGCGCCGGGACGATGCCGAGCAAGGTCTCCCCGTTCCACACGGTCACCATCGGGTTGAGCGGATTGATGCGGGGCAGCACCGACGACAGGTCGTCGTCCGGGCCCGCTTTGGCCAGCGTGCTGAACGGTGTCATCAACTGAGTCAGCATCGTCAGTGCCCGCTGCTCGGACGGAATGGCCCACAGCTGGTCCTCGAGCACGAGACCGTCGACGTGTCCGTCGCCGTTCGTGTCGAGTGCGACTGCTCGGGCATTGCCGAGCCGCTGGCGCTGATCGATCATCGAGTAGGCGTCCATGTCGTTGCCGGCATGGGCGATGCCGAACCAGGTGAGGTCGCGGACTTTGACGCCGACGAGCTGCTCGCCGATGTAGGACGCCATGATCTCGTTCCGGGCGTTCAGTGCGATGAACACCCCGACGAGGGCGAGGAAGATGCCAGGACCACCCTGGAACGTGATCGCAACGCCGAAGATGCCCAGACCCCAGCCCAGGACGCGGCCGGCGTTGCCGGCATCGCGCATCGCTCGGTACTTGTCGCCGGTGCGTGCCCACCGGACCGCCCGCACGACGCGCCCGCCGTCGAGTGGTGCACCCGGCAGCATGTTGAACACGGCGATCAAGAGGTTGAGCAGGCCGAGTCCGAAGAGCGCATCCGATCCGGAGAGGAAGTACAGCCCCATGGAGACCACACCGATGACGAGACTTGTTGCTGGGCCGGCGACTGCGATCAGGCCATCGGCCTTCGGGCTGGGTGACTCGCGGTCGAGCCGGGCCATGCCGCCCAGGGCCCACAGATCGATCGACTCGGTGTTCACGTCGTAGCGACGCGCCACGAGCGCGTGGCCGAACTCGTGCAACAGGATCGATGCGAAGAACGCAATGGTGACCAAGATGCCGGCGACGGCACCGTACAAGTTCGTGAAGTTCGCAGCAAAGAGGGCGGCGACGAGTCCCATACTCCAGTGGGCACGGACGGGAATCCCGAAGTACCGGCCCAGATTCAACGATCCGGAAGTTCTCATGATGCGTTCAACCGTACGCCCGTTCCCCCTATTCCTGCTGTCACCTGCTCAGGAATGCTTGGCGAGGACGACCGTGGCGCAGTTGCGACCGCTGGCACCCCACACACCGGCCCCGGGGAACGTCGCTGCGCCGGTCAGGTACAGGCCATCGACGGCGGTCTCGTACTTCGTCAGCTCGGGGTTCGGGTTGCGGAATGCGGCGAGCGGGCCACCGGCGAAGCTCGTGGCGTGCCCCGCCGGCAGGTGGAAGTCCGTTTCGTAGACCGCCGGGGTCATCGCCCGCCAGTCGACGATCGAGTCGAGGAACCCCGGCTCGCACAGGTCAGCGAATGCTTCGAGCCACCGCTGCGGCTCGGCGCCCTTGAGATCCGGGCTCGCCCAGCCGTTGCCATCCGAACCGGCGAAGCCATATGGGGTGAAGAGGGCTTCGAGGCTGAAGACGTGCCGGCCTTGCGGTGCCATCGTCGGGTCGAGCAGCGTCGGGACGTTGACGAGCATGCCGGGCCGGTGAAGGATCTCGCCGCGTTGCATCAGGTGGTACCCGCGATCGATGTCGGCGAGCGTGGGAGCGATGACCGTGGTCGGCCCGAGCGGACGGTCGTGGTCTTTCAAGACCGGGGGAGCGGACAGGACGGCATCGATCTTGGACTCGTAGCCCTCGGCGTGCGGGACGTCCTTCCAGCGCCGGATCAGGTCAGCGGCGGCGGTCGGCGGATTCTTCAGCCACCTCAGGAACGTGTCGTGCGGGTTGCACGCGGAGACGATCACCGGTGCGTCGAACTCAGTGCCGTCGACCAGCGTGACGCCTGTGACGGCGCCGGCGTCGCACAGCACCGACGCCACCGGGCTCGCGGTGCGCAGGGTGCCACCTGCTGCGACAAAGGCCGCCAGGAGTGATTCGGTGACCTGACCACTCCCACCGACCGGCCGACCAACGGTGCCGACGTGGCGCATCGCGTGCGTCAACGCGCCGAGGCCCGAGCCGTCGAACTCGGGAGAGATGCCCCACACCATGGGCCCGGTCATCGCCGCTGGACCCGTGATGGCATCGGCGGTGAAGAACGAGCGCAGCACGTCGGCAGCGCTGCGCCGCGACCACCGCAGCAGCGTGGGTGTACCTGCCAGTCGCTTGCGCAGCGCCAGTTTGGCCAACCCGGCGAACGTGGGCGGCTCTGCTGCAGCGGCAAAGACCATCTCGATGGCCGGCCGGGCTGCGTCGACGTACCGGCGGTAGTTGTCCACCTCGCCCGGATGGTGCTCAGCGAGCGATTCGAGCGTTGCGTCGAGGTCGTGGTGATGCGACCAACTCGGCGTGGTGCCGATACCCGATCCGCTCGTGCTCCAGGCCATGTTGTGCTGAGCCGGTTCGACGTCGATGTAGCGGAGGCCGTGCCCGGCGAGGCCGAGTTCTTCCATGACGGGCGTCGTGCGGAAGGTGAGATGGTCGCAGTTGCAGATGTTCACCGTCGCCCCGGCGAACGGTTCGCTCGCAGCAGTGCCGCCGACCTGGCTCCGGGCCTCGAGGAGCAGGGTCGCCACGCCGCTGCGAGCGAGGTAGGCAGCGGTCACCAGACCGTTGTGGCCGGCGCCGATCACGATGGCGTCGAAATTGCTGCGAGAAGTCACCCAAGCAGTCTTCCGCACGCTCCGGTCCGAGACGTAACCTGGGAGGTGTGGCACATGCATCACGTCGACTCGACGAACTCCGAGCCCCTGACATCGCCGAACAGGTCACGGCGCAGTCGATCTTCGTGCAGCCGCTCGGCGCGATCGAACAACACGGACCCCACCTGCCGTTCAACACCGATCTGCTGATCGCCGACCGTGTGGCCACCGACGCGGTGCAACGTGTCGGAGCCGAACACGACGTATGGCTGCTGCCACCCCTGGCATACACGAAGTCGAACGAACACGCGTGGTCCTCGGGCACCATCTGGCTGTCGGCCACGACCTTGCTCGCCGTGCTCGACGACATCGGGCGGTGCGTCGCGATGACCGATGCTCGCAAGCTGGTGTTCCTGAACGGCCACGGCGGCAACTCGGCGCTCGTGTCCGTGGCCAACCGGGAGATCCGTCTCGCCCACGGCCTGATGACCTTCCTGGCGCATCCCGGGGTGCCGCCGGACCAGGGCGGCGAGTCCGGCGCGTCCGAACTCGGCATGGGGATCCATGGCGGCATCGACGAGACCTCGTTGATGTTGCACCTCGCGCCGGACCTCGTCGACATGTCGACAGCGTCACGCAACGTTCCCGAGTCCTTGGCGGCCAACGAACACGTGCGGTTCGGCGGCAAGGTCGGCTTCGGCTGGTTGTCGAACGACTTCGGGCCCGACGGCCACATCGGCGACCCGACGGGTGCGACCGCCGAGCGCGGCGAGGAGATCTACGAAGCAGCCGTCGACGCGTTCTGCGCTGCGCTCGGCGAGATCTCGGCGTTCGAACTCCCGATGACCTGAACGACTGCGCTGCGGCGTGACCGGTCGACCTGGGCCAGGACGCGCAGTGGGGCGCTCCGGCCGAAACCGGAACGCCCCACTGTCGATGCCTGACGGTGTCAGCCGTCGTGCGATGTCAGTTGATCAGAGTCCGATGCTCGGATCGATGAACTGGTTGGTGACGATGTCTTCGGCGGTGAGTCCCTCGGCAGGCGTTGCACCTTGGGCCGTGTAGATCGGTACGGCGAGTTCGATCAGGCCGTTGACACGATCCATGTCGAAGTTGCCGACGATGTCATCAGGACCGTTGGCGACGAGGCCGTCCTTCTTGATGACCTCGATGCCGAAGTCGGCAGCGCCCTGCGTGTAGTCCCAACCGAAGTCGGCACCGAAGGAAGCGACGGCGTCGAGGATGACGGTGTTGGCGTGAACCGGGTCGGCCATGTAGTCGATGCTTGCCTGCTGGATGATCGGCACGAGGCCGGTGAAGCAATCGGCGTAGGTCTCGATGTTCTCGGGACGGGTCGCGATCGACTCGGCGTAGTTCTCCCAGCCTGCGTCGTTGATGTACTCATAGGCGACCGGCTTCATCCAGCCTTCGAGTTCGCTCTCGTAGAGGAACGGCTCGGCGGAGCCGAAGCCCTGCTGCGCTGCGGCGCCCTCATCGGCGATGAACAGGCTCGGGTCACCCGTGTAGGAACCGTCGACCTGGTCGGCGGAGAGGACGCCCGTGCCGGTGAAGAAGTCCATGTAGGCGGCCCCACCGAAGTATCGGATCGTGACGCCTTCGGTGCCGAGATCGGCGATGCCGGTCACGTCGGGGTAGGTCTCGGGGTCCCACATGATCATCTGCGGGTTCCGCTCGAAGCCCGACTCGATGGCGATCGTTGGGAAGTCACCGGAGAACTGGATGGCCTCGTCGGTATAGACGTAACCGAGCAGGAGCTCGTCGGCTTCGGCCTGGTACATCAGCGTCGTGACGGGGCTGAACCCCTGTGCAGCGCCGCCGGAACGGATCTGGATGTTCACGCCGGTCTCGTTGCCGTTGGCATCGATGAGCGGTCCGGTGACGTAGCCCTTGCCGGCGTCCATCTCATAGCCGTCGCCGACCATCTGATAGAGGAAGCCGTGCTCGGCTTCGGGCATCCAGTCGGTCTGGATTCCCACGGTGTCGGGACACACGCCGGCGAGGCTGACAGCCTCCCCGCCGTCACCTTCGCCTTCGCCTTCGCCTTCCACTGCGTCGGAGGTGGCCGGCTCATCGGCGGTTGCCTCGCTGGTCACGGACTCGTCGGGCTCAGCTGAATCAGCCGGCTCGTCGCTCCCACAGGCGGCGACGGCGATTGCCGCGACGAGTGTGAGGCCGAGCACCGAGGTGCTGCGTTGATGCTTCATGGTGTTTGTCTCCTGTTTGTTGTCACGCTGACGGGGTCCTGTGTCTCCCGAGGAAGCCACAGGGGTGGAACACTTATGACTTGTCGTTCGACGACTGGTGCCAGTGACCGACGACGGCCTTGCTCAGTGCGCCGAAGGCGAAGAACACGACGATGCCGAGTCCGGCGGCGACGATCAAGCCGCCGTAGACCTCCGGGAAACGTGCCTTCTGACGGAACTGTTCGACGACGACACCGATACCAGGCTTCTGCCCGGCCCTGAAGAACTGTTCGCCGACCACGACGCCGATCACGCTGAGCCCGGCCGAGATGCGAAAGCCGGTGAAGATCGACGGCATCGCGGCGGGGAACTGCAGCTTCACCAGGCGAGTGAACCGCCCCGCGCTGCGCAGGGTGAAGAGTTCGTGCTGCGCCCGATCAGCGGCCATCAACCCGAACAGTGTGTTGGTGACGATCGGGAAGATCGTGATCATCACGCAGACGAAGATGCGTGAGCCGAAGCCCCCACCGAAGACAGATCCGATGAGCGGGACGACGGCAAGCACCGGGATCGCCTGGGCGGCGACGAGGTACGGGTAGAGCGAGTTCTCGATCCATCGGGCCTGCGCCATGAGCACGGCAATCGTCACGCCGATGATGATTGCGATGAGCAAGCCGACGAATGCTGCCAGCGTGGTCCAGCCGAGCCCAGCGATCATCTGGCTGCGCACCGTCGTGTCGAGGAACGACCGGTCGATGACCGTCGAGGGCGACGGCACCAGGAACCCGGGCTTGTCGAACAAGCGCCGCATGCCGTCGCGGTGCAAATACTCCCAGCCTCCGACGAATGCGATGAAGACCACGATCGGGCCGAGCAACGAGCCGATGCCGATGCTGCGGAACCGTGGTACTGCGTCGGTGTTGACGGGCTGGCCGACTCCCATTCCCGCGACTTGGCGCACGGCGTCTTGATCCACGTGCGGCGTTCCGACGGTGGCGCTCATGTGTGTGCTCCGCGCAGAGCGTGGGAGATCTCGCCGCTCAGTCGGGCGAACTCGGGATCGAAGCGCAGGTCGGCGTCACGCGGATACTCGAATGGCACATCGAACTCGGCGACGATTTTGCCGGGGCGAGCGCTCATCACGAGGACCCGTGTCGACAGGAAGACCGCTTCGCTGATCGAGTGGGTGATGAAGAGGCCGGCGAAACCCTTCGATGCGAACAGCGAGAGCACCTCGTCGTTCAGGCGTTCCCGGGTGATCTCGTCGACGGCGCCGAATGGCTCGTCGAACAGGAACACCGACGGCTCGAGCACGAGGCTGCGGGCCAGCGAGGCGCGCATCCGCATGCCGCCGGAGAGTTGTTTCGGGTATTTCTTCTGGTGGCCGTCGAGGCCGACGAGTTGGATGTTCGCCTCCGCCCGTTCTCGTCGCTCGTCCTTCGGCATGCCTTCGAGCTCGGCCAAGAGTTCGACGTTGCGCAGGACGTTGCGCCACTGCAGCAGTGTTGCGTCTTGGAACACATAGCCGAGCGCAGCCCGGTCGACTTCGACGGTGCCGGTCGTCGGCGCGTTCAAGTTCGAGGCGATGCGGAGCAGGGTCGACTTGCCGCAACCGGACGGCCCGACCACGGTGACGAACTCGCCTTCGCGCACGTCGAAGCTGACGTCGTCGAGGGCATGCGTCCCGTCCGGGAACGTCATCGAGACGCCACGGAACGACAATGCGACGTCGCCGATGGTCGGGGTGGTGAGAGTTGGATCGAGTGCGGTCATGTCGTTCAGTGAGTGATCATTCCGCCGGTGACGTTCATCGCCTGACCGGTGCAGTAGGACGCAGCTGATGAAGCGAGGAACGTCGCCATCGCTGCGACGTCGGCCGTGCTGGCCAACCGGTTGAGCGGGGACAGGCTCGACCACTCCGCAACCATCTCGGGCGTGCGGGTGTCGGACCCCATGTCGGTGAGCACGAAGCCCGGGCAGATGCAGTTCACGGTGATGTCGTGGGCTCCCAGTTCAGCGGCGGCGACCTGCGTCAACGAGATGACAGCGGCTTTCGAGGCAGCATAGTGGGCCTGCCCTGCTGCCCCCGACTTGCCTCCCATGCTGGCCATGTTGACCATGGCGCCGCCGGTTGCCTGGTCGATCATGGTGCGTGCTGCGTGTTGTGTGGTGAGCAACATCGATCGGGTGTTGACCCGAAACATCGCGTCCCACTCGTCGGCGGTGATCTCGAGCAGCGGCGTGATCGCGAACATCCCGGCGTTGTTGACGAGCACGTCGACACCACCGAGTTCGCCCGTGGCGCCGCTCATCGCCGACGCGACCGATGCCTCGTCGGCGAGATCGCACTCGATGACGTACCCGTCGCAGTCGCTCGCGACTACCGCCGCCGAGACGATGTCACGGTCGAGAACCGCCACACACGCGCCCTCCGCGGCGAACGCGCGGGCGATCTCAGCACCGATCCCGCGGCCCGCACCCGTGACGATCACTCGTTTTCCATCGAAGCGGGACGCCTGGCGCACCCTGGGATCGGCCCCGTCGGCCGGTTGTCCACTCATTTCTTCGAGACTAGAAGACGCGCCCGCATTCAACGCGGCCGACACATGCTGTTCATCAAAAGCCGATGGATTCGTCGATGTACTCGTTGGTGGCGAGATCCGCTGGAGTCAGCCCCTCGGCGCCGAACAGCGGTGCCGCTACTTCGATCACGCCGGCGAGGCGGTCCATGTCGAAGTTGCCGACGACGTCGTCCGGGCCATTGCCGACGAGGCCGAGTTCGACCTGTGCCACCACCGAGGAGTCCGCGAGACCCTGGTCGTAGGTCCAGAAGTCGGCGTACTGGTTGACCGCCTCGATGATCAACGCGTTGGCGGTGTCCGGGGATGCGTAGTAGTCGACGGTCGCCGCCTGGACGATCGGCGTGAACGCGGCCATGCAGTCGGCGAGCTCCTCCTTGCGTGCGTCGAGGACGGCGAGCGGCTGGGAGTAGATCTGCCAGCCCGTGTCGTGGATGAGTTGGAACTCGATCGGTCGACCCCAGTCGTCGTACACGAACTCGTAGTTGTACGGCTCGGACGAGGCGAAGCCCTGCTGTGCGAGCGCACCGTCCTCGGCGATGAAGACCGCCGGGCCTCCGTCGTAGTTGGGGTCGAGTTGCGCCTCGGTGACCTGCCCGCTCTGCAGTAGGTAGGGCATGTATCCGATCGTCTCGAAGTAGCGGATGGCGACGCCGGCGCCGTCGTCAGCGGTGGCGAGGTCGGCGATGGTCTCGACATCGGGATAGGTCGCTGGGTCCCACATGATGATCTGCGGGTTGACCTCCAGCGGGGCCACGAACGCCGTTGTCGGAGCATCGGCATAGTTCTCGATCGCTGCGTCGGTGGAGACGTAGCCGAAGGTGATCGCATCGTCCTGCACCATGGCCGACACGACGGGTTGGAAGCCGATCGCCGGGCCACCGGTCCGGATCTCGATGTTCACGCCGGTCGAGACGCCTCCCTGGCTGACCAGGGGACCAGAGACGACCTTCGTGTCCGCATCGATCTCGGCGGGCTCTCCGACCATCTGGTACAGCGCACCATGTTCGGATTCGGGGAACCAGTCGGTCTGGATGACGACCGTCTCGGGACACACGCCGGCGAGCGCGCCGGGCGCAGCATCGGTGCCGGAGACCGACGGGGCGCTCGACGACGTGTTGTCGGCAGCTTCTTCATCGGCAGCGCTGTCGCTGCCGCACGCGGCGATCGAGACGGCGGCAACGCCGACGGCGGCGATTCTGGTCATGCGGGTGTGTCGCATTGGTCTCCCCCTCGGAGGGTGGTGGCAAGCGTCGGGGCGTTCGACCCCCGACAAGCCGAAGCGTAGGGGGATGACCGCCGTTCAGTTGCGGGCGTTCAGGTACCGGAGTTCAGTTGCTGTGCGTCTCGTGCCACTGCCCGACCACACGCCGAGCGAGCCACCCGAAGAAGAGGAACACCGAGATGCCGAACACCGCCGTCACGATCACGGCGCCGTAGAGCTGTTCTTCCTCCGCCCCGTTCTGATACGTGTTGATCAGTCGGCCGATGCCGGGTGCTCCCTGGCGGAAGAAGAAGTCGCCGACGACTGCGCCCACGACGGACAGACCCGCCGAGATCTGCAAGCCCGTGAAGATCGCCGGCAGCGCGGCGGGAAACTGGAGCTTGCGCAGCCGGGTCCACCGCGTGACCCGCTTCAGGGTCATCAGCTCATGGTATGCCTTGTCGACCGAGAGCAGGCCGAACAGGGTGTTGGCGACGATCGGGAAGATCGAGATGATGACGCAGACGAGCACGCGGGACCAGAAGTCGAACCCGAGCACGAGGCCGATCAACGGGACGAATGCGAGGATCGGCATCGCCTGCACGGCGACGAGGTAGGGATAGACCATCTTCTCGATCCACTTCGCCTGGCTCATCACCGTCGCCAGCGTCAGCCCCACAGCGATCGAGATGCCGAGCCCCAGGAAGGCCACCTGGCCGGACGACCACAGTGCCTCGAGCAGTGGACGGAGGCCACCGCCGTACCGTGTGCCGCCGGGGCCGCGGGGGATGTTCCAGGTGAGGATCGACTTGTCGACCACGGTGTGGGGCGGCGGGACGAGGAACTTGCGGTTGTCGGACATCAGCACGTGGTGGACGAAGTACCAGGCGGCGACGAAGCCGATCAGCGCACCGATCGGCCCGCCGAACCGGGCGATGCGCTTCACGTGATGCGCTTTCCGTGGCGCCACACGACCCGATCCGCAGGCCCGAAGGCGATGGCTTCGCGCAGGGTGTCGGCACGGACTGCGAGCAGGTGGGCGGGGGACCCGGGTCCGATGGCGACGATCGGCCTGCCGGTCGCCAGGCAGCTCTGGCCGGACACGGTGTCCCAGGCCTCGTGCGGCAACAGGTGCGCGGCCATCACCATCAGGCCGGCAGTCTCGAACGGGCACGCCCGCCCCATCGGGTTGAAGGGGTCCTGCAGGTTGTCGGCCCCAGCGGCGACGACGGCGCCGGCTGCGCGCAGGGCGGCGACCGCGGTGAGCCCGCGTGGCACCGGCACGTGACCACGGCCCTGGAGAAAGAGGTTGGTGTGGGGGAGCGCGATCACCGCGATGCCCGCCTCGGCGACGAGTGCAGCCGTCTGCTCCTGTTCGAGTGCCGTCTGTGTTCCAAGGCTCACGCAGTGGCTCGCGGTGACCTCGTGGACGAACCCGCCGAGCTTCATCTCGGCCAGGTCGACGAGGCCCCGCACGTTCGGGTCGAGGGTCTCGTCGGTGTGGAGATCAACGCCCACACCGACGTCGGTCGCGATCTGCAGCAGGGTCTCGGTCGCCTCACGACTGCCGGCCCCTTCGAGGTGGGGAACGCCGCCGACCAGGTCGGCGCCTGCCTGCATCGCGTCGCGGAGCAGCGCCTGCTGGTCGGCACCATCGGGGCCGGTCAGCGGCCACCCGCACAACGCGACGATCTCGACGTCGATGACGTCGGCAACGCGTCGCCTGACCTCGACGAGTGCCTCGATGCTCCGAAGTCCGTGGTCGATGGTGGTGTCGGCGTGGGTCCGGACGGTGTGGAAGCCGTTGGAGGCCATCAGACGGGCAGCCCGCTCGGCCCGTTCCACCGTTTCGTCGATTCCGAGCAGGTGCCGGTTGGCCTGCATCGCCGTGATGGCACCCATCAGGTCGCCCGACTCGTTGGCGATCCGTTCGGACAGGAACGCCTTGTCGAGGTGGGCGTGCGGCTCGATCGCTGCCGGCAGGAGCAGGTGGCCGTCCAGCGGTTCGAGGTGCTCGCCGTCGACCGGGGAGAGGTCGCCGACCTCGGTGATGACTCCGTCGACGATCCGAACATCGACCTGTCGGTGTGACACCTGCCCTGTGTCGGCAGCGTGAACTGTGGTTGCCCGTTGCAGGAGTGTCGAGGCCATTCGTGCGAACATAGACGTCATGGTTACAGCCAAAGATCTCAAACTCGGCGCGTTCTTCTTCGGAGGCGTCGAAATGGACGATGCCGGTGCGGGAACGCCCGATCCGATGGACCGCCGCTACTCCAACGAGGAGTGCTGGAAGGCGACGCTCGACTACGTGAATTCGGCCAAGGAGGCCGAGCGGTTGGGCTTCGACTCGTTCTGGACCACGGAGCACCATTTCCAGCACGAGGGCTACGAGGTCATCCCCAACGGGCTGCTGATCTCGACCTGGATCGCGGCACAGACCACGACGTTGCGGTTCGGAGCGATGTTCAACGTGGTGCCGCAGTGGAACCCGATGCGTCTCGCCGAGGACTTCGCAACGCTGCACAACCTGTCCGGCGGCCGAGCGATGCTCGGTGTCGGACGCGGCACCGTGCCCCGTGAGGTGCTCCACCTCAACGACAAGGGCGTGTCGATCGGCTCCCAGGACAACCCCGACCAGAAGGCCGACGATCTCCACAACCGTGAGATCTTCGAGGAATCGATGGAGATCGTCCGCCGGGCACTGAGCCAGGAGACGTTCTCGTTCGAAGGCAAGCACTTCCAGATCCCGATCCCGGGCATTCCCGATCGTGGCGAGACGGTGCAGGACCTGACCTTGATCCCACGCCCGATCTACCCGTACGAGATCTGGCAGGCCGTCACGTCGCCGCCCACCCTCGACTACGTGCCGACCGTCGATCACGGAGCCGTGTTCTGGAATCAGCACTACAGCTTCATCAAGCGGTTCTGGGACCTCTACGGGGAGAACTACGCCGCGTCGCACGACGGCCAGGAGTTGCAGCCGCACGAGAAGCGCATGCTCGTCGTCTCCTACCGCATCGAGGACACGATGGAAGAGGCCCGGGCATCGGCCAAGAACGGCCACGACGAGTTCTGGAAGTTCCTCGGGCCGTACGGCTGGAGCCGCGGGTACATGGGCCCCGACGGCAAGCCGTCACAACCGGGTCTGATCCCCACGCTGGACGAGTCGATCGAGAACAAGACGATGATCGTCGGCCCGCCGGAGCACGTCGCCGCGGAGATCCAGTTCCTGAAGGACCTGCTCGGATTCGAGTACCTCACCGTGTTCCCGCATCTGCTCGGCGACAGCTACAAGAAGGCCGACGAACAGATGGCACGGTTCGCTGAGGAAGTCCTCCCGCTGCTGACCTGAGAGATCGGGTCGGCTGCGAGTTCTTCAGCCGACGGTCTCGCCGATTCGGACCTGACCGCCGCCACAGCGTTTGGCCTCGTACATCCACCGATCGGCTCGTCCCAGCACGTTGTCCACCGTGTCGTACTCGTGGATGCTCGTTCCGCCGACGCTGACCGACACGCGGACGGTGGCGCCGGAACGATCGCGATCGACGCCGTTGCCGATGGAGATCGGCGACCTCACCGTCTCCACGATTGTGCGGGCGATGGTCGAGACGGCGCGAGCAGAGTCGTGGGCGATGAGCAGGACCCCGAGTTCGGCGCCGCCGAGCCGTGCGACGATGTCCTCGGGTCGCACCACCGAACGAAGCCGTGCCGTGACGATCCGCAACACGGCATCGCCGGCGGCATGCCCGAAGCGGTCGTGGACCGGCTTGAAGTCGTCGAGGTCCAGGAGCAGGACGGCAGCGCGATTGCGCGCAGCCGAGTCGATCGTTGCGGCGAGATGGCGACGGAATGTCGCTCGGTTGTGGACACCGGTCAGGCTGTCCTGTTCTGCCGCCTCCCGGAGTCCGCTCTCCGACTGGGTCTGCATCGACACGACACGGGCGAGTTCGCAGGCAGACGACATCGACGAGTGCAGCGTTCGCGTACAGGACGTCGCCGTGATCGCCGACCACCAGGGCTGCCGTCGGCATCTGATCGAGCACGCGCCATGCGAAGTCAGCGTCGGTTCTGCTGCTTCGCCCACCGCTGTCGGTGGTTGTCAAGTTCGGTTGCATCGTTCCGCCTGTCGGGGCCATCGCGCCTGGTCACAGGGTCATCGGCCAGACGGTGACAGAACTTGACCGTCTCTTCGCCGGCAGGATCAACCGGCAGGATCGACCGGCAGGATCAACCACTGCCGTTCACCCGCCGGAGCAGCTCCCGACGACGGTTCGAGGATCGGCGGCGCCGCCGAGGCTGCCGTTCGGCGCCACGTTGATGGCGTGGGCGTGGCCGAACCCCGAGTCCCACGCACCCGATTGCTCCACCCGGTGACCACGGTCAGCGAGGCCTGCCGCCCAGGACTCCGACGCATGACCTTCGATGGCGACATGGGGCCCACCGGCACCGGTCCAGGTGTCGAAGCCGGTCTCCGGACCTTGGAGCGCCCAACGTCCGGCGTTGATCGCTGTGGCCGGGGACTGGCCGTGGGCGAAGAGCCGCGTGGCCACCTGGAGCAGGATCTGCGGCTGGGCGTCGCCGCCCATCGTGCCGAACACGCTGACGAGGTCGTCGTCGCGTGTCGCAATGGCAGCCGAGAGCGTGTGCGGTGGTCGTCGCCCGGGGCCGAACTCGGCAGGGTGACCTGGCTCGAGGCTGAAGCCCATGCCGCGGTTGTGCAGATTGATGCCGGTGTTCGGCTCCACGAGGTGGCTGCCCAACCCCGAGGCGTTGGACTGGATGAGCGAGACGCCCATCATCTTGCCGTCCTCGCCTCGGCCGGCGGTGCACAGATACGTGGTGTCGCCGTTGCGATGCGGAGACCAACGTTGGCTGGCGTGTTCGGGGTCGACCTGGTCATGGCGGCGTGCGATTTCCTCGACGAGGGCATGTCCGTCGGCACCCTCGTGGAGTCGGGCGGGCCGGTCCTGGCCGGCTGCGGTCGATGCTTCGATGAGCAGGTGTGCCCACCGCTCGTCGTCGGGGTCATCGGGCAGTGTTCCGTCGGCGCGGCACTGCTCGATCAGGCGAGCCGAACCCAGGGTGAGGTACCCCTGCGTCGGCGGGCCCACGGTGTGGAGATCCACGCCGAAGACCGACGTGCTGACGGGCGCGACCCAGTCGGCTTGTGATGTACCGAGATCCGCCTCGGTGAAGAGCCCGTCACCGAGTTGGATCAGGCCGTCACCGAATGCGCCGCTGTAGAAGGAATCGCGTCCAGACGTCGCAATGCCGGCGAGCGCCGACGCCACCCCTGGCCGGCGGACCATCGCCCCCGTCGACGTGGCCTGGTCGAACAACTCGGCCAGATTCTCCCGGCTCGTCGCGTCAAGGCGATGGGCGATGCCAGCGAGGAGAGGGCTCGCGGTGAAGCCGTCTGCTGCGAGGCGAATTGCGGGTGCGAGCAGCACCTCGAGGGGGAGCGAGCCGAAGCGCTCGTGCAGGGTCACCCAACCGTCGACACAACCTGGCACCGTGACCGAGCGGATGTCGAGTTTGAACGGCATCTCCGTGCGGCCCTCGGACCGCAGCGCGTCGGGGTCGGCACCGGAGCCGGCACGACCGGCGGCGTTCAGCGCGAACGCCTCGCCGTCGACGTGGACAAGGGCGAAGAGGTCGCCGCCCATGCCGCACAGGTGCGGGGCCGTCACGGCGATCGCTGCGTTCGTGGCGATCGCTGCGTCGACGGCGTTGCCACCGCGGGCGAACATCTCGTTTCCTGCCGTCGTCGCCAGTTGATCAGCAGAGGCCACCATGTGGCGAGGAGCACGAACGGTCGGTCGAGGCGGGTGCTGGAAGGTCATCTTGCCGACCTTACGCATCAGGTCCGCTCCGAGCGCCTACGGTCGGAGTGATGAGGTCCAATCGAGCCGAGCTGACGAGGCGGTGTGTGTTCACCGGCGCCGGGACCGTGGTGCTCGTCGGCGTCTTCGGGCCGTGGCTCCGTTCGGGTTCGTCGACACGTTCCAGCTTCGAACTGCTCGACCTGGTCGAACGTCTGGGCTTTGCGCCTGATGGGCCGTTCGGCGTGGCGGTGCGTGGATGGCCGCTCGTGCCGTTGTTGGTCGTGGCAGCCACGGTGGCGTGCTGGGCAGGACGCACGACGGCGTCGGTTCGTCTCGGCTTCATCGGCGGCCTGTACGTCGCCGGCGTGGCCTACGGGGTTCGCAATGCGCCAGATGTCGGGCTGGTCAGGACCGAGTGGGCCACCGACCTCTCATTCGTCGCTGGCCTCGGTCTGGTGCTCATCACCGGGTGGGTCGCAGCGACTGCGTCGTCAGGTCGGCCAGATCTTGCGCTCGACGAAGACATCGCGTAGGAGCTCGACGTCGTCGGTCATGATGCCGTCGACGTCGAGGTCGAGCAACCGGTGCATCGTCGGTGCGTCGTTGATCGTCCAGACGTGAACGGGAACCTCGGCCCGAGCGGCGTTGGCCACGAATCGTTCGTTGACGACGGTCAGGCGACCGGCGTCAGTTGGCACCTGAGCGGCGCGAGGGTGGTTCCCGGGGAGTCGGCCTGCAAGGCGGAGGGCTCCGATCTCACTGGGTGCCATCGACGTCAGCAGCCCTCGGCCGAGACGGGACCGCAGCACCCGAAGACGACGCAGACTGAACGACCCAACACAGATGCGGTCGTGCAGCTTGCGGTCGTTGATCAGGTCGACGAACGGGTCGACGGCCTCATCGGACTTGCAGTCGATGTTGAATCGGTGGCCCGGCCAGCGGTCGAGCAGGTCGGTCATCCGTGGGATCGGTTCGACACCATCGACACGCAGTTCGGAGATCTCGTTCCAGGTGAGGTCGACGATGTTGGCATCGACCCCACACGTACGCGTCAGATCAGGGTCGTGGAATGCAACGAGTACCCCGTCCCTGCTGCGATGGATGTCGGTTTCGAGGTATCGGTAACCGAGTGAGACGGCATGCTCGAACGCCGCCATCGTGTTCTCCGGTGCTGCAACGTTGCCGCCACGGTGAGCGAATGCGATCGGCCCGACGTGGTCGAGGTAGGGGTGCCGCTCCATTCGCCACATTGTGCCGGTCAGATGCTCCGACCGGCGGCCTCCCAGTACTCGTCCTTGAGGAGGCGCTTGTAGAGCTTGCCGGTGGGGTGGCGGGGGAGTTCCTCGCGGAAGTCGATCGAGCGCGGGCACTTCACGTCGGCGATCTGGCTCTTGCAGAACTGGATCAGTTCGCCGGCGAGTGCGGCTGCCTCTTCGTCGTTGGCCGGCATCACACGAGGCTGCACGACTGCCTTGACCTCTTCGCCGAAGTCGTCGTTCGGGACACCGAACACGGCGACGTCGATGATCTTGTCGTGGGTGACGAGGACGTTCTCCGCTTCCTGCGGGTAGATGTTCACGCCACCGGAGATGATCATGTACGCCTTGCGGTCGGTGAGGTACAGGAAGCCGTCGGCGTCGAGATAGCCGACGTCGCCGAGCGTGCTCCACCCCTTGGGGTGGCGCGAACCCTTCGTCTTGTCCGGATCGTTGTGGTACTCGAACTCGGCACCACCGTCGAAGAAGACCGTGCCGGGCTGGCCTTGCGGCACCTCTTCGCCGTCCTCGCCACAGATGTGCAGGGTGCAGCCGATCGGCGAGCCGACCGTTCCTTCGTGCGCGAGCCACTGTTCGCTGTTGCAGTAGACGAAGCCGTTGCCTTCGCTGCCTGCGTAGTACTCGTGGATGACGGGACCGAACCACTCGATCATCGCCTTCTTGGTCGGCGCCGGACACGGAGCAGCGGCGTGGATCACGTACTGGAGCGATGACACGTCGTACTTGGCGCGGGTCGGCTCGTCGAGTTTCAGCATGCGGATGAACATCGTCGGCACGACCTGGCTGTGGGTGATCTGGTGCTCCTCGACGAGCTGCAGGTAGCGCTCGGCGTCGAAGTTCTCCATCACGATGAGCGTGGCACCGAGAGAGTGCTGCGACATGCAGAATCGGAGCGGCGCAGCGTGATACAGCGGAGCAGGCGACAGGTAGCGAGTGGTGTCGTCCACACCGAACAGCAGCTGGCACAGGCCGGTGACTCCGGTGGCCGAGGTCTCCAGCGGTTCGTTCGGGAACGTTCGGGTGATGCCCTTGGGCATGCCGGTGGTACCGGAGGAGTAGAGCATGTCCAACCCGGCGATGCGTTCTTCGTCGAGCGGATCGGCGGACTGTGCCTCGACCGCCGACTCGTAGGATTCGTAGCCGTCGATGGTGCCGCCGAGCATCAAGCGGAGTTCGACGCCCGGTGTCTTGCCGACCATGTCGGCGGCCTGGTCTGCCTTGTACTTCGACGTGATGTACGCGCGTGCGCCACAGTCGTTGATGATGTACTCGAGTTCGGCGCTCTGGAGCCGTGACGAGGCAGCGGTGTAGACCAGCCCGGCGTAGTGGCAGCCCCAGATCACTTCGAGGTAGCGGTCGTGGTTCTCCATGCAGATCGCGATGTGATCGCCGGGGTTCAGCCCGGCAGATCGGAGCAGTCTGCTGAGCCGGTTCGCAGCAGCGTCGAGTTCTGCATAGGTCTGCGTGAAGCCCGAGTTGGCCATGATGATGGCGGGCTTGTCAGCGTGTTCGGCGAGGTGGAGACCTGGAATCATGCGGCCGAACGTAGTCGCCGATACCTTGACGAGATGCATCGGCGGCGCACCATTCGGGTCGATGCCAGGGTCGATGCCAGGGTCGATGCCAGGGCGCTGAAGTGACCCCGGCTCGTTTCGCCGAACTGATGGCACACGATGCCGAGTCGGTCGACCTCGACGAGGTCTCGTTGGTGATGTCGGGTGTGCTGCAGCCCGGACTCGACGAAATCGAGTGGTTGGCTGCGCTCGACCTGATCGCCGGAGACTGCCCGACCCCGACAGCGGAGGGCGTGAGCCGGTATCTGTTCGGAGAACTCGGGTTCAGCGGCAATCGTGAGGCCTACTACGACTGGCGCAACTCGTGTTTGGATCGCGTGATCGCCACTCGGACCGGCATCCCGATCAGCCTGTCCATCCTGATGATCGAAGTGGGCCGACGGGTTGGTGTGCCGTTGGTCGGCGTCGGCATGCCCACACATTTCCTCGTGCGCGCCGCTGACGACGACACTGTCTTCTACGACCCCTTCGACGGAGGAAGGCAGCTCGATCGTGACGGGGCGCGCGAGTTGTTCGAACGGCTCACTCGAGGCCAGGCGCCATGGAGCGACAGCCACCTCGACCCGACGCCGAACCGGGCCATCGCCATTCGTGTGTTGAACAACCTGAAGATGGCCTTCGCTCGACGTTCGGACGAGGTGAGGTTCGCGTTGATCATGCAACTCCGGGCAGGCGTCCCGGAGTTGGCGATCCTCGAAGCGGACGAGTTCGCGGCGGCGAACGCCATCTTCAACTGACAGGCAGTCGTCAGACCGCAGCGCAGCGTTGGCCGATCCAGCTGTTGACGGCTTCCACCGCCACCATGATTTCGTCACCGTCCTCGGGGTCGTTGACGTCGGTGAATCCGCCCTCAGCACTGATCGTGTCGATCCAGGCGTCGATGATCGCGAACTCCTCGACGAGGTCGTCGGGAACGAGCGGCGCGATGGCCTCGAAGTACGCACCACCGACTCGGAGTTCCTCGAGATCGCTGGTCGGTTGCGGCCGGTTGTTGATGACGTTGATGGCACGACAGAAGGCGTCGGCTTCGGGCCGCTGCGAACCGGCGCTGCCAACGGCGAGGTCGTCGCCGAAGTAGGGAGTGGATTCGCTCGCGGCCCGGCCGGAGAACTCCACGACGCCGATCACCACGCCATCGATGGTCACCGACTCAGCTGGCGGTTGCTGCTCGCCATCCGGCGCGGTGATGGTCGTCTCGCCGGTCTGGCGCCCGTGACATCGCGAATCCACGTCGACGTCGACTCGGTCCGAGACCTCGCCGAGTTCCTCGCCCACCTGGTCGATTCCGATCTGTCCCTGGCTGTCGATCGCCGTGTCGAGGACCTGGATGAACGTGTCGAGGTCACCGCCGATGGAATCGGGTGCGACGGCGCGCAATTCTGCAATCCACGCGCGGGCGACGACCAATGATTCGGATTCGTCGCTGGGGAATGGTCGCTCCTCGAGGTCAGCGAGCAGCGAGCAGAAGGGCTCGTCTGTCGATGCAGGCTGGAAGGCCGGCCGGTCTGGGACCTCGTCGGGGTCGCAGTCGTCGCACGGCTCGGGCTGGGACGAGGCATCGATGTCCGTGTCTTTCGCCGATGCTGCGCCGCTTCCGAACAGCGGCCCTGCCTGGATCGGTTCCGATTCGAACTGGACGTCCGATTCGGGCGCTGGTTCGGCGGCGACGGTCGTCGTGACGGCCAGCGTGGTGGTGGACTGCTGTGCTCCGTCGGAGCTGCTCCCGCAGGCCCCACCGAGTGTTGCGAGGGCGATGAGTGGGATGATCGGGCGAAGGTGCATGGCGAGTCTGACGTTACGCGACTGCTGTCAGTTCCGAATCGATGGGCAATGTCGCCATGTCGCGATGCCGCCGACTGTGTCGGGGATGCCAGGTCGTGGCTATTTTGCGGTCATGACCGTGACCGACACCACGACAAGCACGACATCGACGACGCACACTGCAGACGAGCAACGCGTGATCGATCTCACCACCGAACTGCTCGAGAGTTTTCCGCCGGCGGACACCGCACCACAGGAGTTTCTCGGCCAGCAGTTCGACCGCGGGCTCGCCTGGGTCCATTTCCCCGAGGGGCATGGCGGACTGGGCCTGAACCCCAAGGTCCAACGGGTCGTCAACGAGCGCATCTTCGCCGCAGGCGGGCCGAACGCTATGCACCGCAACCCGATCGGTCACGGCATGACCGGTCCGACGGTCGTTGCGTGGGGGAGCGAGGAGCAGAAGCAGCGCTACCTCCGCCCGCTCTTCACCGGTGAGGAGATCTGGTGTCAGCTGTTCTCCGAGCCCGGGGCAGGTTCCGACTTTGCCGGGCTGTCGGCCACCGGCGTGCAGGACGGCGACGAATGGATCTGCAACGGCCAGAAGGTCTGGACCACGCTCGCCCACCTCTCCAAGTGGGGTCTCCTGGTCGTGCGGACCGACCCGCAGGCGGTGAAGCACGCCGGGCTCACGGCGTTCGTCGTCGACATGGAGGACCCCACGGTCGACATCCGGCCTCTGCGCCAGATGACCGGTGAAGCCGAGTTCAACGAGGTCTTCTTCACGGACACCCGCATCCACGAACGTGAACTGCTCGGCAAGCCCGGAGATGGTTGGCGCGTGTCGCTGACCACGTTGATGAACGAGCGGCAGTCGATCGGTGGTGGCATCCCGCAGCGTGGATCGGGCACGATCAGCGCGCTCACCAAGGCGTGGGAAGCGGCGTCGGCTGACATCAAGACCGCACCGGCACGTGACGAGGTCGTCAAGCTGTGGTGCGAAGCCGAAGTGCTCCGACTCACGAACATCCGAGCGAACCAGAACCGCAAGATGGGCGACCCCGGCCCCGAGGGATCGATCGGCAAGATGGCCGGCGCGATCCTCAACCAGAAGGTCTACGAAGGCGTGATGAACCTGCTCGGACCCGAGGCGATGCTGTACGGCAGCTACGAGATGATCCGTCCCGAGACGGCGATGGACTCCGACACCCTGCAGAAGGCGTTCCTGCGGAGCCGGGCGAACACGATCGAAGGCGGCACCACGGAGGTCATGGCGAACATCCTCGGTGAACGAGTGCTCGGCCTGCCCGGCGATGTGCGAGTCGATCGCGACGTCCCCTGGGCTGAGGTTCCTCGCAACTGAGACGACGTGGTGCTTGGCCCACGTCGTCAAGATGCGGTCGCCTCAGCGGGTGGGCTGCGCCAGGCTGGCCAGCACGTCGCTGGCGCCCAGATTCCGGTCGTCCATGGCCGGACGATCGAGCAGCCGTCCGCCCAACAGGACCGTCGAGGCGGCTTCGATCGAGTTCTGCAGGTCGCGGATGTTGCGCGGCGGCGGGAAGTACTCGTCTTCGTCGGTGACGTTGACCAGTTCGATACCGTCGGTCGGCGCCAGGAACTCGACCACTGCTTCGACGAGTTCCTCGGGAGCTGAGGCGCCGGCAGTCACACCGACGATGCCCTCGAGATCACCGGGCAGTTCGTCGACGGAGTTGACCCGGTAGACCCGTTCGCAGCCTTCTTCGCGAGCGAGTTGCTCGAGCGCCCGAGTGTTCGATGAGTTGGCGGAGCCGAGGACCACGATGACGTCGCAGCGGTGTGCCAACTCCATGAGCGCCGATTGACGGTTGGTGGTCGCGAAGCACAGATCGCTCCTGCCCGGAGTCCACACGTCGGGGAAGCGTTCCTGCACTGCGACCGCGACGCCTTCCCAGTCACGATGGGAGAGCGTGGTCTGGGCGAGCAGCGCCACCGGGCCGGTGATGTCGTCGAGGGCAGCGACTTCGGCAACGGACTCCACACGATCGATCGAGTCAGGGGCGACGGCCATCGTGCCGACGGCCTCCTCGTGGCCTTCGTGGCCGACGTAGACAATCCGGTACCCCTTGCCCGTGCGGACCTTGACTTCGTGGTGCACCTTGGTCACCAGCGGACACACCGAGTCGACGACGTAGGAGCCGCGTTCGCGGGCTGCTTCGAGCACGGCCGGCGGTGATCCGTGTGCAGAGAGCATGATCGGGCTGCCGGCGGGCACCTCGCTGATCTCGTCGATGAAGACCACGCCCTGCGCCTTGAAGCGGTCGACGACGAGCTTGTTGTGGACGATCTCGTGGTAGCAGTACACCGGGGCCGGGAAAGTGCGCACCATCCAGGCCAACGCCTTGATCGCCATCTCGACGCCGGCACAGAAACCACGTGGCTCGGCCAGCAGCACCTGGCTGACTCGGCCTGTATCAACGGGTCGCTGTGCAGGTGTTGTTCCAGGTGTCGGGGCGGGCTCCGGGGAGGTGCTCATCTCCCGAGAAATCTACCTGGTGAGGGCGCCGGTAGCCTGGCTCCTCCCATGACCACTCGTCTCGACGCACCTGCAGGCACGGCTACCGCCGGTCTGGCACCGATCGTCGTGTCCGTCGCGCCCGGTTCGCCGGCGGCGTTGGTCGGTGTCGAACCCGGCGACGAGATCCTGCGGGTCAACGGCGAGGTGCCGCGCGACATCATCGAATGGCAGATGGCCACCGACGAGGCCGACGTGGAACTCGACCTGGTTCGCGGTGGCATGGATCTGTCGATGACGATCGAGAAGATCGCCGGCGCTTCGCTCGGTATCGAGGTGTCGAGCGCGGTCTTCGATCGTGTCCGCACGTGCGACAACCACTGCGAGTTCTGTTTCATCTACCAGCTGCCCAAGGGCATGCGCCGCAGCCTGTATCTCAAGGACGACGACTACCGATTGTCGTTCCTGTACGGCAACTTCACGACCCTGACCAGATTCACCGAGGCCGATCTCGAACGAGTCGTCACCGAGCGGCTCTCGCCGCTGCACGTCAGCATCCACTCGACCGACCCGGACATCCGCAGCGCCATGCTCAAGAACCCGCGGGGCGGCATGAGCCTGCGGTGGATGCGGGCGCTGCTCGATCACGACATCGCCGTGAAGGGCCAGATCGTCGTGTGCCCGGGCGTGAACGACGGCAGCGTGCTCGACGACACACTCGCAGGCGTCCTCGACCAGTACCCCGAACTCGATTCGATCGCGGTCGTGCCGCTCGGCATCTCCAAGTTCAACGCCGAGTCCGCCATGCGGTTCCACACACTGGAAGAAGCCCAGTCGGTGGTGGACACCGTCGCTGACTGGCAGGACATCTTCCAGGCGACGCTCGGCAGACGCATGGTCTACGCCGCTGACGAGTACTACATCATGGCGCAGCGACCGTTCCCCGAGGCCGAACGCTACGACGGCTTCCCGATGCACGAAGACGGCATCGGCATGGCCCGCACGTTCGAAGCAGAGTTCTTCGGCACCGCCGACGAAGCGACCGGCGTGCAGCGCGGGTTCTTCGCTGCCGTCGACGCTCCGCCGAACCCGGCCGCCTACACCGGTCTCCGGCAGAACGGCTGCGGACCCGCCGCCACCACTGCTTCTGAGATCACCGGCATCAAGCTGCGACCCCGGCGAACCGCACCGGTCGGCGTGCTCACCGGGACGCTCGGCGCTCCGGTGATCGCTCCGCTGATCGAATCACTCGACCGCAATGACGTCCGCATTCTCACCGTCGCCAACGAGTTCTTCGGCGGCAACACCGGCGTGACCGGCCTGATGACGGGCGAGGACGTGAGCAACGTGCTCGCCGGCCAGCCTGTCGGACACCGGTATCTGCTGCCCGACGTCTGTCTCTCCGACGACGGCCGGTTCCTCGATGGCGTCGCCATCGACGACCTGCCTCGGCCGGTCGAAGTCATCTCCACCGACGGTATTGCACTGCGCGCCGCCCTCGAAACAACAGGAAGCTCCCGATGAGCAACGACAACACCTCCGACAACCACTCGCCGGCCATGCCCTCGATGCCGAATGACGTGCTCGATCTCGATCCGGCCGCGATCAGCGAGCTGGGCGACATCATGCCTGCCGACCCGTCGGCGGATCTGCCGACCGTCGTGATCATCGGCCGTCCGAACGTCGGCAAGTCGACGCTGTTCAACCGGATCGTGGGCAGCCAGCAGGCGATCGTGGAGAACCGACCGGGCATCACCCGTGACCGCAAGGAACTCGAGGCCAGTTGGCTCGACATCCCGTTCCTCGTGGTCGACACCGGTGGATGGATGCCGGGCGGCGACGAACTCGAAGAGAAGGTGTCCCGCCAGGTCGAAGAAGCGGTCAAGGAAGCCGACGTCGTGCTCTTCGTCATCGATGCCTCGGTGTCGCTGACCGATGACGACCAACTCATCGCGAACTGGGTGCGGCGGACCGGTACCGAGGTGCTCGTCGTCGCGAACAAGGCCGATAATCAGCGCCGTGAGAACGACATCTGGGAGTACATGGGCCTGGGGCTCGGTGACCCGATGCCGACGAGTGCGCTGCACGGCCGCCGTGCCGGCGACCTGCTCGACAAGATCGTCTCGTTCTTCCCGGAGCGGGTGGAAGTCGTCGAAGAGGAAGACGGCTACGACGAGGACCAGTTGGCGCAGATCGAGTCACTCATCGACCTCGACGGCGCGCCGCCCCCGCGCGTCGCCATCGTCGGCCGTCCGAATGTCGGCAAGAGCACGCTGTTCAACCAGTTGGTCGGCACCGATCGTGCCGTCGTCCACGACCTGGCCGGAACGACCCGCGATGCGATCGACACCCTCGTCGAGACCGAGGACGGACCGATCGTCTTCGTCGACACCGCCGGCATGCGCAAACGGGGCAAGATCGACGACTCCGCCGAGTACTACTCGCTCGTGCGGGCCTTGCGAGCAATCGACGACTCCGACATCGCACTGCTCGTGATCGACGCGACCATCGGGGTGACCGGGCAGGACCAGCGGCTCTCCGAGCGTGTCGATGCCTCGGGTTGTCCGATCATCATCGTGCTCAACAAGTGGGAGCTCGTCGGCGCCGAGGCGCGGCTCGAAGTGCAGTCCGAAGTGAAGCGCAAGCTGGCCTTCCTCGGTGACGCTCCCGTGTTGAAGATCTCGGCGTTGTCGGGCAAGAACGTGCACAAGCTGCACCCGCTGCTGCAGGACTCGATCCGGCAGTACCACAAGCGTGTGCCGACCAAGAGCGTCAACAAGATCATCGGTGCAGCCCAGCAGGCTCAGCCCCACAGCGGGGGAGCGAAGGTGCTGTACGCCGTCCAGGGAGCAACCGATCCGCCGACGTTCACACTGTTCGTCAATCGCGAACTGGACCGCACGTACCTGCGCTACCTGGAGCGTCGTCTGCGTGAAGACCTCGACATGGGTTCAACGCCGATCAAGCTGCGCGTCCGCAAGCGTTCCTGAGTAGACGGAGTCGAACGATGCCCTGGTGTGAGCCGTGCGCCAAATACTGGACGCCGAACGCGATGAACGACGACGGGACCTGCCCGACCTGCGGTGAGCAGGTGGTGGATGGTCACGAACACGCGAACGCCGACGATGATGACGTGAAGGCGCCCTGGCACTTCAAGTTGATGATCGTCGCGCTGACGGTCTACCTCGGGTGGCGCCTCGTCAGCATCTTCGTCTGATGACAGACACCATCGGCGTCGCGATCATCGGGGCCGGGCACGCGGGACTCTGCGTCGTCGAGGCGCTGCAGCGTCGCGGGCTGAAGCCGACGATCTTCGATCACGCCGATCGCCTCGGCGATGTGTGGCGCGGACGCTACGACGAACTGATCCTGAACACGCGCGGCGATGCGTCGGCCGTGCCGGGTGTCGCGTTGCCCTCCGGAGTCGGGACGTGGCCGGGCAAGGACGCCTGGGCCGACCACATCGAAGATGCTGCTCGGTCGCTCGGCGTGGATCGTCGTGTGAGCACGGTGCGCCAGGTCGAACGATCCGGTGACAGCTGGCGGCTGGTGACCGACGACGGCCCACTCCTGGCCCACACCGTTGTTGTGGCGACGGGTCGCAACCACCGGCCCGTGTTGCCACCGTGGGACGGTGTCGACGAGTCGTCGATCGAGTTGTGGCATTCGAGTGAGTTCACGAACCCCACGCCGCTCGCCGGCCGTCGTGTCCTCGTCGTGGGCGCCGGCAACTCCGGTGTCGAGATCGCACACCTGTGTACCGATGCCGGTGTCGACACGACCCTGTCGATGGAGCGGCGTCCGGTGTTCGCCCGCCGAGAGTTCTTCGGCACCGACCTGACGAATGCCGCTCGGCGGGCGAAGTGGTTCCCGGACCGTCTGGTCGACATGGGTGGGCGTGCGTTGCAGCTGTTGCTGTTCGGTCGGCTGAAGAAGTGGGGGCTGGGGCCGCCCGAGATGCGTCTGAGCAATGTCGCTGAGGCGTCGGGAGCGACGCTGGACAGCGGCTTCATCGACGATGTCAAGACCGGTCGACTCACGGTCACGGATGCTGTGGACCACTTCGACGGCAGTCACGTCGTCACCCGCGCAGGGCATCGGGTCGCGGTCGATGTGGTCATCGCTGCCACCGGCTACTCACCGGCCCTCGATGAGTTGTTGCCAGCGGACACTCTCGTCGAAGGTTGGCCGCGTTCCCGGAGATCGCCGTGGTCCTCGGCTTCTGGCCTCTACACGGCGGGTCTCAACCCGGCCACGCTCACGGCGTTCCATCCTGATTTCATCACCGAAGCCGACGAGATCGCCGCGGACATCGTCGCTCGTCAAGGGCCGCGCAAACAGAGCGCCGGTCGATAGAGTCGTGGCTTCACATACGGAGTGTCGACTTGTCGGCTGCTCCGGTACGGGCTGTAGCGCAGCTTGGTAGCGCACTTGTCTGGGGGACAAGGGGTCGCAGGTTCAAATCCTGTCAGCCCGACGTACGAAA